>Ga0172380_10001519_pt1 | contig 39636 bp, 41 predicted proteins | sample Leawe162metaG_FD_119747 | JGI IMG/M metagenome (GOLD analysis project Ga0172380, IMG submission 119747) | Leachate microbial communities from a municipal landfill in Southern Ontario, Canada - Leachate well 162 metaG | ecosystem: Engineered > Solid waste > Landfill > Unclassified | place...
GCACGCCTGCGAGCGCGGCCAGCACCTTGGCCAGCTGCGCGGGCTGGTTGGCTTCCCAGTCTTTCTGCGGCGCCAGGCGGATGCGTGCGCCGTTGGCCCCGCCGCGCTTGTCGGAGCCGCGGAAGGTGGAGGCTGACGCCCACGCAGTCGAAACCAGTTCCGGGACAGACAGACCTGAAGCCAGTATCTTGCCCTTGAGAGAGGCAATGTCTTGCTCATCGATCAATTTGTGATTCACCGCGGGGATGGGGTCCTGCCAGATGAGCTCTTCAGCAGGGACCTCCGGCCCGAGATAACGTGTGCGCGGGCCCATGTCGCGGTGCGTCAGCTTGAACCACGCCCGGGCGAATGCGTCTGCAAGCTGGTCGGGGTGCTCGTAGAAGCGCCTTGATATCTTTTCATAGACAGGATCGAACCTCAGGGAAAGGTCGGTGGTCAGCATGCCCGGCGCATGACGTTTTGAAGGGTCGTGGGCATCGGGCACCGTGCCTGCGCCTGCGCCGCCTTTCGGCTTCCACTGGTATGCGCCGGCCGGGCTCTTCGTCAGTTCCCATTCGAAATCGAACAGGATCCTGAAGAAGTTGTTGCTCCATTTGGTGGGCGTGTTGGTCCAGGTGAGCTCCAGGCCGCTGGTGATCGTATCCCCTCCTTTCCCGGTGCCAAAGCTGCTTTTCCAGCCGAGACCCTGTTCTTCGATGCCGGCAGCTTCTGGCTCAGGTCCCACATGGGTAGCAGGGCCGGCGCCGTGTGTTTTTCCAAATGCATGTCCACCCGCGATAAGGGCTACCGTCTCCTCGTCATTCATTGCCATACGGGCAAAGACCTCGCGGATATCTTTGGCTGCCGCGACAGGATCCGGATTGCCGTCCGGGCCTTCGGGGTTGACGTAGATCAGTCCCATCTCCACAGCAGCGAGCGGGTTATCGAGATCCCGTTTGCCGGAGTAGCGCTTGTCACTACCCCGCCACTTATCCTCAGAGCCCCAATAGACGTCTTCTTCCGGCTCCCAGACGTCCTCACGGCCTCCGGCAAAACCGAAGGTCTTGAATCCCATCGACTCCAGGGCTACGTTGCCGGCGAGGATCATCAGGTCAGCCCAGGAGATTTTACGGCCATACTTCTGTTTGATCGGCCAAAGCAGCCGGCGCGCCTTGTCGAGATTGGCGTTGTCGGGCCAACTATTGAGCGGGGGGAAGCGCTGCTGGCCCGCGCCTGCTCCGCCGCGACCATCACCCATGCGGTATGTGCCGGCGCTGTGCCACGCCATGCGGATGAACAGGGGCCCATAGTGTTTGAAGTCCGCCGGCCACCAGTCCTGTGACCGGGTCATCATCTCACCAAGGTCCCTCTTCACAGCCTCCAGGTCCAGGCTCTTGAACTCTTCAGCGTATTTGAAATCCTCTCCCATCGGATTGGACTTGGCGGAATGCTGGTGCAGTATCTTGAGGTTCAACTGATTGGGCCACCAGTCCAGGTTCGATGTGCCTCTGCCGGTTACCTGTTTGTTTGTGCCTTTGGCTGTTTGATTGCCCGTCGCCTTGTTTTGCTTCTTCTTTTCTGTTTGAGTCCCTTTGACCGATTTACCCATTAAATTATCCCCCCTTTCTTTTATTTTTATCTACGATTCGTTGACAGTCTTTACAAAGTCCCCTGAATTCCAGCAGGTGGTGTGTAATCTTGAAACCCGTTTTCTTGGCGTACCTTACATTTAGTTCGGCTTCAATGGGCTCATTGAGATCGAAGATATGTCCACATTTCTCACATATAAAGTGGTAATGATTGTCCTGTCTGATTTCATACCTTCCAACCACTCCGTCTACGTTCAACTCAATTATCGCCCCCTCATCTTCTAATACATTCAGATTACGATAGATAGTCCCTTTGCTTACGTGCGGCAGCTTTTTACGGACTTCATCATAAATCCAGCCGGCGGAAGGATGTGTCCTGACCCCTTTAAGCACCTCTATGATAGCCATCCTCTGCCTCGTCTTCCTTCTTATCATATTAGTAATACATCCTGATATCAATAACTGTAGCAATTATTAATCAAATGGTCAAAACTGATAGCCCCCCTGCGATCAAGAATGATGCGAGGGAGACTATTGGTTCAAACGTCTGCAGCCGGTTAACGATTCTTGGGATTATGCTTTATTTCTTTCACCAGCTTAGCTACTTTCTTCCATCTGAGCTTTTCGTACAGGCGTGTACCATGCTCTTCCCTGTATGCAAGGTAATCTATTTCCCTCTGCAGTTTCCTGAAGCTCTCCAGCCTGGATGGGTCAAGAGCGCCCCTGGCGATTGCTGCTTTTACGGCGCAGCCGGATTCCGTGTTGTGACTGCAATCGCTGAAGCGGCATTGTCCGGCCAGCATCTCGATATCTTGAAATGCCGCCTGCAGGTCCTCTTCTCCGGCCCACATCTGGATTTCCCTCATACCCGGCGTATCAATCACCATGCCGCCGCCGGGAAGGATGATCAGTTCGCGTCTGGTCGTGGTGTGCCTGCCCATGCGGTCGTCTCCCCGGACCTCTCCCGTCTTCTGTCTCTCCACGCCGAGCAGCGCATTGATCAGTGCGGATTTGCCCACGCCCGAGGAGCCCAGAAAAGCAGTCGTTTTTCCTCTTCCCAGGTAAGCTGTGAGCGCATCCAGACCGATTTTCTCACGGGCGCTGACCGGGTGAATGGATATGCCCGGAGCGACAGTCTCGACTTCGTGAACGGGCGTATCGATATCCGTGCACAGGTCGACTTTATTGAGGACAACTACCGGGGTGGCGCCGCTGCTCCAGGCAAGTGTGAGATATCGCTCAATCCGCCGGAGATTGAAGTTCCTGCCGCCGTCCATAGCGCTGACAATGAAAACGGTGTCTATGTTAGCCGAGACAATCTGCTCTTCGGTACGTTCCCCGGCAACTTTCCTGGAGAATTTGCTCTTTCTCGGCAGTACGGCATGGATTACCGCTTTCCGTTCGTTATTCAGCCGTTTGATGACAACCCAGTCGCCGACGGCCGGATATCGTTCTTCACTTTCAGCGAAGTGTCTCATCCTGCCTGAAACCGCGGCAGTCAATTCCCCGCATTCAGTGTAAACCTGAAAAGCATCCTTGAGTTCGGTGATGACTCTGGCAGGCATGGTGTCCGGGATTTGCAACGCCCGGTAGCTCTTCTGAAAAAACGAATTCCACCCTATATCCTGGAGGTTGGGTGTTCGTGAATGGTTTGAAGCTATATTCAATTCTTGCTCCTTTTCGAAAGTAAGTTAATCAGGACATTATTCAATGTCGAATAATCCACGGACTCACACCCCGTGCGTAATTAAGCCTTACTTCCTGATCAGGAGAAGAACAAAAAAGCCGTTCCCTGCGGAACGACCGGCAATCTATCGGTTAAACGATGATATGGTATCTAGCCTGAAACCTCAAGGGATGTAATATCCGCAGTTATTAAAATGGCAAGCATCAATAGTCCTCCTTTATGCGTATTATGTTGGAAATACTATCACCAGTGACCGGTGAATTCAACCCGGCAGGTTGGTGATGCAGGTTGCATGCCTGTTTAAGAAGCAGTCGTGAGATTACCTAAATAATAATGCAGTATGTTTTTCTCGAAGCTGCCCGGCGTATATTTATGCAACGATTTCGTTCAGACCATCGATGATTTTTGCCAGCTCTTCGTGGGATAATCTACCGACTTTATTGCCCAGCCTTTCAGTTGAAACGGTCCTGATCTGGCTGATTTTTGCCCATGAACGCTTGGGAAGGCCTCCCGTTTTCAACTCCAGGACAAGTGGAAAACCAGCCTGCTGCAGCTGACTCGTGATTGCGACTACAATAGCGGTGCCCGAGCGTTCATTGAAAACGTCGTGACTGACAACGAGCACGGGGCGCAAACCCGTTTGTTCATGTCCCCGAGTTGGGCTTAAGTCCGCCCAGCGGATCTCTCCCCTCAGTATTCCGGCCACTGTTTAATATCCCCTTCAAATCCGTCCTCGGAGAGGGCTCTTTCAAATGAAGGATTAAGTTTGGCGCACTCTTCCGCCAGGCGGGTCTTTCTGATTCGCATAAGTTTTTCATGGACAGCTTCCTGAATAGCCTGGCTGCGGCTCTGAAAGACGTTTTTACCCACCAGCCCGTCAAGTTCGCTGACAAGCTGCCCATCAATAGTGATCGCTATCTTTTCCTTGCCCATTATGACCTCCTGGTATTACATATTATCATACCATATTTAAGAAACAGTCGTGAGATTACTGAAATGAAAATGGCGTGATGACTATGGGAGGTCGGATGGGATACTATTGTAATTGATTGGGCAGCTGCCTGAACTGGATGGTGCGGTAACAAATTGAAGGAGTGTGAAGATGGCCAGGAAAGTATTGGTTATAATCGGTGGCGCACTGTGTATCTTATGGGGTATTGCTCACTTGATTCCCACTGATTCGGTTGTCGATGGATTCGGCGCCATTTCAGTCGACAATACAAGAATAGTTTTGATGGAATGGATAAATGAAGGCCTGACGCTCTTATTCCTGGGAGGGTTGGTAATTCTCGTTGCAGCACTCAACTACAGTAATCTGAAATCACGGAAAGTTGTGTTTGTATCAGCAGCGGTCATGCTGATAGCGATGGCAGTGCTGTCGCTGTTTACAGGCGCCCAAATCGATTTTATTCCATATAGACTTTGTCCGGTTATTTTTACAATTTCGGCTCTACTGATACTCCAGGGCGCTTTTGGGAAGGCATGACTGCTTCTTTGCGGCGGCTTCATTTTTCAGACCTGGGTGGATAGCCGTGGAACTCACCCGGACCACCTTCGTAGAAGAAGACGTCCTCGATTTTCACGTTAAAAAGATTGGCGATACGGAAGGCAAGCGGCAGGGAAGGGTCGTATTTGCCGTTTTCGATGGATATGACCGTCTGCCTGGTCACGCGCAATCGATCGGCCAGCGCCTCCTGTGTGAGGTCGTGCATGGCCCGGAATACCTTTAACCTGTTTTTCATATTTACACCCTAAAGCTTGCGGCTGAAATATGCGTAAAAGCACAGGTGCAGTATTATGGCGATGCAGACGAAATAGCCCATGATGTTGCCGACGAATACAATATTTTCAGGCAATTGATTGCGGAAAAGGGCAGCGCCCAGCGCGGCCACAGCCGCCAGTATAATCACGCTGTTGAAAGATGCAGTGGCGGCCCTCCCGCCGATCTGCTGGATCCGCTCATCCCGCACGATCTCTTTGTTGCGGCGTTCCAGAACTATGGCAAGCGCGATAGCAACGACAACCGCGACCAGCGCGATTAAGGGGATATCGGTGGCGATCGCAATCGCCACGGCAACGGCCAGCCCGGCGGCTATAATCGCCCTGTAGACTCGGAATCTGCTTACTTGCATTACAACGTCTCCTATATAGTTTATTATACTAATTGTAAAGCATACTATACATTCTGTCAAGTGTATTACCGGTTGTGTACCGTCTTTATTCGGACTGCTGTCTGTTGACATACTCCGGCTTATTAATTAAATTGAATCGTTGTGAGCATTAAATCGGAACGCAGAAACGGCATCCTGGTGGTGGCTCTGGAGGGCAGGCTGGGCGCCTTTGAGGCCGCCGGCCTGGGCAAAGAGCTTGAGTTCCTTGTAACGGAGGACGATCACTATCTGGTGCTCGATATGTCCGGCGCGCTGTATTTGAGCAGCGGGGGCATCAGGCTCCTTCTCTCCATACATAAAAAACTGGCCGGCAGAAAAGGGCATCTCTCCCTGTGTGGAATTACGGAATACCCGGCCCAGGTCTTGAAGATGGCGGGTATGGAAGGCATGTTCCCCACCTATTCTACGGTGGACGAAGCCGTCAACCACAGCTCCATGCTGAAGGATATGAGACGCTCCGAAAAGGACTGGGGAAGCCTTCCCTGTTACCACAGAAAGGATACCAGCTTTCACGTCTTCCACGTTACCGATCGCCCCGCCACTCTGAAGACCGTGGGCGATCTGAGCAAAGTAATGAATGCCACCCTGGAATCAGGCGATATACGGCAGAGGCGTTTCTCCGAGGCGGAGTATTCCATCGGCCTGGGGGCGTTGGGCGGTAGCCTTGAAGACTGCCTGCCGCTGCTGGGCGAAATGATGACCAGCGGAGGCACCATGGTCTGGCTGCCCACCGACGGAAACGACACACCCGATTTTCTCATCCCTCAAAAAGATACAGGCGAGGTCATGATCCACACCGGTCTCAATCTGGCTTTGCATGGTGAATTTAACGATATCATGCTGGTAGGTGACGACGCTGGCAGCAAAGCGATTACCCTCAGCGAGCTGTACGAAGCCGTTTTCGATATAGCCCGGGAGCGGCAGGTGATTAATCGTGGCCTGGTGAGCGTGGCCATGATAGCCGACCTGGACGTGCTTTTCAGCTCCGGCGTCAAAATCTCCCCCATCAAAAAACACGCCCCGGCCAACAAAGGACTGATTACGGATCCTGAAAATATAGAGAAATGGATGGACATTAATCTGGAGCCGAAGCTGCCCGGCCGGACCATGATCAGCTTCGGACTGGGGCTGGACCTGACGGCCGACCTGTCCCACCTGTCGAAATCAGCACTGGAGAACGCGTTCTATATGCACCCGGCCAATGTCGGCGATAAGAAGATGATGCTGCTGCATAACCACGGTGTGGTCTTTGAAAATATGCAGTGGGATTATGCCCTGGATCTGGACGGAGAAATCAGAAGGATCGCGCGCGCCGGTGAGTTTGTGGATATGCGTCACCTTCTGGATACAACCCGCATCAAACGTGCTGTTGCCGGCGTTTCCTATATCTCTGAGATTACGCCTGAGTAAAATGAGCCGGAAGTAAACTCCCTAATCGGTACCGGATTCCACAGGGTATCCGGCTGCCTGCCAGGCGTTCCAGCCGCCCTTCAATGCCCTGACGTTGGTGTAACCTTTACTAACCAGTACAAGCACAGCGCTGGCGCTTGTCCCATCGTTGGGACAGGAGCAGTAGATGACTATTTCTCTGTTTAGATCAGGCGGCGGCGTCCATTGTCCCGCCGTGATTTTATCGGGAGGAACCGCAATGGCGCCCTTGATATGCGCTATCTTGAATTGTTCTTCCACATCCCTCCTGGCATCGACAATGAGGATATCCGATCCGCTGTTCATCTTCTGCAACAGCTCTTCGATGCTGATGCGCGGCGCCTTGTCCGAAGGCGCTGAAGTTGAGTTATCTGACGGGGTGGGAGTTGGTGGGGTGTTGGAATCAGCTGTGCCGGAAGCGCAGCCGGATAAAACCAGTATCATTAAGAGCAATGCCGGAATAAATTTGAAGTTCATATTAGACAGAACCTCCAGCGACACTATACTCGGGTCTGAATTGCATTATAGCTCCGTTGTGCAGGGCTACCAAATTGCATCAGATTCACACAAAGGCGGACTGACCTGTCTGAATGATTAAGCAGGCGATTCACGGCTCTCGTATTGCTGCGCCGCCTCGATCTCGATTTTCATCTTGTCCCAGTGTTTGGTCCAGTACCATTCACCTATTGACATTGCCGAATCTGGAGTATAATCTTGTTAAAAACCACTGAGGTAGGAGATATGAAGAGACTTTGTTTTGCTCTTATAGCAGTAATACTGCTTGTCACTGCATGCACAACGCCGGCGCAGCCCGCTAAACTGCGCGTTATGACGGAGGAATATCCTCCTTTCAATTACACCGATGCCGGCGGCAACCTGGTCGGTTCATCCACCGAGGCGGTCAAAGGTGTAATCAACAAGCTGGGCGAGAACATCACCATCGAGGTGTTGCCGTGGTCACAGGCCTACGAGGTCGTGCTTGCGGAACCCGATACCGCGCTTTATTCCATGGCCAGGACGTCGGAAAGGGAAAACCTTTTCATGTGGGTGGGTCCTATAGGCTCTTACGAGAACTGGCTCTATGCCAGGAAGGGCTCGAATGTCAGAGTTAGCAGTATCGATGAGGCCAGGACCGTTAAATGCATTGCCGTTGTTAAAGATGAAGCGGGCCAGCAGAAGCTGGCTCAGCAGGGATGCATCAATTTCGCTTATGTCGATTCAACCGCCGATGGCCTGAAGAAGCTGGTGGCGGGAGAAGCAGACCTCTGGCTGGGCACGGGCGCCGATGTGGCGTTGGTGGCCAAGCAGGCGGGCGTGGATCCGGCTGAGATCGAAGCGGTGGCCTTTGTGCACAAGGTCGACCTGTATATCGCATTTAATAAGAATACAGCCTATGCGACCGTGCTTGCCTGGCAGAATGCGCTTGATTCGCTGAAAAAGTAGATCGAATAATCCGGGAAAGGAGGTAAACGGGAAGTGAAAAAGTACTGGGCGGAACTGATAGGCACATTTGCGCTGGTGCTGATAGGATGCGGCAGCGCCGTTATCGCCGGCAAGTATATCGGCTTCATGGGCATCTCCTTCGCCTTCGGTCTGACCGTGCTGGCGATGGTGTACGCCATCGGCAACATATCAGGCTGCCATATTAATCCGGCCATATCCGTGGCCATGCTGGTTGCCGGAAGGCTGGGCTGGAAAGACACCATTTTTTACGTGATATTCCAGTGTGTGGGCGGTGTGCTGGCTGCCCTGCTGCTGTGGCTGATAGCCAGCGGTATGCCCGAATACTCACTGGCGGTTAACGGCCTGGGCCAGAACGGATACGGCGCTCTATCTCCCGGCCAGTTCAACCTGTTATCCTGTTTCGTGGCTGAAATCGTGCTGACCGCCCTCTTCCTTTTCGTTATCTTCGGATCCATCAGCAAAAATGCCCCGGCGGGCTTTGCCGGGCTGGCCATCGGTCTCTCGCTGGTGCTTATCCACCTGGTGGGGATACCCATCACAGGGACCTCTGTTAATCCGGCGCGCAGCTTTGGGCCCGCGCTGGTAGTTGGCGGAGAGGCACTGTCGCAGCTCTGGCTCTTCTGGGTTGCGCCCCTCATAGGCGGCATCCTGGCGGCAGTCATCTGGCGCTGGGGTTTCAAGAACCAGTAGCCGGATCGCGCTGCCCGTCAGTTCGCATACAGGCCGTGCATGTTGCCTGCCACAATTACCAATATCGTTGCAGCCTGTTTTACGCATGCAACCTTTTTGCATCCATTACGTTATGAGTTAAACTGTGTTACATGCCTGATCATATGACGTCTGATACTTCGCTTTCGCCGGACCAGTTGCAAGCGGAAAAGGAGCTGGTGAAGCGCGCCCAGCACAGCCCGGAAGCCTTCGGAGAACTGTACGAAATCTACTACCGGCGCATCTTCAACTATGCTTTGAAACGAACTGCCAGTGTTCAGTTAGCACTTGACATAACATCGATAACCTTTCTCAAAGCCTTTGCGCAGATTAAAAAGTATCGCTGGCGGGACGTGCCCTTCGCGGCCTGGCTTTACCGTATCGCCAGCAATGAGGTTAATGACCATTACCGCAGGGAGGGGGGAAGGAGGATATCCAGCATCGAATCCATCGCCGACCTGGCGGACACCGGTGATTACAGCGACGAGATAAGCGAGGCGGAGGAGGAGCTGAGCCGGCACGAGGAATTCATTACACTGCACAAAAAGATCTCCGAGCTGCCCTTTATTTATCAGGAGGTCATAGCCCTGAAGTTCTTCGAAAAAAAGAAGATACGCGAGATGGTGAAGATACTGGGCAAGAAAGAGGGAACAATCAAGTCGCTGCTGCACAGGGGGGTCGAAAAGCTCCGCGAACAAATGAAGTGATGCAACTTTTTATGTTAAAACACATTATATTATTGGACGGAAGCATAGGATTATGAAAAAAGAAGCGCTTATCAGGATGCTGGAAAGCACTGATCTGCCCGACCTGATGGTAGCGGGACACAAAAGCAGCCTGCGAAAGGTGCTGCTGCAGGGTGCCTATGCGAAAGCTCTGGCAGCGGGCGGAAGCCTGGAATCGCCGGGGAACATCTTTAAGGGCTGGCTGAACTGGCTGCGCGCGCCGTCCTGGAGGATGGCCGCCGCCAGCGGCCTGGCCATCTTCGTTGTGGCCGCCGTGCTATCGCTGGCCTTTTATCTGGCCGCCCCCTCGCCCTCGGTTGTCGCTGCGGACGTGGTCAAAAGGGATCCCGGCATACAGCAGCGCCTCAACGGCACGGGGGAGATCATCATAATGCGCGTGGATGTGAGGGACGGTATGGCCAGCGTCATCTGCGGGCGATGTATGGGGGATTTAATCGAAGCCGATGTGGATATAAACGTCAAAACGGTGGTAAGCGCACGGCGCTACGAGGGGCTTTTTATGCCGGAGCTGGCCCAGGATGAGCGTGAAGGCGCGATAAAAATCGCCGCTGCGGATGAGAGGATGAAAAGTGTCATGGACAGGGGTGGAAGTGTGGACAGGGTCTTCCCTATTTTTTCCTCCGTCTCCAATATGTCCGTTATCGGAGGCTCCATTCTGAAAGTTACGCCCGCCGCGGCACAGGCCATCGTATCGGTGCAGCTCGATGGGAAAACCTGGCTGGCGCTGGTCGACCTCGAGCAGGGCCGCGTTGAGCGTATCACGGAGCCGGAGGCGGGCAACATGTACTACTACGAGATATTCTTCGGGCCGCAGAACCTTTGATCTCACTACGGATATCGAATACCGGGAGGTTATAAATGTCTTTATTAAAAATTTGCAGTGGACGGCGCAGCATGATCGGAACGCCGGCCGCTGCCCTTTTAAGTGCTGCGCTCCTGCTTACCGGCTGCAGCGCGGGATCCGTTTCCACGGAGCAGAAGTCCATCAACCTTCCCTCCTCATCGGCGACGGTGCAGGTGACGCCGCTCTACGATGAAGACACGGTTGTTTCGCTGTATGAAAAGTGCATACCGGCCGTGGTGCAGGTGGAATCCGAGACAACGATCGCCTCTAAATTGCTCGGCCCCTTCGGCCTGGATATACCCAATATGAGGGGGCAGGGATCGGGCTTCATCATCGATACGGAAGGCCATATTCTCACCAATAACCACGTGGTGGACAGGGCTTCCACCGTCAAGATCGTGCTCAGCGACGGCAGCGAGCTCCAGGGAAAGGTCATCGGAGCAGACCTCAATAACGATGTAGCCCTGCTGCAGGTGGATGCTTCCAAAGTGCCGAACCTGACATACCTGGTGATGGCAGATTCCAGCGAGGTCAAACCCGGCCAGATGGCGTTGGCCCTTGGTTCGCCCTACGGTCTGCAGGGCTCTATCACCATCGGCATCATCAGCGGCACGGGCAGGTCCATACCAAATTCCAACAGCCGCAATATAACGGATATCATACAGACGGACGCCGCAATCAATCCCGGCAATTCCGGCGGCCCGCTGCTCAATTCGAAAGGCGAAGTAGTCGGTATCAATACTGCTATAGAGGCCACAGCCAACGGGGTGGGATTTGCCGTACCTATCAATACCGCTAAAAAAGTACTGCCTGAGCTGATCAAGGGCAGCACCATCAGGGCCCCCTGGCTCGGCATCGAGGGCATGCCCGTCAGCCGAGACCTGGAGGACAAGCTGGATCTCAAGGCGACGAAGGGCGTGTACATCGTCGGCGTTATAACCGGCAGCCCTGCGGACAGGGCCGGGTTGGTGGAGAGCGGCAGGAATAAACAAAACGAGCCTGCGGCGGGTGGCGACATTATCCTGGCGGTTGATGATACACCTGTAGCTAAAGTGAACGATATCCTTTCTTATTTCAACGGCAAGAAGCCGGGGGATAAAGTCACACTGTCTATACAGAGAGGGGATCAGCAGCTCTCGGTGCCGGTTGAGCTGGCTGAATGGCCCGACAGGCTGCCGGGGTACTATGAGTTCGACCAGGGCGACGGCCAGGATTGGATACCGGCGCCGGACTCAGATCAGTACGAATTTAAAATCGGGCCTTTCGATTTCCGCTCGAAGTAGTAAGTATTAATCATCATTGGTCATTGCGAGCCCGGAGGGCGCGGCAATCCTGTTCACGCGCATGACGGCACAAGATTGCTTCGTCACTGCGTTCCTCGTAATGACGCGTGCGCCGGCCTACAGGAATTTCTGCATCCAGACGACGTCGAAATCCCGGCCGAACTTCTGCCCGATGCGCTGGAAGCTTCCGCACTCTTTGAATCCGTGCTTGAGGTGGAAATTTAGGCTCACCTCGTTGAGCGATGATATATTGGCCAGTAGCGTTTCCACACCTGCAGCCCTGGCATCAATAATAATGGTCTCCATAAAGCGGGAGCCCAGGCCCCTGCGTTCGTGCCCGGGCAGAATGAAATAGGTGATCTCGCCGGCACGCTTGAACGCCTCTGCAACCTGGTGATGTCTCAGCAGGGCGAAGCCTATCACCTCTTTGTCTGCCGTTTCCGCCACATAAAAAACCCCCGCCCTGCTCATATTTTTAAGCAGGTCGAAGATCTCCGGCCCCACTTTTTTATCGGGGTAGGCAGCGAAGCTGTTCTCAACGAAGTAGTTGAAGATGCTCACCACGGTGCTGCGGTCCGCCTCCCGTACCCGTCTTATCTCATAGCCCTGCATCGAAAGTAACCTCTGTATAAAGGTACGCTAAATCGCTATGGGCCCGGGCTTTTCGCCCGTTGCAGCCGCACTGTCTTCTTTGGCCAGCCAGGATAGGATGAGGGATAAAACGCACATGGCGGCGCCCACGAAACATGCGGCGCTGAAGCCCATCACAAGCACGTTTGTGGGCACACCTGCAACGGCCTGCTCGGAGCCCAGGTCGGCGGATGGTATGAAGGCCGAGAACACGGTCTCAAAGATAGCCACGCCCAGCACCATGCCCAGGTTTTGCATGGCCCTGGACGCCGCCGACGCTTCGCCCTGGTTATCTGTCGGTATGGATCCGAGCATAAGGCTGTTATTGGGTGAGACGAATGTGCCCATGGATACGCCGACCCATGCCAGATAAACCATCATGGGAATGAGGGAGGGCAGGCCCATCGTCAGCGCCAGGAAAATCAGCGCCGCGCAGGCCGAGATCATGCCGGCGCAGCATAGCACCCGCCTGCCGATCCGGTCGGACAGCCGTCCCATGTAAAGGCTGGTGGCGATATATACAACGGAGCTGATAAGGAAGATGGAGCCGATCATGCTGGATGAAAGGCCCTGGATCATGGTCAGGTAGAAGGGGAAGAGGAAGTTGCCTCCGGAGTACATACTCCATGCGGCCAGTGCGGCGAACGATCCGAAGCCGAAGCTGGCGAACTTGAAAAGGGACATGTCGAGCAGGGGATCGCGGCACCTCTTCTCCCACAGTACGAACGCTATGAAAAGTATGGCGGAGAGAGTGAATGAGCCCCAGATGCCCCAGTGGTCCCAGCCGAACTGCTGGCCCCGGTTTATAGCTCCCACAAGGAGCGCCAGCGCGAAAAAGCTCATCAGGGCGCCGGCGATATCGAAGGGGGGAAGTTTGACGCCCTTTTTGCGGCGGACGCGGTCGTTGGGCATCACCTTCAGCGCCACGATGACGGCGGCGATACCGACCGGCACGTTGAACCAGAATATCCAGTGCCAGTCCAGGTACTGCGTGATAAAGCCGCCCATGGGCGCGCCTATAATCACGCCCATACCGGCCCCGGTCGAGGTGATGCCGAAAGCCCAGCCGCGCTTGCCCGGCGGTATGTACCTGATTATCATGGCCATCCCCACGGCGTAAAGCATGGCGGCGCCAAATCCCTGTATGCAGCGCGCGCCTGAGAGCAGGTACAGCGTGGGAGCCAGTCCACTCAGGAAAGAGCCGACGGCGAACAGGGCGAATCCGGCGACAAACACGACTTTGAAGCCTGTCCTCTCCCCGATCTTACCGAAGATAAGCAGGGTGCTGGTGATGACCAGCAGATATGAAAGCGTGATGAGCGCCGCATCGGTGGGGCTGGCATTGAAATCCGACGCTATGGTGGGCAGGGCCACGTTGACAATATAGGTATCCAGCGCCGCCATAAACGCTGCAAATGCCACGCTTATGACGATCCAGAGCTGACGTCGGCTGTCCTGCACGATGAAATCAGTCATTTTCAACCTCTGATTGAAGCCTGCCGGCGCTTGTTAAAGGAGATTATAACAGAAGGGCATCTTTTAGGGTGATGCCCTTCTGTTTAGCTTATCTGTTTGAGCGGTTTATTTGGCCGGCTGAGGCGGCGCCGGATTCACCAGGTCGCCGGTCAGCTTGCCCGGGATCTCTTTGACCAGTTCATCAACAGACCAGAAGCCTTCGGCCTTATTGATCTCCTTGATCAGGGCAGGCTCTGAATACAGGCCGACCTGGTTGAGGTTGATAAAGAGGGTCCTGCCGTTGATGTTGGCAGCCTCGTCCGTGCAGAGGAAAACCACTACAGGGGCGATATTCTCAGGTTTGGAGGCGAACATCTGGCTGATCATGGCCTCGAACTGCGCCTTATCGGTGATGCCCGCCGCTGCGGCCCTCTTCTCCCAGGCGGCCTTGAGCTCGGGTGTAACCGTCATGCGCGTGGCTGCATTGGGACGGATGGCATTGCAGGTTATGCCGTATTTGCCCAGATCCAGAGCCGCCGAGCGGGTGAATCCGACGATGCCCTCTTTGGCTGCGCTGTAGTTGGTCTGGCCCATATTGCCCAGGCCGGCGATGGATGAGGTGTTGATGATGCGCCCCCAGCGCTGCTGGCGCATATAGGGAGAAGCAGCCCTGGCACAGTAAAAATGGCCATATAGATGTATTTTGAGAATAATATCCCACTCGTCCTCGCTCATGTTGAAGAGCATGCGGTCGCGCAGGATGCCCGCGTTATTGACCAGGATGTCGATGCGGCCGAATTTATCGATAGCGGTCTTTACGATATTCTCGCCGCCGGCCCAGGTGGCCACAGAATCAAAATTGGGTACGGCCTCGCCGCCCAGCTTCTTGATCTCCTGGCAGACTTCCTCCGCCGGGCTGGCCGATTTGCCGGAGCCGTCTGAAGCTGCGCCGAGGTCGTTGACAACAACCTTGGCGCCCTCAGCGGCCAGCGCCATGGCCTCGGCACGGCCGATGCCGCGTCCGGAACCCGTAACGATTGCTACCTTGCCCTTTAGCCTGTCACCCATATTGAATCACACTCCTTATTTTAATTAGTTGCGAGCAAAACCCTGCATATTGTACACCAACAGGGCAACGGCTGCACATCATTGACTTACCCGTCAATGATTATGAACTCGAGCGTGCTATTGTTTGTGCTGGCGCAGGGCCGATGCGATCTCCTGTGCAGAGAGTCTTCTGAAGCTTCCTTCAGCCAGGTCGCCCAGCCGGAGATTCCCCATCCTGACACGTTTTAAGGATTTGACGGTATATCCGAGATGGGCGAACATGCGCCTGACCTGGCGGTTGCGCCCTTCGTGGATGGTGATGCTGTAATTGTAGGGCGGCTCGTAGCCGATCTCCTTCACTCCGGCGGGCGCTGTGATGCCGTCGTCCAGCATCACGCCTTTTTCCAGCAGCTCTTTTTCCTGCCGGCTCAGCGTACCTTCTATGTGCACAAAGTATTCCTTGCCCAGCTCGAAGCGGGGATGCGTCAGGCGGTAGGTAAGGTTGCCGTCATTGGTCAGAAGTAGCAGCCCGGTGGTATCGTGGTCCAGTCTTCCCACAGGATACAGGCCCAGTCCGCGGTACTCGGCTGGGAGGATATCGAGCACAGTCTGCCTGCCGCGGTCGTCGCTAGTGGTAGTCAGCAGGTTCAGCGGTTTGTGCAGCATAAGGACGATTCTGGCACGGCTGTGGAACGCGACGGGTTTACCGTCGAAGGTGATCCTGTCCGCCTGCGGATAGACCGGCATGGTATAGCTCTCGGCCTGCTTCCCGTTGACTGATACGCGGCCGATCTTGATGGCGGCTACTACCTGGCGCCTGGCGCCGATTCCGGCTTCCACAAGGTACTTGAGGAGGGGAATGGATTCCACGTCTCAAATGATAACATACGGCGCTGTTAAGAGGTGTATTTGCCGAGACGTCGTTGCCAGCGTTTCTCTCCTCGTCATTGCGAGCGAAGCGTGGCAATCTTGTGTATACGCAATCACGTACAGGATTGCTTCGTCACTACGTTCCTCGCAATGACTAATAAGCGCCGGCAATGCAGGGAGAGAAAAGGCCCACTGGAACTATTTTTTGACGACGGCGTTCACAACCAGGTCGGCCAGGCCGGTCACTTTGATGCCCAGGTTGTAGCGCTCGTTGAGCTCGCCAAGCTGGATACGGCAGTTGTCGCAGGAAGCGACAACGATTTTAGCGCCGGTGGCCTTGATCTGCCTGGCTTTAGGCAAGCCCGCCAGCATGCGCCGTTCTTCCCATTCGGAAACGGCCACCATGCCGCTGCCTCCTCCGCAGCAATAGCTTTCCTCCCTGTTGGGGTACATCTCGCGGAAATCCTTGACTGCAGCGCGCAGCACAACGCGTGGCTCCTCCAGAAGGCCGCCGTTGCGGCCCAGGTTGCAGGAATCATGATATGTGACAGGATCGGGATTGGCCTCGGGATTGAGGATCAGCCGCCCGCTCTGTATCCACTCGGCCAGCACCTCTATCAGGCTCCTGACACGAAACGGCAGCGCTTTTTTGAACCACTTGGGCGCCTCCCAGCGCAGCACCGTATATGCGTGGCCGCACTCGCCGATCACAACCTCTTTCACACCAAGGTCTCCGGCTTCGTCGATTATGCGTTGAGCTATTTTTTTCGATCTCTCGCTGTCGCCCAGGAATGAGCCATAATTGGACGCCTCAAACAGGCTGAGTGTCCAGTTTGCCCCGGCGTAATGAAACAATATGGCGGGGGGCACTATGCTGTGCTCGCCCGAGAGGCCTACGAACAGCATATCGGCGCCTTTTTTACCCACGGGAATCGAAAAAGCGGGATCATTGATCTTGTTGCGTGTCTCGACCTCAAGCTCTTTGAAACGGTCCAGCAACATATCGCGAAAGAGCTCCATGTTCTCCCCGCGGCTGATGGCCGCATCGGCGAGCTGGACCAGTATCTCCGGCGCTTTGCCGGAGGCCGTGGCGATGGCGCGTGCGGTACGCATGAGCGCCGCCGTATCCACTCCCACAGGGCAGTTCACCGTGCAGCGGCGGCAAAGGGTGCACTTGCCGAAGGCCATATCCGCCAGCGTGTCAAGGGACGATACATCGGTTTTCGCCTTTGCAGGCCGATGAAATAATCCCTTCGCCCGGCTGCCGGCCTGGCGGAAAAATTTTCTCACGGCCTCACCCCGGTAGACGGGCATATTCTGAAGTTGAGGCTGGGCGGAGTAGTAATGGCAGGACTCGGCGCAGAGGCCGCAGCGTACGCAGCCGCCCAGCGCAGCTTCAACCTCTCTGGTCAGCTGCTTATCAAGCATATCGGCGTCCGTAGATGCCGGATTCGCCGGTGTTAATGTGGCTGTGTCGTTGTCGCTCATGGTGTTCCTTTCCTCGTCTGTCGTTGCGTCGTGCCCAGCAGACCTCGATGGCCCATCATCGCGCCGATCTTACCGCGCATGAAGAAGAAGTAAACGCAGTGCCGGACCTTGCTCCAGGGGAGGTAAAGGCACAGCACGCTGGCGGCAGCATAAAAATACACGGTATCGACGAGGTTCATGGCGTGCAGCGCGCCCATGGACATAAAGAGCGTGATCAACGCGGGCGAGATGTAATCGTCGGGGCGGCTGATCCCCCTCAGGTTGGCTTCGGTTGCGCGTGATATTATTGCTGTAACGCCTGCAACGGCGCCGATCCACATCAGTATGCTCAGCACCAGGTTCAACGTGCTGCCGGCCGCTATGCCGAAGATACTAAGTATTAGCGCCACTATACCGGCGAAAATGCCGATGTGAAAGCAGATACCCCTTAGATAGACTATTTTATGCAGGCCGGCGCTTTCCTTCTTCCACGGCAGCATGCCAAGTGTAAAGGCATACAGTACTCCCAGCTTGTCCGAACCCTTGCCGGGCGATGGATCGCACGCGCTCGGCCTGGAGAAGAGCTGGTAAATCCATACCGCCACGCCTGCCAGGGCAACGGCCAACGAGACCAGGAGAACAGCCAACGATAGATCGATCATGGCGGGTATACTATTTCAATCTTCGGATCTGAAATTTGACCAGCTTGCCTTCTCGTTCGATCTTGATGACCTCGTTGCCGGTGGTGCGCGCCCAGGCGGGGATGTCGGCAAGCACGCCCGGGTCGGTGGCCGTCGCTTCCAGCACGCCCCCGACGGGAAGGTCCTGCATTGCTTTGCTGACTTTAACTACCGGGATGGGACAGAGGAGACCTTCCAGGTTAAGCGTCATTACTACTTCATTTTCTACTGACATAATATGCTCCTTAAATAAAGAGGGTCGCCTTGGAGCGGTAGGCCATTTCCAGCATGGTGGCCACACCGCAGGCAGGCTGGGCCTCGTCGATGAGATCCTCTTTTTTGATTTCCATTACTTCCATACTCATCTGGCAGGGTAGAAGCTTGACTCCCAGGTCGATGGCGGTTTGACGCAGCTCGGCTATGGGTGTGATCTTATGCATTTTCATCATCTGGTTGAACATCCATTTCCCCATGCCCCAGAAGTTGAAGCGGGAGGGGCCGATGCGATCAATGCCGCCGCGGTTCAGAAGCCCCATCATCTTGCCGAAGAAACTGTCTCCGGTCAGGTTGCCCTTCTGAATGGCCTTGATGCCCCAGAATGTGAAAAACATATTAGCTTCTTTGCCCAGAGCTGCGGCGCCAATGGAGATATTGAACGCAGCTATTATCTTATCCATGTCGCCACTCATTACTATTATGGTCACCCCGTCTGCCTGGTTATCCATTTCGAATAGCCTCCTTAACTTTTGATTAAAATCCAACGTTCATAGCTGATACTACGCCGTACGGCGTCAGCGGCTGTGCTGCGCAAGGCTATGCCTTCTGGCAACCTGTTCGGTTTGAACCTGCACCAGCAGTTCAATAGCCTTAAAGATTCTGGGGTCCGACAGTGAGTAGTAGATGGACGCGCCGTCACGCCTGGTTTCCACCAGTCCGCGCTCCCTCATCAGCGCCAGGTGCTTCGACACATTGGACTGACCGAGGCCCAGATTGTGCGCCAGATCGGTCACAGACTTCTCTCCACCGACAAGTTCTGCGATGATCAGCAAACGATTGGCGTCAGCCAGCGTCTTGCAGAACTGAGCATGAAACTCATACAGCGTGACCCGGTCCAATTTCAATTCAGCCAAATGATTACTCCCTGAATATATTACCATATACTCATATTATCATATATTATATTGATGTTTATAACAATAGTCAAAAAATACTATCGGTCGGGTTAATGGCATTCGCGGCTGCAGGCCGGTATAGACAGATTGGATGCTGTGCTAAAATAGATAAAGTATTTTCGTTGACAGGGTTGGAAATGAACAGAAGATGTTTTTATATAGCGACGCTGACCATTGTGGTTGTCTCTTTGCTTGTGCCTGCGGCGGCCTGCCAGGCGCCTGGGGTCAGCGCGGGCAATGTCATCATTCAGGCTTACAATGGGATATTTGAGTGGTTCATTATGCAGAGCGCCGGCGACCGTATCGAGAAGATACGCAAGGGGGATGGCGTTATACAGGTGCTGGACGAGAACAACGTTCCTGTGAGGGGCGCGCGCGTATACTACGAGCAGCAGAGCCATGACTTCCTTTTCGGAACCGGCCTGGCGCCGCTGGCCGAGAACGGGCCCACCGCAGTCAACCAGGACTGGGCTGAAGCATTGAGCGCTTTTTTCAATTACGGCACCGCGCCTTTTTACTGGGATAGCTATGAAGAGCAGCAGGGCCAGTCATCAGCCATTATGCTCGAGATGGTTGCGGAATGGTGTGAGAAAAGGGGTATCACGGTAAAGGGACATCCTCTGATCTGGGCTGAATCGGTGCCCGGCTGGGCGCCCGTCGGGCCCGATGATATGCAAAAAGCGCAGGAGAAGCGGGTCAAGGAGATTGCCGGTGAATTCTGCGGAACGATCGATTATTGGGATGTTGTGAATGAGCCGACCATGAGCGCGCAGGTGAGCACCCGGGTGGGCAAGTGGATGTCCCAGCGTACACCTGTGACGGTCTGCGCGGATGCGCTGGGCTGGGCCAGGTCGGCCTGCCCGACGTCGACGCTCATAATCAACGATTTTCGCACCGACCAGGATTATAGCGATCTGCTCCAGGGGATCGTCAGGCAGAAGGGTAAATTCGATGCCATAGGCATACAATCGCATATGCACCGCGGCAACTGGCCTTTATACCAAGTCTGGGATACCTGCGAGCGGTTCAAGGATTTCGATGCCCCCATTCATTTCACCGAAGTGACCGTGTTGAGCGGCAAGCCCAGGACGGGCATATCGTCCCAGGAGCAGCCGTCCGAGTGGCCGTCCACACCTGCAGGCGAGAACGAGCAGGCTGATTACGCGGAGAAGTTCTACATACTGCTCTTCAGCCACCCGTCCGTGCAGGCCATAACCTGGTGGGACCTGTCGGATAGTGGCGCCTGGCAGGGGGCGCCGGCCGGGCTGTTGCGGATGGATATGACGAAAAAGCCGGCCTATAACCGCCTGCTGACTCTTATCCGTGATAAATGGTGGTCGCGCGGCGATGTGTACACGGGTGATGACGGCATCGCCAGAATGCGCGGCTTCTACGGCACATATAAGATAGTTGTCGAGAAAGAAGGCAAGAGGACTGCGACTACTTTCCATATAGCCGGCGGACTGGACAACAGGCTCAAGGTGAATTTAACCGGATACAGGCAACCGCCGCCCACACCGCTTTACGAGATGATCTGGCCTTATGTTCTGGCGGCGGTAGTCATTACACTGATCGTTTTAATCGGGCGCTGGATTGCCAGGGTCAGGCTGCGTATATAGATCCGGCCCTTACGAGGTGAACCGATGGAAACATTTGAACCAATCATGACGCGCAGAAGCATCAGGAAATATACGGATAACCGCGTGCCGGCGGAAGTTGTCGAGCAACTCCTGCGGGCCGGGATGGCAGCCCCTTCGGCAGCCAATGAGCAGCCGTGGCATTTCGTGGTCATCACCGAGCGCAAGACGCTCGTACAGGTGCCGACCTTTCATCCGCACGCGCATATGCTCAAGGAAGCCGCGCTTGCCATACTGGTGTGTAACGACAGCGGCCTCGAGCTGACCAGAGGCAGGGGTGTGCTGGACTGCTCGGCGGCCACGCAGAACATCCTGCTGGCCGCACATGATCTGGGACTGGGGGCGGTGTGGGTCGGCGTCTATCCGGTGGTGGAAAGGATGAACGGTATGAGGAAACTGCTCAACATGCCGACCAGGATAGTGCCGATCGCCCTCGTTTCCGTAGGCTATCCGGACGAGAGGCCGCGCATGGAGGACAGGTTCAAGCCGGAGCGCGTGCACTACGAGCGCTGGATGGGCTCACCGGAGCCGCGTCCATCTAAACCAGCCAAAGGCAAGAAATAGCTATATCGCCGCACTGGCGTTTAGCAAACAGAAGCGGATTTAGTATAATATGTAGTCTTGCGGGCCTGTAGCTCAATTGGGAGAGCGCCTGATTTGCATTCAGGAGGTCGGGAGTTCGAATCTCCCCAGGTCCACCAAAAATGACCTGCCCCCAGGTAATACTACCACCACTTATCTCTTTTTAGCATGGACTGGTATTCAATGGGATATTGGTTATTTGGCACTAAATATAGAAGCCAAAATACTTACCATAAACCAATAATGCTCCTATCTAATCCTTTTCCCGTTCCAGGGACTCACGGCGCCTGAAAACCCGTAGTCATAATAACCGGTAAAGGAAAGACCATCTGCTGACTGGGTGAATTCGCAACCACCCGCATCATCAGGAGCTTTATGGGTCGGGTCCTCAGACCACGTTCCTGCAAGCTTATTCCCGTTAACATAGCCACTGATTTTACCGCCCTGGTATGTATATATTCCGTTAACCTGGTTGCCGGATTGGGTGAGTATCATATGCCCAAAGCTTCCGCAGTCCCATTCCCCGCTCCAGTTCGGCGATGTTACCTTTAGGGGAACTGTTACTTTAGATCCGCCAAATGGGTTGCTCGCGCTCAATGTATATGAGATGTCTGCGTCGGGCTTGACATTTATTTTGCCATTAGCGCCACAGGGACCTATGTCCGGTTTAATATCTACAGAAGTAGCCAGTATAGTGCTCCAGGATAACTGCGCGGACATCCCCCTGGTAATACTTACGGGCTGTATATCAAATGTTACTTTGGGTGCGGGTAATTCCGCGCTTTTTTTCGTGCAGGAGAAGTGGCTGATCCAGCTTGCTGAAGGGCTGGTGCGGTAATGACCCGAAAAAGCATTCCCGTCTGCGGACATGGACAGCTGAATATCTTTTTCACCCGAGGCGTCCGCCCAGGTTCCTACCAGTGTATTTCCTGTGACATAGCCCTGAATATCACCGCTCTGTTCATCATACCAGCCAATGACCTGGCTGCCCGTCTGAAGTAGCCATATTTGTTTCTGGCCGCACTGCCATGTGCCGGTCCAGCTTGTGGGGGGTGCTGTCGGTGCAGGCTGAGATCGAACTGCGGACTTTGGCAGAGGCTGTGCGTTGGTTATAAAAGTGCAGGGCCAGCTTCCTGCCCAATTGCCTGATGAACCCTGACGGTAATGGCCTGTAAAGGATTTGCCGTCGGATGACTGGTTTAGCTGAATATCATATTCAATTCCGGAGAGTGTCCAGGTGCCGACAATTGTGTTACCGGTTGCATAGCCTTCGATGTCACCATTATCCAGTTCAGTCCAGCCGGTCACCTTGCTGCCTGTCTGGGTCAGGTACATTTTATAATTATTGCATTCCCATGTACCTGTCCAGCTTGCAGTCTGTATGGCTGAGGGGGGATATGATGTGGCTGGTTTCGCCGGAGGTCTGGCGCTGCTGGTGCGTATACAGAACCATTCTCCCGTCCATGCGCCTGATGATCCCTGGCGAAAATGTCCGGCAAATGATTTACCGTCAGACGACTGATCCAGTTGGAAATCATATTTGACTCCGCCCTTGGTCCAGGTACCCACAAGTGTATTGCCTGTGGCAAAGCCCTCAATATCGCTATTTTCAGAATCGAACCACCCGGTCACCTGATTTCCTGATTGGTCCAAGTACATTTTATTGTTGCCGCACTGCCAGGTGCCGATCCAGTTGGCAACGGCCACGCCTCCTCCCTGGGTGATTACCTGGGAATTTTCTCCTGATGATTTTGCAGTGGGCATGGCCGTGCTTATCCTTGTGCATGACCATGATCCACCTTGATTGCTTGAAGTTCCCTGGTTATAACGGCCGGAAAAGGATTTGCCGTCAGAGGACTGAACAATCTGAAAACCATATTTAACACCTGATACAGTCCAGGTACCGGTGAGAGTGTTGCCGGTAGCAGTGCCTTCGATGTCGCTGTTTTCGTACTCGTACCACCCAGTTACCCGGTCACCTGCCTGGTTCAGATACATTTTAAAGTTGCCGCATTGCCAGGTGCCGATCCAGTTGGCAACGGCAACTCCACCACCGCCGGTAATGACCTGTGCCTCCTGGCCGGAGGGTTGGGCGCCCGGTTGTCCGCCCTGACCGGGCTGATTGCCCGCCGTGTCCGGCGCCTGTGATCCTGACTGTCCGGCAGTTCCCCCGGCCGTGACGCCTGATGCTGCAGTCTTATTTTCCGCGGCCTGTTTTCCCGGCAGTTTGCCCAATTTAATACAACCTGTTCCTGGCAGGACCAATGCGATAATGATAATCAGGGCTATGCAGAGCCTCAGCATTGTCACCATATTTCAATCCTCCTAAACCTCACGTCATGGTTGAGCGAAATATTAAGGGAAAATTAAGGCACAGTCAAGCCGGCGTGTCAGAATTTAAAGCTGACTTTATTATGCATGTACACTCATATTGCGAACGGTATAGAGTTGTTAGGCCGTATCGTAAAGTAGTCCAAGTCGCAACCCGGCTACGACCTTATTGCATTTGTTTAGTGTGATAACAAGGTGTTCAGTTTTAAGAGCACCTCAGAGATATTTCCGGCAGGCAGTGTGCATAATAGTACTGCATTTCTAATACGCCAATCCATGCTTTTTACCTGGTCAGATAAGATTGCCCCCGCCACTGGTGATCCTTCTGGAAGTAGTACTTCGAAAGGGTAGCCCTTGACAATGCTGCTGATGGGACAAAGGACGGCCAACCCTGTCTTATCATTATAACTAACAGGTGAAACTACCAGGGCGGGGCGGCGTCCTGATTGTTCATGTCCTGCTTGAGGATTTAAGGTTATCCACACTATGTCTCCGCATCTTGGAATATAGGTGAAGCGCTTACCATGCTTCGTTACCTGCGGCGGGGCCAGTATCCGTCTCATGATGCAAATTCTCTTTATTAACCTTTGCCAATAGCTGTTTAAGAGTAAATTTCGGATTAGCCAATGGTGTTATTATGAGCTTTCCCTCTGATAGTGAAATTTCAATAGAGGTTTCTCTTTGCAAACCTGCTTCTGAAGCAAAAGACTTGGGGATACGCAAAGCAAGACTATTTCCCCATTTCTGTATACGAGCTTTCAATCCAAGCCTCCTTCAATAGTATCTACATTGAAGATGCTTTCTCCGGTATAAATTGTCAAGTTTGATTTCTGTCAGTGGTCTGCCTTTATAATCTCGAGCGTCTTGCTTAGCAAAACGAAAAGGTTTTATCCCGGCGAGGAGCAAGTGGTTGTCGGAGGGAAGGAAACAAGGTCATGTTAGCCTTCAGTGAGCAATTGCTGCAGCACCGAAATAAGCTTTTTGCTCTCAAACAGGAGTTCGGGAACTGTCCACAATGCCCCACCAAAGCGTAAATTATCTCGGACTGTCATCAACCCTCTCCGCTTTTCGAAGTAACTCTTCTCAGTGACCTGCGCTTAATTGCATCATGCTTCTGTGGGAATCCTTGACAGGTCTTTTTGAACGTGATATGTTATATATATCTAACGTTAAATATTTCTAACATAGGGAGGAAATGCGGTGAAAGCAAGATGGATACTAATAGCCTATGCCGCTGTCAGTTTGCTGGCATTGATGCTGATGCTTTCCAGAGAGAACCTGTACGTAGTGATAGCGCTGATAGCCGGTATTTTGCTGCTGGGGCATCGTGAATTGTGGTCGCTCATCCGTCACGGCCGGATGCCCGTCATCGATGAACGGGTTCGCGATAATCTCACAGGTGCAATGCGCCTGACCGGAATATTTTTCTTTATTGCCAGCATAGTGCTGATATTGCTGTTCAGGTTCAATGTCTTCAAGAATACTCCCAAAGAGCTGATCATCAGCGGACAACTCGTGGTCGTGGGCTTCGTCTATGTCATCGGCTATTATTACTATGACCGTGTCCGTCCCTGCCTGGGTGAGAAAGCGGCAAGATGGCTCAGGATATGCCTGATTACAGCCGGGCTCTGTCTCAGCACAATCGCGCTGGCCATCGTCCTGCATAATCTGGTCAGCGTCTGGTTCGGCTTCGAGGATGCTTTCTTCTTTATACTCGGGCTGCTGGTGGCGCCGGCGGTGCTGGCATTAAGCCTGCTGGGATGCCTGGTAATCTATAGCAAGGGATTATGTGCAAGTTTCAGTGCCGTTGAACAGTCATGAAAACAAGGATGAAAGAATATCGCGCCCGCCTCGGCCTGACCCAGGAGAAGCTGGCGGAGATGGTGGGGGTGCGGCGCGAGACCATTATCTTTCTCGAGCAAGGCAAATATAATCCATCGCTCAAGCTGGCTTATGGAATTTCTCGCGCGCTGGGAGCTGCCATCGAAGATATCTTTATTCTGAATGATAAAGAGGGATAGCGGAAGGCGTGCTAAATTACATTCTGACAGAAAACCAAAAAGTGGAGGAGAATTCATTATGTTATTGACCATCCCGCTGACCATTGCTGCCATCGTTCTTGCATGGGTGATCCGGCCAAAAGAGAAACTGGTTGGTCCCGCCAGACTGGCTATACCCGCAACAATAATTCCACCATGTCTGGCGCTCCTGCTTGCTATTGCTTCACAAGTGCTCGGCAATGCCACCGGAATGGCGGGGGTGTCAGTTCTGGCAAATACATTTTTCGTTATAGCTCTTGGGCTGGTCGGAATAGCAATAATAGTATTGGTCGTTTTCGCCGTTAAACGTAAGGGCGGCGTGACCAAGGCAATAGGCTTCGGTATCTGTATAGATTTTATCGCCTGCGTTCTGGTATTCGGATTGCTGGAGTGGCTGGCTGGCGTATAGCAGTCGGAATGGCCGGCACGAAAGCGCTGGACCTTTTATAACACATTTTACATGGGAGGTTTGGCCGGCTTGAATCCGTCCGGCACCTCGACCGGCATGAATAGCATGCCCAGGCACATGGCTTTTCCCGTCTCATCGAACCTGAGTGTAGAGGTAGCGCCGCCTCCCAGGGCTCTGTACATGACCACCTGCAGAGCGTCGATATTGGGCATCTCGTATACCTTGACTTCGCCTTTGACCAGCTCTTTGTAATGGTCCTTGACCTTCTGAGGCGTAACCTGCTTTTTAATGATCTCGTAGTTCTCTTTATTGAACGCCATTATCCCCACGTTGGAGATATCGCCTTTATCGCCGCTGCGGACATAGGCCAGCTCTTTAATCAACACTTTCTTGCTCATTTTTATTCCAGCCTCTTCATAATAAAACTCGTTGGGACTTCTTCGCGCGGTATCAGCGTCGGCCACAGGGATATATAGCTTCTCGGCTTGGAAGGGACCGATACAGTGAAACCAACCGGCGACATGTCCAGGAAAGACACGGCTATCATGCCCGCCTCGAGAGGATTTTTACCCCTGGCCGCTATACGCAGGCAGAGTTCGTTGATACTGTCTTCGTCCGGCAGGGGGACTATGGACTTGAGTATCGAATTCAAGCCGACGTAATCGATCTGTACGTCCACATCCTCGCGCTTCATGCCGTATTTGGTAAGGTTCTTCCAGCCCAGTTCCTCCACTCTTCTGGCCTTGGTCAGGGCTTTAGGCGCCGATATGTAGTTCATGGTCTCCGCTATGAACCCACCCGGATACCCGATGATCACCTTGAGGGTGTCCGGCCTGCGCTTGCCGGTCATATTGCTCAGCTTCACCCTGTTGTTGCCCAGGTCCTCCACCTTTACCGCCGTCATATCGGCCACGCCGTCGGGCATAATATAGTTTTTAGGATCATGCACCTCGTAAACGAGCTGGCTTTTGACGGTCCATTCGTTGAGCAGGCCGCCTCCCGATGACGGCATCTCCAGTATGGCCGTCCCGTCCTCGGATACCTCGGCCAGCGGATAGACGATCTCGTTCGGCTTGGGTACATGTTCCCACACCGGGCTGGCCACTCCCGTGACGAAATCGGCGCATTCCAGCGTGTGGCCGATGGTAATGGCAGCGCCTATGCGTGGCCAGTATGTGTCTTCAAACTTCCATCCGAACTCGTGCATCATTGGGGCAACGAAAAGCGCGCTATCAGAACATCTGCCAGCCACAACCACGTCAGCGCCGGCCTCCAGTGCTTCGACAATGGAGTCGGAGCCGATGTAAGCATTGGCGATCAGGATATTGTCTTTTATCCGGCTGATATCGTCCTCGCCTGTCTCCAGGTTGGTGAACTTCCATCCTTTCTTGAGCAGCTCGTCGATCCTGCCTGCTATATTGTCGCCTTTGATCACGGCAACTTTCAAACCTTTGATGTTATTATCGGAGGCTATTTTGAGTATCTGGTCAGCCGCCGCCTCGGGATTGACGCCACCGCCGTTGGTGATGATTTTAACGCCCCTCTTGTGAGCTTCAGGCAGTACCTGTTTCATACCGTCGATGTGCTGGGTAAGGTAACCCTTGGAGGGATCCTTCTGCTGGTTCTTGGACATGATGGACATGGTTAGCTCGGCCAGCTGGTCGAAGCAGATGTAATTTAAATTCCCTTCCAGCACGAGCCTCAGTGCTTCACCCGTCTTGGAAGGCGCGTAACCCGAACCCGCCCCGATCCTGATTTTCTTCACTGTAGCACTCCTTCTAGATTCTTTGATTGACTAGATGCCTTTAAATACGGGCTTTCGCTTCTCGAGAAAAGCCTTTGTACCTTCTCTGAAATCTTCCGTGTTAAAGCAGATGTTCATTGCCAGGTTTTCATTAAACAGCTGCCTCGCCAACTCCTCGTTGAATAAACGGTAAACCGTACGGTGGGTCAACTCAATCGACACCGAGGGCATACTGGCTATTTTGCCTGCAAAGTCCATGGCTGTACTCATGAGCTCTTCATGCGGAACAACCTGTGTAACAAGGTTTATCCTCTTTGCCTCGGCCGCATCAATCGCTTCACCAGTATAAAATAGCTTCAGAGCATTATCAACCCCCACTATCCTTGGCAGCCAGTAGCTTGCGCCTGCGTCCGGCATCAACCCTATCCTTACCCATGAAGCGACAAACCTGGCTTTTTCTGAAGCTATGCGAAAGTCACACAACAGCGCCAGAGAAAGGCCCGAGGCGGCAGCGACACCGTTAACAGCGGCAATTACGGGTTTACCGAGGTCCATAAGCGCGTGGGGCATTACTATCATGCCGGGTTCCAGAAGCTCCGAGCGGGATTTCTCCAGCGCTTTGTAACCGCCGTCTCCTATCCGTTCTTTGAGACGGCTGGCAGCATCGGCGCCGGCGCAGAAGCCTTCGCCGCTGCCAGTGATGATCAGTACCTTGATATCATCCCTTTTTCTGGCCTGTTCCAATACTTTAACAAAGCTTTCACCCATCGTTGAGGTGATCGCATTTCTCCTTTCCGGCCGGTTGAGAGTGATAACCCCAATCCCGTTGTCACACTCGAATAACAGCTCGTCAGTCGAAGTATCCATTGTTTGCGTCCTCCTGTTCAGTTGCGCATCATATTCGGCAGAACCGTTGCCACCTGCGGGAATAAGAAAACGATGAGCATACTGACGATTATCAGTGCGACAAACGGCGCCGTCCCAATTATTATTCTTTTCATGGGAATATCCGGAGCTATGGTCTTCATCACGAACAGATTCAGTCCTACCGGGGGAGTCAGGTTACCTATCATCATACACATCGTGACCAAAACTCCGTACCAGATAAAATCGATATTCAGAATCCTCATAACCGGGACCAGGGTGGGCAGGGTGAGCACCAGGATTCCGGCAGGATCGAGCAGGCAACCGAGCAAAATGAAAATAAACATGGTCAGTATCACAAAGGCGGTATTTGACATGCCGCTCTTGACTATGGTTTCAGCGATCAGTTGCGGTATGCCCAGGTAAGTAAGCAGATATGAAAATGTGAAGGCGGAAAAAAGGATGAAGATAATAAAACAGGAGATCCTGGCCGCGCTGAGCAGGACGTCCCGAAGGCTGTGCCAGGTCAGCTTTTTGTACGCGGCTGCGACAATTAAAGAGAGAAAGGCGCCCACACAGGCGCTTTCGGTTGGCGTACAAATGCCCGCGTAGATTGACCCCAGCACACCTATGACGATCAGTATGAATACCCAGATGTTCTTGAGCGATGCAAACCTGTCACGCCAGGTAACTCCGGTCATGGAAGGTTCAACATCCTGCGGCCTGAATTTGGCGTAGATCAGTATGAATATAATGAAGATTGCAGTGGTTACTATCCCGGGCAAGATACCTGCGATAAATAGTTTTCCGATGGACTCCTCGGTCAACAGGCCGTATATGATCAACATTGCGCTGGGGGGAATGATGATACTCAGAGTTCCGGCGGCTGCTATTATTCCGGCGGCAAAGCCGCCGTCATACCTGTGTTTGTTAAGCTGCGGCATAGCAGCCAGGCCTATTGTGGCTGTGCCACCGGAGCTGCTGCCGCAGCAGGCTCCAAACAACATGCCTGCAACTGCAGCGGTTGCCCCGAGGCCGCCGCGAACTTTATTAAACCATTTGCTCCCCGCATCGAAAGCCTGCTCCGCTACGCCGCTTTTGCTTAAGAGCTCCGCCATTACGACGAACATGGGAACCAGAACCAGTGCGGGGTCGGTGCCGAATTTATAGCTTATTACGGCTATTTGCGATAGTGCATTCGGCCCTATGAAAACCCAGATGCCCAGCAGGCTGCTCAGGCCGATGGCAAAAGCAATCGGCATACCGGCGATCACCAGTAAAATCAGAAATACGAACAGTAAGACCCCGATTATTCCAACATCCATTATATTTCTTCTTCCACGTTATTCGCCGGAGCCGGCAGTATGCCCGCTATTTCCCGGACAAGCAGTATGACGTATTGAAAAAGTAAAAAGAACAGACCGAAGGGGATCACTGCATAAAAGGGCCACAATGTTACTTCCAGCCTCGTCCTTGAAACCCAATATAGGCTGAAGCTGTCCCAGGCTAACACGGCACTCTTCCAGAGCCATAAGGTGACAAACAGGATTCCCAGTATATTAACAATGATTGCCAGTATTTTTCTGGGTTTCGGCTTCAGCAGAGTGGGGATCAGATCTATCTTGATGTGGCCGCCTGTCTCAAGTGTGTATGAGGCCGACAGGAAGGTGGCGGTTAACAACATGTACGAAGATATTTCCAAGGTCCACGCCGTCGGCATTCTAAATGCATACCGTACAACTACCTCATACACGGTTAGAAATATGATTATCAGGAATCCGATACCGGAGATGGACGCACAGAACCTGTTGAATTTACTTAGCGCAGGCTGTATTTTGACCATATTCATAACAGCTATTCAATCCCATACAATTTTTGTCGGGGGAACGTGTCCTGCAGGAACAAAACCGCTAATAACCCGCGCCGTATTTCCGGTATATATCTGTGAGCTGTTTGGCCTCAGGGCTGGATGCGGCGTATTTGTCCCAGATTGCCTGCGCCGGCGCTTTCCAGAGCTTCATTTCATCAGCGGTCGGGACATACACATTCTCTCCCATATCAGGTAATTCCTTGCGGCCTTTCTCAATATTTGCTGCGTTTACCTGCAAAACAACTTTCATGAATTCCGGAGTAACCTTGGCGATCGCTTCCTGGTCTGCGCTGGATATCCTGTTCCACTTGTCCTTATTGACATAGAACAGGAAGCCTCCGGTTCCGATGTCCAGGTCACAATAATACGGGGCGACCTCGGGCAGCTTAAAAGCCACCATCGATGGAACTGAAAGAAGCGTGCCGTCCGAGACACCGTATTGTATGGACTGGTACATCTCGGATGTCGGGAGGGTAACCGTACTGCATCCCCAACCGGATATCAACTCGTCCATGGCGCCTCCGGCGGACCTGATCTTGAGACCTTTGGCCTGGGACGGCACACGGACCTCCTTCTTTGTCGCCAGGCCGTATGCCGATGGGGCGCAGGCATACCAGTTAATGTGAATATTATATTTTTCAAAACCTTTCTGGATTATGGGCAGACCTTCCGCTGCCGCCGCCAGATTGCTATCGATGTCGGGTATTCCTACCCAGGGAAGCGCCCCCACATTGGCAAGGGGTACCTGGCCGACCACGTAGTTGATGACGGTCATAGCCGCATCCACGCTGCCGCTGTTTACCGCAGCCAGCTCTTCCGCGCCCGGACACAGCGATTCACCCGGATTCACAACGATTTTTACCCTGCCTTCAGTAGCTTGCAGGACCGCCGCGGCATATAATTGCGCTATAGTGGCGTATGTATTCCCCGCCGGGTACATGGTTGCAGCCACAAGAACGATCGGATCCTGGGCGGTTGCCTGAGAGGCACTATCTTCCGACGGTTTGGTTGTCTGAGCGGCGGGGGCCGCGGTGCAGGCAACCAATACGAACAGAATTACCATTGCCAGTGCCGATATGGTGACGATTGTTTTGTTTCTCATCGATACCCTCCATCTCTGTTGTTTTCATCGCTTTCTATCATTGTTTTTACACAGCCAAGTTATTTTCAAGTTTACTATAGTCACCTCCTTAAATATCAGGATCCTTCATTGGTTAATAATTTGAGTAACTCATCCTCTGAAAGAGATAAAATATCTGTGGCTATCATCTCCGTGTGCTCACCCAGGCAGGGAGCAGGCATATTGGGTTGCGCGGGCGTATCCGACAGTATCGCCGCCTCGCCCACGTGCATGCAATCACCTATTGCCGGATGCTGCATAAACCAGAAATGGTTGCGAGCTTTCAATTGAGGGTCTTCGCACACATCTTTAGCGCTCTCCACCGGGCCTGCCTGCACACCTGCTGCCTGCAGCAGGCTCATCACGCTTTCAGGCGTCCTGTTTTTCGTCCATTGTCCGACCAGGTCGTTAAGCTCCTCTTCGTTTTTCTTCCTGTTCTCTAACGTATTGAACTTTGGGTTGTCAGCCAGGGCAGGATCGCCTATGGCCGTGCAGAATGACTCCCATTCGGTAGTGGAGAATACTGCGATTGAGCACCATCTGTTATCCAGGCAGGGATAAACGCCGTGCGGCGTCGCATTGGGTGAGGTATTGCCGACACTTGCCGGCAGTCTGCCGTTAGCGGTGTAATCCAGCATGCCCGGCGCCAGGAACTGGATACCGGCTTCCAGCTGGGAAACATCAATAAATTGCCCTTCGCCTGTCTTGCCCCGATATCTCAGTGCGGCCATAATAGCAGCGATGCAGAAATAGGGAGTGACGAAATCATTGACCGGGCCATATGGTTGCACGCAATCCCTGCCCGGCCAACCGCTGAAGCTGTTAAATCCTGTCAGGGCTACCAGAACGTTACCTGACGTGGGCATCGGCGACATCGGACCTGTTTCTCCGAATCCCGAGGTGTTTAACATAATCACATCCGGATTGGTAACTCGTACTTTCTCATAGTCAAGCCCGAGTTTCTTCATCTTGCCGGGCACGTAGTTGGTGACAATGATGTCCGCCCAGTCCGCCAGTTTCCTGGCGACGTTAAGCCCGGTTGGGCTTTTAAGATTCAATGCGATACTGTATTTATTGGGATTGTAATAAGCGAAATAGGCCGAATTATCGGGACCGTTACCGTTTTTGAAAGGGGCGGAAGACCTGGTGAAACAGGGGCGTGTAATGGTTTCCACCCGCACAACTTTCGCGCCGTAATCAGCCAGGCATTTCGTCACCAGGGGACCTGCAATGACCCAGGTAAAATCAAGAACCTTTATTCCATCAAGCGCCAGCTTTCCCATACCTTTTTCCATTCAAATAATTTTGTTCAATTTAAATTCGTCGATTTTCTCCGGAGATAGGCCGAGCTCACCGTGAAAGACCTCCAGATTGTGCTCGCCGATTAACGGCGCCCTACGAATTTTAAGTGCAGGCATTGCCGCAAACCTCATGCAACCGGCAGGATACTTGATCACACAGCCGAGTTCCGGATGTTCCACATCCACCCAGAAATCTCTTGCCTTGAGCTGAAAAAAATCCGCCACATCCGCCGGATTCAATACCGGACAGATAGGCATGTGCCTTTTCAGGGCTTCCTTGAATAATTCCTGTTTGGTATATCGTAAAAAAAACTCGGCTACCGGGGCTTCGAGCTGTTCCCACTCTTCCTGCGTAAATTTGGTTACGTCAAAGTTATCCCAATCCATTTCCTCTCTCTGTTTAGTGGACAGGCCTTCTTCTTTTAGCCATTGAGCGAGTATTTTATTCATTACCGCTCCCGGCGCGCCCCCGAATATTACGAAATTTACGAGCCCGTCTTTGCACGGCCATGTTTGGCGCGCACGTGTGCCGCTGCCCAACCCCACTCTATATGCGCCTGACCTTTCCAAGACCATTCCATAAGTGAACCACAGAGAGTTTGCGTTTACCGTGTTCTTGACCATGCTCTGCTGCGCCGATACATCGACATACTGACCTTCGCCTGAGATGTCCCTGTGATACAGGGCAATTAAAGCGGCAACGGCCGCTTCACCGCCTGCGAACAAAGGCGATTGCGGTAAACTAACACGCAAAGGAGGACGGTCAGGATCGCCGCAGATATATAAATATCCGCTCATCGCCTGGACGATAATGTCTGAACCTGCGAATTTATTGTAGGGCCCGGTTTGCCCGAAAGGCGTGATGGACGCCATGATAATGCGCTGGTTGGCTTTCTTAAGCTCGGGATAGTCTAAACCGATCTCTTTCATGTATCCGACGGGATGGGATTCAACTATGATATCGGACCTTTTAACAAGCTGTTTGAAAAGCTCTCTTCCCTTCCCGGTCTTAATATCGAGGGTGATACCTCTCTTATTCAGGTTATAAGCAAACCAGGTCAGGCTTCTCTCGGGGTCAGGTATGTCATGATAAAAGGGGCCGATGTTGCGGGAGGTGTCACCCCCCGGCCTCTCAACCTTTATAACATCAGCCCCCAGCTCGGCAAGCATCCGTCCGCAGAGAAAACCGTTTTCGTCGGTCAGATCCAATACGCGTATGCCATCAAGCAGCGTTTTCATCAGGTCCCTTCTCTATATGAAATCAATTTAAATGGGAGACTGCTGTTATATTTTCTATTGTTAACCTGGAGGTTCATTGAATACGGGTCGATGCCTCCGGCCCTGTCTCCAACTCTGTACGCATGCATGTTATCATTAATTTCACGCATGTCAATGATATGTTTATCTTCATTAAATATTTTTATCATATTGATCAGTTAAATATAACTATTGATCATTTTATTTACAATACTTAGTTATATATGGTATTAATATCGATTATGTATCAATTAGATCAAATGGATAAGAAGATAGTGGACGCGCTGGCGATAGACGCTCATATGAGCAGTATGGAAATGTCCAAACAGCTCAATATATGCGCTCCAACTATCCGTCGAAGGGTAAACAGGTTAATAAAAGACGATATCATACGTATACAGGCGGTTCAGATAAATCGTGTAAAAACATCAATAACAGTATCTATTTTGCTCAAAGTGGAAAGCAAGGTCATTGCCCGGGCAGCTGATTTGCTGGCGAGTCAGAAAGAAGTGGGTTTTATAGTATTGACTGCCGGCTATTTTAATATCGTCTGCCTGTGCTGGTTCGAATCCGTAGAATCTTATTCCAGGTTTTTAAATACAGTGCTTTATCCGATGGAGGGCGTGCTCGATACCGACACTATGATTTGCACTGAATACAGGAAGTATGCGTTCATTAAAATGAACGGTGCTGCTAATCCTGTCAAACGGGCTAATAAACCGGTTGATGACATCGATATGATGATTATTGAATTATTAGAGAAAGATGCGCGTCAAAAAAGCACCGTGCTGGCCAAAAGTCTCAACATCAGCGCTCCCACCATCAGATGCAGGATAAACGACCTGTTGGACAATAATATTATTCGTATACAGGCTTTCCCAAACTTCCGCATGAGCAAAACAATAGCGGCTGTAATAGCTTTAAAAGTGGCCAACGGCGCAGTAGACCGTATAGCTGATTATTTATGTGATATGGCTGAAGCCAGGCAGGTTTTGTTATATACAGGCACTTACGATATAGGAGTTTGGGCCTGGTTCGAATCTATCCAGGCTTTTTCTGAATTTTTGAAGGACGTTATCAATCCTCTGGAAGGCGTCGAAAAAAAGGAGATCGCCATCCAAACAGAGATCAGGAAATGGGTGCATCAATGGTGATCATGCCTGCGCAGCTGCTGCTGTGCAGGAAGAGAGTTTCCCGCATTGAAATCAAGTGATTGTTCTCAAAATTTCCCCGGCGCACGGCCACCTCTTTTTTATGGTTGGGTCATTGTTATTGTTTGCTTCCTGCAGCAAGCGCTGCAAAACGGCATACAGTATAGTTTCGGAATCTTTTTTAAGCCCCTGGTTGCGGATTTCGGTTGGACCCGCGCTTCCCTTTCCGGCGTATACGCTTTATCAATGATCTGCGGAGGTTTATTCGCCATACCCGCTGGATGGCTGGCGGACAGGTTTGGCCCGGCTAAAATAGCCTTGATCTGCGGCACCCTGATCGGCCTGGGCCTGATACTGAGCAGCCGGATAACCGACCTGGTACAGCTGTATATTGCATATGGCTTTATTTTCGGCATAGGTACCGGCGGGGTATTTGCCATCAGCAGCGGCATCACCGCCCGCTGGTTCTACAAGAAACGTGGACTCGCGTTAGGTATTGTCTCGGCAGGCGTCGGTTTCGGCATTCTTATCATGCCGCCGTTAACCGAGTATTTTATCCGCGCCGTAGGCTGGTCGAGCTCTTATTTGATTGTGGGGATCACGGCCCTGATTATTTTTAGTGCTACCGCCCTGTTTTTACGGCGCGATCCGAAAGACATAGGATGCTTACCTTACGGCGCTGTGAAATCCGAACCGGTGGATACGGGCAGCCAGGGACAGAAATCATATCACCCGGCATTCGACGGCGGTATGACATTAGGGAACGCCTGTCGAACCCTGCCCCTCTGGTTACTTGTCGGCACCGCGGTTCTTGTTGGTGTCTGTACGCAAATGATCTTTTTGCATCTGGTGAACTACGCTACTGACATCGGGATATCCCCGCTGACGGCTGCAACGGTCATGTCCGTTATAGGCATCGGCGGCATCTTCGGCCGCATCCTGGTTGGAAGCGGATCGGACAGAATCGGTAATATGAATGCCATGATCCTGTGTATGGCGATACAAACTGCCAGCCTGGTCTGGTTAATTTTTTCCGGTGAGCTGTGGATGCTGTATGTTTTTGCTGCGCTATTCAGCTTTGCCTTCGGGGGAGAAATTCCTTTGCTAACGTTGCTGGTCAGTGAGCGATTCGGCCTCAGGGCAGTGTCGGCGCTGGTGGGATTAATGTTGCTTGCTTCACGAGTCGGAGCCGCCGTGGGTTCCTGGCTGGGCGGACAGATATTCGATGTTACCGACAGCTATACGATCGCTTTTATTATTGCATCAGCGGCCAGCACGACGGCAATGATCGCCGTAATTGCGATGAAGAAAATGAAAAAAAGCCTCTTAACCGTGTAACAACCGACGTCTTATCCGTACCAAACATCAGCCTGCTGCTCCGCCGGTCCAGCGATCATAGTGCACCCTCTCCTCCTTGAACCGGTCCTCACTATGAGGTTTTTCATCAGCATATCCAAGGGAAACGAATGCTATGGGAATAACGTGCGGCGGTATACCAAGCAAGCTTCTTGTTTTTTCTATGCGTTCCTGCACCGGGAATATGCCTACCCAGACAGCTCCCAACCCCAGGGTATGGGCAGCCAGCAGGATGCTCATTATGGCGGCAGAGCAGTCAAGCGGACCCCGTCCGGCGTTGAATTCAAAGGTCGGATCCTCGCAAACCAGTATAGCCAGGGCCGCCTGATCAAGCATATATGAGAACGTATGGATTTTAGATGCCTCACCGAGCGTCTTACGGTCTCTGATAACCACGAACTGCCACGGTTGTTCGTTAGCTGAAGAAGGCGCCGCCATTGCCACCTGTAACAATTGTTTCACCACAGCATCATCCACGGGCCTGTCAGTATATTTCCGGATGCTCCTGCGTGTCAGCAGGCATTCAATGGTGTCCATACACAACTCCCCCTGTTCGCAGATTATATTTGAGATTTCGTTTACTGGAATGATCCCGTGATTTCCCTCACATCCTTGACGGTCTCCAGCTCATTGAGAGTCTTCAAAATATGTGCCGCCTGCTCCGGAGATTTTGAATACGTGGCGCAATCCATAAATTTATTTATAACGTCCTCCAGCCGCATCGGATTGAGCGGATGACCAAACGGGTGGTCGATCTGACGGGTGTAAACAGCCGCCGATTTAAGTTTGATGGATACCTTGCCCGGTGCGAAGAAGGACTTGACCTCACCATAGCTGATATCCTCGGCCATTATTTTTTGAGCCAGCATCAATGCAACTTTATCGGTCAGTCCTTCTGATGCGAAGCTCTTGAGGCGGAGTCCTTTATTGGCGATGGCGGCGCCGACACAAAATGGCAGGCTGATCCTTGCTTCCGTGCCGGTCGCTGGTTTTTTCCTCTCTTCTCCGGCGTATCTTTTCTGTATTTCCGTAACATAAAGCGTGATCTGCTCGATGTCCGCGGGATTGATATCATGCTCGCGCGTCAGTTCAAGGGCAGCCTGGACGTGATTATGCATGATTCTATTGGCCGACCAGGCCTTTAAGCCCACGTTTACACCGTCATACCTCTTGCCTAAATCGCCTATCAGATAATCATTGTCATATTTTCCCTGGAAATATAAGTTGAAGAGTCCTGCGGGACCTTCGAAGCTCGTTTTTATCCCCGTAACTCCCCTCTGTGCCATCAGCGCTGCCAGGGCGGCCTGCATCCCGATGCTGCCCCCGTATAGTTCCCTTATTTTAGGATCTCCGGGGCTTAGGAATACCTCAAATGTGCCTGCGGCGGCCTGGTGAAAAGCGATGCCCAGGGCATCCACAATCCGGTCCCGGTCGAGTTGCAGTATTTTGCCTGCCGCTGCCGCGGCTCCGAAAACGCCGAGCACGGGAGCGGGCCGGAAGCCCAGCACTAAACCATCCTGCTTCCTTTTGATGGCGGATCCCAGCCTGCATATCAGATCGTTCCCCAGGGCGACGGAGGCGATGAACTCTTTGCCGCTCACACCGCCCCTCTTTTCGGCCAGGGCGAAAGCAGCCGGGACGGTGCACAGGGTAGGATGGACCCCGGCTTCATCGACTATATCGTCGTAGTCCAGGGCATGTGCCAGCACACCGTTGGCGAAAGCGGCCGACCAGGAAGGCAGCTTTTTATTAAATCCTATGACTGTGGACTCTTCATTGCCTCCTGCTTCCATGAAAAGGTCGATCACATTCAGGCTATCCTGCGATAAACCCGAGCCTGCCAGGATGCAGCCGAACGTGTCCAGTATGCATTTCTTGGTTATGTCCACGACTTCCGATGGAATGTCCTTAAAGGTAATACCGGCGATATTGTCAGCTAATGTATAACTTGCATCCATCCCATTCCTCGCTTTCACGGCGTACTTAATCGTAATTATCTATTTATCCGCTGGAGCTTTAAATATCAGCTTTCATCTGATAACAACTCAACAAGCTCTTGCTCGGACATATTCAGGAATTCGGTAGCTATAAATTCTGTATGTTCGCCCAGGCATGGGGCGGGCCTGAGTGGTTGGGCGGGAGTTTCCGATAATATGGCAGGCTCCCCAAAACTGATAGAATCCCCGATCACCGGATGTTTCATGCTCCAGAAATGGTTGCGCGCTTTGAGCTGCGGGTCCTGGCAGACATCCCTGGAATTCTGAACCACCCCTGCCTGTACGCCCGAGCCCTGAAGCGTATGCATTAGGTGCTCAGGACTATGTTTGATGGTCCATTGGCCAACCATTTCATTCAATTCATTCTCGTTTCTTTTCCTGTATGCAAAAGTGCTGAACATAGGGCTGTCCGCTGTCTCAGGATGACCCATGGCTGTACAGAACGCCTTCCATTCATTGTCGGAAAAAACGGCTATGGCGCACCATCTATTTTCGGCGCAGGGATAGACACCATGCGGAGCCGCCTCCGGAGAAGAATTGCCGACGTTTCCTGTTTGCCTTTTGTTAGCCGTGTAATCCAGGATGCCGGGCGCCAGAAATTGGATTCCCGCTTCCAGTTGTGACAGATCAATGGACTGCCCCCGGCCGGTTAATTTCCTGTGACGTAGAGCAGCCAGGATAGCAGGGAGGGCGAATGAAGGTGTGACAAAATCGTTCACGGGCCCGAACGGCTGCGTGCTGTCTTGTCCCGGCCATCC
>Ga0172380_10001520_pt1 | contig 39606 bp, 59 predicted proteins | sample Leawe162metaG_FD_119747 | JGI IMG/M metagenome (GOLD analysis project Ga0172380, IMG submission 119747) | Leachate microbial communities from a municipal landfill in Southern Ontario, Canada - Leachate well 162 metaG | ecosystem: Engineered > Solid waste > Landfill > Unclassified | place...
AGCACAAAAAGTAGAAAAGTTGAGAAAAGAGGGTAACTCTTTTTCTTTCGGGTTATTGAAGTGATAATAGTTTTTATATTGTTTGTATTACTATCTAAGAAGCTCATATTTTAACTTAAAAACAAAAGACATACATTTTGTTATCTGTATGTCTTTTAGTCTTAAATGTGTGTTATTTTAATATTTCTTTAATTCTGTTTTCACGGTAAATTGCTGTATCTATAAAATGTGTATCAAATTGTTCTTCAAATAACATTGTCCATTGTTCCTCATCAAAATAAATATAAAAGACTTTATATTCATCCGCTTTATATTCTTCCGGTCCTTGTTCAAAGGAATACATACCAGTTTCATATTCATATGTTTGCCATAGATTAAATCCTTCAAGTGATTCTCTTTTGTTGTTTATACATATACATTTATTTCTCATTTTAATATTTCTAATATTTTTTGTTCTCTGTATTTAGATGGATTTAATTCCTTCATTAATATATCTATTACATAAGAGTTATCAGTAAAATCTTTTGGCAATAGCTCTATTTCTTCATAATCTTCTAAATCAATACTGGTTTTTACAAGTACTAAAATTCTATTTTGTAAAGACATATTAAAATATTCTCCTTTTATTATATCTTCTTTATAATAATCAAAAGTTTTCACTTTTTTCCAATCATGACTTTCTAAATCTATTATATCAATTAAATCATTACGTAAGGATATTTCCGAAGATATATTAAATTCGACAATTATTAACTTATTAAGTATGTCTATATTAAATTGTTTCATATTTTTAATTATTTTTATTCGAAAAGGCTATCAAATTGTATTACCTTTTTAGTTAATTTTTTATATCTTTTATCACCTTGTCTAATAGATTCAAGTGTCCATTCTTCTTTTGTTTCACGAGAGTGTGTTGCTACTTTACCATTTAGATAACTTGTTGTTTTATTAATATTCAAATTTACATTATGTGATTGTTTTATGTCCATAATCATAGTATTAATAGAAACGTTTCCACCCTTTGCAATTTCTTGCCAAATTAAATCATAATATGGTGAGTAAATATCGGAATTTTGCATAGTATTAGCAACTTTTTCATTAATCATATCTTGTGTTAAAGGACTAATCAATGTTTTGTTGTTTAAATATTTTTGAATACAATCAACTATAAATAATAAGAAATATGACCACCATTCACTATTATGTTTTGAATTCATCCATTCGTGACCAAATTCTCTAACCATTTTATTCTCACCTTTAGTATGGTCATTTGCCCAATTTTTATTGAATGGAATACCTATAATTCTTCTTAATGTGGCATTATCAGTTTTTAATATTGAGAAATTTGTATTCATTAATATTCTTGGACAATTATCACCGACTAAATTTTCAATTGGTTTTCCCTTTTCTTCTTTTTTAATTACTTTTTCTTCAAAATTTCTTATTACCGTCATATCAAATTCAGAAGGAACCTCATTTAATAATAATATATCATGATTACTATTTAAACTATCTAACCAAAATCTATTTTTTGGGTCTGGACTACCTATTTCACAAACATTTCTGAAAGATTTTAAAATGTAACTTACAAGTGTTTTACCTGTACCACCGCCACCACCTGTGACATCATTTTCATCATTCTCAAACCCATCTATAAATACTATTGTTTTATTATTTGTTTTTGTTCTATGACATAAATATCCAATTGCTCTAAGAAATACGTCTGTACTATCTGTACAAGTTCTGAAAAATTCTAATTCTTTCCAATCTTCTAAATTTAAACTATTGTCATATTTTATTTTATCACCTCTTTTACCACCTAAATTCTCTCTGCAAATCCAATCATCTAAATATAAAGAATTTGATGAATCTAATAATTTAACTGAATCTTTTTTAATCTCCAAAATACCATTATCTAAATATAAATAACTTGTTTCTAAATCATCATTTATTAACATATTCTTTTCAATGATGTTAAATTCACCTGTCTTAAATAGGAAACCATCAATAGGTTGTAATATTTTAGATTTATCAGTTTCTGTTGCAATAGCATTTTCTTTTACAAAAGTTCTATACCAATCTGTATCTGTAATAGTTGATACCTTATCGAAATTAGCTTTATATAAAATACCATCTTCTAATTCATAAAAATCTCTCTTTCTTTCTAAAGTATCAGTTAATTTAACTAATTTTAAATTACCATTCAATAATTTTTGAAATAATAATTCTTTATTAATCTCAGCACCTATAAATAATGTATCTTTGTCTTTAAAACTAATAGCTTTGAAATTTTTAGTATGTAACCATAGTCTCTTAACTTTAAGTCTGGTTGTTTCACCACCATTATAAGGTGTTGATGAATCAACAATATCACTATGTTCTTTTTCTAAGAAATCTATTACTTCATTTTCTTCATAACCGTTTGAAGAACACATACCACAAAATGAAAATATACTTTGATGATTACCTGTTACATAAGTAGAATTAATACCTTTACATCCAGCAAAGTTCCATAAATTTGATAATGGTTGTTTTACAACTGGAGGATTTTTATATTTAGGTCCTCTTGAACCAAAAAAGTTAAGAGCTAATTGTATTTCTTGACGTGATAATTCTAATTGTACTTTCTTTTCTGAAAACCAAATATTTTCAGGTGATTGAAATCCACACCACATTTTTCTTTTATCATCGAATGAAGTTGTATCAAATACACCTTTGTACCATAAATCAAAACCTGTTTGTTCTACTAATCTTTTAAAGATATTAATACCATAACCTTTAATGTCTTCTTTTATTGTCGTTGATTTGATTCTATATAATAAATGTAATCCTAATCCTGATGCTGATTTTTTTACGAAAATTAATCCCTTTCTGAAATCATCTTCTGAATCAAAACCATCATATGAACAAATATCAAATAACATATCTGAAAAATATCTTAACCAATCTGTATCATCATTAGGTATTTTTGATATATCTAAATCTATATAAACGAATGAATCACCGTTTTCTATAATTGGACTACCATTATTTACTGATGTTATAAAAGCAAAATTATTACTTTTACTAACAGGTTTGTTTAAACTTAATGATGTTCCTGTTAAGAAATAACCATCAACCATATTTTCAGCTATCATAAGATATTTCATTATTTTAGCTTGGTCTGCTTTGTCGTTAAAAACGAATGTGTTTGTTTGTAAAAACCCTAAAAAGGAATTTAGGTTAGCTGAACTCCAGTTCTGCTCTCTTTGTTTGCCAATTGCAAATTTCATAATCTGTTTTTTTTTTATATATTTCTGTTTTTTTAAAGAGGCTGGGAACCTTTTTCGCGAGTAGTTCCCAGTATTAAACAGATAAATAACCTCTTTTTGTTTTGTTGTTATAGTATATATAAAAAGATATAACCCTTTTTTTATCCTTTTTTCAACTTTTGTTTAAAAATATCACCAAACTCAATAGAATCAAGGAAAAATAATTTTAAAATAATTTTAAAGACGGCGGCACCGGCAGCCGGCAGGGCTTTTTCTTACCCCCCTATAGTACATACCTGCAATTCTATATAGTTAGTTTATATATACTATATATTTACTATATATAAAAGTGATGACAGTGATGACATAGTAGTATGTATAGTATAGTAGGTAAGGTTTTCGGACCGCCGGCACCCATTTTTGAAAATAAAAAGTGCTGCCGGCGGTATAGTAAGATAGTTGATTCTATTAGTGTTTCGGAGCTGGCAGCACTTTTTTAACTGTTTATTTTAAAAATAATTTAAACTTTTACTGTTTTTTATAAGAGGGAGCCACCTATTTAGAATATATATATTATCAACCAAATAATTTAGTTGAATAATAAAATACACCCAATATATGTACAACTGTAAATATTGCAACAAAGAACTACAAGGTAACCAACGTAAATTTTGTAATGATAATCACAAAAGTTACTATTACAAAAAAACCAATCTTAATGAATTAAGAGATTTAAAAACCAATCTTCCTTCTATATTCACTACCGAATGGTCTGAATTATGGTACATCGAAGAAATTGAAAACAGTTCAAAGAAGTCTGAAATATTAGATTTGCTTCAAAATCTAATCAATAGTTATGGTGTTTAATTGTGATGATTTACCAAAAAACAGTTTTGAAAAATTTAAAGAGTTTTTATCAGAACGAAGAAACTTCCAAGAAGTATATGAATATTACCGTTCTCACAATTTACAAAAGGCAAGTAAGCAACCGGCAGTCTATTGTTTCAGTGGGTTGAACGGTAAAAAATACGTAGGTAAGTCAGACGACATATTTAAAAGAATTAATGTTTATCTGAAATTGAATGGTGCTTATATAAATTATGATTTAAAAGATGACATAATTAAATATGGTAGAAACTTTTTCACATTTACGATTTACGATACGTTTTTAGACGAGAAAATCAATTTTGATAACATCATAGATGCCGAGAATTTTTACACAAGCAGACACGCTCAAAATTCGATTATGTACAATAAAATTAATACAACCTTAAATTTAGGAACAACTGTTAGAAAAGGTAAAAATTTTAAAAAAGCATATGAGAAATTAAATAAAAATAATCCAGATGACTTTGCGGGATTTGGAGATATTTTCGAATAAAAAAATAAAATAATTATGAAATCACCAGTAATAAATAAAGAGTTTGAAATACAAGTTTTAAAAAAAGCAATTGGTACCTATTATAAAATAATAGACAATTTAGAAGATGATTCTTTTTTCAGCAGTAAAACCAATTCCAAAATAGTTAAATATCAAAATAAGATTGAGGAAACTAAAAAACTAATTGCATATTTACAAAATGGATAATATATTATGGTTTGATATTGAGTCAAGTGATTTACCAGTACATACAGCAAAAATAGTTACAATAAGTTTTATTTTTAACGGAAAGGAGAAAACATTATATATAAATCCTGGCAAACCAATTGCATATGGTGCAAGTAAAGTTAATGGTATTTGGGACAAAGATGTTAAAGATTGGAAACCATTTAGTTTTTACGCTAAATTAATATTTGAAATATGTGAAAAGGCTGAATTTTATGGAGGTTACAATTGTAGAAATTTTGACATACCATTATTAAGCATAGAACTATTAAGATGTGGGTATGAAATGCCGATTAAACCGGTTATAGATGTATATGAACAAGCCCAGAGCCTATTTAAAAGCTTAAAATTAAGTGATATATATAGAACATTAACCAAGACAGAATTAGAAGCACATGTATCTATAAATGATATTAAAGGTACTATACTAATAAATGATATAATGAAGAAATATTTAGAATGAAAAAATGTAAAAATTGCGGTATAATAGGAGAGTTTTATAAGTCTAACCAAAGTAGATGTAAGGAATGTTGTAAGAAAGATAGTTTATTAAGGCATCATATAAAAAATGGTAGGAAATATATAAAAAACGGTAAAAATAAGGAACTAATACCTTATGATTTCCTCGATGCTCATTTCAAAAAGGGATATAGAGAAAGAATATCAGAATGGTTTAATAATGAAGTTCTAACAGAACTTAACAATCTATGGTTAAAAAGAAAATAATAATATGTCTCATTTGGATTTTATGCTAAAATTAGCAGAATTAAATTTGGAATTAAGTAAAGCAGTTATCATTAATAATTATAGTGATATCGAACACTATTCGATAAAGATAGGCAAGTTTATACAACGCTATTTAAATGATAATAAAATGTTAGTAGAGAAACCTGGATAAGAAGCTTATTAAAAATTAATATATAATGATGGAGAATATTCAAAAATACGTCTGTATTAAAGATTACTATGAGGATTTTACAAAATCACCTATATTAAAATATGGTGATTCATATGATGTTATTGTTTATGATAAACATTGGTATGAAGTAAAGTTAGGTAATAAAAAGTTAAGTATGAGTAGTATAACTTTAAAAAAACACTTACAAAACTATGCCATTTTCAGGCAAAATAAAATAATAAATATTATACAATGAAACGAAACATTTTTAGACAGTTTTTAGACAGTTTATTACTTGGTGAGAAGAATACCTCAAGTAAAAGATTTGCGGGCTTATTGAGCTTAATAACAGCTCTTTTGATAGCTTTAATAGCAACAGTTAAAAATGGTGGAAATGTTCCTCAATTTATTTACGATGGTTTATTATTTTATTCAGCCTCAGCTTTTGGTTTAACATCAGTTGAAAAGATATTTGGTAAAAAAGAAGCTGAGGTTATTGATGATAAAAAACAATAATTTAATGGAAGAATTTGATGAAAATTGGTCTTATATAATTGAAGGTGTTAGATTCATCACAATTTTTGCAGAGAAAGTTGCTGATGGGTTTTCCGATTTTGATAATATTGAAGATGAAATATTTTTTATTAAGCAACTTGAAATAAAATTAGAAGAGTGTATAAGTATAGAAAATTATGAATTATGTTCAGAAATTCGAGACATAATAAAAATTTATAGATATAATGAAAGAGTGTAAAACAGTAAAAGCACAAGCCATAAATGATATGGTATTGATTCAATTGGAAGAAAAGATTGAGAAAACAGCATCTGGTATATATTTAGCAAAATCAGACCAAGAAGAACCTAATATAGGATGGGTTCATAGTGTTGGTAATGAAGTGAAATTCTGTAAAGAAGGTCATAAAGTAATGTTTGCTAAAATGGCTGGACAAAAAATAAAACTTGAAAATCAAGAATATTTAATCATAAGAGAAGGTCAGATATTTTTAATTATAGAGTAAAAAGGAGGCGAAACAGACAAAATGGCTTACAGCGACAAAGATAAGAAGAGGTTTTTAGATATACTTTATAAACATAAAGGATTAGTTTCAAACGCTTGTAAAGAATTTAATATGGCGAGGGCAACCTATTTTGATTGGTTGAGGAATCCAGATTTTGCACAAGCAGTGGAAGATGTGCATGAAGCAGTACTGGATTGGGCTGAAAGTGTATTACAAGAAAAGATTGCGGACAAAGATGGTCGTTCAGTTGAATTTTTCTTAAAGGCAAAGGGTAAGAAAAGGGGATATGGTGACACATTAGATGTTCATGGTAATTTAAAAATTGATATTAAGTTACCTGGTTTAGATGATGATGAAAATTTAGAAGAAATATAATGGCTGATAAATCAATTGAAATCAATTTTCCACATATATCACAATGGATGAATCCGAAGTTTAAACAATTATTTACTTGTAAAGATAGGTATATTAGTTTAATTGGTGGTCGTGGTTCTGGTAAATCAGCAGCGATATCAAAAATGATAGTTATAAGACTTTTAAAAGATGATTTTTTCCGAATAATAGCATACCGTAAAACTTATAACACATTGATTGATTCTTGTTTTAAAAATTTGGTAGATGATATTAAATTTTTTGGATTGGAATCTTTATTTCAGGTTACAAAAAGCCCACTATCAATTAAGTGTAAATACAATGACAACTGTGTATATTTCAGAGGTGGTGACCAAGTTGGTAAGATTAAATCTATTAAAGAAGCAACAGCATTATGGGTAGAAGAAGATGTATTTGATACATATGATGATTTCGTTACAGTGGATTCTTCACTAAGGTCATTAAGAGCTGATAGTATTCAAACATATTTCACAATAAATCCAATATTCGAAGGTGATTTCACACAACATTGGTTTTACAATTATTTTGAATACCCTACTCATAGTGGTATGGATTTCAGAACCTCAAAGAATATAGAAGTTGATGGTGTTTTACATACTCAAACATTGAGAAGTATTCATTCTACTTTTAGAGATAATAATTTTATTACTTCCGATTTTATTAGCCAAATGGAATTGCTGAGAACGACCGACCCTTATTTATATCAAATAAACAATCTTGGTATATTTGCAAGGAAGATAACAGATGGTCAGTTTTGGAAAGGATTTGATATTACTAAAAATGCTACTGATAATGTTAAATATGATTCGTCATTACCTTTACATATATCAATAGATTTTAACGTTAATCCAGGGTTACACGCTGCTATATTTCAAGTTGTTGGTAAAAATGTTACATTAATAGATGAGATAAGAATGGTCAGTCCAAATAATAATACAAAAGATTTATGCTTAAAGATATGTTCTAAATATTCTTCTCATGAGTCTGGTATGTATATTTACGGTGATGCTTCGGGTCGCCATCAGGATACCAGAAGTGAGAAAGGTTGGAATGATTATACTATTGTTTTAAAAGAATTAGAGAAATACAGACCAAGTTTAAGAGTACCACCATCGAATCCACCTATTGTTATGAGAAAGGATTGGATTAATGAAATATTTAAGACGAATTTAGGTGGTATAGATGTTAAGATTTTTAGTAAGTGTTATATAATGATGGATGATTTGTTATATGCAAAAGAAGCACCAGATGGTACTACACACAAGGAGAAGGTTAAAAATAAAGAAACAGGTGTAACTTATGAGAAATATCACCATATGGGTGATGCTTTCGCTTATTTTATGTGTAGTTGTTTCTCGTCTGAGTTTTCGGACTTTAAATCAGGTGGTAATAAATTCAATCCTACTATGGGTAATTCACCTAATAAATATTCTTGGTAATAGTTTATAGAGCGGCAAATATATTTTTTATATATATTGAATGGGAAAATATATAATTCAAAACAATCGTGAGTTAGTGTGGGACACCTGGAATATTACATTTGATTATTTCCTTGAATATGACCATTTAACTACACCGCCACAACAAGTAACGTGGTCGGATGTAATGAATATATGGATACCTAATTCAGTATTGCTAACAAAAGGTAATATTAAAACATTCAAACCTACTAAAATAATAAAAAGATTCAAATAAAATGAGTAGATACCTTCATAATTCAGATTATATTGTTGTAATACAGGATAGTCAATTGGCACAAATTGTTCAGCATGACCAAAACAAACTGCTTAAAGCAGAAAGGTTGGCACAGGATGAAATATCTTCCTATTTAACACAAAGATGGGATATGCAGTATGAATTTACTAATACTGCACCTTGGAATAGCTCTACGAGTTATCAACCAAATCAACGTGTTATAATAGATTATGATGATTTCAGTTCGGTTGATGTATATAATTCTGGTGATTGTGCTATATTAAATGGTGTTGGTATATGTTTGACTGGTGTTACAGGTTCTGCAACATTCTCCGGTCCATATAATCCATCACTTTGGTCTGATATGGGTGACCAATATACATTATATTATGCTTCTTATCCTGCTCCTTTATTTAATTATTTAAACTATTATAACATAGGTGATGAGGTTTATTGGAAAGGATATAGTTGGGTATGTGCTACTACAACTAATATACCATCAATGACACAAGTTAATCAGTATATGAATGTAAGTAATATACCACCAAACAATGTATTTCCTGATAGTTCAGCTAATTCTAATTATGCTTATTGGACAAAAGGTGCAACATTTTCAATGCCTTTAGGTACTTTACCTACTAATAAATCATATTGGACAGAAGGTGATAATAGATGTCAGCAATTATTACAGTGGTATATGGATATAGTTATATATAATTGTCACAAAACAATAGCACCGAGAAATGTACCAGAACAAAAGGTAACAGCTTATAAGATAGCAATTGATTATTTAATAAAAATAGGAAGTGGTGATTATACACTTAATGCATTGGTAAGACAACCAATACAAGGTAGAATGTTTAGATGGGGTGGTTCAACTCAAAACCCGTCACAATGGTAATTAAAAATAAAAACATAAAATGGCAAGAAATAATTGGATAAGTAGTCTAAAACAAAAGTGGGAAAATATTTGGTATGTACCTGTGAATGACCCAGATGGTAATCCATTAAGTACTACAGCAACATATAACAGAGGTCAAGGTGGTAGTAAATTAGCAGATAAGAATTTATCTAATATATTAGCACCTATTAATGTTCCTCGTATTAGACAAGACGTTCAAAACTGGAGAGCTTCTATCAGTGAGGCTGAAAGAATGATATTACCATTTAGATATCTAATGCAACAAATTTATTTGGATACAGCATTGGACCCACAGATTGCAGCTTGTGTTGATAGACGTAAGAATTTAACACTGTTGAGAAAATTCAACGTTGTTAAAAAAGACGGTAGTGTAAGTGAGGAATGGACAGCTTATCTTAATAAAGAATGGATGAAGCAATTTATGAGTTTCACTTGGGATGCAATTGCATATGGTTATACATTAATCTCAATGGGTGACATTGTTAATAATGATTTCCCAGGAGTTACAATAATCAGAAGAGCCAATATTAGTCCTGATAGATTAAACGTTTCACCAGTACCATATGACCCAGCCGGTGTATTGTTTGAGAATGAACCATATAGAGATTTTCATATATGGGTTGATACACCTAACGAACATGGTGTTTCTAACTGTGGTTATGGTTTATATTATGTTTTAACACCATTATCAATCTACAATAAGAACAATTTAGCCTTTAATATACAATATAATGAGTTATTTGGTATGCCTTTTAGACAATTAAAGAGTCAAAAAAAGGACGTCGAAGAACGTAATACAGCACAAGCTGCGATGGATAATATGGGTTCTAAAGGCTATATTATAACAGATTTAGATGATGAATTGATATTTCACCAAGTTGGTAAAGGTAATGGTGCTGTGGCTTATGCTAATTTAGAAGATAGATTGAATAAAATGATTAGTAAGTTGATATTAGGTCACGCTGATGCAATGGATTCAACACCAGGTAAATTAGCAGGTTCTCAAGGTGGTGATATTTCACCACAGGCAACGGCTTTAGCAAATATACAATCAAAAGATGGTGACTTTATCGCTTATAACATTAATGAAAAATTAATACCACTATTAAGACGCAATGGTATTAATTTCCCAATGGATATGAAGTTTGCATGGTGTAATGATGCTGAAGATAAAGAAGCACAAGCTACACAAAACGAACAGAATAAAGTGGTTGCTGAATATTTAGAGAAATTAGCAGGTATTGGATATTCAATTAGTGTTGAAGAATTAGATAGATTAACAGGTTTGAAATTTACAAAAGAAGAAATAGTAGAAGAGAAATCTGAAAATACCGATATTAAAAACCTTTTACAAAATTCAGCAGATATATTAAACGAAACACCTGATGATATGCATTATGGTTGTCGTTGTGAGATAGATGTTATTAATCAGCTATGGGTTACAGTTGATACGGCTTGTAATACTTGTAAAGATGCACAAGCGGAATATAATTCATATATTAAAGTTGGTGATATAGAAAATGCTACTAAAATATTTCAGAGACATACTGGTAAATAATATATAATTAAAATAAATTATAAACAAATATGTACAGCGGAAGAGATAGTTCAGCAGGAAGAGGCTTATTTAAAGCTGATTGGAAGACAACTGGTAATTATTCAGTAGATATGGTTTTATCAGCAGTATCTTGGTATAGAAGAGCTAATAGACCATTAAAATCAATTACATTAAGTAAATATCATTATGATAAGCTTGATGATTATTTTAAGAAAAATCACATTGAAGAAAGTGCCACAATTGACCCAGATGCTAAATACACATTAGATAATGTGGAAATATTAAGAGCAGAGACATCTTTAGTAGATGATATGAGGGTTGATTTCTGGCCCACTGAGAAGACAGAAAAGAATGATGAAAAATTTGGTTTGTTATAATGTCTAAATTTGGTTTTGATAAAATTTTAAAGAATTGGGATAAAACTAAAGAGGAAATTGCTAAAGAACTTTTAGTAGTTACCAAAGAGTATTTCGTTAAGAACTTTAAGAGTCAAAACACAAAGGATACAATGAACGAAGCTTGGTCTCCTTTATCAGAACAATATAAAAAACAAAAATCTAAAGCCGGGTATGGTAATAAACCTACTCTACAAAGAACAGGTAAGTTATTATCAGCATTAATGAATAGTATTAAAACAGGTTCTTCTAAATGGTCAGATTGTAAATTAGTAGTTAGTAATGAATATGGTATATTTCATAACAAAGGTACTAATAAGATGCCAAGAAGAACTTTTGTATTACACACTACATTACTCGAAAAGGTTCAAATAGATTCAATATATAAACAATTAAATAAAATATTCAAATGATATTTCCAATTAATATTACATCCGCTGTTAAAGAATCAATGTTATCTATTGTAGATAAGTTGGAATCAATACACGATAATCAAAGCCTACCGGTGTTTGAGAATGTAGATATTTATAATGACCAAATTAACAGAATGCAAGATGATTCAGGTTATTCTTTTATGTATCCGGCAGTATTTGTCGAGTTAGATAAATTAGATAACGAAAGATTAGGTGCTGGGTATAATGCTGTTGAATGTGATTATATAATACATCTAATGGATGAAATGTTAGATTCGGGTGATGGTAAATTAGATAGAAATCTTGTAGTTTTCGGATATAGAGATTTGATTGTAAGAAATTTAGATATGTTTAGACCTACTCAAGCAGGTAATTTAGTTTATATTGGTGGCGAACAGGACTATACACATAATAATATATACCATTATACTTTAAAATTCAGAGCGAAATTAGTAGATGATACTGCTTATAATTTGATTAAATCAGATGGAACATATTCAGTAGCTTATACATTTGACTGGCATTCTAACAATTATGGCGCAACTGGTTCAACATTTACACCACCAGCTCCATTTCCAGACCCAAATAACGGTGTTGGAACATGGTATATAGGAACAACATTTAAAATAAAATAACATAAACAATGGGCATACAAAATAAAGCAACATTAAAATCATATTTCGAAACTGGTGATATACCAAGTCAAGAAAATTTTTCTGATTTGATAGATTCTACAACGGGATTTGTTAATAATGGTTTTACAGGTGAAATAATTTCTGGTACATTATCCGCTGATAGAACTTATGTATTACCAGATAATGACGGTCAATTAGCATTGTTATCTGATATTACAACTGCACAAGGACCACAAGGTCCAGCAGGGTCACAGGGTCCGATTGGTAACACTGGAGCTAAAGGAGCAACAGGTGCTGCCGGTAATGATGGTTCAACAGGACCACAAGGTGCTGCCGGGTCTGATGGTGCTTCTGGTGTTCAAGGTCCAGCAGGTAACAATGGTTCAACAGGGTTACAGGGTCCGATTGGTAACACTGGTTCAGCAGGTGTTCAAGGTAATACTGGTTCAACAGGGTTACAGGGTCCGATTGGTAATACCGGTAATGTAGGTGCTACTGGTTCAGCAGGTGTTCAAGGTAACAATGGTTCAACAGGGTTACAGGGTCCAATTGGCAATACCGGTAATGTAGGCGCTACTGGTTCAACAGGTGTTCAAGGTTCAACAGGTAATATAGGTGCTACAGGTTCTCAAGGTTCAACAGGTGTTCAAGGTAATACTGGAGCTACTGGTTCAACAGGGTTACAGGGTCCAATCGGTGTAACTGGCTCAGCAGGTAACACAGGTGTTCAAGGTGCGAAAGGTGATGCGGGTAATGATGGTTCAACAGGACCACAAGGTCCAGCAGGTTCGAACGGTTCGAATGGTGTTCAAGGTCCAGCAGGTAATAATGGTTCAACAGGTAATATAGGTGCTACTGGTTCTCAAGGTTCTTTTGGACCACAGGGTGTTACAGGATTACAAGGTCCGATAGGTGTTACTGGTTTAACAGGAGCTACCGGTTCTCAAGGTTCTGCAGGTACAAACGGTTCAATAGGTTTAACAGGTTCTCAAGGGCCACAAGGTATAAGAGGTGCTACTGGTAACAATGGTTCTGATGGTGCTTCTGGTGTTCAGGGTCCAAATGGTGACCCAGGGTTAGTTGGTCCTCAAGGTCCAGCTGGTACAACAGGATTGCAAGGGGTGCAAGGTCAATTAGGTCCAATAGGATTTGGTGCTACTGGTAGTACTGGTCCTCAAGGTCCAGGTGGTGGTGCTCAAGGTCCAACGGGTCCTTCTGGTAATACAGGTGCAACGGGTCCTCAAGGCCCAATTGGTACAGGAACACAAGGCCCAATAGGAGCAACAGGTCCTCAAGGAAATTCAGGACCACAAGGTCCAGCGGTTACAGCAAATATATACACTGCTTATGTAACTGATAATGGTGGTCCAACAACATATACATTTCCACATACTTTAGGTGTTACACCGAGTGCAATATCAGTTACTCCTGGCACGGCAGATGCAGCAGGTACTGTATGTTATGTTACTACAACAGCCGCAGATTACACAATTAGATATACTGTACCACCAAATGGTGTTTTAGAATGGCATGTTATTGCGATAAGATAAAAATAAATAAAAAAATGTATTTAAAAATAGATAGAAGCAAATTTCCAAACCATCCTTGCAATCCAACTGTACAAGAAACAGAAATATTTCTTGTGGATGATAGTGATGTTGATATGATAAATGAATCATTGAAATTAATAAAAATGGGAATAATGTCCATTGCAAGTGAAGTTGAATGGGATGCGGGTAAGAAAATGAGTATAAAAAAATAAGATTATTAAAAATGGCAAGGTCAATATCCCAAATACAAAATCAAATATTACAACAAATAGCAGCAGACCCAGTACTTTCAGGATTGAACAGTACTTCTGCTTCGGCTATTTATAAGTTATGGACATATTATATAGCAAATAGTCAAGCTATTGAAGAACAATTAAACGACCAATTTGTTAATACTGTTGAAGGAGTTGCTGCTATTCTACCACCAGGTACATTACCTTGGATACAAGAACAAGCATTTTTATTTCAATATTCATCTACTACACCACAAATAATACAATTTAATACAACAACCTTTGCTCCTTATTACCCAACAGTAAATCCGACTTTAAGAATTGTTAAGAATTGTTCGGTAAGTTTAGGAACATTAAATAATGTGAATATTAAAGTAGCAAAAGGTGTTTCGCCTTCATTATCACCATTAAATACTGCTGAATTGGCAGCATTTCAATACTATATGAATCAGATTAAGCCAGCAGGTGTTTATTATGCTTGTACTTCGGGTTATGCTGATAGATTATGGACTAAAGCAACTATTTATTATCAAGGTGCTTATTCAGGTGTTATTGGAGCTAATTTATTAGCTGCTTACAATAATTACTTAAATACTATACCATTTGGTGGTGAAATACAAATAGTTGATGTTGTTTTAGCATTAAGAGCTGTAACTGGTGTTAATGATGTTGTTATAAACACAATGCAAGCAAGAGCTGCATCTACTGGATTCGGATTTGGTACTCAAATGGTAACAGCTAATACCACAATTAATCCAGAATATACAACTGTAACAGGTTATATTTCTGATGAAAACACAGCAGGATACGACTTTTTATCACAAGTTGTGCTTATAGCAGAATAATAAATAATATATAGATAATGACAAGTAGCAATAGCCTATATGGTTTAACTTATAATTTTGATACATATACACAAGCTCTATTACCTATTAATAAGAGACAAACTAAACATGTTAAATGGTTAGAAGCTTTAAATTCTCAAACAAAGTGGTTAAACCAAAATCTGAATGAGTATATTTATGGTGTTTCATATTCAACTTGGTCGGCATCAGCTACTTATTCACTTTATCAAAGAGTTAAAGGTGGTATTATTAATAGTAATTTTGTTTATGAATCAATTGCTTCAACTCATTCTGGACAACCATTGAATGATGCTGCATATTGGCAAATTGTTAATAATAATTTCATTGGTGTCGATGAAAGAATGTATTATATGGACCAAAAGATGACATTCGAATATGCTCTTAATAGATGGTTTCAGACAACATTCAGACAAAATACTGGTGTTACAATGAGTGGAACTCAAAGTGATATTTATATAGAAGATAATGTTGTTTATATACCAGCGTTTATTGTTGGCTCAACAGAGATACAATCTTCTGTAGTTTATCCAACATCAAGTTCAGGTTATATAATTGATAGTTTAACATTTTATCCTAATAAACAATTTAATATTTATGTACCAAACGCAGTATTGGCTACTATTCCAGGTACAGCAAGTGGTGTCAGGAATTTTGCAGATAAATATAATATTGCTGGGATTTACTACGATGTAATCGGATATTAATATATACTTTAATAAAAAATAAATAAACAATGAGAAAATTAGATACCTCACCAATTACTTCCGTATCTGGATTTCCAGTTAAATCTGGAACTTTAGACCATATACAAGCTGCTTATGCAGAAACAACAGATTATTTAGCTCAAGCTTTAGTTGCTACAGTTGGTGATTCCGTTGCTTATGACCCTTCAATACCTTATTTCCTAAATAATTTTGCCGTTATAACTAATGCATTTTTGACTTATACTGTTTGGTCACAAGGTCTTATATATTGGCAAGGTGAGATATTTTTCACACCAGGTGGTAATGTTATTGCACCAGGTGCAACTGCATATTCAGGTCAAATAGTAACTAATTTTCTGACTGCACCAACTGCTGACCCTGTGACATTTACTGATACATCCACTCATAATGTGCATCAAATTAGAACAATGACAGTTGTAACTGGTGCAACAGCAGGTGCTGTGCCATTAATGACAGGTAAATACTTAAATAAGCCTGGTTATGTTAATGTGCCAGTTAATTATCCTGGATATTCTTTTTCAGGTGGATTACAAATATTCTTTAACAATTCAGGTGTTTGGGATGGTATAAGTTCTACTTTTGTTGCTATTAATGATATTATATTAGGTGATTCAGCATTACCAGCAACTGTTGGAGCTTGGAATAAAATAAGGGCGACATTTACAACAGGTGCGCAGTTGAGATTTACGCATCCAGCTGGCCCATTTGTTTGTAAATTAGTTAATAATGCTCAATTGGCATACTCTGTTTATTACTTATCGTTTAATGTGAGTGGTGCAATGGAAATAACTATTACATATTTAGGGTATTGGAATGGTGCTGCTCAGTATGAGTATAGAGTGGATAGAGTTTAACCATAAAAACATTAAAAAAGGGGCGAATAATAAATAATATATACAATAATGAATTTCATATACACAATCAATCCAGAGTCTAAATGTCCAATTATGCTTATCAATAAGTCAATTGGTGAAGATGGTGTAATTGGTAGTCAGTTTCAAGAAGAAATATTTTTCTTGGCTGAAATGGGAGCAGAAGATATAACAGTTTATATTAATTCACTTGGTGGTTCGGTTATAGATGGTATGAGTATATATTCAGCCATTAAAGACTGTAAAATACCAGTTAAAACAGTAAATGTTGGTGTTGCGGCTTCAATTGCATCTGTTTTATTTCTATCTGGTTCTCATAGAGTTATGTATGATTACTCTGTTTTGATGGTTCATAATCCGTTTAATAGAGATGGTTCGGAAGATAGTAGCTTAGATATTATTAGAGAATCAATTATAACTATGATTACTGAAAAGAGTACATTATCAGTAGAACAAGTAGGTGAAATGATGAACAAAACTACTTGGATAACAGCAGAAGAGGCATATTCCTATGGTTTATGTGACGAAATTAAAAAATCTGGCAAACCTGCCAAACAAAATACTCAAGATATCCATGCTAAATGGGAGAGTTCAAATTTATTTTTAAATAAAATAATTTTAAAAAATAACAAACAAGAAATGATAGAATTAATCAAAATCCTTAATGAAGGCGGTCTAAACGTATCTAATGAAGCTTCTGAAACTGAAATCTATGATGTTGTTAAGAGTTTAATAAACAAACACAACAAAGAAGACGAAAATATAGAAGGTGATGATTCAGAAGACTCTGGTGAAGATGTACAAAATTCTGATATGAAAGAAATGGAAGACAAATACAATTCATTAAAAGATGCTTATGATTCATTGGTAAATGAAATGTCTGAAAAGAAAAAAATGGAAGAAGCTAAAATGGCTGAAGAAGTAGAAAATAAAATCTCTAACTTAATCAATTCCGCTTTAAACAGTGGTAAAATCAAACAATCTTCTGTTGAAATGTGTAAAAATATGGCTAAAACTGATATTGCATCTTTCGAAAATTTTTTAGCTGATTTACCTGTTAATAAAACAGCCGCTAAAATAGAAGCTGTTGCTTTTGAAAATAAAATTGTTGATGACAGATTCTCTGGTTACAAACCAGCAGTAGCATCTGAAATAATGAATGCAGTAAATGCAAAATTAAAATAAAAACTTCCCAAAGTTTAAATAAAAAATAAAAAATAAAAAATGAGTCAAAACGCACTACAATTAAATGACACTACCTACGCAGGTGAAGCTGCTTCTTGGATGTTGTTAAGACCAGTAGCTACTGCTGATACAGTTGAAAAAGGTTGTATCCACATTGCTGAAACTAAAAAGCAATATCACTACCCAAGATTGGAAATATCCAATTGGATTCAAAGAGATAGCCCTACTCCAGTATCTTCTGGTGCTATCACAGTTGATGGTAATATAATTACATTGGAAACTTTCCAAATTTATTTGGAATTTGACCCTCAACAATTCTCTCAACACTGGTATGCTGACCAATTACAAGACCAAATCTTGGATAGAAGTCTTCCAGTAACTGTTGAAACATACTTAATGAAACACCTTTTTGAGAAAAATAACCAAAAAGTTGATGGTATGTTATGGAGAAGTCGTAAAGAATACGACCCAACTAACCCAAATTATTACACACCAACTTCTAAAGGTGCTGATGCTAATGATTCGGATATGTACTACTTCGATGGTTTGATTACTCAAGCGTTGAACGATGCTAACACGATTAAAATTGCTGGTGCTGGTGCTTTACAAGCTACTACTGCAACTGCTTCAACTTACATCTTAAACGTTTTCCAAACTGTTTATAGTAATGTACCTATTGGATGCTTAAACAAATATGGTCCTTATGGATTGAAATTCTTAGTTTCTTACAGAACTATGCAATTAATGGAACAAGCTTACAATATCACTACTACTTTCAAAAATGGTGACTATGCATCTGCTGGACAAAAAGCTTACTTAGGTTATCAAGTAGTTCCTATTTCTGGTTTCCCAGATAACACAGTTATTGCTTGTTTAGCATCTCCTGACCAAAACAGAAGTAATACTTTCTTAGCGGTTAATAGTACTGACGACCAATCACAAGTTAAACTTGCTCCAACATTGGCTTTCTCTGATATTTGGGGTTTAAGAGCTAAAATGAAAATGAATGTGGGATGGGGTTTTACAGACCAAACTGTAATCTGGACTACAATCACAGCATAATAAAATATATCTTAACGAGGTGCATAATATAATTTATATTATGCACCGAGTAAAGGATAAATATAAAAAATTAAAACTAAAAACAAATGGCAACAAATATATCAAGAGTTGGCGCTTATGTACCTAATTTCACACCAGATAACACTGGTAGAACTATTTTACAATCTTACCAACCTATTACTGCAACTGCGGGAACTGTTAATTTAGTTCCTAATTCACAAATTAACTATTTTAACCTTACTAATACAGTATCAGGTGCAATGACTATTAATGTTGCTGCAACTTATTCAGCTATTGCGGATAACGGATACGGTCAAACTGTTAATTATTACAACCAAATTTGCGATGAAATTGCAATCTTTTTGAATGGTGGAGCTTCTGCTCAAACTATCACTTATGGTTTGAATATCGCTGGTTCAACTGGTACATTCTCAACTGGTGTAAATACTCCTACTTTAATTAGAGGTCATTTCAACGGAACTGAATGGATTGTATCACAAACAACTGCTACAAAATAATTTATGATTCAGCCCGTTTCGTGCGGGTTGAATTATATAATATCATTAGATAATCTAATATTATCTACAATAAAAAACAATACAAAAAATGAGAAAATTAATAGATTTAGGTACTAAAATCGAGGTAAATGTTGAAAAACTATCCAAAGATTTCATCAATGAAATAGGTGCCAAATTAAATACTCCAGAAATGGTTCATATAGAAAGTGTTTATTTCATAAGAAATGGTTCATATTTCTACATTGCACATGATTACAAAGGAAGTGATAGAAATTACAAAGGTAAAAAATTCGCACGTTTTGAATACAAAAATGTTGAAGTTACTGATGCAACAGGTGTTAAAAGATGGATTAGACAATCAATACCGATGGCAGAGTATGAAATAATTAAAGAATATGATGCTGATTTTTTTGTAAATGAATATATTAAATCCATACAAAAGGGTAAATAATCCATTTAATAGGATAAATAAAAAATAAATAAAAAATAATGGCGATTAATAATATCTCCTTCGTATTAGGACAAGGTGCGCTTGGTAGAACATTACCTGGACAGGATTATATTTCTGGTTATGTTATCTATAGTAATACAATGCCAACCGGCTTTACTTCTTCTGTGGGAAAACAAATTTTTAGTGTTGCAAGTGCGGAATCTTTAGGTATCGTTGGTGATTATTCTGATGAAACTAAAGCAACAGCTACTTTAACAGCTACAACTGTTGGTAGTGTTGGTGATATAATCACAATCAATATTACCGAACCTTCTTTAACTGGAACTAATGTTGTATCAATAAGTTATACAAGACAAGCAAGTGATTCTACTGCTACTCTTTTAGCTGCAAGTGTTGCTAATGCTATAAACGCATCTGGTACTGGATATGCTGCTTCAAGTTCTGCTGCTGTTATTACACTAACAAACAGACCTGGATTAGGTGCTTCATTAAACAGTGGAACTCCTATTGCAATAGTTTTAAGTGGTACTGCTGCTGTAACTGTTACATCACAATTTGCTGGTGGTGTTGCTTCAAATAGTGCTATATGGCATTATCAAATTTCTGAATTTTTCAGATTGCAACCAAATGGTATATTATGGGTAGGTTTCTTCCCAACATCTGATGCTACACAATTCAATTCAATTTCAACATTACAAGCTCAAGCAAGTGGTGCTGTTAGACAATTTATGGTATCAAACACAACTTCTACTACAAGTGGTATGTTACAAGATATTGATAAAATACAAGCTCAAGGTATTATAATGTTTAACAATTATACACCAGCATCTGTAATTTATTCACCAAACTTGTATTCTACTACCGATTTATCAACTCTTCCAAATACAAGAGCTAAATCAGACAACTATGTATCTGTTTTAATAGGTCAAGATTCTGGTGGATTAGGTGCAATGTTATCATTGACACAAGGTAAATCTGTTACTTGTTTAGGTGCTTGTTTAGGTGCTTTAGCATTAGCAAACGTAAATGAAGATATCGCTTGGGTTGCAAAATTCAACATATCTGACGGTACAGAAGATGAAGTTGTAGGTTTCTTAAATGGACAGACTTGGAATACTTTATATGGTATTTCTAAATCAATGTTAGTTCAATTAGACAACTATGGTTACATTTTCCTTAAAAAATTAAACAATATCTCTGGTTCATTCTTCAATGATTCACATTGTGCAATTTCAGTAACTTCTGATTACGCATACATTGAAAATAACAGAACAATTGATAAAGCAATTAGAAATGCATACTTGGAACTATCTCCACTTGTAATGGGTCCAGTTTATTTCAATACAGATGGTACCTTAAGTGATGTATCAATATCTGCTTTTGAAAATTCTGCAAAACCATCACTTGATGCAATGGTTGCAAATGGCGAATTGAGTGGTTATTCAATAACAGTTGATGCTAACCAAAACGTTCAAGCAACTGGTATAGTAGCAGTAACAATTAAATTATTAGGTGTTGGTGTTGCACGTCAAATCGTTGTTAATATCGGATACACTTTGAGTTTATAATTAATATAAGGGTGGTATAATACAGCCACCCTTACTATTAATATATACTAATAAGAAATAAAAAATAAAGAAATAAAAAATGGCGAAGGTACTCGTAAATGGAATTAACTATGGCTGGGGTAATATCACAATGGTATTATTTAATAGCCCGGTTATCGGCATAACTAAAATAGAATATAAAACAACTCAAAATAAATCAAATAACTATGGTTTAGGTAGAGATGTTATAGGTAGAGGCTATGGAAATTTTGAATATTCAGGTTCTATAGAAATATACTATGAAGAATGGATGAAAATTATAGCTGCTTCTGCAACTGGTGATGCACTACAAATACCACCATTTTCAATAACTGTGTTATATTCTGGAACAGGTGTTGTTCCACGTAAAGAAATATTATACAATTGTGAATTTTTAGAATCTCCGATGGTTAGTAACCAAGGTGATACAACTATCAAAGTAACAATTCCTATTATATTCACAGGTGTGGAATACTTATAAGATAATCAAAAAATAAAATAGTTAAGCCTATCCATATAATTATGGATAGGCTTAACTATTTTATATACGAAGCGTGTAGAATAAAATATATATATTAACTTATCTTTGAATAGGATAAGTATAAAACAAAAAAAATTGTAATGGAAACGAATAAAAATTACACAGAAGAAGAAATTCAAGAATTAGTTGCTAAAAAAACCGAAGAGTTAGAATTTGAACACAAAACAACTATTCTTCCACTTCTTTTCAACCACAAAGGTAATTGGATAGTTGGATATGTTAAAAAACCATCGAGAACAACTATTAGAGTTGCTGGTGATAAAATGGAAAAGTATGGTAAATTAGAAGCAGGAGAATTGATTCTTCAAACTTCTTTGCTACGTGACGTAAGTGATAGTAGAATCTTATCAGAAGAACCACAATATGATGGTATCAATTTGGGTGCTTGTTTAGAAGTATTATCACTAATGGATATTAGTATGTCTATAGCAAAAAAAAATTCAACGAATCTTTAATTAACGAAGACTCATCTGATATAAGTAAGATAAGTGCGCATATATTTTATGTGTCTGGTATAGACCCCGATACGCTTTCGGATGATGATTTCTGGCGTTATTGGGGTTATATATCATATTCAATGTCTAAACAAGGATTAACTGGTTAAAAATTAATAATATAAAATGGCTGATAAAGATGTAAAATATTCCATTGGACTAAATGATGCCTTTAGTGGTCCTCTATCAAAAATAGAGGCTAAAGTTACCGCATTTGAGAAGAAAATAAATCAACTCAATGCGAAACTTGGTGCTGCAGGCGGCGGTTCAGGTGCTGATAGAAGTAGCTCAATTGCCTCTGGTGTATTATTCGGTAATGCAGCTTTTGCAATCCTTAAAAAAGGGTTTGATATGGCAAAAGATTTTGTCGTTAGCTCTTTACACGAATATATGGAGTATCAAACTTCAATGTTGCGTATTAAGAATGTCAGTTTATCAGAAGGTGAAGGATTGAAAAATCAGTCATTCATTATGTCTGAAATTGATAAGTTTAAAATACCTATGCAAGAAGCCATTTCTGGTTATGGCGAGTTTTTAACAATGGTTAGAGGCGCACATATTACTGGTGATGAAACAAGAAAGTTACATGATGAAATATTAACAATCTCAAAAGTTACCGGATTAGCAACTGGTCAAATGGATGCTGCCGTACGTAATTTGGGTAAATTATTAGAAGAAGGTAAATTAGAAAGTCGTCACTTAAGACCATTATCATATCAGTTATCAGGTTTAATGCCTTATATAGCAAAAGAAATGGGTATGTCTTCTGGTGAGCTTTCGGCTAAAATGAGTAAAAACAAAGGTTTAGCAAGTATGAATGGCGGTCAGGGTGTTGATTCTACAATATTAATGGTCGCTGTTGAAAAGTTTGCCAAAGATTTGGAAAAAGGATTACCTGAGGCATTAAGAACTGTACAATCAGGTGCTAATGACCTTAAAAATGCTTTATCAATGTCCAAAATAGGATTAGTTGAGGCGTTGAATAAATCTGGAGAATTAGCTGCTGTAATGAGTGGTATGGGTGATTGGATAAGAGATGTAGGAACACCATTATTACAAGATATGGGAGTTGCTTTTGGTAACTTATTAGAAGCTTTAAGTGCTTTACCATGGGGTGATGTTTTGAAATATTTATTGGATTTTGGTAGTACATTACTTGATGTAACAGCTTCATTAGTTGATTTTATTGCTAACTTTGATTTCATAGGTTCTACAATTAAAGGAACTGGTGAGTTGATAAGAGATTTAGGTGATGTTGTAAATCTCACAATACGTAAGATTGAGAGTTATATACCTGGTATGGGTGGTTCAGAGAAATTTGACTCATATATGAATGAAAGGGCAACTGCTGCTTCTGAAAATGCTTTTACTGCTGCTTTGAAAAAAGCCGGAAGACCTAACTATGTTGCTCCTTTACCTGATTATAACAGTCAGAAATTGTCAAATACTTTGATGGGTGTAAGTGACGACCCTGGTGTAAATGCTGGATTAGTTAAATTAGTAAGTGATAAACTATTAAAACAAGTCGCTGGTTCTACTTGGGAACAGGTTAAAACAGTCTTATCAAGTCATCCTGAATTAACTAAATCAATGGGTACAGGTTATCATCCTGAATATGATGCTGCTATTAAAAAATCTGCTGAATATTTACAAGTTCTTGTTAAAGAAGATAAAGACCAGTCTAAATCATTACATAAATTAACAGGTGCTGGTTCTCCAGGTTCAACATCACTAACAACTGATGAATCTAAAGTTACAGGTTCGAGACCAATAACTATTAATATTGATATACATTCAATGATTGAGAATATGTTTGCAAATGCAACAATTAATGGTAATAATCCAGAAAAAGATATAGATAAAATAAGAGCAGCTACTTTAATGGCTATGACAGAGGTAATAAATGTTGCACAAGGTTATGCTGATTCGAATATTTCATAAAAATAAATAATAATAATGCCAAATTTTAACTTACAACCTTTTGAACCGTCAGGTGGTGGTATTAACAGTAAATCTACTATTAATACTAATAATACACCCGATAATCAATTTGCACCTGACCAATTTGCAGTTATTACTTCACCATATCAAATACCACTTACAGGTTTATTAAATATTTACAAATTTGGAATAGGTAAAAAAGAAGTGGTTAATGAAAAATTCCCACATACTGAAAATTCATATAGTGACCAACCAAGTGAATCAAATTATAGATATTTACCATCTTATACATATGATGAAAAAACAGATGAAAACTCTGATAGGTCAGATAGATTAAAAGCTTCATATCTAACTAATGATAAAGGTGATAGAAATAAAGTAGCAGAAGCTGTTAAATTTATTGCTGCTGTCAAAGACACCAACTATGATATTAATGGTATTAATGGTATAAGTGGAGACTTTGTGTTTGAGCGTTGTATAATTACTTGTGAGCAAGCTAAAAATATTATAACTACAAGTATTTTAGGCAAAAACGGAACAGTTAAAGAATATATTGGTTTAAATGACTATGAAATATCACTTGATGTTATGATATTTGGTAAAAATGGATTATATCCAAGAGATAAAGTTGATGCATTAAGAAAATACTTAACATATCAATTTGCAATAAATATAGAATGTCCATATCTTAATAAATTAGGTATTAATTACATTGTAATTAGAGACTTTGATGTAAGTATGGAAGAAGGTGGAATAAGCCAACAAAGAGTACATATTAGAGCTTTATCTGATAGTTACTATGAAAGTGATATATTCTCACCTTATCAAAATTAATTTATAATATGGTATTAAATGTTGAAATGTTTATTTATATAATTCCGACAAAAGAGGGCAGTGCATATAAAGGTAATGTTATCTTATTAGATAATATTAAAGAATATCATATAAACTCAAGTTGGGAAGATTTAATGACAACTGGTGAGGTCAAATTATCAAGAAGATTTAAAAATATTAGGATTTATAATGAATTTGGTGATAATGCATTTGACCCAGGTAATTATACGACATTATTTAATGGTAGTCTTTCTCCGATAAATTCTACACAGCAAGATGAAGTACTTCAATCAGGGATTGTTAATAATCCGTATATAAATTATACCAACGATAATGTTTTTGGATTTAAACAAAAATCAGCAAATATTAAAGAAGATGCTATTATAAACAGAGGTGATATTATCTATATAGTGCCTAAATATAGCTATTTTGACGATTCTACTAATACACCTATCACAACACATTACAATGAAAAAAATTCGTCAAAATATGCTCCAGAATCGCAAATATTCGTAGGTTATATAACTGGTATAAAAGCAGAAGCTGATATTACTTTAAAGGTAGCTGATTATATGTATTTCTTTAACCAATTAAGAATACCAAATTATAAATATTTAGCAAGTAAATTCACTTTGAATGATTTAATTGTAGATTTAATTAAAAAGGGTCAAGAGGGTTATGGTATAATCGGTTCTAATCCAGGTAGTTACAAAAATGTTTTGAAGCCTATATGGGGTGAAATAGATGGAGTTTATTATGGGTTTATAACTGATGATACCCCAGATATATTGATTGAAAATTTTAACGGTTCCGAATTAATACAATGGGAAAATTCTGAAACGAAAAGTATTAAAAATGCAACAGTGGGTGATATAACTTGTGAAAATGCTACATTTGGTATGGTTTTAAAAGAGTTAAAGAATAAATATATGATGGTTCCATTCTTTTACCCAGGTTCTAATTATTTAAATATAACACCTTTTAAATATAATGATAATCCGAAGAGTGATGAAAATCCTTATGGTTATACTAAACATACATTCAGCATTCAGAAAAATATAATATTTTCATCTTTAGAATTTAGAAAAATAGATGATGTATTATGCGGTGCATATATTAAATCAGTCTATAAAATTAAAACAACTGAAACAACTGCTGATGGTAAGAATAAATCACATACAAAATCATTACAATATTTTGTAGGACAAGCAGGTGGTGATATCAAAACATTCTTCTATGATAGAAATGATAAAAAAGTTAATTCTGGTGAGGAAGCAATTGCTTCTGGGCTAAAAGAACGAATGATTGCAAGAGGTGAAGAGTTATTAAAACAAACAATTTACGAAGGTTACTATGGTTCATTTACGACTTTTGGGTTTCCATATGTTAAACATGGTGATATCGTATCCGTAATAGATGAAGTTTATCCAGAAAGATGTGGTCAATATAGAGTTAAAAAAGTAAGGTCGTTTGGTGGCGTTAGCACAGGATTGAGACAAGAAATATTCTTAGATATTAAAATAGGTAATGATATACCACCTGCTTTATTAAATCAAGACCAAAGTAACTATATTGGTAATCCATATTTCTTAAACCAAGAACAAAATAAATATGGTTTCGGTGGTGGTCAATCAGGTGGGTCAGGTGCTTCCGGAAGCTTTTAAAATTAATATATAGTATATGAGCGAACATATAGACATAGCAAATAATTTAATCAATTTCATTAAAAAAATGAGTGTATCCACCAATGTTTTTATTGGTGAAGTAATGGCAGTTAATCTTGAAGAAAGAACTTGTAGTATAAAACAAGTTACAGGTGTTGCTAATGATAGTATTGATTACAAATCAGAAGATGAGAAAAATCAGAACAGTGAATATTTTGATTTTGTTAATCAGGCTTTATTACACGAAGACGTTGCTTTAATGTCTGGTGGTTCAGTTGATGATGGTATATTATTTATACCAAAAATAGGAAGTCAAGTTACAGTTTTAACAAATCAGAGACAACAAGCTTTTATTATTCAATATTCCGCACTTGATAATATGACAATAGTTCCATTAGTTGATTATTCAATAACTATTGCTGATTCTATATTAACAATGAATGCAGAAAGTTTAGAAGTAACAATTGCTGATGGCACAACTATGTTAGTAGATGATAAATTCTTTGTTACTACTAAAAATGGTGTAAATATTGAAGCTGATACAGATTTGCTGCTTAAAAATGAAGCTGGGTCAGAAATGACTTTGAGTTCAGATATTTCAATGAAATCAAGTGATGGCTCTGAAGTAACGTTAGATACTGGATTCGATTTAAAGGCAAGTTTAGGTGCTGAGATTTCTGGTGGTGCTAAAGTATCTATAAAAAATAGCGCGGGTAGCTTATTAGCTATATTAAATCAAATAGTGTTATGTTTATCAGATATTGCAACAGGTGTTTGTGCCGCACCAGGTTCTCCAATAGTTGCTCCTACATTAGCGGCTGATATTGCACAACTTACAACAAAGATTACACTTACTATAGAATAAAAATAAATAAATAAAATGGCTTTTAGAGATATTGCATTAACTAATTTAGATGGTGATTTACTAATAAAAAATGGTGATTTATCATTTATAGATTCAGATGCTCAACATATTCATGATATTATCAATGATGCTCCTGGTGAATGGAAGCAATACCCAGTATTAGGTTGTAATATATCTAATTATCAATATTCACCTGTTAGTTCAGCTTCAATTGAGCAAAAAATACAATCACAATTAACTGCTGATGGTTATGTAGCATCACCTGTTGTTAAATATTTACCAGGTCAAGATAAATTAAATATTGTAACTAACGCTTATAGACCTTTATAAGGTTTATCTAAAAGGTAATCATGGCATTTAACAAATTTTTTGATATTAGCATACATTATTGCTAATTGAGCCCCTTCTTTAAGATGTAATCCAATATAATCTTTATCAAAAATTCTGTCATGATTTTGAATTATATCATTAATATCATATAAATCAATTATTCCTTTTTGAATTACTTCTAAAGTTGTAATCCATATATTCATTTCTTCAACTAAATCTGTTAGTTCTTCCATTGATAATGAACTATTTATTTGCATATTTTTAGAATTGTTACATGTGACACATAACATTACTGTATTTTTTCTCTTTTTAGTGCCACATTTTAAGCAATTTTTATATTTAGGTTTTTCCATTAAATAAGGTTTTTATTATATATTATTATTTATGAGCCAGGTGATAAATAAATATATAAATATACAAATAAATTTTTCGAAACATGAATAGCGCATACGATTTATATGGGGTTACCGTATCTTCCTCATTCCAATATTTAGTACAAACAAGACCTAATGGTTACTTTTACGATGGTAGAGGTAATGTGTTAGCAATTGGAGCAGGTGCCCCAACAGCATCTGCTGGTATGACAGGCGCACAAGGTCCAGAAGGACCACAAGGTGTTCAAGGAGTCGAAGGTGCAACTGGTCCTCAAGGAGAAATGGGATTGCAAGGTCCAATAGGTAATACTGGCGCAACTGGGTCACAAGGACCACAAGGTAATCAAGGATTTACGGGTATATCTGGCAACACAGGTGCCCAAGGTAATACTGGTGCTGTAGGAGCGCAGGGTTCTCAAGGAAGAATTGGAGCCACAGGTTCTCAAGGTGTTCAGGGACCACAGGGTAATCAAGGTAACACAGGTGCCACAGGATTACAAGGACCACAGGGTAACCAAGGTGTCATTGGAGTAACTGGTTCTCAAGGTAACACAGGTGCCACAGGATTACAAGGACCGCAGGGTAACCAGGGTGTTCAGGGAACCCAAGGTGTTCAAGGATTTCAAGGAAATATAGGTGCAACTGGGTCACAAGGTAATACAGGTACAGGTGTTCAGGGTCCAATAGGATTACAGGGTCCAGCAGGGTCAGGTGGTTCTGGTGGTGGTTCAACTTTCTCAGCATATGGTACTATTAATAGATTAATAAAATTTACAGGAGCAACTCAAGGTGGAGATTCTAACTTTTATGATGACGGTTCTTATCAATCAGTTGGTGGCGCACCAGTTAGTGGTGTTGGATTTAGAATTGGTTTGGGTTCTGCTGAAGGATTTGAATTTTTACCAGGATTTGCTGGTTATAATTTTGTACAATCTTATAATAGAACAACACTTTCTTATGTGCAATTAAGAACATCGGCTTTATCATATTTATTACAAACAAGTGGAACTGATAGATTAACAATAAGTGCAACTGGTTCTGTGACTATTAGTGATTTAGCTGGCAGTGGTGTTAGAATGGTTGTTGCTGATGCATCAGGTAATCTTAATACACAAACAATACCAACTGGTGGTGGAGGTTCTTCATTAAGTGGTCTTACTGCTGGTTATATTGTCAAAGCAATTAGTGCAACTGCTGTAAGTATATCAAATATTTACGAAACATCTGGTGGTACAGTATCAATAGGTGTAACTAACTCAACTGTTGGGTATAAATTAGATGTTGCTGGTGATATAGCATTTGCACAAACATTAAATGTTAGAACAACAACTGATTTATTATTTAAAATAAATGGCTCAAATGCAGGTAGAATTGGTTCGGGAACAACTTATCAGACTGCTTTAGGTTTGGGTTCTCTAAATAATAATTCTGGAAATGCTAACACAGCAGTTGGATATAATACAATGAATGCTTCAGGTGCTGGTTCCCAAAACGTTGCAGTAGGTGCTTCTGCTTTGATATCATTAACTAATGGTTCTAATAACGTTGCAATGGGTGTGGCTGCTGGTTATACTTTAACAACGCAAGCTCAAAATGTTTTTATAGGGTATTATTCCGGATTACAAAATAGCGGTAGTGATAATACATTCATAGGTGCTGAAACAGGTACTTATATGAATACATCTGCAAGTTATAATACTTTATTAGGTTATCAAGCAGGTGGTGATTCAGGTAACTATTTGTCATCAGGTAACTATTGTTTAGCATTAGGTTATAAAGCACAATTACCTAACAATACTTCTGACGGACAATTATCTATTATGAACACAATATTTGGTGTTGGTATGACAGCTGGTGGTAATTGGACCACACCTGGTGGTAGAATTGGTATATTAACCAAATCACCAACCGTTGGTTATGCATTAGATGTTGCGGGTGATATTGCATTTGCTGGTAAGTTTTTTGTTAGAACAACTACTAATTTTGAATTAAATATTAATGGTACAAGAGCTGGGTATATGAATTTAGGTGCATTGAATACATATTATGGATATGGTTCAGGTAATGCGGGTACTTATAATACTGCAATTGGTCATAATGCTATGTCCAACACATCAGGTGTTGGTTCAGCAGCAGTTGCAGTAGGTTATGCAGCCTTATCTTCATTAACAAGTGGTGATTATAATGTCGCATTTGGTTATCAAGCAGGATTAGCAATCACTACGGGTTCTTATAATGTTGCATTTGGTTCAAGAACATTATTAGCTAATACTTCTGGCACAAACAATATAGCAATTGGTGGCAATTCATTGCTATCAAATACAACAGGTACCTCGAATATAGCAATTGGAACTGGAGCAGTTCAAACAGCAAACGCAAATGGTAATGTAGGTATAGGTTCTAATTCATTGAATGTTGCAGCTGGTTCGTTTAACGTTGCATTAGGTCATCAAGCTGCACAGTCATTAACAGGTGGTGCAAATATAGCAATTGGTGCTAATCAAGAACTTGCATCAAATAGTGGTTCCAATCAGATGAACATTGGTGGTGCAATATTCGGTATTAGTATGAATGGGTCTGTTTCTTCTCCAGCAGGGCAAATTGGTATATTAACCAATGCTCCTACTGCTGGATTTGCTTTAGATGTTAATGGTAAAACTAAAACAGTTATGATTAATTCCGGCTCTGGTAATACTTTCAACGGTTCGAATAACCATATTGTGGGCGAAGCTTTAACTATTACTTCCGGTGCATCTTATGTATCTATGTTAGGTGGTTATTCAAACACAATGACTTCAACAGGTTATATATCTGGTATAGTTGGTGGTTCTGGCAATAGTAACGGTGGTACAAATTGTTGGATATTTGGTAATGGTGGTAACATACAAGGCGGCACCAATAACCACATATTTGGTGGTGGTGCTCATCTTATATTTGGAACAACAGCTTCGGGTAATAATATATTAGGTGGGTATAATAATGCTATTGATAGTGGTAAAAACTCTAATAATTTAATAGGTACTTACATATACGCGCAGAAAAATGGTTGTGTTATGTTAAAAGATAATCTATCAGCAGGATATTTTTATGCAGATAGAGATAATCAATTTGCAGCGGCATTTGGTGGTGGATATAGATTCAATTTAGCTTATAATGTTAAAGCATTAGAAATAAAAACTAATGGTATAATAAATTATATCACACCTGTATATGCTGATAATACAGCCGCTCTTGCTGCTGGTTTAACGGCAGGTGACCAATATAAAACATCAACAGGTATAAGAATGGAAACATATTAATAACTTCCTCCTTTTTGACCAGTATAATAATATCATCTGATATAAACTGGTTAAAAAGGAGAAAACAGGTGATATAATAGTTAATATATAACTATAAATAAATTTAAAACATGCAAAATATGAATTTAAAATTCACAGTTCAAACAATAAGTGAAAATGGATTTCAGTTTAAACCAACAGATTTAAGAATGGAAATCGTAAATGTTCCCAATGACGAAGAAAACGTAAGAGTTAGTACAACACTTACGCAAAATTTAGAAAATGGTTCAATAATAGAATCTCGAAATCGAGTTTTACCTAAATCTCTATTAGTTAATGTGTTTAATGGTTTCGACCCAAATACGATGTTACCTACTGTTGATTTAACAGAACTTAATAGTATATTAGTTGATTTTGGTATTGAAATTATCTAAAGATATAATAGTACTATAGTGTAGCGAAAACACGGAATCTTTTGGCGGTTCAATCTCTGGTTTGAATCCAGGTAGTACTTCTTTTAAAATACTCACATAGTGAGATTAACAAAGTTAATATATATTATATGACTTACAAAACTTCTGACAATCAAACAATATTTGACCTTTGTATTATTATATATGGGACTTTAGATTATTTAGTGAAACTTATGGTTGATAATAATTTAAATTTTCAAGATAAAATACCAACAGGCACTTTATTAGTATATGATGCTAAATTTACACCTAACACATATAGAATAACAACAAATAATTATCTTTATAAATAAAAGGTAAAAGTTATTAATTTATAAATAGTAATATGAGAAATCTTATATTACTATTTTTTTGTTTATTATTATCCAGTTGTAAATCTGTGAAAAAGAATTTTGTTAAAACCGATTCCACATCCTATACCACTACAAGAATAACGGAAAAAATAATTAAACCAATAGAATATAAACCTCTTGATTTTTCCGGATATTTCAAAAAAGATACAATTTCATTAATCGAAACGGAAGATTATAGTTTAATTATAAATGATAAAGATAAAAGTATTAAAATAACTGGTAAAAAGAAAATAATTGATGTACCAATTGAAAAGGTTACAGAAATTAATCAAAAAGTAAATGTTCAGACAAAATCTAAACAAGTTGAAAAAACTCCAATGTTTAATTGGTCAAAAATAATAATTGTTATTATTGTGATAATTGGATTAATATGCTTATTTATCTATATAAAAAATAAATTTAAGAAATGATTGAAGAAGTAAAAAGATTGATAAATACCTACCCTACATTGCTAAATAAGTATGGTATAAACACCAAGTTAAGACAAGCTCATTTTTTCGGTCAATTAGCACACGAAAGTAATTTGAAACCAATTTCAGAAAATTTAAACTATTCATCTGATAGATTGCTTGTAATATTTAAAAAATATTTCACTCAAACAGAAGCTATTAATTTTCACAGACAACCTGAGAAAATAGCCAATAGAGTTTATGCTAACAGAATGGGTAATGGTGATGAAAAATCAGGAGATGGTTGGAAATATAGAGGAAAGGGATTTATACAATTAACAGGGAAAGATAATTATATAAAATTAACAAAAACGACAGGAATTGATTTTGTTAATAATCCAGATATATTATTAGAAGAAGTTAATGCACTTATTGCAGCTTGTGAGTATTGGAAATGGATAAATGCAAATAGTTTCGCAGATATAGATGATGTTAAATCAATAACGAAATTAATCAATGGTGGTTATAATGGATTGGAAGATAGAGTCGAAAAGGTGAAAAGTGTGGAAAAGGGATTATAAGTATAGAAATATATAATGAGATAAAAATAAATTTAATGATGACTGAAAATAGCTCACCTATACTACTTGCCAGTTCAATGGCTTTAACATCTATATATGGACTAACAAGAGAAGAATTTGTCGGACTATTGACAATAATTGTTTTAATTTTAACAGCTATTAATCAAGTCTTTGCAATCTATAAAACTAAAAAAGAATTGAAAAAATTAAAAGATAGTAAATAATGTTTCTTCCAAAAACAAAACTGTTTTATCCAGCCAATATCTTTGGCTGGTTTTTTATTTTATGACATGATAAACTTTCTTTGCGTTTTGATAAGCTTGTTGAGCTTCTTCTTCGGTATTGAATAATCCTAAATATTTATCTTTACCATTTAATACTATTTGTCCTCGGTATTTATTTTTTCGTTTATCAAAATAATATCCTTTTGCACTTGTATTAAATAAATTTTCTTGATGTGTTATAATTCTTAAATTAGAAATACTATTATCTAACAAATTTTGATTAACATGGTCTATTACAAAACCTTCTTTTGGTAAATCATTACCACACCATATCCAAACAAACTGATGTGCTTTGAAAAAATGTGCTTTTTTATTTATTATAATACTGCAAATAATTCTACCTTCTGAATTTTTAGCTTTAATTAAATTACCTTTATGTGAGAAAACTTCACCAGTATTTGTATTACAAGTCCAACCTTTTTGTATGGAATATTTAATTATTTCTTGTTTAGTCATTAAAATTATAATGACGTATTTTTTAAAGTTTAAACTTTTGAAAAAATAAAGATATAATCTATATCGGAAAGGTGAAGATTTTTATATTTTAATGCTTAATTTATAGTTCTTTGTTCTGAAAATAACCATTGATTTAACAGTCAATGGTTATTTTTTGTCCCTAAAGTGTAAATATTGCCAAAAAATAATTAATGAACCAACTACTGCAAATATCGCATAAGAATTATCATTGTTTATTACTCTTTCTCCAATAAGTGCAAAACAAGTAAATAAAGCTATTTCTGCATATGTTTTACTTTGTTTAACTATCGAAATAATTAATAGTATTAGAACTATTAATGTAAGTGTTACATGTATCATATTTATTTTAATTTTTAAATAATTTATAAGCTGCCATACACAAACCTATGGGCCATATTAATAGTGTTACTATTACAACTGCAAACCAAGATGGACCTTTTGACCTTGTTTCGTCTGGTACAACAACATAATGATATTCACCATCTATCTTAAAAAATTCTATTTTAGACTTTTCCATAATTTACTTTTTTTATTTTGTATATATTAAAATCATATTTATTTCTTATAAACTCATTGAAATAATAATCTGGTCTTAATGTTTTAAGAAAAGGCTTAATGTGTGTTCCAGCATTATTATATAAATATGAAGCACCTGATTTAAACTCTAAAACTAAATCCTTTTTTAATTTCTTAACTCTGACTATATTCTTACTTTTTATTAAATGATACATTGTTTGTTTTATTTAATGTAAAGATACATAAAAGAATTGCTATTTCCAATATTTATTTGTTAAATTTAGCGCAATTGAAAAATTATATATAATTTATGTAAAAATAATATAAATATATGGAACTGAAAGAAATAATCGAAACTGTAAATAAAGATATGCATACTGTACCACCTTTTATAACCGGTATTGATGATAAAGAAATATTTGATAATATAGTTAATATATTAGGTATTGTGAAGAAATTAATGGTTAATAAATTTGTAACAGCAGAAGAAATAGAACATAGAGTAACTCAAACTGATTATTACCTTTATAAATTAAATGATTATCCTGAAAAATCAACCAGATTAGCAGCTTATTTATATATTGATAGTCTAATAAGTAATTATATTACAACAACTTTAAATGAAGAAATATTTGAAGCTTGTTCTAACCTAACTAAGTATAAAAATATGTTATAAAAAACCCACCAAATTGGTGGGTTTTTTATAACGATGCTTCTTCTATTTCTTTTATATTTTCTTCTAATGCTTTGTCTATATAATCTTGAGTAGCCCAATCATTTTCAAAAGCTTCTTGTATATCTAATATATCTACTTGTGATGGTTCAGAACCTTTAAATTTTTCGATTCGTTCAGAGTTATACCACAATGGTATAACTATTCTACCTGTTTTCGTAATAGCAAATATGAGTTCTTCTAATTGCTTATCTGTTAATTTTTCAATGTATTGTGTCATTTTGTATTTCTTTTTACTATATAAAGATATGAATAATTATTCAATTTACAAAAAAAAACTTGTAAATTACACAAGTTTTTTAATTTTTAATCATACAATTTTTCAATAGCGGAATAATCTTCATTATAAAATATTCTATTTTTGTTGCATAAATATTTATGGACTTTTTTAAGAGTATCTATTTTATCATAAGCTTTAATCATTTCATCTATATCTACCATTTCGGCAATATTATTATATAGGCTATGAATTTCATCTATAACTTTATTAATATTTTTGGATTTCTCGTTGTAAAGATTATCAATATATTTAAATAAATATAATATTTCATGAGAATTTAAAAGTGGTACATAGGTAATATCTTCAATTTTCTTTGGTGGTAAAAAGATATATGATGTTTTAATTTCTCTTTTGAAAAGCTTTCCGATTACACAATATTTAAATTCTATATCAACATCATCTATTTTATCATTTTCGATTTCAATATTATTTTTCGATACAACTACACAATGTTTGATATTATTTTTGCTAAACATTTCTTGTCTTACTAAAACATATCTTTCCCCATACTTCATAATCTGATAATATTTTAATATCTCATTAAACATTTTTTCATATCTCTCAATATCAATATTAAGTTTCATTCTATTTTTTAATTCTGCTTTCGCCTGTTCTGTTGTTTTCTTTGCCATATTATTTATAATATTTATTTTCTATTTCTTTTTCATTCTTTCTAATCATTTGTATTAATTCTATATATTCTTTCATCCCTAAAGTAAAGGCTATAATGTCATGTATTAGGTTACTTACACCATAACAAAATACAAACATCAATGCCCAGAAATCTAAACCTATGTGAATATTCATATCTAATGTTGTTAATTTGAGTATTAGCAATAATAGCATTGCGAAAATTGTTTTCATAATTTTTATTTATTTTTTTATTTCCTTGAATGTTTTTATAAATTCTTCTATTTCCATCAGAATTTCCGAATCTTTGTAATAGATATATCCATCTATTTCTAATGTTTCGAACTCATAAATTTCACTTATTTCATAAGTGTGAAAAGCTCGTATGCATACTGCTTGTAATTTTTCCATTTTATTTATTTATTTTTATAATTTATTCACTCTGTGAATCTTTATCAGAATGATAAAGTATATATTAAAAGAGATTACTCTCCTTTTAATATTTCTTCAATTTTATTTTCACGGTATTTGTAAAATTCGATAAAGTATGTGTATAAAACACATTCGCTTACCGTGATACTTTTAGAACTATCTAATTCTTGGACAATGAACAAATTTTCGGATTTCTCGTCTTTATAAACATTAACTATTTCACCTTTGAATGAATGTGGTAAAAGTGATTTTAGGCATATAAATTTAGTTTTGTGCATTTCTTTTCTCTTTTAATTTTTCTTTGTTTCTATGATACCAATCCAAAGCTGATTTTCTCTTTTTTTCAAGATTTTTAGCTGCCCATTTATATTTAATTTCATTAGCTCTTTGCCGATTTTCCTCAGACCACTTTTGCTTATACTCGATTATTTCCTTTTTATTTTTCACATAATAATCCTTGTAATATTCACTTCTGAGTTTTTTCTTTTCCTTCTTAGTAATAGTTTTCTGACAAAAGTTTTTTATAATTTCTTCTTTATCTAAATTGTCTCTTTTGATTATAAACTCAAAAACTAATCTATCTGTTGTGTCAAGGTCCAAAACTGTACCAACTTTATAATCTTTAAAGGGTTTTAAAAATGTTATGAGCATAATATTTCTTTTATTCGTTTTTCTCTTTGGTTGGTTTTATAAAATACCAATTTATCTTCTTCTAATATTTCACTAAATATTTCTTCTATAAGAGAAATTTTAAATGATAAAGGTATTTCATAAATTTGATGAGTATCATTAAAAGCATTTAATTGTGTTTTATTTAAATCCTGATGATAATTTTCAATAGTTAATTCCACTAAATTTTCACATATATGATGTTTTCTATATAATGCAAATGAAAGTTTAAATTCAAATCCAAATTTATTAATTAATAAATCTTTAACTTGGTAAATAAAAATAGCATATCTGCTTTTAGCAAATTTGCAGATTTTTCTGATTTTTGATACCTTTTTATGTTTTCGTTTCATTTCACCTTCATTAATTTTTTCAAACTACTCAATCGAATATCATCAATATCAGCTTCTATTAATGATATTTGTTTTTTTATAAAATTAATACTTTCGTATCTATATACTATGTTTTCGTTTAATTGTAATCCTTCATTAATAATGCCATTAATTTTAAATTCTTCACGTTCTTTCATTTCTTGGAGAAATAGTAACTGTTCTTTTAATATATTTAATTTAGTTTTCATTATAAATTTGATTGTTTTTTATATTCGGATATAACTTCTTCATCCGATAATTTTCTATTACTATCTAATCTGAAGATAGTCTCATTTTTGAAAATGATGAAATAGGCGCGCTCTTCTTTATTGCGAAGAATTTCTTTGATTTCTTGTTCTTTTTGTTTCATATAGTATATATACTTAAAAATAAGTGTGTTTGAAAAAGGGTGGATTTTTTACACAGAATCAAAAAACCCTTATATATTTGAGTAGAATCACCAACATCAGAAATATATAAGGGTTTAAATTATGAAAAAAGTAGAGAACTTTATAATTTTTTGACAAAAGACTTTTTTATTCTCTACTTTTTATATCTGTATATATTAAAATTGTTTAGTCTTTCTTGATTCTTATTATTTTATTATTTTATAAAAATTTTAGTTGTTTTTTTATTAATTTCTTATTATATTATGAAAAAATAAATATAAATTATGTTAAGTAATCAAAGTGAATTCAATAACTTAGGCGGTGGCGGATTTGGCCCAGGCTTCGGTGGTGGTAATGGAATAGGTGGATTTGGACTATTTGGTCTTGTCGGTCTATTAAATGGTAGAAATGGTGGTCTTTTCGGAGGCAACGATGGTACAAATGGTAATACTGATGTATTAGGTATTTTATCAGCTATCTCAAATGCAAAAGATACAACTGTTGCAGAAGGTAGAAATTTAGCTGATGCAATATGTGATTCAGAAAAGACAAATATGCAACAATTTTATGCGGCAGCTATTCAAGCAGCAAATAATACACAAGCTATTAAAGACCAAGCAACTGCATTTGCAATCGTAAATGACAAAAGGTTTGATGATTTAAGTGCTGCTGGTGTTGCACAAACTGCTGCTATTATAGCAAAAATAAACCAAACAGAGGTTGATTCATTACGTGACCAATTGCACTCTGCAAGACGTATGTCGGATTCTAAAGACATTGAAATAAGTATTCAAAATACTAATAATAATCTACAGGCTCAGTTACAGGCTCAAAGCCAAGCTCAAGTTAATAGAGAATATGAAGCTCAACGCAGA
>Ga0172380_10001521_pt1 | contig 39599 bp, 67 predicted proteins | sample Leawe162metaG_FD_119747 | JGI IMG/M metagenome (GOLD analysis project Ga0172380, IMG submission 119747) | Leachate microbial communities from a municipal landfill in Southern Ontario, Canada - Leachate well 162 metaG | ecosystem: Engineered > Solid waste > Landfill > Unclassified | place...
AGCGACCAGGCATCGACGGCCGGAGACGTACATTTGTATTTCGGGTCTGATGTGACCCGTTACTTCTGGTGGGATTACGTTAATGGCGGGTTCTCTCGGTTCCGTATCGGTGGACCGTTGCGGCTTGAGGGAAACCTTGTCATTGATAACAAGACGTTGTTTGTGGGGATTCCGTATTTCGGCGATACCACCAAGGCCGACAGCGCGTTGACCGTAACCGTCGGGCAGATTGGAAAATTCGCTGACGATACTCTGGCTCTCATAAAGGCCAAGGACACGGTTGCCACATGGGACAACGGGGGTATCGGGTCGGCAAACATTAATACCGCCTGTAAGCTCAAGACGCCGATCTATATAGGCGACACGACGGTTGCGGACAGTCAGGTGACGCTCACAAAGGCGGCGCTGGCTATGTTCGCGGATGATACGGCCAATGCCAAGACTGCTTATGGATGGGGGGATTGGTCGGGTTCGGTGGGAAAACTAACCGACGATAGCGCGAATTGGAACACCGCCTATGGATGGGGTGACTGGTCAACTACCGTAGGAAAACTAACTGACGATAGTACCAACTGGAATACCGCTTTCGGTTGGGGAAACTGGGCGGGAAAGATCGATACTGACCTCGTTGGGCCAATCGTCAGAGATACCGGCGGTGCACTCTACGCGCCGAAGATAGCCCCGACGTTTACTGCGAAAATGACGGCGGATTCGATTGACGCCGATTCGCTGAAGGTGACACAGCTGGATGTGACCAACGCGAGGATAGCGACGGCGTTTACGATCCCCCGCGCCAAAAACCCGACTACGACGTCGGGCCAGATGGCGGTCGATACCAACAACGCGGCGCTGGAGGTCTACGCCGACGGCGGGGGGATCAATTCCTCGGTGCTGATACCGATGTTGGTGGACAAAGACTTCTGTGTCGTTGACCCGAACACGGTCAACGACACGATTGACTTGTTTCTGGTCTCCGACCTGATCTACCCGTTTGGGGTCACCCTCCGAAGGATTGAGTTGGTTGAAAACGACAGTGTGGGGGCCTACTCGATTCAGTTTGAAGAGTGGACGGGGAAACGGACGCGGTCACGAGCGGGGTATATCGACACCGTGACGGTAGTGGCCGACAGTTCCTATGTCAAGACAGAGGTGTTCACCGACGCGGCGATGGCGGCGGGGAACAGCATCCGGGCGATCATCCCGAGCACGACGACGGATGAAATCTCCGGCAAGATCACTTTCACCGTTAATCCGGGGGACTGATGAAGACGATTATTGTATTTCTGGCCTGCCTGGTGATGGTGGGCGGGGTAATGGCGGCCAATGTGACAATAACCTTCAAGGATTCGACCAAAATTGAGGAGGCGGGTCTAAGCTCGACCTATCCACTCACCAACCAAGGGCGACAAACCACGGGGGGGGCGACCCGATCACTGGTAACGATAGGAACGAATTACGCCGCGGTCTACAACACGGTCGTGCGCATACCCCCGTTCTATGACTCGGCGGCGAATCATCCCGGCATAGTCTGGGATTCGGCCAGGTTCGACTTCGTTGTCCATTCAACCGCTTTCGCCGGGGCTGAGGTGACATATTTCCGGGCGGTAGGAATTGATACGAACATGAATTGGGGCGAAGGTAATCTGGATGGTGGTGCGGCCCTTAACTGTATCTGTTGCTATGATTCGGCACGAACGGTCGGCGCGGGGACGTGTGCGGATAAACTGGCGTGGAGTTCCCCCGGTTGCGTCGGCACCGGCGACACAGTTGGTTATTACGGTGGAAAACCCTCCGACTCACTATTATTCGATGCAACTCATGGAGTAGCACAGGAGCGGGTTAGAATCTATGTAGATACACAAGTTTTGAATATGTGGAGCGCCAACGCCTATTCGAATGAAGGGTTTGCCATCCTGGTGTCCTCGAAATCCGGGAACATTTCGGGGTATGCCCTTTGGTACGCGAGTGAGTCTAATTTCACCGGCGCGGCGGATTCCATCCCGGTTTTTACGGCATGGGGGCATACTGCCGCCGCCGCGACCGGCCAAGTCATCATCATAGGAGGAAAATATGAAGAAACTGATTCTTGTTTTGTGGTTGCTGGTCTTGGCGGGGATGGCCCAAGCCGACAGTACGGTTGTGAGCGAAACAATTATCCCGACATCGGACGGCGATACGGTGACGTGGTATCTGGTCACGTACTCCGACTCGATAGGGATACCGGATTCGGTCAAGCAAGCGTTCAATATCGTTCAGAAGGGCGAAATCTACTCGATGGTTATATGGACGTACCCGGACGATCCGTTTGCCGAAGACCCCAATGAGCCGACGCGACAACCGAGCGTGATGATTATATCGCAACGGTACGATCCGATTGACGCGGCCGGGAACCGTAACGGAGTGGTAGATGCAGAGGATTTTAGGCTGATAATGGACAGAGCGGACGCTCCGGCTATCCGGGCGGTTCTGCGGTCGTTGTTGGGAGTGCCGGAACCATGAGGAAGTGGCTGTTTGTTCTGATGATGCTGTTGGCGGGGATAGTCAGTTCCGTTGACTACCACTATTGCTATGAGTTCTCGCCCTGCGATTCCATCATGTTCATCAAGGAGTTCAATGGGGTGGCAGATACGGTCGTCCACGTCAACGACAGTATTTTCGACACCACGATCGCCGAGACAGAGTTCGATACCCTCGGCAACTATTTCATGTTCTTGCGCCTGAAATACGTTGATGAGGCCAACTGGGTACGGGGGTTTGACGTTTATCCAAATCTCTATGCGGCCGGGGGAACTGGGTCTGTCATTTCAGTCACGGCTTCGACCGACACATTCATCACAACCGTCTGGGGTTTTATCGTCAACATGGCCGATACCGGGATCGGGGGGGCCAAGGTGATATTCTCTCTTTCCGAAAGCCGGGTATTCCGGGAATACGACAGTAGCCTGATGATCCCGAACAAGTATGAAGTCAAAAGCGACGATTCGGGATTGTGGCAGGTGGATGTCCCGGCGTCCAATAGGCTTTTCATCACCAGTCCCACCAAGGACACCCTTTGGTACACGGTTGTTGTGTCCTACGGAGGGTTAAGCGTCCCGCCGTTCAAGAAAGTATTTGTGCCCGATACGACTTCAATCAGTTTCGGGAAAATCGTAATCAAGTAAGGAGGTCGGATATATGGACAGATTGGTTGAAACGGCGGAGAAGATTGCTTGGGCGTTGTACGGGACGCCCTACATCTGGGGAGGCAAGACCATCAACGGGGGACTGGACTGTTCCGGGTTTGTCCAGCACATTCTTTCCGCGGTCGGCCGGATGCCATCGTCGCCGGCAGAGAACACCGATGCCCTATATGCTCGGTTCACCAAGGCCCTGACCCCCTCACCCGGCTGTCTGGTGTTCTACGGGAAGCCTTCTGACGTTTCCCACGTCATGTTCTACATCGGGGACGGGTTGTGCATCGGCGCCTGCAACGGGGACTCGGACACGACCACCTTTGAGATCGCGGCCAAGAAGAATGCCTGTGTCCGGGTGAAGCCGATCGGATACCGGAAGGACCTGGTGGGGTTTGTTGACCCGTTTTTGGATTGACAGAAGTTTTTAACCGGCCGATATTGTCGGCCGATGGAGGTTTGATATGTTGGACATCGAAGGGATTCAAAATTTAGCCAAGATTCTTGACCTGCAATGGGAAACCGTACTCGCGTTTATCCCATTGATTGTCGGAATCAATGCCATCCTCAAGGGGGAATTCGGAGTCAGCGGGAAGTGGAATTATCTTTCGATCTTCCTTATTTCCCTGACCCTGAACGGTTTGGCCTATATGCCGTTGATTCGGCCTACGGTTTCAAGCACCTTGTTCTGTGCTTTAGCCGCGGCCGGGGGGTGGATGGCAACAAAACAACAGTTACATAAAATCGGGACTCCCCCGACTCAACCGAACGGAGGTTCAAAGTGACCCCTGATGAAGTAACCCCTACGAATGACCCGTGGATTCACAGGTCGGAGGGGATGAAGTGCAAAACCTGTATGTGGGCGGTGATGAAACCAACGTCGCCCGACATGAAGGTCATCGGACGTTGCCGTCGCCATGCTCCGACAATGAGTGGTTATCCGGCCATCTTCGAGGACGACTGGTGTGGCGACCACAAAGTTGACGAAACCAAGATTGGAGGTTAATCGTGAAGAAATTGTTTTTGCTGTCGATCCTGGTGATCTTTCTGGTCAGCACCACCTGGGCGGCCGACCTGTACCCGATCTTTGGCGGTGGGGTGAAAATGGGTAACGCCGGGAAACCTGTCTTTGCGGCCTTTGGCGGGGCCGACATCCCGCTGTCTACCAACGAGGCCAAAGACTACGAGTTCTTCAATCGGGACCAGATTTTCTACGATAATCAATTTGGCGGCGAGACCCAGACCGGGCAAGGAATGACCAGTTTCCTGATGATGCGGAAGGCGATCAACGCCCCGGATATGGGCCAGAAGGCACCGTTTACCGAAATTGAGATCAATGGCGGCGTCGGCATGAAGTACATGATCGACGAGGGGAAGGATGTGAAGGTCGCCGTGACGAAGTTCGAGGTCGGTGCGACGGCCTGGAAGTCGGTACGATTATTGGTGGGGTGCGACTATACCCCGATGGTCAAGAACGATGTCTGGTTCGCCTACGCGGGAATCAATTTCTCTCCCCGGCTTTGACGGGGCCTTTTCTTGTTCTAACCTCCTGTCTCTTGAACGAGGCCCGGTTGCTCGCCGGGCCTTTTTTATGCTTGTGGGGAGTTTGAGGATTGCCGACCTTGGGGGCACATCCTTGTCTCTTTTGTTTGAGTGGACGGCTGGCAGGTTTCCCGACCTGCTGGCCGTTTCTTTTACCTGAAGACCACAATCGCCGACGGGAACGGGGCACCATTAATCGCCCCCTCGAATTTGAGTCGCCCTCGTAAAAACCTGATCTCATCGGCCTTCATCACAATGTCATGCCACCACCGGGTATCGGTTCGGCTTGGAATTAAGAAGACGACCGTCTTACCTTTTTGATGTTCTCGGTATCCCTTCTCAATCCACAGACCGATCTTGCGGCCGTATGGCGGATTGACGAAATTGCAGTCGCCCCATTCGATTGATAAGCCGTCGAATTTTGGATCTGTCGGGCAGGGGTCGAAGTCGAATCCAAACTCCGCGTCCAAGGTCTGATAGACGGCCTTGGGCGTTTTCCAGTTCGGGTTGACACTCATGTAGTGGACGCGGTTCATTTCCCCATCTCCTTGAAAAGCGCATCGGGGAGGGTCCAGAACCATCCTTTGTACTGCCCGTGGTGGCACCATTGGTCCGGCAGGTTCACGCCACAGTTATTGAAGTTCTGCCGGATGATTTCCCGGCGCTTGGGGTTGGACATTATTGGGTCGAACGGCAGTAGGCACCACTTTTCAATCTTTAGGGTGACATCAGGATGTTCGTGCCCGATGTATCTTATCCCATGACCGCCGGATTCGATCAATACCCGCGGGTTGACGTATTCGTAATCCTCCTTATAGGCCCACAACGCTTTGTGAAATACGGTAATGTGTTCAATCGGGCCTTTCGGTTTGCAATGCGGCAGGTAGTACGGCACCCGGATGAGGATGCCTTCAAAGTCGAATTTGTGTTCTTCCCCCGGTAGCAAGTTTCCCGGAAAAGGCGACCAGTCGAGAAGGTGGAAGATTCCGTAGCCGATGTAATAGTAGTCCTTGCCGTCTGTCCTGACCCAGTAGTAAGCAACCGGTGGCTTGGACATCGCTTCGAGAACAACCTTTTTGGGGTCATCGAAGGAAATTTCGGTCGGATAGTCCGCCCACCATCGGAATCCCTGCCAAGCGATCGGCTGGTGGGTTTCGGCAAGGGAATAGGCCCGCTTGCCCGTGATTTTCTTCAGCATTGGATAATCTCCTTGTCTTGAGTTCTGCCGACAAGATACGAAGTTCAAATATCGGGGCAAGGGAAAAAACTATGGGTCTGGCAGGCCCGTGGCTTGACGATCTGGGCAAAGTAGTGGTACGAGCCGTTAAACCGGGAAACGGGCTTGTATGGGCTGGCAGGGGGCTTGTATTGGGGTCAAATCCTTGGGGCTTATTGGAATACCGATAAATATGAAGAAATGTGAAAAAAGTTAAAGAAATCTCTTGCTTTTCCGAATTTGATACGTATATTGTCTATGGAAAAAGGAGACGAGTCAATATGGAAAACCTGAAAGACCTTTTGACGATTGAGGACGCCTGCCGGATGTCTGGATTCAGCCGGAAGACGGTAAAAAAGATGTTCGAGCATGACATGGTTCGGGTTGACGGGTTTATGAAACCCCGGATCAGGCGGGAAACCTACGACCTGAAAATGCAGGGACAGAAAGAGACCACAAAGTGACCGCTCTCAACACAACGGGATACCGGCTCAAGAATAGTCGGAAGTTTCCCGATGAGTTGATTACCCGCGTCCCGGTGGACTATCTCAAGTGGATGGTCAATATCCGGCATACGGAAAGTGATTACGCGCAGGCCGAACTCGACCGTCGGGGAACGGTGACGCCGGACTTGGACATCAGTGGTCACGCCATCGACAGGGCCTCTTTGCGGTGTCGGCATATCTGGCATGAGACGGCTCTGAACGAAGACGAGGGGCTTCATGCTTGGCTGGTTCGGATGTCGATGGCGGCGCTGAAAGAAGGCGAACGTCGTGACGACAAGGTGTTCTATCGGGGGCTGAAATTCGTGTTTGCAATGGACGGTGTATGGCCGGTTCTGAAATCGGTCATGCCAAAAAAGAATAAAGGAGGTCAAGATGGGAAAGAAACGTAAGGCGGTGGCCGATGGTATCAACAAACTCCGCGAATCGACCCCGGAGAATCCGAACAAGCCGGAACTGAGGAACGTGGAGACGGCGACCGACCCGCAGAAATCGACCGTCGCCATCATCTACGGGAAATTCGACGAGGTGACGAAATATCTGGAAGAAACCCTTTTGCGGACGCACGACATCCGGTGCAAGTTGATAGGTGACGACGGCAAGCCGGCCGTAATTCCACCCGATGTTCCGTCGCAGGGGATTCTGGACAGTCTCTATTTCCGGTTGGAACGGTTGCTACGACTGGAAGCGGAAATCTGCCAAAACGTGAGCGTTATCCAACGGCAGCTGGAAACGAAAGAATAGCCAGTAGCGCGACTGCTGGCGAACGGTTCCGGCCGTCAGTCTCATGGCTTGGGCGGCGGCCGGGACCAGAACTTAAACGAAACCAAGGAGTATCCGATGAAAGAGAAAGAAATCAGGGTAAAGACCTATTCCGAAACCCTGCCGATCAACGACGACAGCATTGTTGTCAATGTCAAGATCACGTTCCCGGAAGGTGGCGGAACCGATGTGGAATCGGCCATTGCCAAGGTCAAACGGCACATGAAGAAGGCCGTCGCCGACCTGTCCCATCTCGACCAAGTGGAAATCCCGTTGCCGGGAAAGAAATAACCGGGACCAAAGATAAGGAGGTTGAGGATGGGTTACATTCGACACGAAGCAATCATTGTCGTCTTCTGGGATTTCAAGGGGGCACTGAAAACCTTCAACGATTTCTTCGATGACATTGACATTATGAACGCCCAACCGAATGATGATAAGATTGCTGTCATCGTCCGTCCGACCCAGACTACGAATGGATACTATGTCTGTGGTATATTGCCGGATGGTAGCAAGGAAGGGTGGACACAATCCGATGCCTGCGAACATCAACGGGAGAGATTGGCGGCATTGGCACACGGGCAGAAAGAAAACGGTGCCGATTTTGTCTACCTCGTTGTAGCAGACGAAGGTGGCCCGGCGCGGATTCTTGACTCAAATGATGATAAGGAGGAGGCATGAGCAATGACCCAGGATGAAAAGTTTCAAGAGGAACGGAAGGCCGGACTGGATGATCCCGATATTCTGATTGAAGCCAGAAGGATTGGGTTGATGATGAAATATAAAGGAGGTGAAGAATATGACACTGCCGACTGAAAAGCGTAAACCGATCAAGGATGTGTCTCAAGAGACCATTCTTATCTATGGGATTCCCAAGATCGGCAAGTCAACCTTCGCGGCGCATATGCCGGATGCCTTGTTTCTATCAACCGAGGAGGGGCTTAACCACTTGGAGGTCTTTGAGTACCCGATTCAGAATTGGGCCGGATTTCTTGCGGCTCTGTCCGAATTGGAGGCCGACCCGACCAAGTACAAGACCATCGTGATCGATACCGCCGATAACCTGTATATGTTCTGCCGGGATTTCGTCTACAAAGGTCTCGGAATCAAACACGAGACGGATGCGGGGTACGGCAAGGGATGGGATATGGTCGCAGGAGAGTTTCGCCGTCAAGTGACACGGCTTTCTAAGTTGCCGGTCGGAAAGGTGTTCATATCCCACTGCGAGGAAAAGGAAATCCAGACGGGTATTCGCAAGGGCGAAATGCAAATCACCCAAACGCTTCCCAAACGGGCGCGGGCGATAATCACCGCCATGTCCGACATGATTCTATTCATGGAGGTTGACGACAAGGGTAGTCGGGTCATCAGGACAAGGCCGACTCTCGATTACGAGGCTGGCGCACGCGGGTTACTCCCCGATACCCTACCCCTCGATTGGGACAAGTTTGTCGCCGCCTACTATGGCGATAATGGACGGGCCGACCTGATTGACAGTATCCGTCGAGGGTTGGAACATCTATCGAAAAATAGCATCGACGGATTTGAGGTTCCCGCCCGACAGACCGCATCGTTGAACAAACATTTGGGGGCAACCAATCTGGAAGACTCGAAGATAACCATAGCCGCCTTGAGTGCATACCTGCAACACCTACGGGTGAAGGTGGCCGAACACAAAAAGGAGAAGAAAGATGTTGAGTGATTACCCGGACACGAGCAATGCGCCGGACAGGGGAATGCGGAAACTGATTGAACCGGGAATGTACGACCTCGTTTGCCGGGACATCTGGAATACCGACAAACAGGGTGCCCCGTTGATGACCAAAGACAATCGGTTCGAGAAATTGTTGGTCGTTTTCGATGTCGTAGGTACGGAAGATGCGACGCTGATTGAGCAGTTGGTGATGAACCCGGAATATGAGTATTACGAAATCCAACTGGGCCGTCTCAAACAGATGCTTACGTCGATGGGTCTGCCGACGACCGGCGGCAAGTGGAGCGATCTGAAAGGTCGCAAATGCCGGGCGATGGTTAAGGTGAACGGTCAATACAATAACATCCACTGGTATGCCACCGATGATGTACCACCGCAAACCGATCCGGCGGACGTGCCTGCGAACAAAAACGATGTGGATTTACCTTTTTAACCGGAGGTTATGATGGGACAAGAACCGGCTCGGCATTTGGATGTTGGAGAATTGGCAATCCAACAAGATGACCCGGAATTTGCGGCACCGATGGATGAAGTTGTAATTGAGGATGATGACGCGGCCAACCGTGCGTTGTATATGCTCAAGCTCAAACAGAAAGAGATTGAGAGGATACGGGGTTTGGCTCAAGCCGAAGTCGAGAGAGTCAACCAGTGGGCGGATGCCAATATCGCCGCCATTGGCAAGCAGATGACCTATTGGGCCAACCCTCTCTTGTCGTTCATGGAATCGGTCAACCGGGGCAATCCGAAGGTCAAGACGTTGAAGTATCCTCATGGGAAGGTATTCGTTCGCATGGGGAGGGATAAGATCGAGGTAGCGGAGGATTTCGACCCGGAGAAACATATCGGCGAACCCTTTGTCAAGGAACACGTAAGACATTCGGCCGACAGGGAAGGGATGGGAAAGGCGATCAAGGAAAACGGCGGTGATCTTTCCATTTTGCCGCCCTGGGCTACCTATATTTCTGGCGAACCGAAATTTGGATACGAATGTGACGGCGACCCCGGCCCGGAACTGCCGTTGTGAGGTTACAATGACGTACTGGATAGCCATACAAGAACGGGAAACCGGGAATTGGTCCCTTGCTGGCCCGATGCCCTACGACCGCAATCTTGGAACGGAAAAGAGGCCAAGGCGAGTACAACGTGATTACCTGTGCGATTTTGAGTTTCCCGAAAACAAATCACCTTTCATCAAGGCCCACAAAATCTTTGAGGCCCAGACACAGGAGGAAGCATGCCAATTAGTTTCGACATTCCCAAGGGAGAAATAGAGAACGCCATCGCTTTGGCGATTGCCGAATCGTTTACCCCGGAACGCAAAGAAGCCATGGTCCGGGACATCGTTCGGGCGCACCTGTCGTACAGGGAAAGCACTTATGACAAAGAAACCCTGCTTTCCAAGGCCGTCGGCAAGATTGTCCGCGACATCGCCACCGAGAAGATGACCGCCATTGTCAATGATATGAGACCGAAGATCGAGGGAATCATCGTCTCCTGTCTCGGTCCGGCGTTCAAGGAATCCGTGTTCAAACAACTCGACTACGCCCTGAAGAACAAGATGATTTCCAATATCCGAATCATGGCGGATATGGACAGTATCGACGAGTAACCGACCAAGCGAGAGGTAGGAGCCAGACCGCCACGGACGGCGGATCGCTTGGGTAACTGAAACGTAAACCAAAAGGAGTATTTCATGGAAACTGCAATGATGACAATGAGTGGTGGTTGTGGGATGCCCGCTGTCAAGCCGGTTCTCATTCAGATGGAGGAACGGAAGAAGATTCTCGAACAGCAACTCGCCGACGTGGATGCGGCTATCGCGGCAATCAAGGAAAACCCCGGCGTCGAGGCGGTACTGAACGCCATTCAACGGGTCGGTTGTCGGTATTGACTCGATAGCCCGATAAGGGACTTTGATGGGGTTCTGACCAAAGCCGACCTTTACGAGTATATCGCGGAATTTCAGCGTTTTTGATCTTTGACAAAACAAACCCACCGGACGCGAGGTAGGCCGTATAAGCCTTCACGCGTGGTAGAGACTATGTGATGCGCACACAGCAAACGGGTGCCTTAGTGGGGGACTGTGGCCCGGTGGGTAAAGCATGGAATCGCCCGTGCAATTAAGAAGCTCTGTGATGGCCGAGAGTAGGGGTTGATCTCCCGAGGCGGACATCATTACGTAGCGAAAGCCCCGTTTGGCCGACGGTGTGCAGTTGAAATAAAACTTGGGCGAAAGCAGTTGCCGGGCGATTCCAAAGCATGGGCCGTCGTGGTGTAAGTGTAACATTCCGCTAAGGTAGCGGAGGATGCGGGGTGTAACCCCCCGCCGACGGCCCTAAATTTGGAGGCATCATGGCAAGGAAATGGGATGTGAATGTGATCTGGCCGACGACGGCAATCGGGAAGTATCCGCAGATTTATGTCAAACGAACCATCAATCCGGCCAGCAATCAGAAGTTGGTTGACATTGAAGTCCGGCGAGGTGCAGAGGCCGGTCAGGGGTTCATGTTTCGGATAACCAAGCGTCAGGCCCGTATGCTGGCTCGTCGGCTGATGCAGGCGTTGGAATACAAATAGGAGGCATCATGCAAATTGCTGTTGGCATCGTATTGATTGTCATACTTGTTCTCCTGTTTGTTCGTATTGACAGTCTCGAAAAGGAGAACAAGAGACTGAAAACCTCGACGACCATCACGTTCGCCAATCAGCCCTCTGACCTCGGCTTGGTGATGGCCTCGTGGAAAGAAGAAAACATAACCTATCAGGTGGTGCGATATGTGGAACGAGTTTGACAGTCCGTATGAAGAACGGAAGGAAATCAATGCGGGACTCTTTGATGAGGACATATTGCCATGTGGGTAGCCTTCGCATTGATTTTCGTGTGTTTGGCCTTTGTCTGGATTAGGAGAACTTGGAAGCGGGTGACAAAGGAAGACGAATATGCCGCCGACGTACACCTATATGGTCGTTACTTGGATAACCTTATGCGCCAAGACCCAAGATTTTCTCCGAATCGGATGACGTTTGATGAGTACACGGGCAACCGATGGGTAAAGAAATGAAAAGCCTCATTTCCTCCTTCCTTATCTATAGTGCCCGCAAACAGGGGTCGGGGTGCAACCCCCGGCCCTTGGAAATGAGAGGTAGATGATGAGCGATTATGAGCGGTGGGAGATACCAGACGGTCATCCTTGGAAAAATCTGCCGCACGCAGAGGCTTTTCGTAAAGGCAAACTGGCAATCCTGATTACGACCGACCCGATTGATTTCTTTGGCAACGGCCAATCAACTACTTGTCGGCACCTATCTATATCGGCACCTGACCGTTACCCGACGTGGGCGGAAATCAAGGATGCCCGGTACCGGTTCTTCGACAAGCACAAATGGGTGTATCAGGTATTCCCGCCGATTGACCAGTGGCTTAACGTCCATCCGAACTGTTTTCATCTTTTCCAACCGTTAATTGAGGTCCGTAATGGCTGACCGGGTTCCGCCGCATAGTCAAGATGCCGAGCAAGCCCTCATCGGCGGGATGCTTCTCGACGGCGACCGCTTGATTCTGGCGAAGGTGTTTGCCATTCTTCCGTTGTGCGGTGCCTTCTATTCAGCGGCCCATCGCAGGATATTCGACGTGATACGGACTCTTTACGATTCAAAGGAGCCGGTAGACATCACGACGGTTTCTTTGGAACTGGAACGGCGGGATGAATTGACCGACTCCGGGGGCCGGGCCTATGTCGCTGGACTGGCAAGTAACGTGGCGACCGCCGCCAATGTCGAATACTATGCCGGGGTCGTTCTGGAAAAGTACAAGCTCCGCAAGATTATCGAGATTGCCAGCGACATCGTGAATCAGGGGTATCGGCAGGAGAAGTTGCCGGGCGAACTGGCTGACGAGGCATCGGCACTTTTGCTTGAATCGGCCGTGTCCACCGAACGCGAACCCGTGCGGCTGATCTCGACGTACCTGCCGGACTTGGTGGAGCGGATTGATGCCGTCCAATCCGGCACCCGCAAACCGGGGATTATGACCGGGTTCTCCAGGCTCGACCAGATGACGGTCGGATTCCAGCCGGGGGAACTGACGATTATCGCCGGCCGACCGAAGAACGGCAAGACCGCCCTGCTGAATTGCATCGCCACAAACATCGCCAAGGACGGGCTGAAAGTCCTGCTTTTCTCTGCTGAAATGGGGGGCGAACAATTCGCCCTTCGTTCTCTCTGTGCCGAGGCGGGGCTGAACTCGGTTGACCTGCGGAACGGCCGGGTTGACGACTGGGACAAAATCACGACCACGATGCACGCAATGGAAAAGTGGAAATATTTCATCGACGACCGGGCCTCCATCGACATATCCGCTCTTTGTGCCGAAGCCGCCCGCGCCCACTCCCAGGGGCAGTGTGATGTTGTGTTCATCGACTACCTGCAACTGATAACCTCGACGCGCCGGTTCAATTCACTCCGGGAAATGGTCGGGTACATCACCTTGGCTCTGGTCGGGCTGGCAAAAGACCTGAAAGTCCCGGTGGTGGCGGCCTCCCAGTTGAGTCGGGAAACGGAGAAGCGGCGAGACCCACGGCCGAAACTGTCTGACTTGGCGGAGAGTGGACATATCGAACGCCATGCCGACAACGTGTTCGGGATCTTCCGGCCGGAGTTGTACGCCAGCCAGAAGGACAAACAGACCGGGCGGCATCAGGGATGCGCCGAACTGATAGTCTTGGCACAGCGCAACGGCCCGGTGGGAACGATAGACCTGTACTTTGAGGACAAATATACGAGATTCCAAGAACTTGAACCGACGTTCACAGAAGGATTTTAAGGAGGTAAGGATGAAAGAATGGATTGCAAAACATTCGTACTGGGTCATGGTTATATTGATCTGTGTTATCTGGTCAATAATCGTGCTTCGTGTAGATTCGTCTTCCTACAAGCGCGGCGTCCGCGATACCGAGGCCATCTATCGAACGAGAACGGCGGCAGATACGGTCGTCTCATGGTATCCCGAAGAGGCGTGGATTGTCAACGGATGGACAGATAAACCGCAGATGATTCAGATTGAAAGCGTTGTGCGAACGCGGGCAGTAGATACTAACCAGAACCGCACTGTGTATTGGGATGAGGCTTACGAAATAATAAATATCCGTTCTCTTTATCCCACCAAAGAAGCCGCTTGTCGCGCAATCCAGCAAGGCATCGAGGCCGAAATCCGCGCCAAGCAAAAGCAGTTGGACGAGTTCAAGTGTGACACCACCGGGAGGCAATAATGGACGAAAACAGATGGGTCGTGATCGGCGTTGACCCCGGCAAATTTGGCTCAATCGTCGGCATCGGGAAAGAAGGTGTGCTGTTCGCCGAAGCGGTTCCCCTCATCGGGATTCAGGCCGACAAAACCAAATACGACTATCACAAGGTCCGGGCGATGATCGACCCGGCTGTCTGGGCGGCCAACGGGTTCACCGTGATCGGCATTTACATCGAGGTCCCGCCGTCGATCGTCATGGCGCCGGAAATGAAGGGCGGTAAGCCCGTGTTCGATCCGATCACCCACAAGGTGAAATTCAGGATGATCCCGGCCAAGGGTGTCACCCGCGAACTGGCCTATGCGATCATGGGTATGGCGATTGCGTGGCGGATACCCTATGACCTGTTCACCCCGAAGATTTGGCAGGACGAGGTTCTGGGCGGCTACAACAAGGGCAACAAGTCCATCGCCATCGAATACGTCCAGCGGAAGTACCCGTTGTTCGAGTTGACGGGCAACAAGCAGGTGAAGACCGGCAAGGCGGACGCCATCTGTGTCGCCGACTGCGGGCTGTCAAAGAACGTACCGTTTTAGAGGGAGGAATCATGGTCGAAATAAACGTAAACGCCGTCTTGCGGGAAAAGCAAATCATGGACGAGTACATCGAGTATGTTGAGGGCCGGATATATCAAATCCATGAATGGGGTAAGAATATCGCCATGAAGGGGGCCGACATCGTATTCTTGACCTTCGACGAATGGAAGAAGGAGCGGGGTCTATGACCAAACGCCTATCGCCGCAACAGGAGGCCGACCGGACCCCCGCCAAACGGCTCCGGCTCTGGATCGAGATGTTCCCCGATGAGGTCGACCGGCTCCGGGTGGCCCTCGGATACGACAAGTCCGAATGGCCGTGGATCCTTTGTGGTCGGGTCAAGAGTTTGACCAAATGGCTTGAGCTGTACGAGCATTCATCCCGCGCCAACAAGAAGGACTGGTACACGTTTCTCAAAAACAGGATCGCGCCAAAAAGATGTTGACTTTTGGTTTGAACTTTTGTATCGTGACTCCATGGTTGGGTTAATTGTGATATTCCTTTTTGAAAATATGTCCCGGTTCCGCCGGATTCGACTCCAAGTCGCAATTGGCCCAACCAGCACGGCGGGACTGGGCCTTTATATCTCAAGGAGTACCCATGCCCAATAAAGGATTAACCCTAAAACCATGTCCATTTTGCGGTTTGAAGAAAATTGTCGTTGCCAAAAACAATGATAATGGAATCGGGAGCGAAGGATATTATTGTTGTTGTGCCAGTTGCGAAGCAAGAGGGGCATGGGGGTTTACTAAAACAGGTGCCATAATGCTCTGGAATACTCGCAACGGAGGCAATTATGGCAAGGATTGACTTCCGCGTTCAAACGGGATTTTTCCGCCATCCCAAGACCATAAGCCTGCGGGAAGCATGCGGAGAGCATGCGGTTTTATGCTTATTGCAGTTGTGGGCACATGCCGCTGAAAATGCTCAAGATGGAAACTTGGATGCTATGAGCGATGCTAACATCGAAAAAGCGGCGGGGTGGCATGGTCAAGCATGCGAAAAGGGGAAATTCGTAGAACAACTACGTCATCCCGATAGTCTTTTCTTAGATGGTAAACAAATCCATGATTGGCAAGAACATCAACCGTTTTTAGCTGGTTCAAAAGAGCGATCAAGAAAGGCCCGCCATGCCGCCCGTATGCGATGGGCATGCTCGGACGATGCTAAAACTGAAAAGGGCAATACCCCTCTCCCTTCCTCTCCTCTCCCTACATTACCATCTCCTCTCCGTAAAGATATTGTCGAGCGTTCGCCCGACCATAAAGAGGCAGTTGAGTATTTCTGTACCAAATACCAGGCCAAGGTGGGGACATCGTACCTATTCCAAGGCGGTAAGGATGGGACGATAATTAAAGCCTTTCTGAAAACATGGGGTTTGGAGAAATTCAAAACCCTTACCGACCAATTTTTCTCCTCAACCGACCCTTTCATAACCGGGAAGGCTGGATATACTCTTGGCGTAATGAAAGCCTGTGCGAACAAATTAAACCAAGGAGTTAGGAATGTGTCAAGATCGACCCCCAGCGATTTCGACGGTCCCTCCGGTGAACAGGATATGTAGGTACTGGTCGAATATGTTTGAGAAGGACCAGAAGGCGGCGGCAGAGGAAGTCGCCCGGCGAGTGGGATTCGGCCCGAAAGAGATTCCCTTCTGGTACGACAATTTCCACCCGGAAATCGAAAAGGAAATCAAGGCGTCAATCGAACTGGCGGCGGCATTTCCCCCGTCGTTCATTTTGGCCGGCCCGGTCGGGACAGGGAAGTCCGGTATGTTGTCCGCCGCCTTCAAGCATTGGGTCACGGACATCTTCGGGGCCGCGGACGGGACAATCGGCTCAATGATCTCCGGCATTGCCCGGTACTGCATATTCCTGACGCACAACGATTTCATCGACATCGTGATGGGCGAACTGAACGACAACGACTATTCCGGCCCGATGACGGTGGAACAACTGAAGGCCATCCCGTTTGTCATCATCGACGACCTGCTGAACGGGTCGGCGACACCCTACCAGTTGTCCCGGCTGGAAGATTTTATCGACCATCGGTACAGTCACGGCATGGCGACCTGGTTCTCGACGAACATCAAGGCCAAAGACCTGAAGGCGTGGCCCGGCCTGGAGCGCAGTTATTCCCGGCTGGCAGACAAGACGTGGTGCCGATACTTCCAGTTGAACGGCGCCGACCGTAGAAGAATGATTCAACCGCCGTCGGCGGAGAGGAGTGATGGGTGATGGACAAGAAACCGTGGCGAAAGCCGGGGTGTGAAAGGAAATCTCGTATGCGGAAGATATACCTGGCGGGTAAGTATTCGGATTATTTCATGCTCGTCGATGAGGACATTTATGAACAAATGATAGAATATGGGCCGTGGTGTGGTCAATTCAAGAGAGGTGCAGTGCGATGCGCGAAAACAATAGGTTGGCCAAGATCACTTAAAAAGGCGACGGGGTTATTGGCCCATCGTTATGCCGGGGTTCTTTATGGAATATTGAAATCAGTAAAAGACCCGCTTCAAATAGACCATATCAACCACAATGGATTAGATAATCGCCGAGTGAATCTCCGGGCGGTGACTAATCAAGAAAATTGTCGCAATATGTCAAAGACCAAAGGTTCATCCCGGTTTAAGGGTGTTTCCTATGTTCGTAAGGGCCATAGCTGGCAAGCCGCCATTGAGGTCAATCATCAAACAAGATATATCGGAACCTATCGCAAGGAACAGGATGCGGCTCTGGCCTATGATGCAGTAGCGCGTAAGGTGGGGTATATTGAATCAGCATTAAACTTTCCGGCCGAGGAGGTAAAATGAAGACGGTGGAGATGCAACAAGGTCAAAGTGTAACGATTTCAAGAAGTAAACAGCGTCCGATAATTATTATGACTCACGTTGTATTTACTCAACCGTTTGATGCTATTTGTATTGGAGTTGATAAGGTTCCCGCCCTAATCGAGGCCATCGCATCCGAGGCGGGGCTGAAAGTGACGGTGGAAAATGAGTGACGGTGGAAAGTATTGGGATAAGCCGTGGTCGTTGGTTGACGGCTGTACGCCCGTATCGGCGGGGTGTGCGAACTGCTGGTCTGCGGCTATGGCGCATCGGTTCCACAAAAAGTACGTGGTTGAGGGAATGGATGAATTGCAATCGTTGACCGATTCTCATGGTCATTTCAAGGGAGTTGTCGGATGTGCCTACCACCGTCTCTCCATCCCGTCACGGACGCGCAAGCCGACGGTGTTCTCAGTTTGGAATGATTTGTTCCATGAGGATGTGCCGGAGCAATTCATTGATGCCGCTATTCGGGAAATGTTGGCCGCTTCCCAGCATACCTATCTGATATTGACAAAGCGGCCCAACCGCATGGAAGAAATGATACGGTTATATGCACAACGGGGAGAAAAGTGGAGTCATATATGGTTCGGCACATCCGCCGAGAATCAGGCCGCGTTGGATGAACGACTGCCGCACCTACTTCGCGTTCCCGGCAATCGGTTCCTGTCGCTTGAGCCGTTGTTGGGGTCGATTGATCTTGAAGTGCCTTATGGTCAGGGCGTGGGAGATTTGGTAATAGAGAATATCCATTGGGTTGTTGTCGGGGCCGAAACCGGGCCGCACAAACGGCCGTGTGATCCGGCTTGGATAAACGACATCGTGCGACAATGTAGAGAGAATCATATCCCGGTGTGGGTCAAGGCCGCCCCCCGGGGTGCCGAGGTCGTGAGAGAGAAAGGATGGAAGTGATGAATTTCTTTACGGTAACGCTGACCATCATAGCCATAATCGTTCTTTCGGTTTTGGGCTATTGGATATGGGAATCATGGGATATTCGGCGACGCGAAAACATCAGAAAACGTAAGTTTTGAAAGGACGGCCCAAAATGACCATAGACGAAATCGCACAGAAGGCGGCGGAGGAATTTGCCGTATTGTGGTACACAACAAACGAGGGATTGATGCTCGGTATACGTCAAAACTTCATGCGGGAAGTATTAAGAGTATTTACTGCCCGTCTTGACGAAGCAACTAATATCCGTCGTGATCCGAAGGGCCGCCCTGTCGCGCCGGTGGAGTTGCCGCCCGATTTCGGCAAGCTACCTGAACCGGAACCAGAACCGTTTTTCGGGGACAATCCGATTGACCCCAATAAGGGGTTGCCGGAAGATTTACCCGTCGAGGCGGTGGGGGGGGTTAATAGAACTTCTACTGCCGCAGATATATTGCGCATTGAACAGACGGTCAATCCCACCCCGCCCCCGCAACCCCGGATGGCGGGGGATGTGGCGCGGGTAGGAACGCCCATTATTTCGCCTTTACCCGGTGACGATTCTTTTTCTCCTCCTCCACCCAATAGTTCCGAAATACTATTAGCAACTCGGATATTAAACGAAGAATACGAGGTCGTTTTGGAGGGTGATGCACTAACGGTTGAGGGTGAAATACGGAATGGCAGAGTACGGGCAATCGCGTCCCTCATCACCGAGTACGGGAAAGGGGTGACGGGAACATTGTGGAAAGAAATCAATCATCTGCACAGACAGGTAGAGATCGAGGCGGAAGGTAATCATCAACTCGCCGCCCTGACCGCCGAGAACGAGCGGCTGAAGGCGCAGTTGGCGGAAGACGAGGCTGGAGAAAGTGATTTGCGCGCCGAGAACGAGGCGAAGTGGAACAAGATCAAGATGCTTGACATCGAGATTGGTAATCTCAAAATCGACAAAGAGGCTCTTGAGACCGACAACGCCGCCCTCCGAGCGCGGGTGGAGGAGTTGGAGAAAGAAAACGGCGAAATACATTTGCAGATGGGCGAATTACTGAATCGGATACCTGACGGGGGAAAGGAGGCGTGATGGACAAAGAGAAGATAATACGGCGGTTGAGTATTACGGATAAGCAAATGAGTCTTTATATCATCGTCAAATGGGGTTGCCTACGATTTCCGACTGCCCTGAAAGCAGAGTTGCAAAATAAGGGATGGCAAATGTTTTGTCCCTCTATCGTGGGGACGACAATATATCTCCGGCGTTCATATCCGGCGATCAGGGGCACACGAGAAAAATATGTCATTCCATCTACCAATTCTGATTGCAAGTGGGCGGGGCGGCACGAAATCCCTGATGGAGATTACAACGTGACTATGTTGGATGACAATACGGCTACCTTTGATTTTGGTGAGGAGGCATAAAGCCATGAAAACCCTATTTCTCTTGCTCTTGACCGCCGTCCTCCTGCTCATGGGAACGGCAATCGTTGTCCAACGTAATCAGATAGTTGCGATGCGGCAGGACATCAAAGACCTGTACGAAATGAATCGGCTTGTCGCTACGGCCGGAAAGATGGTCTGTGGTGATGTTGCTTCACTTTATCTGCGGATGGCGATTGTCGAACGCCGTCAGGGGGATACGGTATGGAACGCTTTTTGATCTTTGTGCTCTTGACCGCCGGGGTGGTGGCGGGAACGCTCGGATACAGGAGGGTGAAATGAGAGAACCAGTCGATCATAGACCCAACCTGCCAGATTTGATCCAAGTGATCTTCATTGGATTAATCATGGGTGCGTTATTGATTTTACAGGCAAAAGACGATTCCCTCGACCGCCGCCTTCAGGCCGTCCAGGCACAGGTCGATAGTATCAAGACGGCTTATGCGGCCGATACCTTACCGGCCGTGAAAGGAGATCAAAAGTGACCATTACGCTCAATCAAACCCAGCGCTCGGGCCTTCGGGACCTGCGGTTCATTCTGCAAGGCTTGGAGCTTGGCAAGCCCGGCGCCCTGCCACAAGACGGTCTGGCGGCGATCGACATGGTTCTGTCGGACCAAGTGACGGTAGCGGTGAAGGAAAACGGAACCGATGGCAAAGATAATTCTTGACCTCTGCGGCGGGACCGGGGCTTGGTCGCGGCCATACGCCGAGGCCGGGTATGATGTGAGGCTGGTGACGTTGCCGGATGACGTGCGGCTTTATGTCCCGCCCAAAAATGTCCACGGTATTCTCGCCGCTCCACCTTGTACCCATTTCTGTTCGAGTGGGGCCAGATGGTTCAAACAAAAGGGCGATACCGCTTTACTGGACGGCCTGTCTGTTGTTGACGCTTGCTTGCGGATTATCTGGCTTTCCCGTCCGACGTTTTGGGCTTTGGAAAACCCGGTTGGCCGGCTGATGCGGTTCATTGGAAAGCCGCGAATGTATTTCCAGCCCTATGAGTATGGCGATCCTTACACGAAAAAGACCTGTCTCTGGGGGGATTTCAACCCGCCTGCCCCCCACCCTGTTGAATGTAAACCCGAACACCGGGAATACTCCCCCGGCCACAATTCACCGATAAGGCGGTTCCCGTCCAAGATGCACTTACTCCCGCCAACCAAAGACCGGGCAACCTTGCGCTCCATCACCCCGCCTGGTTTTGCGCGGGCGTTCTTTGAAAGTAATCCGTAAATAGACCGCCTGGGGAAGCCCAGGAGCGACGTTCCGGGGGTCAGGCTATTCCCACCCTGCCCCCGGATTTTATTCAATCCTGCTCAATTCTGTGCGCTTTGGCGGGGCTCCCTGTCCCCAATCCGTGTCAACTCGTCAATCAGACGGCCGGGCATAGCCGCCCGGAGCCTTCCCAGCGCACTTTCATAAGCCATCGAGCACCCCAAACAGTACGCGACCGCCTTTCCGAAGCCCTTTTCTTTGGCGATTTCGGCATCTTGGCGGAAGGAGCGAACCTCGCCGGCCAGAAATTGCTCCAAGTCTTTCAGGTTTTCCAGAACTTTCGACATACCTGCCTCCGGTTTGATTGTTCTATTCCATGTATCGGCAGGATTTGCGTAAACCTTTAGCGGTTTTTCTTTCCACAACGGTTTTTGTGTTCAGTCGGCGATATGTAAAGGACATGTAAAGGAAATAGAAAGGCTTTACATATCAGGAACCCACTTACATAAGGCTGGGGACTTCATTTAGCCTTTGGCCTATATAGGACTTCATATAAAAAACCGTTAAAACTTTCGGTCGTCGATTCCTCGTAACCTATTGATGGACATAAACGGCCAAGCAAAAAAAGCGGTAAAAAACCCCGGCGGCACCATTGTCACCGGGGTTTAGACGAGTAACGGAATCAAATGCCGGAATCAGGATAGGGGTTCCCCCGGCCGTCCTGATTCCGGCGGTTCACTCACGGCCGGGAGCTTAATATCGGTATCGGGCGAAAGCCTCGTCATCACACGGAACCAGTTTACGGATGTGTTCTTCCTCGTTCACTTTATCCCCATGTGCGGCAATCCATTCAATCGGGCTGCCGACGAAATGGCAATAGATACACCAGTCACCATGACCGTGACCCCGCTTGCCAATCCAGCGGAGCATCTCTTTGGTCCCGGCCATGTGCAGGCCGCCCGGCTCGTCTCTCATTTCCCCGGTTGCAAAGATTGTCCCCGGCGGCATATCGTCGAGCATCCTCTTGTCAAGCATCGCGCATATCCTCCGGTATCAACCCGTCCTCGTCGTCCTCCGGGTCGTCTTTGGCCGGGCCGTAGGCATCCGACTCGTCCAACTGGTCAATAGAGACTGACTTGTCCTCCGGTTCCGGCGGAATGTCGTCAACCACAACCTCCGGCGCCTCAATCTGGCCGAGGGCCGCGTAACACTGGCTGGTGACGACCCGCTCCATTTCCTGAGCCAGCCGGATTATCGGCGGGACCATCCCGGCGGGCAGGTCGAATTTCTGACCGCGCCACCCCTGGGTTGAAATGGAAAAAGTCGATACGGGTTTTGTCCCGGACAGCAACGCGATCGTCGCCGTCACTTGGGGCAAGCCGTCATCGTTGGGAAATTCAACCATAATAGATTGAATCCGGGCCTTGTTGATGTTGATGTTGATGTCCTGCATCACTCCTCCTTGCTTTTGGGTTCCGGTTTCTTCTCGCTCAACTTGACCGCCCTCGATGCCGCGGCCACCAGTTTGATCCGCGCCCACGTCGCCATGCTCATCTTCGCCATCTGCGCCGCCTTCAAAATCAGCTCCCGGTCCGGTGGAGTGAACTGAATCGACAGCGCCGACACGATTCGGTTTTCCTTCAATCTGCCCATAAAAATATGTCTCCTTTCAGGTTATACCAGAACAAAGACCACTATCAGCCATGCCACGAAAAGCACGGCCGCCACTCCCCCGATGACCAGCAGACAGGCGGCAATCGTCTCAAACAACTGCCGCCACGTCCGAAATATGCCGCAGTCCATAGGCTACCCCTCGATCCGGGAAAGCAGGGCGCGGAGACTTGACGAAACCGGGCGCAATAGGGTAGCTATATCGGTATTGTCCACATCCTCAGCCCATTCAATCGCGATCTGGATCACGTTTTCCGATCGCTTGACCGCCGCCAGCAGTTCGGGCGCGGAGGCGTGCAACTTGGCATTGCCTTCTGACTCATTCGACAGGTCTTCGACTCGCTGAATTACCCCCCAACCTTCGGCCTCAATCTGATACTGGCCGTAATCATCGGACGCATTTTGCAACGTCCACTTTTCCCCCGTGTGCTTGGTCATATAACCTCCTATATCCATTCGTGTTTGAGTGCGTAGCCGCCGTCTGGCCTGTGCGCTCCATCAAAAGGACTGGTAAATCCTTTGGGAAACAATGTGCTTGCCAGAGTATAGACCACATGAAAGCCCATATCCATACCGCAACCGCCAACCGATAGGCATTCGGTCTTTTCATCGAAGCGGATTTCACAGGCCATTGCCACAAAACGGGTCAGCCAATACTTTCTGATTTCGCCGTCTTCGATCTTGAAAAAGTGAACCCCGATCTTGCGCGTCATTCCCGATCTGGAAACAGACCGAAGCGACGTGTATACCGTATCCCCCGGTTTCAGCATTTCCCGAAGGCTCTTAATCGCCTCCTGCCGCTCTGCTTTTGATACTTTGCGAGTCATGGCATTTCCTTTCGTTTGAGTGTTCAACCGAGCATCCGCCCGGCTTCGATTTCGAGCAAACACTCCCGCATATTGGCGCGGGTCTCATTTACCAGATTCAGGTACGCCGATTCCGGTTTGCCGTCAAGCCCTTCAGCCTGGGCGATTTCCCGCAACCGCCGGGCAAACAGGGGAGCCAGACCTTTTTCCGACAGGCCGATCTTATAGCATCGGGAGCCAAACGGCGATGAATCCGGCTGATCGTCAAAGAGGTCTTGACCCTGCTTCGTGGTAGTGAATATGATACAGACCCTATTCGGGAGCCGTTCAAGTATGTCCAAAAGCTTCTCAATCACCGGCCGGCAAAGCCCATGCGACTCATTAACGATCAGGACGTGACAGGTCTTGATCGGCACGTATGACCACTTGACCCGCAATTCCCCCAGCATGGTCAAAGTGACTTCCCGGCCGACAACTTCCCATACGTCCATAGGATCAGCAACCGTCGCGGCAACTATCCGGGCGATTGACGATTTGCCTGTCCCCGACTTGCCGCTTATCCAAAGCGCCCGGCCGCCGATGCCATTGTTAAGCATCCCCTGAACGACGCGGCAGGCCTTTTCCTGCCCTAAAACCTCGTCAAAGCTCTTGGGCCTATACTTTTCGTCAAGTCTCATAAGCCCACCAGAGCGGCATTGACCAGACGCATAGCCCCGGTCAGGTTGTGTTCCCAGTTGTCGCGGACGGCCTTCAACGCCTCAATCATCTTCTCCACGTCCGGGCGGGTATGCCAGAAGTCTTTGGGATTGCCGACCGCAAAACACAGCAAGGCCGTCAATTCGTTTTCGGGCACTTGGTCGATTGAGCATGATTCACGCTCGTTTGTGGTCTCGTTAAGGTCAAATAATTCAAAGTCCACCAAGTCCCCGTTGCCGTCAAACTCCACCTCTACGAAGTGGCCGGAAAGCATAGAACACGGCCAACCTTCACCAAAGTGGTAGGTCTCTTTGTCGTCAATTATGATTCGCATACCATCCCCTTGTTTGAGTGTCTATTCCTTACCCGATTTCCTCAACTTGAGCTTGGTAATAATCGGAAAGCTCCAAGCTGTATTTCAGCGCCCGAGCGTAATCCCTGTAACCTCTTTGTCGGCATGGTGTCGAGCAAACGCCGACACCATAAACGACAAACCGCCGGCCGTTGCAAATCCGCCGGATAATCACCTTAGAAACTTTTGACCGTTCGATCATCACATCCGCCTTGATAGGGTTAAAAACCCTCACCTTCACCGACATAAGTAATCGGCATCAGGCCGTCACCAGCTACCGTATAAGAGCCGTCCGCATCGGCCGTAATCGAATAATGACGGCCTAGGACGTTCTGAATATAGGCCGCTGATTGATAGGCCGCCATTTTGGGATCGTCGTCATAAACCACGTTGCGGCCGCCCTCTTTGTTCACTACTTGGAATTTCATAAGTCCCGCCTTGTTTGAGGTTTCTATTCTCTCTATCGGCAATATACCTATACTATATTATATAGTCAAGATAAATCTTTCAACAAGGTAAAGATTTTTGCAGGGGTTAAACTGTTGAGATTCAACAAGGTTTCATTTTGGCCGTCGATCCATGCTGAAATAATCGGTCAAAAAGAGGGGTGTATGTATAAATCGGCGTAAACTGTTGAACCACAAGGGCAGTTTATGTATTTGCAATCCAACCCCAAAAAAGGACTTGACAATTATTCAACAAGGGTATAAATAGCGGCCATTATGGTGACTTGGGGACACAAGACAGGACTCGGTAGGATCGAAAATACGGCTCAAGGCGAAAGCCCGAAAGCCTCTAATAGACCCGGCAACCCCAGGTGTCGGGTTTTTTATTGCTCAAAATCAGGGGCAATGGCATGAAAAAGCCGTGGAAGAATCAATCCCAGAAAGCAAAACAGAACAAGAAACGGCTTATCCAAAAGAAACGATGGCAACGTGACGGCCATTATTTTGACGATCCTTCAAAGATAAAACAACCAGTCCCCAACAGCCCTTGAAACGACGGCGATTCATACCCCGTAGGTGGCAGGGGAAAAGCCAATCGTTACAACGCCTCTTGCTTGTTTCGGCCGGGTAGGGGGAAAAGTAAATTTGCTTGGCTCAACCCACTGGCAAAACGGGGGGGGGGATTTTCTATGACTGGGGGGGGGATTAAACAACCTCCTACTCCATTATAGCCAAGCATTTACACCGGAAGCAACCAGGTGAACCACCACCACCAGCCGAACCTCAAAACCCCCGACTCTCAGCCCCAAAGCCGCCACAACCCCAGCAACCCCGAACCCTACCAACCGGCCCCGGAGAGCCACCACAACCACCAAATTCACCCCCTTGCACTAAAACTGTGCAAAGCCAACCGCACCACAAGCCCCACATTCAACGATCCCCAACAGGGTAGACCAATACCACGGCCAAAATAATCACTTGACATTCATTCAACTTTTCTACTTATCTTCCGGTATGGCAACAACAAAGAAAAAAGGCCATCCAATCGGCACCATCGCCGAACGAGCCGAACGCCGAACTGCCGGGGCACTCGCTCTCCGACAACTCAAAGCCGATTCACTCGACAAAGCCAAAGCTGGCGCTGTCCAAGCAACCGTCCTGGCTGCCATGGGATTCCAAGTCAAAGACATTGCGGAACTACTCGGTATCTCTGAATCGGTCGCTCGGCTTAGGATTAAGAAGGGGATGGAGGTTGCTGACATTGCGGGGTGTCTGGCGACGGCGACGGTTCGTGGTCATCGGGGTTTGGTTGACGCCACAAACTTTCTCTGTGCTTTGGTATCGACAACGCCAGAGGTTGTGAAGTACAAAGACCCGGTGACGGGAGTTGAGAAGATCACCTACAACATGACCGATAAGGCTATCTATTATGGCATAAAAGCCGCTCAAACAATCGTCGATGTTACCATCGGACACCAGCAACGGCGCGTCCAAGCTGCTGCTGCAAGCAAGGCCACAGTAGAGGGAGCCATTGCTGCAAGCATGGCAGTGCAGGGTATCAGGGATGCTGACCCACAGACAGAGGACGAACTCACTGCATCTATACAGCACAGTTTGACCCTACTTACAAGGCACATTGAGCGTATCTCAAGCACTAAACAGATCACCGAGGCCAGCTATACCATTGACCAGGACAGCCCTGCAAGCCCCCCAGCACAGCCACAGAGCCACAATCCAGCCACCCTGCCTGCCGCCGCCGAACCGATGGGGGACACCGACCCGGCCGGCGGAGAGAAGGGTCCCTCTGGTCGCGTTGCTGATTCTACGAATTCTGTGGAAAAAAAATGAAAGTGGGTTGGGGAAAAAATGAAAAATAGGGATTCTGGCACAAAAAATAAAAATTTCGATGGGGTTTGAATCTTTTCTTACCTTGGAGGTTAGATATGTTTACAGATGAGCAAGTGAGGATGGCCCGGAGAATGGGTCGTTATCGGATTTCGGTTTTGATGGCGGCGAGGAAGATTGTGGAGGGGGAGTCGGTGGTATTGATGTCTCCGAACCGGGAGTCGGCTGATCGGTTTGTGGTGGATGTGGGGCGGGAATTGGGGTTGAAGGACGTGCCGATCGAGGTTCGTTTGCCGGAGTGGAAGCCGAGGGTCAATCGGACGTTCATGGAGTATTATGACGAGTTTGGAGGTTAGATTATGGATTACAAAAGAGGAAAGTTGATTTGGTGTTCTGAGTCTGGGAACTATGGGATTTACGTCAAGGACGGGTATAAACACAGGGATGCCTGCCAAGGGATATTCAAGGTTTTGGGTGGTTATTTGGGTTGGACGTTGTACGAGGGGGTGAAGGTGGGGTTTGATGGGGAGAAGGCGACGGAGACGCTGGCGCGGAAGTTTTTGGAAGACCGGGGTTACGTGATCCCTGTCCAGGGGACGCGGTTTTGGAAAGACAAGAACGGGGACATTTGTTCCAAGTTGGGTGCTGACGGCGGGGTTTGCCCTCTGGCGGCCGGATTACACAGGGTTCCCGGCCCCTCGGAACGGGAGCGTCCGACGGCGACGGAGGTTTATCAGGAACTGCCGAAATTTGTCAGGAACTCCGAGGTTGAGCGATTGGCGAACTTGGTTGTGGAGAAATCCCGGAAGATCAAGTCCTTGGAGGCGGAGGTCAAGGATTTACGGGAACGCCTCGTCCGTAAGGTCGAGGAACACACAATTTTGTCTAATAAATGCGACGGTTTGATTGATGAGAAAGAACGGTTGGAGGGTAAGGTTTCCGAATTGATTGGTGAAAATGCCCGTTTCGAGATACGCCTTGGGGACATTGACCGTCTTATGCACGATCTGGACCAATACCGGGCGGGCGAATCGCCGAAGGTCAAGGCTTTGGAGGCGGAGGTTGCCCGGCTGAAGGGTATTGAGCGGCGGAATATCATGCTTGAGGGTATGGTATATGCCTGCCTTGACCCGGAGGGGGTTGCCGAGCAAAACCGGAAGATGGAAGAAGGTCTGGCCAAAGGGATGGCCGAATTGAAGGATAGGTCCGAGCGAAAGGGGTCTGACAATGGCCGATGAGAAACTTCCCGACTGGCGGATGTTCAAGGACGGGGATGGTCGGCCCACTGGCGGAATAGGTTCCTATATTTACGATTCCGAGCAGTCGATTTTGAAGATGGAGGCCGAACCGGGGAAAATTGAGGCGCTTTTGGAATCTGACCCGATACTGAAAGCCAAACTGGAAGACATTCAGGCCCGGATTGCCGCGATCCCGCCCATGCCAAAGTTTCCCGACAAGGGTCCAGTACATGAGGCAGGTTGGTCTGCCTTTTGTGCGGCCCATCCGGAACACGGCACTCCCTTTATCCCCCTTCAAATGGAGATTTTATCTCTCCATCACGACCAGAGTTTGAAGATGGATTTGGTCAACCGTGAATTTTTCCGTCTAATGAATAGGCAAAACTATCATGCGGAGGAGGTCAAAGATGGCTGACGAGAGGGATTTTTACCGTCGGATTCAGCTTTTGGAGAAGCAGAAGGATGACCTGGCGAAACGGCTGGACGACCAGAAGACCGAGATCGACGGGTTGAAGGGTCAGATTCTCAAGTCGCGGGAGGCCGAAGGGACATTGCTGAAGCAGTTGATGGCGCTGGTCCCGACTTTCAATGCCCTGTCGATGTTCGTTCAGGACAATCTGGGACAGATACCGCCGGAGTATTTCGAGAGAGGTATGGCGATGGCGCAGGGGAAAGAGGTGCCGGCGCCGAAGATCAAGGTGGTTCCGGGGAGTGTGAAGTTGAACTGAGGTGATTATGGACGCAAAATGTTCGGTCTGTGGTGAAAGGGCGACGCGGCGGTATATCGTGACCCGTCTCGATACGGGAAAGCAACTGAAAGGGTATTTGTGCCGGGATTGTCCGCTCGAACCGAAATGGGAAGACCCGCAACCGAAACCTGCGGACGTGAAAATTGACATTTACCGGAACGCCGCTCCGCCCGGCGATGGGCAATATCTGAAAGAATCTGATGGCTAACATCATCACCAGAGAGACGTTGCACCGCATCAATGACCAGTTGTATGCCGCCTGTGCCTGCAATATCTGGACGTTTCTGGAAAACGTGAGGACCCAGGACGAGGAAATGGCCTCCATGCGGCCGTTCCCGATCAATTTCCCCCACGTTCAGGAGATTCACCGGATTGCGGAGGAAAACGACCGGGCATTGTTCTGCAAATCTCGCCGGATGCAAGTTTCGATGTATTTTCTGGCCCGGAAACTCCACAAGGGGTTTTTCGCCGGGACGGAATTGCCGGGGACGTATGACGTTTATCGGGGGGCATATTCGGCGACGGACGAGCCGCTGATGAAGTACCAGTTGGCCCGGATTCAGTTTATGTACGATTCCCTGCCGCCTTGGATGCAGGCAAGAAACCCGATGGTCAAAAACACAGAATCGGTCAAGGCGTTCCAGAAGGGCGGGGTGATCGAGGGGTTCGCCATGAAACAGACCGGCGCCCAGGGGTACGGGTTTACCGAATATACCTTCGACGAAATGGCTTGGCAGCAGTACGCCCGGACGTGCTGGCTGGGAATTGTCCCGACGATCGGCCGCGGGAAGTTGTTCGGGATCTCGACTCCCAACGGGAAAGTCAGGGAAGGGAAACTGTTTTATGAGGTTTGGGCCAATCCAGACGAATTGCCGGAGTATAAAGGGTTCGCCCGGAAGAAAATCATGTGGTACGAGAACCCGGAACATGATGAGGCATGGTTCAAACGGGCGACCGCGGGACTGACGCGGCAGGAAATCGCCCAGATGTTCGAGTGTTCCTTCGTTTCCTATGCCGGCGCGTCGATCTGGAACACGTTCAACCACCGGATTCACGTTTCCAAAGAGAAATTGTACCCGATTGCGGGGCGACCGATACTGATTGGATGGGATTTCGGGACCCGGAAGCCGGCCATGACGGTCTGGCAGGTCGATGGGGACGGCCGGTGGCGGGGATACATGGAACTGGTCGGCCGAAACGTGGAATCCTTTGCAAAGTTTTGCAGACATGGGTTGTTGATGGCCTCGGCACTGTACGACAGGTCGAAATTTCAGGAAATCCACGGGATCGCCCCGGACGCCAAGACGAGGTACCGGACGAGGGGATTGAGCGGCGCCCGGATGGACATGGACGAGTTGGTCAGAATATGGGATCGCCGGCGGATCGGCCGGATGGAGAACCCGACGTTCTCGGAAACGGACTCGTACCAATGCCGGGTGATGATGGGCTACCCCCATCTTGGTACACGGTTGCACGAAACGCCGCGCCTGAAGGTCGTCAGGGGCCTCTGGTGGCGAAAGGACGGCGACCCTGGGATATTGCTCGACCCCAGCATGGAGAATTTCATCGACGGGTGCGCCAGCGGGTACGTTTACGACAAAGAGGGAGAGGTTCCGATGGAAAACGAGTACACGGATGCCCAAGACTCGTTCCAGATGATCGCGTCGGCATATTCGCGGGAGATTCTGGGCGAGGTCGATGAGGACCAGAGACAGGCGACGAAGATTTATATACCCCCGAAGATGGGATTTCGGTCGGGAATGTAGGAGGTTATGATGGAAAGAACGAATGGAATCATCAAAGAGGTCGAACTTTTTATCAGCGACCTTGATGGCCAGTTGACGTTCGGGATTGTTATTCTGGGATCGGACAAAAAAAGATTCTACCTCGGCGGCTATCAGGTTGTCCGTTGTCAGATTCGGCTACTCCAACAACTTCTTGAAACGGTTGGAGTTGAACGATGGGACGAATTGATAGGTCAAGCCGTCCGTATTGACTTTGAGGAAACGGTTTGTAGGCTTGACACGATAGGAATAGGCCATATCGTTGACGACAAATGGTTTAACCTTCAAGAAATGGTCCAAAAATACTTCGCTCCGGACACAAGACCGCCAAAAGCGGGGTAAAATTCCCCACTTATTTCACAAATCGGGGAAATTCTCCCCAGTTTTATCTTGACATACCATAAAATACCATATCTATTGCCGACCGGATGCACAAAAACTGTGCAGAAAGGGGTCGCCGGTGGCAATAGGGACATTCTCCGATGAGCAAGTGCGGGAAATCAAGGACCAGACCACTCGGTTTTGGGACGATTCCACGGAGGAAATGAAGACTTTTTTCCTCAAGTTTAACGATTTCGAGAGAATGAGCCGCGGCCTTCTGCCGGAGGGCCTCGAAGCCGTCGTTTCCAAGTATTTCGACCGCGCCAGCCTTGCCCCTGCCGACATTTTCATCAATATCGAGCAATCTCGCGCCGCTATCAACGATCTCGTCTTCGGATCGAAGCCCTACGGCCACGTTTCGAGACCCGGACAGCCCCGAAACCTCGACGAAATGGTGATGACGGCCGAAATGGTCCTCCAGCGCCAGAACGACCTCGGAAATGAGCCGACATCGGCCGGTAGAGCCATCCACCAGTCCCTTGTCGGCGGTTTGGGGTGTTCCCTGACCCGTTGGGTTGACCGAACGGTCAATATCCCGACCAGAGATGAAATGGGGCGGTGGGGCGGTCCGGGTAATTCCGCCCAAATGCAAAGCCGATCGCTGTACGAGTACGTCGATTCCCTACCCCTTGACATCCGCAATATCCGGGTTGACCCCGAATGTGACCGCCTGGAAGACCGGCGCCTTGTTGCCCGGCAGTACCTCCGGCCGATGCACGAACTGATGTCCCTGAACCGGATGAACTACCATTGGTACGCCTTTGACGAGGACAGACTGCGGAAGTCCGGGTTTGACCAGGGGAAATACTACGAATTTACCGGCGGGGAACGGGACAAACTGAACCAGAGGAAAGAAAAGAATCAGAGTTATGGCGACCAACTGATTGCGGTGAAAGAGTATAGGGGGTTGTTCCGCATCAAGAACGGCCCGGATAATTGGGATGTGAAAGACCTTGTGGTTGATGTCGCCAACGACGATGTAGTCCTCGGCATCAAGATCAACGACCTGCCGATCCATGGCTGGGATATGTACAATTTCGTGACCGTGGACAACCAGTTGGGCCGGAAATTCCCGATGGGCCTGATCGAACCGGCCTTCGATATGTGGTTCTACCTGTTCCTCATATTCAACCACATCATCGACCGCGAAAACCGGGACATCTACGATATGTACGTCGGCGACAAATCGGCCTGTAACGAGTTGCCGGACTATATCCCCTTCGACCTCGGCCGGGTCATCAAGGTCGATTCCCAAGGCATGAACGGGGTTCTGGGGGCCATCCAGCCCCTCCGCAAAGCCTCCTCCGGGGCCGGGTCGTTTGAACTGGCCGGGACCATCAGCAAGATCATCCAGCAGATTATGAAGCTGAACGACTATATGCAGGCCGGGTCGCCCGACCGCAAAGAGACGGCGACGGCGGTGGAAGCCCTTGTCCAAGGTGGCCGGAGCCTGCTCATGCACACTATCGGCCAACTGACGACCAGCTATTTTGAACCGGCTTGGCAGAAAAAGCTCCGGCTGTGGAATTTCTTCCAAGAACACGAACAAGAGATGGTCGGCTACAACGGCCGTCCGGCGACCTATATCCCCGGTCAATTCGACTCCATCTGGTTTGATGTGGAGATCGACACGCGAGCCAACCAGGACCGGCCGACCATGGTTCGGCGCCTGATCGAAATGTTCCCGATTCTAATGAACAACCCGGCTCTGGATCAAGAGGAACTGATCCGAACGGTCTGGGATGTCATCCAGTTGCCGAACAAAGACCGGGTTATTCGCAACAGCGATATGCTGGAAATGGCGGCTCACAAGGAAAACTTCGCCATGATGAAGGGCGTGCAGATGCCAGTCCATCCGGCGGAACCCCATACGATGCACTTGGAGATTCACCAGGTGGTCGCCCAGACCCCGACCGGGATGCAACATATCATGGAACACCAGATGCTTTTGCAACGGCAGACGGTGGGTTTGGGAAACACGAAAGAGATGGGCGGGAACTCTGGCCAGCAAATTGGGTCGGCATCTCCGGCCATCCAAAATAGAACCGGAACTGGCTTTGGCCTTCCGGCGGCGGGGCGGCGATGAGCGGAAGCGGATTACTGGACAGGGCGACGGCGACCCTTGAGCGGTTTTTCGGCCGGAAGCAGGAAGTCTTCAAGGCCCGCGAAATGCAACTCCGGTTCAAGGTCGGCCGGGGAAGGCAGGCGGCAAATGCGAAAGAATCTCCGGTTTTTCAGGAATGGGTTTTGCCCTTCGCCGAGGAATACCGGGAAGAACTGGAAAAGCAGTTGTACGACGGGGCGACCCCGGAAATCCGGGAGGAAGCCCGTGTCGCTCTCAAGACCATCCACAACCTTTTGGTTGTCAGAATAGATGGCGTCCTTCGGGAAGGGCAGGAAGCTCAAGCCGAACTGGACGAGATCCAAAAACAGAAACCTAAAAAAGATGAGGCAGTCAAATGACGAACGATGCGAATGGACAGGCCGCCGCCGATGGTCAGAACGGTGCCAACACCGACGTGACCAAGCCGGAAGGCGTGACTGTTACCGCAGAGGAATTGGCCGGATACAAGGCGGCCAAAGAGCAGGTTGAAAAGGCGCAGGCGAAACTCCGGGAAGTCGGATACCAAGATTTCGACGACCTTGAAGGTGGAATTGAAACCTTGGTGATGGTAGCACAGAAAAGAGTCGAGGAAGATATGGTAGAAACAGGTGTCAACGCGGCAACGAATCCCCCGGCTCCGAAACCCGTTACCCCGGCAACTCCGGCGACCCCGCCGGCACCGGCCGAGAATCCCGAACTCACCCGTATCGGCCAAATGAGCGCCGATGCCTTTATTCGCGCTCAATTCGGGGAATACGCCTACGACCAGATGAACAAACCGGCCGACCAAAGGCTGAATATCCCCAAGGACGACCTGATGAAGACCCTGAAGGGTCCCGACGGCGCTCTGGTGACTCACATGATGAACCAAGACCGTGACGGAAAGCGGTTTGGCGGGAACATCTTTAACGCCGCCGAATACGTCATCAGGGTCACGACCGGAAAGACTGCCCCATCCGGCAACCCGGCACAACCCAATCCGGCTCTTGCGGCCGCGAAAGGAACGGCCACCGCGGAAGCGGGGGCATCGGTTCCCGGCAGTGGGGGTGGGAATGAACCCCGCGCCATCACCGCCGACGACATTGTGCCGGATACACCCTATACACCTGGAAAAGATTAAGGAAGTAGATAATGGGTAATCCGTACTATGCTTCAGCCGGCATCATCGCCGCGACGAACCTTGCCAGTGGCGGCACCGGCAACGCTTTTTCGACGAACGAACAAGTCGTCGAAATGCACCCGAAGCTCTGGAAGTCATACCCGGCGGTAACGCCGTTTCTGTCCGATCTCTCGCGCTTGGCCGAAGACACGGCCCGGCAGACGACAATCCGGTGGGGCGAACACGAACGCATCCCCGACCGGTTCACGGTCGTCAATAACGCAACCACCGGCACCAGTGTCATCGTTCAGGCCCAAGGGCCGACGTTGGTAGCCGGTTCTGTTCTCTGGTCGCCCGAATTTGGCGACTACGCCACGGTCGATTCAACCCCGACCACCAATACCGTCACCGTCACCCGGTCGGCCTTGGGAAGCACGGCGGTTTCATGGCCTCCGGGCACCGTCCTGATCGCCCTGATGCCGAAATCGGCCGAAAACGAGACGGCGACCTACCGGACCTCCATGCTCAAATCGGCCGAAGGGTACAACTACACGCAGTTGTCCCGGTTCGGTTTCGAGCTGACCATCACGGCCAACAACACCTCGACGGTCTGGGGCGGTCCCGGCAGTCTGCGGAACAAGTACCAGAACGACAAACTGTTCGAGTTGAAGTGCAAACACGAGAACGACATCCTCTTTTCGGCCCGGTCCACTGGCGGGACGGCGCCGGCGACGCTCAACTACATGGGCGGCATCTGCGACTACCTGATGGGCGGGACGCTCTACAAGGACTTCACCGGCGGGTTCACCGAGTCCGGTTTCCGGGGCTACCTCGGCAACTATTTCGACCAGAACCCCGATGTCACCGGGACGGTTCCGCTCTATACCTCGTCCTTCGTCATCGAGATGGTTTCGATGTGGGACAAGGACAAGGTGCGGATTTCGCCGGAGTCCAAGGTTCACGGGTTCGACACGTTCGAGTATCTCTGTCATGGCCGGCGGATCAATCTGATCCCGATGCCGTTGATGGTCGATCCGATTACCAAGGGGTACGGGTTCATCTTCGACATGGAACGGATTGCCATGAAGTTCCCGCCGGAAGGTCGTCTGAAACTGATGATGAACTGCAAAAAGGCGCCGGAGCAAGGCGAATTGCTCTGCGACCTGTATCGGTTGCAGTTCTCGCTGATGGTGGCGAGTGAGTCGAGACATGCCATGTTCGTGGGCGCAAACCTGTTGTAACCAGAAAGGAGGCGGGAGATGTTGACATGGATTGACAGAAAATATCCGGCCATCTTTCTGACAGTGTGTGTGCTTGTGCTTTGTGGTGCCTACGCCATTTACGGCGCGGGCGCCCGGCAGATTCACGATGTCCATACGGTAGTGACCTCCGTGAGTAACACGAACGACACGGCGCAGTCGATGGACATCGTCCCCTTGTTCGCTGTTGATAGTTACACCTATATCTGTTCGGTTCTGACGACGACTTCGCCCGTGGACAGTCAGGCCATCAGTTACACGACACCGGCCCAGCGGGTGAAACTGGAAATCAAATACCAGTCTGCCGTTCAACGGGTCGATACGTCGCGGGTGTTTGTTTGTACGCTGGCCTTCGCTACCGATTCCGTTAAGATCGACTTTGATCCGGCCGACGTTTCGATGACGTTGGCAAAATGGTGCGATACGGTCGTGTATCTCATCAATAATACGGCAGTCGTCAAGGATTCGGTCAAGGCGGAGGACTCGACCACCTACGTCCTTGTGCGCGGGAAATTCCCGCAAACTACAACGTACGGCGGTCATCAATTCCATTTCCTCTTTGATGCTGATACCGCCCGGTTTGACACCACGACTCGCGCCAACACGGTTGCGACTATCTGTTCTGGGTTGAAGACGGCGGCTGAAGCCGTGACCGACCTCAATACCCAGTACACGTTCTCCAATCAGGACACCTTACTGCGAATGACGGCCAAGAAGAAGGGATTGCCTTTTGTCTATAAGGTTCCCGCGTCTTGTCCCGTTGACACCTTGGACAGTACGACCTTTCAGGCGAATGTGGCTGGGCGATCTCGAAACTGCGACACCTTTGATCTGGTGCAACTGGTGGGCGAAGACAGGCGGGCTGGCGGTATCTACGGCAACATTATTCTGAAACCGTCCGCCACGACCTATCGAGGGCTTGGCCTTTCGGATTCGGGACTTTTGTGGTTCCAGACACGAATGAATATCGACACTGGAACGACATATTATGTCCTCGACTCGACAAAGAAGGCGGCCTTGCCCTGTACCCTGCATATCGCACGATCGTATGCGGCGACCAACGACACTCTGTTCAAGCCAATCGGGTCGATTATCTGGGTCGTTTCCGACACGACCTCCGATTCGACGACGCCCTTTGAGGCCGATTACGACATTGCCATCGACCTCATGCTTTTGGACCAATAACCGTGGCTAACATGGAGGAATATCATGTATAGAGGACAACTTCAGGAAGCGCTCGATGGGGCGTTTCCCGTTTCCCACGTTATCGGCGATGAAACGTCGCCCGGTTTCGTGGTGCAGTACGTTCCCGAATTGGGAACGGGCGCGACGGCGGCAACGGCCGTCTGGACTTCCACGACCGACATCACCTTCACGACCGGGGGCACGACTCCGGCCGGAAACGATGCTGTTGGTGCGTCCGGTGTGGTGGCAACGGCGACCTACACCACGATGGGCGCGGTTCAGGACGCCATCAATGCCAGCCGGTGTTTCCGGTGCTATCTCATCACCTGTCTGCGGGCCGACCTGAGTGCATCCTGTATCAAGCCCAAGACGGCGACCTCCTGCATCGGGGCGCATGGTGTGACGTTCTACATGGATCAGACTCTCGCGCCGATTTCCGGCATCTACGTCAGTGGGTTCGCCATCTCCGGCGAGTTCTTCGTCAACAATCAGGCTTCGGGGTGGCGCAAGGACTGGGATGCCCAGTGCTACAACGTGCTGGACTATCTCGCGTGTACGCAAGCGAACGCGACTGGCGGATACCTGAAGTTGTACGAAGGCAAGCAGGGTTCGACCGAAGTTCTGTTGTGGCAGTACGCGATGGCGGATGCCACTCTGAAGGAAATCAATGCCTCTCTCTCGAAAGAGATTGGGGCCGCGGCTCGGCCGGGATACCGGCTGATCGTTCGGTTCGAGGGTGACAGCAATGCGGTTGCCGACCCGTTTACCGGCAGAGGCCGGACGGCCGTGTTGTCCGGGCAGTTCGCGGTCAATCGGAAGAATTACGGCGATGCCTAAGTCGTCGGATGTTTAACCACCAACCGGGGGGCCGGAGTGTACCCGGCCTCCCGTCTAAAAGGAGTTTTTGAAATGGCAACACCTGAAAAAGATGGTACCCAGAAAAAGATTTATTGGGCCAAGGCAAGCCGATGCCAGTTGTCCGGCCTGAAAGCCGAGAAGAAAGACAGCGTGGGCCACGTCAGCCAGGTGGACGTTCCCTTGGAGTTCCACGACCATATCTACGCTACCGACGACCCCAAGGCCATCAAACTGATCGAGAGTTCGGCGACCTTCATCCGGGGCGACATCAAGAAGTGCGATTCGGTGGAGCAAGCCCAGACGTATGCCGCCGCTCATGCCGCTCATCGGGCGGGAGTCGTTCATCACCCGGTTACGGTCGAATCCATCGAAAACCGGGACGCCCAGTTTGAAAGGGACAGAAGGAAGGAATAACCGATGTTGATGACGTTGGAAGAAATCAAGCTCCAAATCCGGGACCAGCTTGACCCGGCGGAACGGAAAGACGCCAACCGGATCGACCGGGCGATAAAACTGGCGGTCGATGAGATTTCCCAGCGGTACAAACCGATTGCGTTGTTGAAGTCCTACGACATCACGGTGGCGGCGAATACGCGGGAAGTGGTCATCGCCGGCGAATCCGACGACATCGACGAGATTGCCTTTCTGAAGTTCGGGACGGGGGCGTTGGAAGACGACATGGAATATATCCCCCCGAATCGGTTCATTGAGGAATACGACGACCCATCCGAAGCGGCGGGGGTCCCGACGAAGTTCACGATTCTGGAATCCGACGACGGGCGGCCCAAGGTCAAGTTCGACTGCCCGACGGCGACACAGGACACGTTGCTGGTGTACTACTCGTCCGTCCTGACCCCGAATAAGGTGGAGCGCGTCAAGAGTGCGACGGTGCTGGTCTATATGTCCCTGAAGCATTTCTGGGGGATAGCGACGGAAAAGGGGGCGCGGGCCGGGGCGGAAGCGTTGGCGTTGATTCCGGTCAGTTCGGCGGCAAACCAGAATCTCCACAAAGGGACGAGCCAGTTGGGGATAAACGAACACGACCGGAACGCGCAGAACTGGGCGGTAGCCCAAAGGAACAACCGATGCTGAAACGAGTGATAGTTGCGGTCGGTCTGGCCGTCCTGCTGATCGGGACGGTTTGGGCGGCAGGTGACATCAACACGGCCGCCAAGTTCAGGGCGCGTTTGAGGCTCAAGGCGAACGTCTACGACACCGTTCTGGCGCCGGACAGTGTATTGATACGTCTGACGCAGGAAGCGTGTCTGACGGTCTCTACGGAGGTCGGCGGGTATGAGAAGCAGTTCCGGGTCATCACGGCGGCAGGGCAGGCGTTCTATGCCCTTCAGGACAGCGTTGTGGAGGTCGTTTCGGCCGTCGTTGTTTCCAACGGCCTTACGAAGTCGATCAAGGCGTTCTATCCCCAATTTTGGGAAGACGCGGGGAATGCCGACAACTTGGGAACGGAATCGGGTTCCGAAGCGAGTCCGGGCGGGTACATCATCTGGGACGACAGCGTGGAAATGCTCCCGGTCCCGGTGCAGGTGGACACGATCTATTTTAAGTGTTTCTACGAACACCCCCTGATTGACGATTCGACCGATTCGGTCAAGTTGAAGTCCGACTATACCTTGTTGGCGGTTGATTACGCCCAATATCTCCTATATCTGGTCCTGAAGGATTACGAGCAGGCCGTCAGTTGGAACGGCATTTACGAGAACAAGGCAAAGAAACTGATTGCGAAATACACCCCAAAGTTTGATGTGGCTAAACAATGACCAGTCGGCAGGCAGTCATATTCACCATCCTGTTGTTTGGGACGATCTTCGCGGCGGCAGGGATAATCGAGAAGGTGACAATTCCGTCTCCCGGTGCGAAGGGGATGAATTCGCAGTCGGATTATGACAATATGGACGCCCTGTCCTCGCGGTATTCGGAGAACGTCGATATTTCCAGCCAT
>Ga0172380_10001522_pt1 | contig 39567 bp, 34 predicted proteins | sample Leawe162metaG_FD_119747 | JGI IMG/M metagenome (GOLD analysis project Ga0172380, IMG submission 119747) | Leachate microbial communities from a municipal landfill in Southern Ontario, Canada - Leachate well 162 metaG | ecosystem: Engineered > Solid waste > Landfill > Unclassified | place...
ACCTGCTTCATCCCCGCCCTCGCGCCGACGCAGGCACAGGGCTCCAATCTGCCGCACTTTTAGTCCGGCGCGGCCGAACAAATCAGCCGCTTCTGTGAGGGATTATTGCTCCGGCTTTTACAAACGTAGTTTGTTGCGTCAACGAAGCGACGGAACTCGGCGTTCGTTACCGGTGCTTCATCGATCCAGAATGAATCGACGCTGACACGATGCGAGGGAGCTTCCTCGGGATAATGATGATCGGATCCCATGCGGAACGTCCCGCCAGGAACGAATACCATGCCGCTGCGTAGTCGGTCAGCGATGCCGTCGTTATGTTCTGGAATTCCGAGTTCATGCGGTGGAGCGCTTCGACTCATCGCTTAACTCCTCCGCCGGCGAAGCGATGCGATGCGCGGACCCATCAAGTCGAAAAACGACGCAAAAAAAATCAAATGCGATGAGAACGATAAACAAGACGTAACGGCACGCTCGCCCCAGCTTGCTACTGGTCTGCTCTTGACGCGCAACAGCATCCCCGAACTCGCGCTAGCGTGCGTAGCAACCCACCGTCCGCGGGCGAAAGGGCGCTCGCGCGTGTTTTGAGTCAATCGAATTCGTCGTTGCGTCGCGAAATGCGTGAACGTCTGGTAAATAAAAACGAATGTTCAAATAATAATCGCTGCCCATCGTAGATCGAATTTTCCTCTGAAGGTTTGAGCGTCAGCGGAGGTTGGCGGCGATATCGGCATCGATGCGTTTATTTTCTCCGGCTATCCGCACTTCGAAGAAGCGTATCGCCTTTCGCTCGAAGCGACCTTCGCCCATCGAAGGAAATCCGCGCGAGTTGCCTCGCGCGGATCATGAGTTACGCAGGCGGGAGCTGGAAGTAGTAATGCCCGAACAATATCACCGCGACGCCGAGCGCCAGTGTGAGATAGGGCAGCATACCAGCACGGCGTTCACCGAGGTCCTGACTCTTAAGGTTCAGATCCACGAGCATGTGGTCGGGAAACCTCCCCTTGTCCTGCACATAGTGTCGATAGAAAAACACCGGCAGGATCAACAGCGCGAAGCCGATCCCGTACCAGAGAGAGTTGGGATTTCCCCAGACCTTCGCGCCGGCGCCCATCAGCAGTAGATTGAAGAAGCCGAGGACGACATTGAAAGCGACGAGCCAATTCGGCGTACGGTAGGGACGCGGAATGTCCGGGCTATCGATGCGATGAATCCAGACTGACTGCAGATTGAGGAAGATAAACAGCATGTAGCCGACGTTCGAGATCGCGAGAATGAAGTAATACGCGTTCGTGTCCGACGACGCGAATGACAGCAAACCAAGATTAAAGACCAGATCGGTCCACATGGCCTTCGTCGGCGCACCGTGTTCGTTGACGTGGCTGAGGTACTTCGGCAACCAGCCGTCGACGCCCCCCTGGTAGAGCGTCCGCGACGAACCGGCCATCGCCATCATGATCGCCAGGACGAGCGCCAGCACCATCATCATCTCAAGAAGATGCGTGACGAAGGTCGACCCGCTGCCGACCATCTGCCCCATCGCTGCCGCAACGCCCGTTCCGTCGACGATTCCCGGCGCCGTCATGCCTTCAAGGCCGAGATAGCCCTGGAAGGTGGCGGCGACCAGCGAATAGAGGACGACGCAAAGAAGACCAGCACGAACGATGGATTTTTTTGTATCGACGGCCGGGTTCTTGAACTCACGCGTATAACAGACGGCAGTTTCGAACGCGTATGTCGACCAACCTGCTATGAACAGCGCCCCCAGGAACTGCGTCCATCCCCCGTTGCTCCAATCACCGACGGGAGGAACGAGCGGAAAATAATTTTCGGTGTGGACACTGCCGTTGAAGAATGGAACGAGGCCGACGATCAGCATCGGCACCACCACCATCAAACCGATCCACATCTGCACCCGCGCGGTTCCGAGAATGCCGCGATGCTGAATGGCGAACGCCATCAGCATCAACGCTGCGCCGATGAAGAAGGTCGAGCCGATTTCGACGTTGACGAAACCGAAGAATGAAAAGTTGATCAGCGTTAGGCTGCGAAGCGCCGGCGTGTTCATCTGCGTGACGGCGGCGATGGCCGTCTTGGCCGCCTCCTCAAGAGACTTGCCGTCGATCGCTGCGGCGTTGGCCGCCGCGTGCAGCCATGACACGACTTCCGGAGAGCTTGCGGTGAAGGTCGGAATGGGTGCGATGGCGTTCAGAATATAACCCGCCGCGATCGTGCACCCGAGCGAGAGAACCGGCGTCCAGGCATACCAGTTGCACCATACCGACAAGGGCGCGATGACCTTGCTATAGCGCAGCCACGCCGCCGCGCCGTAAACGGCTGCTCCTCCTGATTTGTTGGCAAAGAGCCCCGCGATCTCCGCGTAACTGTAAGCCTGGAAAAATCCCATCAGAACAGAAATGCCCCAGACGAGAAACGCGAGCTTGCCGGCCGCCGCGCCCATTCCGCCTATTGAAATCATCACGAGCGCGGGAACGCCGCTCGCTATCCAGAACGCTCCTTTCCAGTCGATAGCCCGATGGAGGCCATCCTCTTGCTGCGAGGCGGAAGTCAATGCCTCCGCTCTCGTCTCACTGACCACTGTCATCAATGCTCCTCCCTACGGAACAAACGCCCATTTCAGGCTTGGATTTATAGGGAGCGATGAACTCATATAATTGCATACAACGCAAGCAATTTGCATTGTGTGCATTATAAACTTTTGTATCAGGTGCAAAGCAGCATTCTCTATTTCGTGAGTCAAGGCCGCCCGTTGCACAAAAATTGCGCTGATCGCGGAGTCGTAATAGGCTGACAAAAACACGGGACGTCAGCTAAACATGAACAAAGAGAAGGGGCTGCGGAAAATTCGCCGGCCCGCAACGCGCAAGTCCGCATCCGACATGGCGGACAACAGGGATTTCGCGAATCTCCCACTCGAGAGCCGCATCGGCGCGGTCATCAAGCGCCGCCGCTCGGAAGCCAACTTAACGCTTGCCGACTTGAGCGCCGGAGCTGGACTATCGAGTGCCATGCTGAGCCGCATAGAAAACGGCATGGCCATGGCCAGCCTCGATGCGCTGGAACGTCTATGCGCGGCCGTCGGCATCGGCCTCGGCGATCTGTTCAAGGAAACGGACACGCAGCGCGGAAGTGCCCAGCTCGTCAAACGGGCGGAGCAGATGGAAGTCGTCCGTGTCGGGACGAAATACGGCCACACGTATCGATTGCTTGCCTACGATCGCGGGCCGCGCAAGCTTTTCGAGCCGTTCTTCATCGAGATGGATAAGAAAAGCGAATCCTATCCGCGTTTCGCGCACCCAGGCACCGAGTTCATTTACATGCTTCAAGGCCGGATGGAGTATCGCTTCGGAGATAGAACGTATCTGGTCGAGCCGGGTGACGCGTTCACCTTTTCCGGCGATGTCGTGCACGGCCCCGAAAAGCTTCTCGACGACCGCATACGGTTTCTGGCGATTATTTTCTATAATTCCTAAGCACACGCATAAAAAAGGCCGGAGGCTTTCGCCTCCGGCAAGTGGAGGTAACCGTGGAGTAGGTTACCTCGCTCCTGGGACCCAGGAAGTGCCCGCCAATGGAACGCGCGCCATTGCGGAAGCTTCCAACGTGAGAGCCACGAGATCCTCGGGCTCGAGATTGTGCAGGTGATTCTTGCCGCAGGCGCGCGCCAGCGTCTGCGCTTCAAGCGTCAAGACCTTGAGATAGTTTGCGAGGCGGCGGCCGGCGGCAACCGGATCGAGCCGCTTGGTCAGTTCCGGCGTCTGGGTCGTGATGCCGGCCGGATCTTTGCCCTCATGCCAATCGTCATAGCAACCGGCGCGAGTGCCAAGCTTCTCGTATTCCTTTTCCCACTTAGGATCGTTGTCGCCGAGCGCGACGAGCGCCGCAGTGCCGATCGCCACCGCGTCGGCGCCGAGCGCCAGAGCCTTGGCGACATCAGCGCCACTCCGAATTCCACCCGACACGATCAAGTGCACCTTGCGATGCATGCCGAGGTCCTGCAGCGCTTGCACGGCCGGCGGAATCGCCGACAGCAACGGAATGCCGACGTGCTCGATGAACACCTCCTGCGTCGCGGCGGTTCCACCCTGCATGCCGTCGAGCACGATGACGTCGGCGCCCGCCTTGACGGCGAGATTGACGTCGAAATAGGGACGGCTCGCGCCGACCTTTAAATAGATCGGCTTTTCCCAATCAGTGATTTCGCGCAGCTCTTGGATCTTGATTTCGAGATCGTCCGCACCCGTCCAGTCCGGATGCCGGCACGCCGATCGCTGATCGATGCCTTTAGGAAGCTGGCGCATCTCCGCGACGCGATCGGAAATCTTCTGGCCGAGCAGCATGCCGCCGCCGCCCGGCTTGGCGCCCTGGCCGATCACGATCTCGATGGCATCGGCTTTCCTGAGGTCATCCGGATTCATGCCGTATCGCGACGGCAGGTATTGATAGACGAGGTATTTCGATTGCCCGCGCTCTTCCGGCGTCATGCCTCCGTCGCCGGTGGTCGTCGAAGTTCCGGCTGCCGACGCTCCGCGCCCAAGCGCCTCCTTGGTGCTGGCCGATAGCGATCCGAAACTCATGCCCGCAATGGTGATCGGAATGGAAAGTTTCAGGGGCTTTTTGGCAAATCGGGACCCGAGCACGACGTCCGTCCCGCACTTCTCGCGATAGCCCTCCAGCGGATAACGCGACATCGACGCGCCGAGCAGAAGCAAATCGTCGAAGCAGGGAACTTTTCGTTTCGATCCTCCGCCTCGGATATCGTAGATTCCCGTTGCGGCGGCGCGCCGGATTTCCGACAGCGTATAGTCGTCGAAAGTTGCGGACGGACGCGGAGTCGTGGCCGGCCAAGACCTCTCATGCTGTGTCATCAGTATGCTCCCGCGTTATCGATGTTGAAGTTGTAGAGCTTGCGCGCCGAGCCGTAGCGGCGGAACTCCGCGACATCCACCTTGAACGCCTCGCCCGATTGTTTCAGAAGCTCGTGCAATTCGGCTTTGTGCTCATCGCGCATTTGTTTTTCGATACAGTCGGCACCAAGGCTCGCGACCGGGCCGCGCACGTAGATTCGCGCTTCGTAGAGAGAATCGCCGAGCGCTTCCCCAGCCTCGCCCAACACGACGAGACGTCCGTTCTGCCCCATGAATGCGGAAAGATGCCCAATGTCGCCCTTGACGATAATATCGATGCCTTTCATCGAAATGCCGCAGCGCGCCGACGCGTTGCCTTCGACAACCAGCCGCCCGCCGCGCCCCGTTGCACCCGCGCTCTGACTGGCATCGCCTTTGACGTGAATGAGGCCCGACATCATGTTTTCGCCGACGCCCTGCCCGGCGCTTCCGTCGACGATGATCCTCGCCTGCTTGTTCATTCCGCCGCAGTAGTAACCAGCATTGCCTTGGATGTTGATCGTGACGTCGGCATCGATACCCGCAGCGATTGAGTGCTCACCGTCCGGATTGGTGATCGTCCAGAGGGTTTCGTTGCTCTCGGGCTTAAGCCGATGCAGCGCCGCATTGAGTTCGCGGACTCGTGTTTTTGAAAGATCGATATTCGGCATTAGCTGCGCTCCCAGAAATAAACGGTCGCCGGCTTCGGTTCCCAAACCTTGGCGGAGGAAATTCCAGGAAGTCCTGCGAGGCTCTTGTATTCGGAAGCGAAGGCGACATAGTCGTCGGTCTCCGCCATCACCGCCGGCTTGCAGGCGATCGGATCGCGAAGCACGCCAAATCCCTTTTCCGTACCGACGACGAATGTGAAAAATCCGTCGAGATCATCGAGACTGGATTTGAGCGCGCCTTCGAGCGTCTGCCCGCTCCGCATCTGTTTCGTCAGGTAGCCCGCGGCGACCTCGCTGTCGTTCTGCGTCTTGATCTTAATGCCGTCACGCTGCAGCTTGCGGCGCAGGCTTGCATGATTTGAAAGCGAGCCGTTATGCACGAGGCATTGATCGGCGCCCGTCGAGAACGGATGCGCGCCATCCGTGCTCACCGCCGACTCCGTCGCCATCCGAGTGTGCGTGATACCGTGCGATCCCGACATGGCGCCGATACCAAACAGCGCCGCAACATCGTCGGGATACCCGACCTCCTTGAAGATCTCCAACCGGTTGCCTTCGCTGACGACGTTGACTTCCGGCAAGTTGGCTTCAAGCCACTCGCGCGCATGCCGCGCTTCGTTGCTGCTGAGAACCAGCACGGCATGAGAATAGTGAATGGACGTCAGCGCCTTGGGAGCCACCGCCGCGCGCAACTTTTCCGCCGCTGCTCCGATATCGTAATCCGCTGACGGCCCCGCGATCGTCAGCTTCATCTTGCCGTCCTGGCCCGCGCCATAAATCGCGAAACCAGCGGAATCCGGACCGCGGCTGCACAAGGTTGACGTCATTTTCGTCAGAAGCTCTCCGAGCTGTGGCTCGAGCTTCGGGTTTTTGATGAACAGTCCGGCTATGCCGCACATGATATTTTCTCCTGCTATGTTCGCCGCCTCAGAAGAAGCTGAGGTAGCGCTGTGTTTCCCAATCGGAGACGTGCCGGTGGTAATCCAGCCATTCCTCTCGCTTGAGAGACACAAACTCGTCGATGAAATCGCTGCCAAGTGTCGACCGGAACAGATCGCTTTGCTCGAGCGCGTCGATGGCCTCGCTCAGCGACTGCGGAAGAATTTGAATATTCCTCTCTTTGATCTCCGCCGCGGTGAGCGCATAGAAATTGATGTTCTGCGGCGGGCCTGGATCGAGCTTGCGATTGATTCCGTCGAGACCCGCAGCAATCAGCGCGGCTTGCGCGAGATACGGGTTCATTCCGGAATCGCCGACGCGCAGCTCGACGCGACCATAAGGAATGCGCACCATCGCCGTGCGATTGTTATCGCCGTAAGCGACGAAGACCGGCGCCCATGTCGTTCCCGATGCCGTGCGGCCGATCACGAGACGCTTGTAGGAATTGACAGACGGCGCCAGCAACGCCGTCAGCGGCCGGGCGTGCGCGAGAAGCCCACCGATGAAGTGGTAAGCAATGCGCGACAACCCCATGCCGGAATTGTCCGACGCGTCGTGGAAGATATTCTTGCCGTTCCCGTCGGCGATAGAGCAATGAATGTGCATCCCGTTGCCCGTCATCGAGCTTTTGGGTTTCGGCATGAACGAGCAGACCGCGCCGAGTTCGTGCGCGATCTCGGCGGCCGCCATCTTGAACAGCAGGATTTGATCAGCCGATGTCAGCGCGTCCGCATACTTGAAATTGATCTCGTACTGGCCGTTCGCGTCCTCATGATCGATCTGATAAACGTCGATGCCAAGAGATTGCAGGCATTCCGTGACGCGCTCGAGGAACGTGCGAACACGCGACAGCCCGCGATAGTCGTAGGCGGGTTTCTGCAAGCTATCGGTACCGTCGAAGGGAGCGATAGACCCGTCCGGCTTGCGTTGAAGCAGAGAGAATTCAGGCTCGATGCCGGTCAGCAGAGTCCACCCGCGCTCTGTCAGGCGAGCCGTCTGAGCCTTCAGAATATTCCGCGTGTCGATAGGATGCGGCTTGCCGTTGACGAGCCCCGTGCCCATCACGCGGGCATATCCTGGGGACCACGGCATGAGCGTTAGCGTCGAAAGATCGCCCACAACCATGTATTCGGGTTCGTGCGGAGCCAGCCGCATGCCAAAGACGCCGCCGCCTGCAAATCCGACGCCGTCAGTCAGGACGTCTTCAAAATGCTCGACAGGAACTGCTTTGCTTTTCGCCACCCCGTAGATGTCGGCGAATTGGACCAGGACATAGCGAATGTGGTTTTGCGTCAGGAACTGTTTTGCGCCCGCGACATCGAGATTTATTGGCGTCGCGTATTGGCCCGGCACACGGCGCCAGGTCCAGTGATCTGCCTGCAACATCGTTTCCTCCTGCGGCATTCGGAATTGCGCAGCCGCTTTTTCTTGTGCCATCTCTTATAAAGCTTTATTGCATACAGTGCAATAATTTTGTAACTCATGAAACACCGAGACTTTAGGGGAATACGCATGAGCGCCAGCGGCGAAAGACCGGACAACCCATCGGCCGTGGAGCTTGCAACGGGAAAAACGCGGAATGCGCACGCACTCCGCTACCAGCCCTACTGGTGGGACGCCTTGCCCGAGCGAGCTTCGAATTCCGGAAAGAATGTTCCACGCAATTGCGATGTGGCGATCATCGGATCAGGCTTCACCGGCCTCTCGGCAGCTTTGACGCTTCTCAGGAATGGCAGGCAAACCGTCGTTTTCGAGCGCGACCGGGCCGGATACGGCGCCAGCACGCGCAACGGCGGCCAGGTCGGCAGCGGCAATCAAAAATTCCGCGTGAAAAAACTGATTGCGTTGCGCGGCCGGAAAAAAGCCGAGGACATGCTCCGCGAAGGCACGCGCATGCTCGACCATATCGCAGACTTGATCGCGGAGGAAAAAATCGAATGCCAATTCCGCCGCAGCGGCCGCTTTCGAGCCGCAATCCGGCCTGAGCACTACGAAGCAATGGCGGCTGATATGCGTGACCTCAGAGAGATCGCGGGTGTCAACAGCTTCATGGTGCCGAGGGCCGAGCAGTCTTCCGAAATCGGCAGCGACGTCTTCTTCGGCGGCTCTATTCTGCCGAACGACGCGTCGCTCCATCCCGGATTATATCACGCAGGCCTGATGGAAAGAGTTGAGGGCGCGGGCGGAACAATCCTCGATCACACGCCCGTCACCGCGATCGTTGCAACAAACGGCGGGTTCAAGATTATAACGAGCGCCGGAGAATGTTTTGCACGAAACGTGATCATTGCCACGAACGGATATACGGACGGCCTCGTACCGGAACTTGGACGACGGATCGTTTCGATTGGGTCTGCGATCATCGCAACAGGCGAGTTGCCTGAATCTCTTTTCAATCGGCTGCTGCCGAACAATCGCGTTTACGGCAATACCAATCGCGTTTTTTACTATTTCCGGGGTGCGCCGGATGCACGCCGCATCCTCTGGGGCGGCCGTATCGGGAGACTGGCTTCGAATAAATCGCCATCGGCGTTCGGCCACCTCGCGCGCGACATGCTCGCCGTTTTTCCGGATTTGAAAGACGTGCCCGTGACGCACGCCTGGGACGGCTTGATCGGCTACACGTTTGATGAGGTTCCGCATCTCGGGTGCGCCGCATCCGGCGTACATTATGCTCTCGGCTACTGCGGTACCGGCGTTTCGCGCGCGACATACTTCGGCAACAAGATCGCGTTGCAGGTTCTCGCCAAGCCCGACGGTCGAACATCCTTCGACGATATGACGTTTCCAGCTTTCCCCGCTCACCCCATTGCCAAGCGCGCCGTGCCGACCGTCGAAACTTGGTATCGCTTTCGAGACGCAATCAACATTTAGAAAATAGGAAAACACGAATGGCAAAAACTAACGCAGCTCAGCGCATCAACATCTCTTCCGGCGGCGCATACGAATCCGTCTTCGGCTATTCGCGTGCCGTTCGTTTCGGTAAAGACGTTCACGTTTCCGGAACGTGCGCGCCTGCCGGCCACGCAAAAAGCGGCGCCTATGCGCAGTCCCGAGCGGCGCTCGAGATCATAGAAAAAGCGTTGGGTGAAGCCGGCGCGACGGCGGCCGATGTCGTTCGCACCGTCGTCTATCTGCGCGACGTCAACGACGCTGAGGACGTGGCGAAGGCACACCTGGAAACATTCGACAAGATACGGCCCGCGAGTACGCTCATCCAAGTGTCGTCCATGCTCAGGCCATGGCAGAAAGTCGAGATTGAGGTCTACGCTCAGCTGGCATGATCGATTTCGATGAAGGCCGGTTAAAAATACCGGCCTTTTTCATTTCGACTCAATCAAAGCCGCCCGTAAAATCGGCGGTACACCTGCAAGAAACATCTGGACCTGATCGCGGATCACTTCAGCGCGGTTCGGCGATGTTCGGACTTCATAGATGAACGTCCGAATGCCAAAATAGAAAACAGCTCCATGAAGGCCCCAGAAAGCTTCTTCCTCACGCGGCGTCATGGCGGCGGAGGAAATTGGCGGCAGGCGCAGCTCCGCCCGCAGTTCGTTGCAGCACGGCTTTATCAACTGATTGCGAATGAGCGAAACATACCGATGAGTCATCGGATGCCCCTTGAGTCCCGCGAACATGAAGATGCGCATCCAGCAAGGATCAAAAATACGATCCGCATATTCAGTATAGAATCGTATCAGCCGCGCCTCGATGGACTGCGAGCGGTCGCAGATCAGCGTCTTCCAACTTGCATCCCAACGCGCGACAAACACATGCTCGTAAACGCGCTCGATTAGCGCGTCTTTGGTCGGGAAATAGCGGAATATCGCCGAATGCGTGATGCCCATGGTCTTGGCCAGCTCACGCGTTTGGCCCTCGAAGCCGTTCTCCGCAAAGAACTGCGCGGCAGCCTCTACGATCTGCCTCTCACGCTCCGCCGCGGGCAGATGCAGTCTCGTCTGACCGCCGATACGCCGCGGCATTTGTGACCGATTGGTCATTTACGTTTGACTCCCGGCAAAAGATTATTATTTTTGACCAGACGGTCACAAATAGTACGTCCGGCCAAGCGTGTCGATTGCAATGGAGATCAAAATGAAGAATGAACTCGAAACGGTTGCAAAGGCCTGGGACGACACATTCAACTCCGGCGATACGGCGAAACTCGCTCATTTCTATACCGAATCTGGCCGCGTCATCCCGGCCGGGGGCGCACCGCTCGAGGGCCGAGATGCAATTGCCAAATTCTTCGCGGGGGTCCGCGCCAACGGCCTGACCAAGCATGAAATAAAAATCACTTCCGTCACTGATCGCGGAGAGACGGTCATCGCCAGCGGGACGTGGAGCTTAAGCGGTCCTGGCGAAAAAGGCGAAGGCGCAAACTTCGGCGGCAATTGGGTCAACGTGCTCGCGCGTGATGGCACGGGCTGGGCGGTCCTGCTTCACACTTGGAATTGAAACGACGACGCCGCCTGAATCCAGGCGACAGCCGGGATTCCGATTTCGTGACTCACGGCGTACGCGAGGAAGAAAGCAAGCGGGCCATCGGCGCAAACTTCCACGGCAGTTCCATTTGTCATCGACAAATGCGTCGCGCACAACGGATGCACGCGTTTGCGTTGACCTGTGTCCGCTCGATGTGCTGCGGATTAGCTATCCTCACGCAGAAAGCCTACATGGCGTACGATGAATGTTGCACTGCATGCCGTGCGCGGTCGATTGTCCGACCGGCGCGGTGACGGTAAACATTCCCTACCTCTTGAAATAAGCGGCACACTGCACACGATTGTCGCAGGCAACACCGACACCTGCGCTCTCTTGCATGGCCAATGCCCACGAGTTCAAATCTTGCGGCAGCGGACGCGTTCAAGCCGCTTCGCGACGTTCCGTCACGCGATACCGTCATGCAATTGTTTAGTTTCTCGGATTTTATTGTTTTACGCATGGCGCAACGCATCGTAGTACGTCTCCAAGACGTAGCGCGATGACGAACAAAAAATACAAAGGCTCTGTTGTAGCCTCAGGGACGAAACGGAATTCCAAGGGAGCAAAAAGCGCGGGTGAGCACCTATCGAGCACATTGGTGAGAAGCGAAGGAGCACCCCTTGGTTCGTCAGTTTCCCCCGCTCGTCGAGCGGATCAGCCGGGCACTCTGCCAAGCGAACGGCAAACCCACTGACGCCCGACTCAAAGGCAAGCCGATGTGGCAGACCTTCCGGCGCGACGCTCAGGCGGCGATCGACGGTTCGGGCGTCGATGAGTTGGTGTACGCCGTACGAAGCATCATCGAAGACAAACGCGTGTCTCCGCCCGTGCGTGCGGAGCTTGCCGAAGCCCTGTCGCGATTTGAGGGCGAAAGTGAAATCATCACCACCCACTATGCGCATGAGCAAAGTGAGTTCTTGCGCTGGTAAGGCCTGAGTGCTCGGAGCGCGCATTGGAGTGCGCTCCGGTGTTATCTTTACAGCGGTGCGTGAGGCGACGGCGAAGGCTATCTGAGTAGCGGGCAAATCATTGCACAAAGAGGCAATGCTTCTCTGAGGATGTCGCAGATCACTGACAAGCCGTCGATCTGAAGATCGCACAAAATTATCGTCACCAAGCAAAACCCATAATGGTGCGCGCCCGCCGGATCCAAACCGACAGCAGACAACAGTTTCGCTCCCCGGCACCGGATTGACAGAGATCAGCCCCCAACATCGAAAAAACCTTCTCGAGGTGGCAAGTTTTGCTCGTCCGAGTCCAAGCGCCTTGCCTGGCGAGAAGCGCCGTCTGAGCCAGTTCAATCAGTTTCCGCAGCCGAAGAAAATGTAGCGGCTTCGCACCCAGGCTGCGGGATGAGGCCCGCCGTTATGCTGTTCGCGGCATATTTCTGCGTTACTGCTTTGGCATGTGATATCAATCAGTTGGACGGCTTGCTCAGATAGGCTGTGAAGAGATTCGCCAGCTAACCCGCCCATCGATGGCACAATCCGCAACACAAAATGTTGCGCAGCGGCAACGTCAATTTTGCAGAGTTCCAAACCGTCCGCAGAGCATCCTGAGACGTATGACACTCGCTAAGATAATAGCGCAAAGTGCCGTAGGTTTTAAATTCTCAATCCGTGTCGAAGCGCATTACCACGCAACCCAAATCCTCGGACTTAAAAAAATAAATTCCAGCAGCCGCAGCTCCGGATGCCATTCCGTAATATTGAAATTCTGAAAAACGATTTGGCGGCGCAAATCACATAACCTGCAAAGCATATCAACGATAACCGCATAAACTATGCACAACTTCTCATTTCATCTTTAGGGTCAGCCAAGCCTTATTTCCTCCAGTTGGAACTCGATCGGAGACGATCTGCGTACGGAGCATGCAGATCTCGCCGATGCATTGAACGCACAATCGACAGGGATGTGCGTTCGCGGGGTGCCAATGATTTGGGGTTGACCGTGGAGGTATTCGGAGATGTTTGGGGGTCTTAAAACGCAGGCAAGAACTGTTCTTGCTGGCGCGTTTTCCAGCTTTGTTTTATTGGGCGTAACGCCCGTTTTCGCAGCTGATCTCGGGGGGAATTGCTGCGCTGATCTCGAAGAGCGCATCGCTGAACTCGAAGCGACGACAGCCCGCAAGGGCAACCGCAAGGTTTCGCTAACCGTGTCGGGTTTCGTCAACGAAGCGGTTCTGTTCTGGGACGATGGCCACAGGAGCAATGCTTATGTGGTGACCAATGAAACTGCGCAGGATCGCGTACGGTTTTTGGGTCAGGCGCAAATCACCAAGGATTGGACCGCCGGCTATTTGCTCGAGCTTGGCCTGCGCGGCGCTCGTGAAGACCGCATCAGCCAGTTCGGACCCGGAGCCGATAACGGCGTCAGCGTTCGCCACAGCGCTTGGTATTTGAGCGGTAAGGACTACGGCAAGGTTTGGGTCGGTCAGACGTCGGATGCAGCGGACGGCATCACCGAAATCAACCTCGCCAACACCAACCACTTCTCGTACACGAACAGCTGGGGCAACACTTTCGGCGACCAGGGCAGCGGCTTTTACCTCTACCGCAACAACGGTGTTCTTTCGACAAGCAACAACCGCTACGGTCAGTTCGTTGCTCAGGGTGCGCAGCAGACGGCACCTGGTGAAGGCCATCGCTTCAACGTCGTGAAGTACGAGACGCCGACGGTTGCAGGCTTCACAGCTTCGGCCGCTTGGGGTGAAGACGACATTTGGAACGCCGCGCTTCGCTTCGCGGGCGAGCACTCTGGCTTCAAACTTGCGGCCGGTATCGCCTATACGCACTCAGATGACGTTTCGAACAGCCCTCCTGGCCACATTACGACGGTCAACCGTGGCGCTGGTGATACGGACGAAATCGGTCTGAGCGCCTCGGTCCTGCACATCGAAACCGGCTTGTATGCTTCGGGCGCCTATGGCCGTCTGCATGACGCAGGTCTTGACGATCTGTACGGAACGAATGTCGACGATAACACGAGCTTCTGGACGCTTCAGGCCGGTATTGAACGCAAGTTCTTTCCGATCGGCAAGACGACGATCTTCGGCGAGTACTTCAGCCTCGATCGTGGCGCCGGATTTTCTACCTCTTCCAGCACCGGCGTAATCAGTGCCGTGAATATCGCCAGCCTGTTTAACGGTGCTTCCGGCGCGGGTTATCGTGTAGCAAGCTCGGAAATTCGCGGTTGGGGCCTTGGCGTCAACCAGAATCTCAATGAGGTCGTCGACGTCTACCTCGACTACAAGCATGTCGAACTCGACGTCACGGCACTCAATGGCGCACACTCCAGCCAGGATCCGATCCAGTTCTTCACGGCCGGCGCCCAGATCAAGTTCTGATCGCCGTCTAAGGCCCTTTTCATCCCGTCTAGGTGTTTAAGAGCAGCGATCGAAAACAGAGGACCGCATTCCGATTGGAATGCGGTCCTCTAATTTTTTAAATCGTGCCTTGGGATTTAACCGCCATTCTCGCGCATTGTATCCCAGAAATCCACGGTCGCTTCTCGAAGCGTGTTCTCACAGTCGCGCCCGCAATCGATCTGCGTACCATGGCGCAGCACGAGCTTTTTCCGATGAACATCTCGGCGCAATGGCGCAGTGTAGCAGGGATAGTTTCCGTATCGGCTGCAAGCGGTCACAATGTTTCCTGACTGCGAAGCATACATGCCATCACCCGCCTCAGATGATGTGCCCGCAATTGCGATAAAGCCCGCAAGGAGTGCGCCGATTGTCAGACTTTTCTGTTTCATTGCTGCTCTCCGCTATTATAACGCCGTGCGGCAGCATATGATCGATTTTCGACTATGCAAATCATCAAACGAGATAAGCAGTCGTTTGCTCTGTTATCGTGCGCCGAGAAATCTAATTTATAAGAATTCTGCGCGTAGAGAGGCCTTGTAGCCGTACGCTTCTCAGGAAAGACCGACAAATGAGAAAAGCCGAGGCGCGTATGCGCCCCGGCTCGTCAACTCAATCAGTTGCAGGAAAGGAGCTCACAACCGGCCCCGTCCATGCGGCGCGATAGAACCTACACGCGCACGAGCCCCGTCTCAGCTTGTATGTCCTTCAGGGCTGCGACCAAAACATCAATCTCGCCGCACGTATTATAAAACGCGAACGACGGGCGAACCGTTGTTTCCTGCCCGAAGCGGCGAAGAATCGGCTGCGCGCAGTGGTGACCCGAGCGCACGGCGATGCCGTACTTGTTGAGCCGCGCGCCGATCTCCTCACTCGGCACACCCTTGAGCGTGAGTGAGATAACGCTCGCCTTTTCCGGCGCCTGTCCGATAATCCGGAGGTTCGGAATTTGCAGCAGACGCTCCGTCGCGTAGACGAGCAGCTTGTGCTCGTAGTCCGCGATGTTGTGCATCCCGAGCCGCTCGACGTAATCGATCGCCGCTCCGAGACCGACGGCATCGGCGATATTGCCCGTTCCCGCTTCGAAACGCTGCGGCGAACCGTGGAATTCCGTTCGCTCGAATGTCACATCGCGGATCATGTTGCCGCCGCTCTGATAAGGCGGCAGCGCGTCCATGATTTCTTTCTTAGCGAATAGCGCGCCGATGCCCGTCGGAGCAAACAGCTTATGGCCCGACAACACGAGGAAGTCGGCATCGAGGTCTTGCACATCGACCTTCATGTGCGAAACGGACTGAGCGCCATCGACCAGCACGCGCGCGCCGACGCGATGCGCCATGTCGATGATCGTCTTCGCCGGCGTCACTGTACCCAGCGCATTCGAAACATGCGCGAAGGCAACGATCTTGGTTCGAGAGTTCAGTAGTTTTCCGAACTCATCCAGAATCAGCGCACCGTGATCGTCGACCGGCGCGACGCGGAGTTTGGCTCCCTTGGCCAGGCAAAGCTGCTGCCAAGGAACGATGTTGGCGTGATGCTCGAGATTCGTAATAACAATCTCGTCGCCAGGACCAACATGCTGACGGCCATACGTTGCCGCTATCAGGTTGATCGCTTCCGTTGCGCCACGCGTAAAGATGATATCTTCAGCCGAACGCGCATTGAGGAAGCGGGCCACCTTCGACCGCGCGCCTTCATAGGCGTCCGTCGCCCGCGCCGCCAGTTCGTGCGCCGCGCGATGGATGTTGGAGTTTTCGTGCTCATAGAAATATTTGAGACGATCGATCACCTGCTTCGGCTTTTGCGTCGTCGCCGCATTGTCGAACCAGATGAGCGGCTTGCCGTTCACCGTTTCATTCAAGATCGGGAAATCACGGCGCACCGATGAAACATCGAAGCCACGGCCGGATGTCGCCGGCGCAATGGCGGCAGGCGTCAAGCCCGGCACGTTGATGCCATTCGCGTTTGGCGAAGCCGCGTCCAGGAAATAGAACGATGAACCACCGGCGCCGGGAGGCAACCCGGACGCAACCGTCTCGTTGAACAGCGGAGCCAGCAGCGATTTCAGCTCGGCCTCGAACGGCAACGGAATATCACCCAAAGGCAGCCTCGTTCCTCCGGACGCAGGCGCGCTGATGCCGGAATAATCGGTCAGCACCTGCGGCGGCGGATTGGCGGGTGGCGGCTGCGGCGGCGCACCTTGCGTGACGCCCGGCAGTGTTTCTATACCGCTGTTGCGCGGCGCTGTTTCGATCGATGCATCTCGGCTGCCTCCAAATCCCGAAAGTGACGGACCGGCTTCGACGTTCGCGGGAAGCAGATCCGTCGTCGGCTGAGACAGCACGTTGACAGCGAACGGATCGAATTGCGGAACACCGCTGGCCGTCTGAGTGCCTGGCGCCGACGTTCCGGAGCCAGGGGTGCCCGACACAACCGAAAAGTTGCTCGTCTCAGGTACGCTTGCATTCGGCGCATACGGAGAAACGTTCTGCGCCGGAGAAGCCCCGAACCCTGGCAGCGACGGTCCGCCAATCGACGCTGGCGGCGTCGGATAGAGGGCGCCGACCAGCGCGTCGAGAACGCGCTCGTCGAGAGCCGAAGAATCGAACGGCGTCGGAGCCTGCGGCCCGGCAAACTGCGCCGGTGACGTCACCGTCGGCAACGGCGACGTTGCCGCCGACGCGACATGCGGCGCCGATGAGCTACCAACCTCGACGGGCGATGCCCCAAAACCCGAAAGCGAAGGTCCAGCCGATACGGGAATCGACTGGCCAGGAACGGCGGCAAAAAGCTCGTTCGCGAGTTTCGTCAGAACCGTTGCGTCGGGCAGCCCCGCTGGGGGCTGCGTCGACCCGAGTCCAAATCCACGCGCCGCCGATGCGAGCGCGTCGAGATCGGCCGCTTCGCGCGCGTGATCAGCTATAGACATGATACTTGCCCACCTCGACGTTCTCCAGGACTCCCAGGGCATCGTCCGTCAGGACGGCCAGCGAGCAATAAAGAGAGACGAGATAGGAGGCGATTGCCTGATCGTTGATGCCCATGAAGCGGACCGAAAGCCCCTTCGAAAGCTCGCCTGGCAGACCCGGCTGGAACAAGCCGACGACGCCCTGCTTGGCTTCACCCGTGCGGATGAGAAGAATGCTTGTCTTGCCGCCCTTCACTTCGACCTTATCGGACGGAATGAGCGGAATGCCACGCCACGTGATGAACGGCGATCCGAACAGCGTAACCGTCGGCGGCGGTACGCCACGACGCGTACATTCGCGACCGAACGCTGCAATCGCAAGCGGATGCGCGAGGAAGAACGCCGGTTCCTTCCAGACTTTCGCAATCAGCTCATCGAGATCGTCCGGCGTCGGTGCTCCGGCGCGCGTCTTGATCTTCTGAGACGCGGCCGCATGCGCAAGCAGGCCGTACTCTTTGTTGTTGATGAGTTCGCTTTCCTGCCGCTCCTTCACCGTCTCGATCGTCAGGCGAAGCTGTTCCTTGATCTGGTTGTGCGGCACGCTGTAGAGATCAGAAACGCGCGTATGAATATCGAGAACCGTCTGCACGGCGCTCAAAAGATATTCGCGCGGGTTTTCGATATAGTCGACGAATGTCTGCGGCAGAACACGCTCATCGCGGACGGAGCACGTCACTTCGACGCTATCGGCATCGCGCACCTTGTTGACGCGATAAATGCCGGCCTCGACAGGAACCCAATTCAGGAAGTGCACCAGCCATCGCGGCGTGATGCTCGACATCTGGGGAACGGTCTTGGTCGCATTGGCTAATTGCCGAGCTGCGATGTCGCCTAAAGCTGTCTGCGTTTCGTCTGCCATGATTTACCCATCGTCTGTGATATTAGAGAATTCTTTTTCGTATATTTGCTTATCTAGAATACAGATAAGTCGTCAACGTCGTTATATTAGATTTATATCCCAGCGCCGCTATCGAATGTCTCACTGCGGATCTGGGCCTGAAGGACATTGCTATTCGCCGGAACACTTCGTGTGAGCCAGACATTGCCGCCAATGGACGAACCGCGGCCGATCGTGACTCGCCCGAGGATCGTCGCGCCGGCGTAAATGACGACATCGTCTTCGATGATCGGATGACGCGGCTGCCCTTTGACGAGTGCCCCGTTCTCGTCGACGGAAAAGCGCTTCGCGCCGAGCGTCACCGCCTGATAGAGACGAACGCGCTCACCGATGATCGCAGTTTCGCCGATCACGACTCCCGTTCCATGATCGATGAAGAATCCCGCGCCTATTTGCGCACCGGGATGAATATCGATTCCCGTCTGCGAGTGCGCGAGCTCGGCAATGATACGTGCAACAACCGGCGCGCCGAGTTCGTGCAACGCATGCGCCACACGATGATGAATGATCGCTCTGACACCCGGGAAGCTCAAGATGACTTCTTCAGTGCTTTTGGCGGATGGGTCGCCCTCATATGCGGCTCGAATGTCGGTCTCGAGCGTTCCGTAGAGCTGCGGCAGTTGCCGCGCGAACGCTCCGACGATGTCATCCGGTGTATTTTGCGTAACATGCTCGGCGCGCGTTTCATCTACGAAAGCGTGCTCGCGATGAATTTGCTCAACGAGGATATGCAGCGCGGCGTTCAGGCGATCGCCGATAAAAAATCGAAGCGCATCTTCGCTGTGATCGAGAGCGCCGGCATGACGCGGAAACAACGATCCGTAAATATGCTCGATCGCTTGTCGCAGCCGCGGCGGGTTGGGCAACGGCGCCCTGCGGTTGCTGGCCGAGAGAACGCGCGTGCTTCTCGAGCGCGCCTCCGCCAATTCCGACACAACGAAATCGATGTCCCAAGCGGCAGTCGGAAGCCGCGGAGCACCAGACGCTCCAGCGGCTTCCGCCTCACCATTTGCACGTATCAGATCCAAGATTTGACTCATAGTCCATCGCAGGCTTTATGGGGCTTTGTTCAGGCTACATCAGCTTCAAAAACCGCTTTCCGCCCATCATTTCGTCTTTGTGGTGATCTGATCGTAGACGCCGCCGTCGGCGAAGTGCGTCTTCTGCACGTCCGGCCACTTGCCGATTTTCTGTTCGACGTTGAAGGTCTTGATCGGCGGGAGATTTGCGCTCGACTCTGCCAGGATCGTTGCGTTGCGCGGCCGCAGATGATGCTTGGCGATGATCCGCTGCGCAGCATCCGAGTAGAGAAAATCAAGATATTCCTTTGCGAGGCTGCTCGTGTTGCGCTTGGTCGCAACCACATCGACGACCGCGACCGGCGGCGCGGCTTCGATGCTTTCGGACGGGTAGACGACTTCGAAATTGCTATCGGCAAGTTCCGCTTTGATCTGCGCCGCTTCGTTCTCGAATGTGACGAGCGCATCACCGATATCACGCTGCGTGAATGTCGTCGTCGCACCGCGGCCGCCGCCATCAAACACCGGAACGTTGGCGAAAAGCTTCGCAACGAAATCACGCGCCTTCTCGTCAGAGCCGAGCTTATCGAGCGCATAGCCCCAAGCTGCGAGATAGCTGTATCGGCCGTTTCCTGACGTCTTCGGATTCGGGATAACCACCGAAATTCCGGATTTTACCAAGTCATCCCAATCCTTGATGCCCTTCGGATTTCCCTTACGGACGAGAAAGACCGTCGTCGTCGTATAAGGAGAGGCGTCATTCGGGAATTTGCTGCGCCAGTCTTTCGCGATGACGCCGCTCTTCGCGAGAAAATCCAAGTCGGTCGCCTGGTTGAGCGTCACCACATCGGCTTCGAGGCCTTCCGAGACGGCTTGCGCCTGCTTCGTCGATCCACCGTGAGCCTGCTTGACCTCAACGTCTGCGCCGGACGTCTTTTTCCAGTCGGCAGCGAATGCCGGGTTGATTTCCTTATAAAGCTCCCGCGATACGTCGTATGACGCATTGAGAATAGTGGTCGTGTCGGCGAATGCCGAAATGGAAATTATGAACAAAAACGCCGCGATAAATCCGAACCAGGAAACCACACGTCCCAATACCATCGTCATTCTCCCCATCGCTTAGGGAGCGGTTTTGGCAAATTCGCGGAACCGGACAAACGAATAAAAAGAAATTTGCTTTGCACACTTTCGCAGAATTAGGCGCGCCCGTCTGTTATAACGGCACTCCTACCGGAAATGCGGCTTATCTCATCGAGGAATAACTTAAGAAGTTTTTGTTTATTCATCGAAGGTGAAGCCGCAGGTATCGTTACGGACTCGATCAATCAACGTTCCGCCAACTATCGCCCCGCTTCGAGTTGGTCTTCATCAGCCCGATCCCGGGCGCTATAGGCGCGCATGAATTTTCAACAGCTTCGCATCATTCGCGAAACCGTTAGGAACAAGTTCAACCTGACGGAGGCAGCCAATGCGCTCTATACCTCGCAATCGGGCGTCAGCAAGCACATCCGAGACTTGGAGCAGGAACTCGGTGTCGAGATCTTCATCCGGCGCGGCAAACGTCTGCTTGGGTTGACCGAGCCCGGCAAGGAAGTCCTGAGCTTGGCAAGCCGCATGCTCGTCGATGCCGACAATCTGTCCCGGGTCGCGGCAAACTTCGCTCGCGGCGACGAAGGAACATTGACGATCGCGACGACGCATACGCAAGCGCGCTACACGCTTCCGTCCGTCATCGCCAGATTCAAGTCGGAATTTCCCGGCGTGAGGTTAAACCTGCATCAGGCAAGTCCCATGGATTTGCCCGCAATCCTTCTCGAAGGCGGGACCGACATCGCAATCGCAACCGACACGCTCGACGACCATCCCGGCATCCGTACATTTCCATACCACACCTGGGACCACGCGGTGGTGGTCCCGCAAAACCATCCGTTGACGGCCAAAACATCCGTGACGCTCGCCGACATCGCCGAGTGGCCGATCATAACCTATGACGAAGGCCTGACGGGTCGCCGGCGCATCGATCAGGCCTTCGAAGGCGCAGGCCTGACGCCGGATATCGCAATCACTGCACTCGATGCGGATGTCATCAAGGCCTACGCCGTGCTGGAAATGGGCGTCGGCATCATCGCATCCATCGCCTACGATGAAGAACAGGACCGCAAGCTGGTCCGGCTTCCCGCGCCCGGCGTTTTCCAGCCAAGCACATCGAGCATCGCAATCCGGCGGGGCCGTCTGCTTCGCCGGTACGCCTACCGCTTCATGGAATACTGCTCGCCTGAACTCACCGAAAGCGTCGCGCGCAGCGAAGAGTCCTGAGAGGGGGCTGCGCTGCAACCTTGCCTTCGATCAGCAGCAGTCGCCCGCCCTAGGCGATTTTCACCCTTCTACCGAGTCCTGCTTAGCCGGCACCGAACCACGCATCGCGACTTATCCGTTGTCGGCCCCGTGACCAGGCTGAGGACCATCGGACGAGGCGCGCCACCGGCCGAGCTTGATGAAGCCGAAGAAGTAGCCGAACCACAGCAGCACGGAGAGGCCATAAAAAATGACGACCCGGATCGACCAGAACGGCCAATAGCCAGCCGAGCCGATGGCGATCACGTTGGGATAAAATGAAAAGAGCGTGGAGCGCCATCGGTTCCACAGGATGGTCACTTCGGATTTGCGAAGCTCTGCCGTCTTGGCGTCGTTGAAAACCCGCTCGCTATTGCGCTTCAGCCACCACCAGGAGTCCTCGTTGACAAGCTCCAGCCCCCGGTCCGACCGGTTGCGAATATAGATGTATCGAATATCGCTGGTGTTACCCTGAGCATCGGCATCGCTGCGGCGCACTTCCGTTCCGGTCACGACACCCGTCGTCCATGTCGGACGCACATATTCCCATACGAACCACAGCGGAATGCCGACCACGATCGACGCGATGGCCAGGAGCACGCTACCCCTGCGCCATAGAACGTACGCAAGCACGCCGATCGCAAGCAGGACAATAAACCCGTAAGACAACCAGGCCTCGAACATGGCTCACCCTCACCTTGAACAGTATCGATGCGACCGAGCCGCCTCAGCTTGCGACGTCTCCGGCGATGTTGCGCATATCATCCTTAAAGCAAATGCAGCCTGCGAGAACTGCCAAATTTTCTCTCCTGTATCCCGACGCTCGTGCTTCTCCGCATCGGCACCTGCAGCCGCAATCGAAATCCGAGCGCCGAAGTGCTAGGCTTCGATCATGGCCGAAACTCCGACACGTAAAATCATTCACGTCGACATGGACGCCTTCTATGCTTCCGTGGAACAGCGCGACAACCCGGACCTTCGCGGCAAGGCCATCGCCGTCGGTTACGGCGCGAAGCGCGGAGTCGTCGCCGCGGCCAGCTATGAGGCGCGTGCATTCGGAGTGCGATCAGCCATGCCGTCGACGACGGCGCTTCGCCAGTGCCCGGAACTGATCTTCGTGCAACCTCGCTTCGAGGCCTATCGTGCCGTCTCGCAGCAAATTCGCACAATCTTCGCGCGCTATACGGAGGCCATCGAACCCCTATCCCTCGATGAAGCCTATCTCGACGTGACAGCGAACGCACGCGGCCTTCCGACCGCGTCCGATACCGCGACGGACATTCGCGCATGCATTTTCGCCGAAACGGGTCTGACGGCTTCGGCAGGGGTGTCTTATAACAAGTTCCTGGCCAAGCTCGCCTCCGATATGCGCAAGCCCAACGGCCAGTTCATCATACCGCCCCAGCGCGGCGCCGAATTCATCGCAACGCTCCCCGTCAAAAAATTTCATGGCATCGGCCCCGTGACGGCCACCAAGATGAACGCGCTCGGCATCGAGACGGGCGCCGATCTTCGCGCCCAGTCGCTAGAGTTTCTTCAGCGACAGTTCGGCAAATCCGGAGCCTGGTATTACGCCATCGCGCGCGGCGAGGACGACCGCCCCGTCGAACCGAACCGGCCGCGCAAATCATCGGGGAGCGAAACGACGTTTTACGAAGATCGCGTTATCCCGGCCGAAATTGAGGCGGGCATTCTCGAAATGGCCGACGATGTCTGGACGTGGTGTGAAAAGAATCAGAGCTTCGGCGCGACAGTCACCGTGAAAATAAAATATGCCGATTTTCGCATTATCACGCGCAGCCGCACCGCTTCACGGCCAGTCGCCGCGCGTGAACTGCTCCACGAGATCAGTCTGGCGTTGGTGCGAGCCATCTATCCCGTTACGATCGGCATCAGACTCGTCGGCGTCTCCGTTTCCAATTTCTCCTCCAACGACGATGCGCAGCTCGATTTACAGCTCTTGCAACCGCAGTAAGAATTCAAATTCCGCCGGAGCGGGCACTAGCATTCGCATTTTCTCCCCGGTATCTAACCGCAATGATCCTGCCATTTTCAATTACGGTCGAGCCAAGGCTCCTCCTCGCATCCTTTTCGACGCCGCAAAAAATGCTGAGCTGGTCACTCAATAGACCTGGGTTCCAAACGGCATCAAGTGTTGCATGGATCGAAGTGCGAAATGCGGAATTGCCTCCTGAAATAAACCCCGAGCAACTTATTACCAGCCGCCTTTCAGAGCGTGGCATCGAGGATGCAATCGCGCTGGTGACATCGCGCACGGTCTCCCAGCATCATTGCGCGAGCAAGATCGTGGACGGAGTTCCGGCCACGTGCCTCGCAACCGTTGGCTTGTCTAACGGGGAACGTGTAGGTGAACGTCAGTCCAATCCACCGCGAATGGGAACCATCAACACGCTGCTCCACGTCGATCAGCCTCTCTCATCCGGCGCGCTGACTGAACTCGTCGCGATCATCGCGATGGCGCGAACCACCGCCATCCTCGATAGCGGCGTGCGGCGGAACGGCGTTGCAATCACGGGAACGGGAACCGATTGCATCGTCGTTGCTGCCCCGCAGTCAGAAACCAGCGTTCGCTACGCTGGCATGCATACGGCCGTCGGCGAAGCTGCCGGCGCCGCCGTCTACGAAGCAATTCGCAGCGGTGTGGACACCTGGCGGCAGGACTTTGAAGCGTTGTTGCAAGACGCAGCCGCCGCAGGATGAAATCAAGTCATCCCGCGGCGACTGGAGAATATCAATTCCCTAAGCGCGTGCAGCGACCTGCTTTTCGCGACTCATTTTCAGCAATCCCGCGATCGCATAAAGCCCGAGGATGCCTGCGAATACGACGGCGTTGATGCCTAGGATTCGCGCAACGATCTCAAACGAGAACGCGTCCGAACCGCCAAGTCCGAAGCTCGCCAGATAAAGCGTCGCCTCGTACGCGATAAACGCGACGGCAAAACTTGCGATCGTCGCAGCCACGGTGCCCCAACCCAGATTTCCGATCATGCGCGCCGCGAAGAGCGCCGCAACGGCGCCCAGGCCAATTGCGCCGCCCCAGGCAAACGAATTGGCCGTCTGCGGATAGCCAAGAAGGCCATAGCCGACGATCTGGTTCGCGATCCATGCCAGCAGGACGAGCGTTAAACCAGTGGCAAGATCCATCTTCCGGGCCGCCAGCGCACCAATCGCCGCGAATGGCGCCGCGCATGCGTAAACGTAACTGCCTCCAACGCTCAGCGCCGCGATCAACGCGACCCACAGCATTGGGGTTGCGGATTTCATGGCGGTTTCATCGTGACGTGCAAACCTCAGCATTGCTTTATCCTTTTCCATATGCCGCTCCCAACTGCGGGAACGGGTAATTCGCATCGACAAACTCACAAGACGCTCGCCACGCCGCTCATTTGAAATAGAACGGCATGGCAAAGTTCAAATTGGCGCTGGCTGGCGGTGGCGGAAACGGACCCGCGCTGCGCACGGCTGCAAGCACGCTGCCGTCGAGCGTCGAATTTCCGGAAGATCGGGAAATGCGTGCCGCATTCAACGCGCCCGAGCGCGAAACGCTGAACGCGATGACGACGGTGCCGCGGCCACCGCCGCCTCCGGGTTTTCGCGACGCGACACGCGAGCGAACGAGCGCCGCATAGTTGAGCGCCGATCCAGAACTTGCGGAAACTTGTGCGGCGCTCGCCTGCGATCCGCGCTTGGCTCTGACGCTCGCCGCGCCTTTTTGCTTTAGCTCGGTTCGCTGTTCTTGATTGCGCCTCGAGTTGGCACGCATCTTCGGTTTGCGCGGCTCTCGCACGTCGCGGACGGTATGCTGAGATCCGCCTGCTTCGAAGTTTTCTTTAAGCGCCGTCATTTCTTTCCCGGCGCTCCGCTCACTTTCGAGCCCGCCGCGCACGACGTTGAGGCCTTCCGGTTCCGTAGTGCTTTCGCGCGCGTCCACTTCAGCCGGAACGATGTCGTGCAGCGCGTGATGCGTTTCTGTTTCCTTTGCCTCTGAAGGCTGTGCAGCAGCGCTCTCCTGGATTTCGCCAACGGTCGCATCCACGGACGACGCCGATACAGCGGCGGCCGATTGCGACACGCTGACGGCTTCCAGAACTTCGCTTTGGAGCGACGCCAGGCTGATCGCTTCGGTCGGCTGTTCGATCGCGCCCGGCTTCTGGTCAGAGAGATAAAGGAAAGTGGCCAAGACCGAACCGTGGAATAACAGCGATACAAGCGTGCCGGTGCTCAGCGCGATTGCGCGCGCAACGCAGTCCGATTTTCCGGACGTCAGATTTGCAGTCGTTCCGATCGCACGCGTCACCGTAGTGCCGCCAGCGTCAATGACTGATGTCCACCCGGAAGCCAACACCGGCGCTGTCGATGTCATCAGCCGCGCGTCCAAGCCACGCAAAAATTCGCGTGAAATATCTCTGCCGACATCGCCATCGCTCCCGTGTGCGAATGATCCGCTGGTGATGAGGAAGGAAGGCTCATGCGGGGTTGGCGCACGAGCCTTCCTGCGCATCAGTCGCTCGGCAAAGCCATTGTCAGGCCGCCATAGACCGAAGCGCCGGGAGTTCCGTAGTCGAGGACTGTTTGATAATTCTCGTTGAGCAGGTTTTCGCCGCGCACGTAGGCCTTCCATCCCGGTGCGAATTCATAAGAAGCCTTGGCACCGATGAGCACATAGTCGTTGAGCGCGACGATGCCTCGCACATCGAAAGAGTCGTCGACGACATCGGCAACGTATTGCGCGGTGACGTTCACCGCGACCTTGTCGATCGGAACGACGTTGATACCAGCCGAAAACGAATGCCGTGGAACGCGGAGCAAGCGCTTGCCGTCCGCGTCGGTCGCGTCCGTATAGGTATAGCCGCCCGTCAACGTCAGCCAGTTCGTGAGCGTGGCAGCGCCCGACACCTCGACACCATTCCGATGCACCGTGCCGGGAACGTTGAAATACTGATACGTAACTCTATGATAATCGATCAGGTTATCGGTATCGAGTTCGAAGTATGTGGCTCCGATCCTGTACCTTCCTTTATCAAAACCCTGTTCCACACCGGCATCCCACCCGAAACTTTCTTCAGGTGTAAGATCGCGATTGCCATATGTCGGCGCATAAAGCTCATACAGACTCGGCGCGCGAAAACCTGTGCCGACGCTGCTGTGGAACTTCGTTTCCGTGCCCGGAACGAGATATGCGCCCGTTATGCGATAGGTATCGAAAGTACCGAACGTGCTGTGATCGTCGATACGGCCGCCGCCGGTCAGAAACAGCCCCTGAATCGGCTCCATCATCAACTGGGCGTAATACCCATTGAAATCCGCCGTGACCCGGTCCGATAGTCCGCTCGTAGTTGTTCCCGTGCGCTCCCAGTCGGCACCGATCAGCAATGACAGCTTCTCGTTGAATGTCAGGATGCCTTTATATTCGCCTTTGATGCGATCGCCGTCATACCAGCCGCCGCGTGTCTTATCGTTGAACGTCTCGCGCCGTACGTTCATGCCCTGGATGGCGAGCGTGTTTTGGAACGCCCCGTTGAGCAGCGAAAATTCGGTGCCGACGCGGCCGACCTGTTGCGTCGTCGTGCCATTGTCGAGCGTATCGCCGAATGCATAAGGCGGTGAATTCGCGTACCCGTCATAGTTATATTTGGCATCGAGTGCGCGTGCGGCGAAGAACACCTTCCACGACGGCGTGAGAAAATATTCGCCTCGGCCAGAAAACGTCAGATTTTGATAACCGTCGTCTTCGCGACCGTAGGCATAGGCTGAAAAGCCGTCGGTTCCCGCGCCCTGGATCGTCAGCGCAATGTTGCTTCCGTTTGCGGCCAGATAACCCGCCGTATAGGCGCCATTGATCGTTCCGTATTGACCGCCTTCAATGTTCCCTTGCTGCGAAAACCCAGGCGTCAGCGCCGCTTTCGTCTGGATGGTGATCACACCGCCAACGGCATCGCCGCCGTAGAGTGTGCTCTGCGAGCCTTTTAGAACTTCGATGCGTGAAATGTCGCCGACGAGCAGATGCTCAAATGATGTTGCAGTTTGGGTGGCCGAGGGGTCGCTGACGTCCATGCCATCGACCAGCACCTTGACGTATTTCGACGCGGCGCCGCGAATGAAGATGCCAGACTGAGCTCCTGGAGGACCGCTCTGATAGAAGTTCACGCCGGGCAACTGCGCGAGATAATCCTTGAGGTAGGTCTTGGACTGCTTCTGGAGGTCTTTCTCCGTGAGCACCTCGACCGACGATCCAACCTTTGCTGCATCCATCGGCGTTTGGTTTGCCGAATAGATCGTCACGCCTTCAAGCTCCGTCACCTGCGCGGATGCCGATACGGCAAAGCCGGCAAATCCAACGATCGCACTCGCGGAAAAAAGAACCGATTTGAGCCCGTGGCTCGCGGTTTTCCCTGACGCATTCAACGACATGTGTGTTCCCCCGTCTGACAGTTGACGGGAGCTTCAGCAGAAGTGGCGCATTTCACAGCACAACGCCGAGCGCACGCTTCGCCGATGGCGAAGCGCAATTATCCTTGACGCATCAAGGCTCACTCGGATGTTTTGCTAGTCCGTGATCATGTCTCGTGCCAGCCCTGACGCTGCTCCCAATCGGTTGCACATCAGTCGCCACTCCGGCATTCCGTTCCTACAGGCGTCCCGCACCGAGGATGGGCGACTTGTGTCGGCAGGTCTCCTGGCTCACGGCTCGAACGTCTATCTCCTGCCTTCCCAATTTCCCGATGAGGGGAATATCAGTGGCGTAATGCGGAGAAGACTTGCCGCTTACAGTTGCGGGCGCAGCCACGGCATCGACTTACGTCTCACCGTGTTCCCTCTTAGCTCGTACCGGCATGCGCCGATCAGAGCACCGTCACATCACGCATTCCATACAGCGTTTACTCGCCAGTCAAACAGAATTTTTCTCAACCCTCACCGACCGCGACAATGTCGATAAATCAGCAACACCAGAAAAAGCGATTAGGCGTTCTTCAGACAATTGAATTTTCAGCACACCGCCTAATGCGATCGCGTTGAACAAAATATTCGGCCGTAACGAACTGCGAAGCCGACGAAGGCTGCGATCCACGTGAGGCCAGAGATCGGCAACAGCGGCAGCGTCCATTGCGGATAAAGGCCGGCGATCGTCCACGCCAAGCCTGATACGAGCACCAATCCATAGAGAATGATCGTTCCCACCGATGTCGGCGATCGCCCCGCGCTCGACGCGCACATCATAACTGCGACCGCCAGCGTGCCGATCGAGCCCACCGTCCATGCGTGCATTCCGGCGGTTGCGAAATCATAGTCATCCCAAAGGATGCCAAGGCCGGTCAGCACAAAGCCCAAGGCAACGAACCCGCATGCAATATAAAAAACCGTCGACTGCCGTTTTGCCGAGGACGCTGCCCGGCCAGCGAGGATCGTCAGAATGAGAAGGGTCAACGCCAACGCGACGTTGGCAGCGAGCTTCGTTCGCCCGAATTCCCACATCTCATAGTGAAACAGCGCATCCGCTGCACCGAGACCGAAAAGCAGCGCAACGACAACCAGATCGCCCCAGTTTCTACTTCCTAAAAATTCGCGCGCGATCAGCACAGGGATAACAAGCAAGAACGCGACTGAAAGTACCATCGTCGTCATGACATCCAGATGCGCGGAAACGCCCATGGCGATGCGCCCGGCAAGCCAGAGCACGACGAGCGTCGCAAGCGCTACGCCGCTCAGCGGCTCGTGGCCTCTCTCGCTTGGAATGTTCGTCAGCAGGACACCAGCGACGATGGCCGGGGCGAAACCGAGCACGAGTTCGTGCGTGAACCACGCCTGCGCCGGCCAAGCGCTCGGCACTTGAATAAATCCGAGGAACCACGGCACCCAGAGCGCCATCATCAGAGCCGCATAGAGCGCGCCGATCATAAGAAACGGCTGAACGGCAGCGTTGGCGACAGGCAACGGATGATTTGGATTGATGGTTGCGCTCATCTCGATCCTACCTCGGCGGAGGGTGTATCTTGGCGCGGCTCTTCACGGAAGAACGGCCAGTAAACCCTCAGCCACAGCAAAAACGCCGCCGCCCAGACAAGCGACACTGCGAAGTACGGCGGCGACGGGAGAAACGCCGTCGGCCAGATTTCCGGGACGACCCGCAACAGCGTTGCAGCCACGACCAGCAGCATCGCGAAGCGCGTTTCCCGGACCAGGCCAAGCGCCCGTCCTGTGTGCCGCAAACCCGCGATTGCAAAAATACTGAGCACACCCAGGCCAAGACCACCCATGAACGCCAGGTGCAGGCCGGCGTATTCCGAAATGGGCGCGCCGAGCTGCGCCAATCCGATTAAAATCAGACCAAGCCCCGCGAATGCGCTCGATCCAACAAGTGCCAGAATTTCCGCATGGATGATTTTCCTGCCGATGAAAGCTTCCGCGATGCGATCCATGAACGCGGCGCCGGCGGCGATGAACAGGTATCCCGCCGTGGCATCGGAAAGGCCGAGCGCCTCGGCCAGCACGAGCACAGCGACAAGCCCCGGCGCCAGATTGATGCGCCCAGGATGCGGACGGAACGGCGACGTCTCCTCGCTCGGATCGAGCACGAGATTGGTGATAGGCACGGAGACGCGCGCCAGCGCAACGCCGAGAATACCGAGAAACACAAACCCCGCGAGGCGAGCGGCACGCTGCGCAAGATCGGCATGCGTTGCGATATCGAGAAACGCATAGCGCGTGACGGCTTCTGTCACCATCAGCGCCCCTATCCAGAAGACAAACGCGGAGAGCCACGTCGTTCGTTTCCGGATCGAGATCGAAACAAGGTAAGCAACGAGCGCGCCGAGCCAAAGGATATCGCAAACGGCGCCTAAGGCATCCAATGCGGTGACGCCGAATAAACCGAAAAACCGCGCGCCCGCCCAAAGTGCCGCGAGCGCCAGCAACGAATTGCCGCGCAAGCGCTTCGTATCGGTCCATTCCGGAACGGACGTCGTGATAAATCCGATGAGCGCGGCGCCGAACGTGCCGATGATCATCTCATGGACGTGCCAGATGCCGGGCGGGATCGAACTCGCGAAAGGCAAATTGAAGTTGAAGACGATCACCCACAGAAACGGCCACAGAGCTGCATGAATGGCGGCCATCGGAAAGAAAAGACGAAAGCCCTCGCGGCTTAGGGCTCCGAGCGTCCGGGCAATCGTTTCGGATCTTGCGGGTTGCGACATCGTCATGGCCTGCGCCGTTCGTCGGTGTCGTGGATATGACTGAAGAGCGAGTCATCTTTCAAATAGCTTTGGACGGTTGCGAATACGGCGGCGTCATCTCTCGCGCCGCGTTCAAGCGGCACGAAGCGTTCGCCCGAAATGCCGCGCACGCGCTCATCCAGCACGACGATGCGGTCGGCGACACGCACGGCCTCCGCAAGATCATGCGTCACGAAGAGTCCGGCGAAACGGGATTGGACGGCCGACGAAATGACCAGATCCTGCATGCGCCGCTTCAGCGCCACGTCGAGCGCCGTGAACGGCTCGTCGAAGAAAACGAAATCCGGTTCGAGAACGAGCGCACGCGCAATCGCCGTTCGCTGCCGCATGCCGCCCGATAACTCGATCGGATATTTTTCGAGATCGCGGCGATCGAGCGAAACGACGTCGGCGGCATGACGGGCGCGCTCCTGCCGCTCGCGCTTCGACGCGCCGGAAATCCGCAGCGGATACGCGATATTATCTTCCACCGTTGCCCACGGCAGCAGGCGAGGTTCCTGGAATATCATGCCGTGCCTGCGGTACTCGCTGACGACGCGACCGCGTTGCGGCTCGATCAGTCCGGCCGCGATATGCACGAGCGTGCTCTTGCCGCATCCGGATGGCCCGACGAGTGCCACGAGCTGGCCTGCAAGGACGTCGAGCTTGACGCGATCGAGAATGGTTCGTCCAAAGTAGGCGTGCGAAACGCCGGCGAGCGTCAGGGCCGTCATCGCTTGACACCCCAGGGCCGTGCCGCATCGCGCCAGCGCTCAAGTTCGGCGCGGATCGGCTGCACCAATCCATATTCGACGATAAAAATCGCGGCGACCGTCAACACGATCCAAGCGATGGACTGCGCGACATCGAGATTGGATCGCGCCATCGCCAGCGCGATACCGATGCCGTTGATGTTGGCAAGAAGCTCCGCCATCACCGCGACCTTGAACGCTGACCCGAGCGAAATGGCCAATGCCGGAAAATACTGACCGGCAACGGAGCGGATGACGACCGTATAAAGCCGTTGCAAGGGGTTCGCGCCGAAAGCTCTCGCCATATCCTCGAGCGCCCGATCGCGGGTCGCGGTCGCTTCGGCGACCGTCGCAAAGACCAGCGGAAAGCATGCCACGACGACTGTCGCGAGAACGGTTCCCGACGTCGAACCGAACCAGATCATGGCGAGCACGATCCACGCGATCGGCGGCACGCCCATGATGATGGTCAGCAGCGGTCGGGCAAGCCGCATCGCGGCGGCGGAATAGCCGACCGCCAGCCCCATCCCTCCGCCGAGAACCGCAACCAGAAAAAATCCTTCGACGGCGCGAAGAGAGGTAGCCCACGCGAGCCGCCACGTTTCCGGCAACCGCACGAGTTCGAGCGTCGCCTGCGCCGTCGCGATCGGAGATGGCAGAATGAAATCGCCATAGGCTTCGTGGCCCTGCTGCCAGAGCGCGCAGAACACCGCCATTCCGGCAACGCCGACCCATCCCGACCACAGGAAGCGGCCGAGACGTCCAATCCGATCGAGGACAAAATCAGCCACCACGCCTCACAGGTAGAAGGCGGCATCCGGCAAGTGCCCCCCGATGTAGCCCGGATTGACGTCCGCCATGGCCTTCAGCACAGCCTCGATTGCAGGCTTTTCCTGATGCGCGGGCGCGGCGACGAGATTACAGTAGGGAATCGATTTCTCGATCACCGGCCAAGGCATTTGCAAAGCGCCCGCAGCATTGTTCGCAGCCCGCGCCGGATGCGCGTTCACATCGGCGGCCGCGGCGAAAAGACCTTCCTGCAGCGCTTCGATGACACCCGCATTCGCTTCCCGAAAACGATCGGTGACAACGAGGCCCGCCTGCGGAACGGTTTTGTGCTCGCCCGTCATCTTGCCCCACTCGACCTGCAAATCGATAGTGCGATGAATGGTCTTGCCCGCCACGCTTCCTTTGACGACAGCAGCCGACGCGGCGGGCTCCGGAATGAGCGCGGCATCGACGCGGCCGAGAACGAGAAGCTGCATGGCTTCCAGCGGCGTGGCCGTTGGGACAAGCGTGATGTCCTTTGCCGCATCGATGCCGGCATGGCGGAACAGCCGCTCGAGCAGCAGACTTGGCAATTCGTTTGGAAACAGCACCGCAAGTTTGCGTCCCTTGAGCGATTCGAACGTCGTTAACGCCGGATCGGAGGACATGACGTACAATATGCCGTTCGTCATGACATTGACGAGGCGCACACCAAGACCGCGATTGTAAAGATTTGCCGCGACCGGCACCGGCACGATGCCGACGTCGAAACTCTTCGACGTCAGGCCCGCTCGAACTTCATCGACCTGCCGCCACACGCGGAGTGTCGGCTTGCGCACCGCGCCGTCCAGCCGCCCTGTTGCGATCGCATGCAGCACGACGATCGAAGGCCCGGCAGGCGGTCCCCAGATCTCAAGACTTGCAAGCGGCGACGCTTCCGCCGCGCGTCCGAATATCGATGCGGATAGGGCGGACGTGCCGAAAACCGACACGCCGCCCATCAATACGCTTCGACGAGTTACACTACCCAAACTTGATCGGCCCAAGTCCGCCTTTTCGACCATCAGAACCTTGCCTTCATGCCACCGATAAACGCCCGACCGTCGCCTGGCAGGAAGACGGCCTGGTTAGGATTGGGAGCTTGCTCGACGATCAGCGTCGCGGATGCATAGGTCTCGTCGAACACGTTCAAGACTTCGCCGTAAAGGCTCAGGTTTTCGTTGAGCGCATACTGCGAGCGCAGATTGATGACGACGTAGGGATTGTTGAACAGCAGGTTGGCGTTGTCGACGGGTGTCCAGCCAGGCACCCAATTGACTTCGCTTTCGACCCAGAAGCCCGGCGCCAGCGTGTAGCGCAAAGCCGCGTTTACGACGTGATTTGGCGCGCCCGCAAGGCGGTTGTCACCATACAGCACGTCATCGTCGAAACGGAAATCCTGATACGTGTAAGCCAGCCGCACGTTGATATCTCTCGTGACGTCGACGGAGCCGCCGATTTCCACGCCGAAATGTGTTGTGCGGTCGGCATTGACGGCGCCGAGCGCAACACCGGATGAATCGCGCAAGTTGACAAGTTCATCGTGAACCCAGGAATAGTACGCAATCGCTGACCAGGCCATGTGGCCATTGCGTCCCTTCCATCCGCCCTCGATGGTCGTTGCCGTCTGCGCATCGAGATTGGGAGTTGCGAAGACTGCCGCCCCTGTAGCACCAGCGCTGCCGTTCGGATTGCCATTGATGGTGGCGATGAGATCATCCTGGGTCGGCGGCTCGAAGCTCCGGCTGACCGCAACGAACACGGATTGATCTCTTGCGAGGTCGTAGCTCAGGGCGACGCTCGGGCTCCATCCGGAATAAGACCGGTCGTAGCTCGTATCAACGAATGGGCGCGTTCCGGTCACGACATTCGCGCCGGAAAACATCATGTAGGGACGCGTCGGATCGGTATAGACGTCGTCATTATCCCGCGTCGCATACGAATAGGCGACGGACGGCGACAGGGTCAAACGATCGGTCAGCGGGATATTGAATCCGGCATTGATGGAGAGCGTGCTGGAATCAAAATCGTTATCGCCGACCAGCGCACCTCTTTTGCCCCGATTGTTGAGGTAATAGCGCCGGTCAGCGCTTCCGATCGCATATTGTCCCGTGATTTCGAATAGAGGAAGCGCACGGCTCGCGTCCGGCGCATACGCGTAACGCATGACGGTCGTGAAATCGCCGCCGTCCGTATCGCGGACACCGCCCGAGATCGGGAAGCGGAACATGTCGTCGGTATAGGTGTAGCCAAGCGCCACATCGAACAGGTTTGCTCCGTAGCGCGCCGAGGTTCGCGACCCGATACGGAACTGCTCGGCCTCGCGACGCGGATCGTCGCGCTTGACGTTCGGGCCGGTGCAGCCTGGCGGACCAAGGCAGATCTGCGTCGGGTCCTGCTCCATCATCGTGCGCGAAATCGGCCCGACGACATCGAACCCGAGATCCGTGTAGCCGAAGAACAACCTCGTGCTGACGTTCTCATTGACGCGCGCGCCGACATTGATGTTGACGTTCGTGCGTTCGGATTCGTTGTGCTCGCGATAGCCGTCGCGCTCCGTGTAGCTGACGCTCGCGTGAGCGTTGACATTACCCTGCTGCGCCCCGGCCGCCACGCTGGTCGCAAAATGGCCGAAGCTCCCACCTTCAACGCTGACCTCGGCGCCCGGCGCCGTGATGCCAGTCGGAGAGACGAAGTTGATAGCACCGCCAAGAACTGTCGCCCCGAGCCGGTTTGCCGTGTAGCCACGATAGATTTCAACGAATTCCGCACTCTTGGGATCGGCAAATCCTACGATATACGAGCCGTCGGCACGATTGATGGGCAAGCCGTCCTGCAGCACCAGCGTGCCGCGTTCCGACGGATTTTGCTGCAGGCCGGAACCGCGGATCTGAAGTCGCGGCTGGTCGTTGCTGCCGAAAAAGCTCTGCACGACGACGCCCGGAACATACGCCAGCATCTGCTGAAGCGACGTGTTGACGCCAACCGGCATATCCTGGCGCCCAACGACATCGGTACCCCCGGGAATTTTTTCGAGCCTCTGCTTTGCCTGTTCCGTGGCGGTGAGTTCGCGATGAGATTCATCGCTTCCCGAGAAATCGTCAGGATCGGCCGGTTGAGATGCTTGGGATGCCTGCGCGGTGCTCGGCGATTTTTTGCCCGCGACCTTTTTCTTCGGCTTCGCTTGCGGCTTCTGCGTGGTCGTGACGACGATCGGCGGCAAATCGACGGTCGCGCCCGGTGCCGCAGATTGCGCCGACGCCGTGTTGGGCAAAAATGCAAAAATGGCCAGAACAGCGAGGCTTGTCCGAACTTCATTGAGCTTTATGCGCTCAACGGAACCTTGTGGAAAATCAGGCGCAGTGACGTTGAATTCACCGCGCCGGCCAGCTCGAATTGCTCGCGCCATCGCTCACGCTCTCCTCGTTCATTTGTGTACCTAATTAATAAACTTTGAAGAGAGCCGTTTGCGCGGCATCAAGTAGACGCCTACAGAATAAATGCTGTTGCCGGAAAGGCACGCCTACGAATGTCGCCTATCCCGGCGCAGATCGCATGGCGATAGAAAACGATCGCAATTCTGCGACACGTATCGAGAGTCAATCTTAAATAAGAATTCTTATAAAGAGCGAAGCAGACCGCTTGGATAATCGTCATGTCCTGACGATGGCCGTTGCTCTTATCGAGCGCGCACGGCAAGCGCGGATTCCAAACGCAGCAACGCATCTTTGTTCGGAATGCCGAAACGCAGCCAGGTTCGCTGATCGGGAAATTGGCGCACATGAATGCCTGCCAATGCGAGAACATGCGCGATATTGTCTGCCTGCGGATGGTCCACAAGACGGAATAGAGGCGTGGCGCCTGCGATGCTACCTCCCGAAGCCGCCAGCAGTTCATCTAAATATTGGGCGGCATTGGCCAGACGATCGCGCGTTTGGAGCAACCAGCCGGCATCTTCGAGCGCCTGGCAACCAATGGCGATCGCCGGCCCTGAAACGGCCCACGGACCAAGCCACGATCGCAGGACTGATGCGACACGAGGCTCCGCGATTGCAAACCCCAGACGCACGCCCGCCAGCCCATAGGTCTTTCCGAACGACCTTAGAATGATCGTGGACGGCGGCTGCAGCGGAGCAAGACTTTGATCGGCGCCGAGCAGGTCAGCGAATGCCTCGTCGATCACAAGCAGCCCTCGCTTGCGCGCCATGTCCTCCGCAAGCGCGAGCAATCGGCGCGGCTCGTAGTGGCGTCCCGTAGGATTATTCGGATTGACGACGACAACTACCTTCGCATCGCCGATCTCATCCAAGTCTTGAATGACGCGAACCGCGTGCCCCATTCGTCGCCAGCAGCGTATGTGCTCACGATAGGTCGGCCCGACGATCGCAACCTCCGTCGGCTCGATGAGTCGCGGAATAATCTGTATGAGCGCTTGCGTACCCGGGGCCGAGACAATCCAATCCGGATCGGCGGCACGATAGCTCCGCGCAGCCGCGCGCCTGAGTTCGTCGTCGTCCTCGCGCAATGGAAGCCGCGACCAAAGCTCGGCGGACAAAGGTGGGATCGGATACGCAAACGGATTTATGCCCGTCGAAAGATCAATCCATGGCTGCGGCGCGCCCGGATATCTTTTGGCAATGGCATCGATATCGCCGCCGTGAGGCTCGACGTCATCCTGACCGCCAGCTTGGCTACCGGAAAATAATCTCGCTGCGTCGGGAACGTTCATAGACCTCGATCTCGTGTCATCGGCCTTTCTGATCGCGGCCGTTGCCCCGTATACGACGCTCCAGGCGCTCTATAAAGACGACGGTGTCTCCAACGCCCCTTTGCCTCGACGTCGAAGCCAGGCAAAAAAACGCCATTCGTCAGGCGCGCACGTGCATTCGCCCGTCACAACTGGACGGATTGGTCTGCCCTCCAGATCGTTCATATGACTGCGGAGGAGGAGGTTTTGCGCTTTGTGAGCTTATAACTCAGAAGCGCGAGCGCTTATTCAAAAGTCTCGCTTGTTGCGACTTCAACTGACTTCATGATCTAGTTCGCTCGTCATCGTGGACAAAAGGACGGAATGCCATGCTTGAAGACTTCAAGAAATTCGTGCTTCGCGGAAATGTCGTCGACCTCGCCGTCGGCGTGGTCATCGGCGTCGCTTTCGGCGCAATCGTGGCGTCGCTCGTGGGCGACATGATCATGCCGATCATTGGAGCCGTGACCGGCGGCCTCGATTTCTCGAACTACTACTTGCCGCTTTCCGATAAAGTCCACACGGGCGTCGCCTATGCGGATGCCAAAAAGGCAGGAGCCGTGCTCGGCTACGGCGCATTCATCACCGCGCTTCTCAATTTCCTCATTATCGCCGGCGTGCTGTTCCTGGTCATCCAGGCGATGAACCGCTTGACGAAAAAGGAGAAGGCGGTCGAGAAGCCGGCGGAGCCGAGCGCAGAAGTGAAAGTCCTCACCGACATCCGCGATCTGCTCGCCAGGAAGTAACCGGCGCAACGACGAAGCCGCCATCGACAATCGGGCGGACCCGAGCTGGGTCCGCCTCCCAGCGCGAGACGGAAAACTCGTCAGCAGGGATGACCATGCGCCCGGCTTCGATTGAGTTTTCCCAGCAACGCCGATTAAGACCGGACTTGGCAGGTTGTCTGACTCAGGGTCGGTTCTGATCCGTTGCAGACCTTGCAGCATGCGGGATGATATGCAAAACCAGAGATATAAGGCGTTTCCGCTGCGCCGATCTTGAGCCGAGCCCCTACATGTCCGCGCCAATGCAAGACCGAATGCTTGACTTCGGAGCGATGGGTATGAGGTGGGAAATCACGCGCTCCACCTCCGATACGGCAGGCCAATTCTTCGAGGCGATCAACGTCCTCGCACCGGGTTTCTCAGGACCTCCGCTGCATACGCACCCATTTGCCGAGGAGAGCTACGAGGTAATCGCCGGCACGCTAGATGTCTGCGTCGACGGCGCATGGCAGCAGCTTGCGCCCGGTCAATCCGTGAAGGTGCCCCCGGGAATCCCGCACACTCTGAGGAACCCCTATGCGACGGAAGTGCGACTGGTGAACGTGCATAAACCAGCGCTCGAATTCGAACCGTTTTTCAGGAAGCTGCAGGCTTTGGTGGTCGATGGCCGAATGGGACTTCCCCCAAAGAATTTTCAATCGCTCGTTCTGGTCTCGATGCTCTTCGTGGCACACTCGAAAGAAATCCGTTCGGCAAATCCGCCCCACAGCATCATGCGGATCGTGGCATTCTTCGGAAAACTGCTGGGCTACAGGCTTTAGCCATTCGCCAGGACCGTCGCGCCTGTACTGAGCGAAGTGTCGAACACGCAGGCTACCGGCAAGCCAATTTCCTCAAAACGCTGCATCGCGAATTGGCCAACATTCTCATTTGGCGCGACCCACCGCGTTACCTTCAGCTCTACCGGAAGCATCACTCGGAGGTCGCGTCCCTAGGATCGTTGCGACCTGAGGAGGTTCGCTGGTAGCTGGCAGAGTTGTGCAAGAAGTATCCGAACTTCACCGACTTCAACGCCCGCGAATATGTGCCGTACCCGGATGGCCTCTCGTGGAACGACGAGCAGACGTCTCTACCGGCTTTCGCCCAGATGCTGGCTTGAAACGAGGTAGACTGCGGCCCGTAAGGCCCATATGGCGGAGACGGAGACAACTTTATCCCCGTCCGTCATTGTCCGTTGATGTCCGCCAAGATGCTGTTTTTCCTAACTAATTCACTAGAGAATGCAAAAACTGACGGCCTTTCAAAGCGTTAGTTTTTCCGCCGGAATTAGGCCGGAAGTTATGCCAGTAGTGGTGCATGCACTGCGGCGCCTGCTTGATGTTTAGCCTGCCGCCTTTGCGCTCTGCGCCCCCGCGCGTGAGCCGAATCAAGTTAGACTATCCGTAGTGTGCGTTTCACCCCTGGACACCATGGATTGATATTATGGCTGACTATCTTCTGATCTACGATCTACCGGTCGGCGCTCCTGCGGAGCGATACACGGAAATTGGCAAAGCTCTCGATCGCATCAAAGCCGTGAAGGTCGCGTATTCGACGTATGTCAACGCCGGAGAGAATGTGCAGCAGATTTCCGGAGCAAAAGTGCAGCACCGACGCCAGCAAGAAGGCCCCCGATATCGGGGGCCTTCTTGCTTATGGAGCCTTATTGCTGCGCGGTTTCG
>Ga0172380_10001523_pt1 | contig 39565 bp, 36 predicted proteins | sample Leawe162metaG_FD_119747 | JGI IMG/M metagenome (GOLD analysis project Ga0172380, IMG submission 119747) | Leachate microbial communities from a municipal landfill in Southern Ontario, Canada - Leachate well 162 metaG | ecosystem: Engineered > Solid waste > Landfill > Unclassified | place...
AATCGGGTTAGTTGCAATGGCTCATAATCTATCAAAGTGGGTAACAATATCAGCATGAGAAATTTATTCTTTTGCACAAAATGAAAAGCCGTCCCAAATTTACTTTTGAGACGGCCTCTTTTATTAATTAAAAAGTAAAAGTCATACCAAACTTAATCGTTTCGTAAGTAAGAGGTGCTTCTGTGTTGAACGGCCAGTTCATTTTTTCTTTCTTCAATGAATGGAATGCATAACTGTAAGCGCCCTTTAGAATAAAGTTAACGAGGGGAACAGAAAGAGGAGAAGAATCGCTGATCTCATCAATAAACTGATCAAGCAATCCCATCCCGGCACCTTCTATAATCATGCTTCCTAAGTGTTTCCAAAATAAATGGCGGGGGAAAACCACATTAGCTTCATAACCAACATTTATTCCAACTGAAGAAGCGACATCGAAATTAATTCCGCTCTCGACTGTAGTTCCAAATCGGAAAGAGTCGTGTAAGCGATCAAGAAATTCTCTGTCAGCATCTGCGTATATCTGTCCTTGTAGAGGCGGGTAAATTGCCGGCCAAACAGATGGCGGAAAATCCTTCATATGCAGTCTTGACCAGACAATTCCCGAAGCGTGATAAGGCATTACATAAAGACTGCCAAGTTTGTAGCCGTAACCACTACGTTTTGAAAAACCAAACCGCCACATTTCGGTACGAAGCTCGTTCAGTTTTGGGTCTGTTTCAAGAATGTCGGAACCAAGTCTGGAAATGAAGAAGTACTTATCGCTAAACTCAATTGTTTTTTCATCAAAAAAATCTTCTCTTGTTGAATAACCAAGCTTAACTTCGGCTAGTCCGACTTTTTTAAAATCGTAAAACATATTTTTGTTTTTAACTTCGCCAAGTCCATAGTTGCCCTCTATAAAAGGAGTTCCTTTGAATTCCCAATCGAACCAGTCTCTTTCGTCCCAGTTTTTCCACCAGCGGTCGTGTTTGCGTTCAAAAAATTCTTCATCATCTTCATATTCTGTGGAATCTTCAACTTGAGCTAGTAAAGGGGAGCCAATCATCATTAGTGAAAACAGAATTAGCAGTAATACTTTTTTAGACATAATTACTCCAAGAATTGTTCAGTTAATTAGACGAAAAAAAACACTTAAATGTTACACGCAAAAATGTAATATCCTAATTATGCTTTCTTGGTATTTTTATTTATTGAGTCTAAGAGTACTTGTAGAAGATAATTTGCGTCTACCGGCTTTGTAATAAAAACGTTTATCCCGGCGTTATAAGCGTTGTCTTTGTCTTTTTGGAAAGCGTGGGCAGACAAACCAACAATTGGGAGATTCGAAAATTTGTTGTTTGCTTTTAATTCCTTTGTGAGTTGTAGACCATCCTTATTCCCCTTTAAGGAGATGTCCATTAGGATGATATCAACGTGAAGACTCTCTAACATTGAGTAGCATTCTTCAGCATTGTCGCAAGCCTCAACTTCAAAACATCTTTTCAGAAAGATTTTTAGAAATTTTTGATTTTCCAAATCATCTTCAACAACCAAAATGGTTGGCAATTTTGAAGTCGTCATATTTATTCCCCTATAATTTTAACATTTCAAAAATACAAATAAACTAATCCAAGAAAAACATCTTAAGTGTGATTAATATTCATCCCAGCTTTTAACGTCGAGATTCAATGGGTCCTTATTTGTCATCGCTTCGGCTAATCTCATGGCGAGCTGGCGATTAGTAATGAGAGGGATTTTGTAATCCACGGCCGTTCTTCTAATCAAATAATCGTTTGTTAATTCTTCTTCTTGAAAATTCTTTGGAATGTTAATAACCAAATCTACGGCTTTGGATTTTATCAACTCTACGGCGTTCGAACTTTTATTATTTATCGGCCATTCAATCGTTTCTACGGGAATGCCATTGCTGTGCATAAACTTTGCGGTACCGGAAGTTGCGTAAAACTTTATACCAAGCTTCATCATCTGGCGCATTGGTTCCAGCAACTCAGATTTTGATTCGATCGTTCCGGAAGAAATTAGAACGGCTTTAATAGGGAATCTATAACCAACGGATGTTAGCGATTTTAAAAATGCCTCATCAAAATCCTCACCTAAGCAAGCAACTTCGCCGGTAGAAGCCATCTCAACTCCGGTGGTCGGATCGGCACCTTCAAGACGTGTAAAAGAGAATTCCGGCGCTTTAACACCTACATAATCAAGGCTAAGTGTAAAGTCTTCAACTTTCTCAACTTTTTGTCCTACAATAACTTTGGCGGCAATCTCAATAAAATTTTTCTTCAAAGTTTTAGATACAAATGGAAAACTTCTGGAAGCGCGCAAGTTGCATTCAATAACTTTTACTTTATTGTCTTTTGCAAGAAACTGAATATTGAACGGACCATTGATGTTAAGGGATTTTGCTATGGCCGCAGAAAACTCTTTGATCTGTCTCATTGTTTCTAAATATGTGCGCTGAGCCGGCAGAACTAAAGTTGCATCGCCGGAATGCACGCCGGCATTTTCAACGTGTTCGGAAATTGCCGAGCAAACAATCTTTCCGTTTTGAGCAACGGCATCAAACTCAAGTTCTTTTGCGTTAACCAAAAATTTTGAAATTACAACGGGATGTTCCGGAGAAACATCAACAGCTTTCTGTAAGAAGCGTGTCAATTCAAAATCATCTGTTGCAATTGCCATTGCGGCGCCGCTTAAAACGTAAGAAGGACGAACAAGTACGGGATAACCAACTTGGTTTGCAAACTTTAATGCATCTTTAATTGTGTTAAGATTGCTCCACGCCGGCTGACCGATTTCAAGTTCATCAAGCATTTTAGAGAATTTGCTTCTGTCTTCTGCTCGATCAATTGATTGTGGTGATGTGCCGAGAATTTTTATTCCAACTTTATTTAGCTTAAGCGAAAGGTTGTTTGGTGTTTGTCCGCCCATCGAAACGATTACACCTTTAGCTTTAATAGCGTCATAAATTTCCCAAATTGTTTCGGTAGTTAATTCTTCAAAGAACAAAGCATCACTTTCATCATAATCTGTACTTACAGTTTCCGGATTGCAATTTATCATCACTGTCTTGTATCCGTTCTCACGTAAAGTTTTGCCGGTATTAACGCAGCACCAATCAAATTCCACCGAGCTGCCAATTCTGTAAGGTCCGCTTCCAAGAATTATGATTGAGTTTTTAAGTTTGAACTCGAAATCGTGAGAGTAGGAATTATAGCTGAGATAGAGATAATTTGTTTTTGCCGGATATTCGGCTGCAAGAGTATCAATGTGCTGAATAAAAGGATGAATTTTGTATTTCTCGCGCATCATGTAAATATCGTGAGCATCTTTACCGACTACATTCGCAATTTGTCTATCGGAGAAACCATGCTGCTTAGCGTGTGTCAATAATTCTTTAGAGATTTTACCTTTTGTTTCTGCAACCTTTTTTTCAATCTCTACAATGTTCTGAATTTTATACAAAAACCATTTGTTGATGTGAGTTAATGTGTGAACCCAATCAATAGAATATCCTTGTTTAAGTGCTTGAACAACAGCAAACATTCTTTCTTCGGTCGGATTTTCAAGCGCTTCTTTCAATTCGTCAAATTCAACTTTTGTACGGCTTGCTGTTAAACCTTCCACACCAATATCAAGCATACGCATTGCTTTTTGAATTGCTTCTTCAAACTTTCGTCCGATGGCCATTACTTCTCCAACGGATTTCATTGAAGAACCAAGCTTGCGTTTAACGAGGCGGAATTTTTTCAAATCCCAACGGGGAACTTTAATAACAATGTAATCGAGAGCCGGTTCGAAAAAAGCTTTTGTTGTTTTTGTGATTGAGTTTGGCAATTCATGTAGACCGTAACCGAGAGCAAGTTTTGCAGCTACAAACGCAAGTGGATAGCCGGTTGCTTTGGAAGCGAGCGCGGAACTTCTGCTCAAGCGTGCGTTTACTTCAATTACACGATAATCTTGCGAATGAGGATCGAGTGCATATTGAATGTTACATTCACCAACAATTCCTAAGTGGCGGATTGTTTTGATTGCAACCTCCCGCAGCATATGGAATTCGTTGTTGGTTAATGTTTGGCTTGGTGCAACAACAATGCTTTCTCCGGTATGGATTCCCATCGGATCAATGTTTTCCATGTTGCACACAGTAATGCAGTTATCGAATCTATCACGTACTACTTCGTATTCAATTTCTTTCCAGCCTTCTAGATATTCTTCAACTAAAATTTGTGCGGAGTAATTGAGTGCTTTTGTTGCCAGTTTTTTTAACTCGGCTTTATTCCGGCACACACCGGAGCCAAGTCCGCCAAGCGCGTAAGCAATTCTGATGATTACCGGGTATTCAATTTCTTCGGCAAACTCGATAGCTTCTTCCAGAGAAGTAACAGCTTTACTCTGAGGAAACTTTACATCAATCTCTGAAAGCTTATTGCAGAATAACTGACGGTCTTCTGTGTTTTCGATTGCATCTATCTGCGTTCCGAGGACCTTTACGTTGTGTTTTTTTAGAATTCCTTCTCGGTGAAGAGCGAGTCCGCAGTTTAATGCAGTCTGTCCGCCAAAGCCAAGAATAATTCCGTCCGGTTTTTCTTTAGCAATTACCTTCTCAACATAGTTGGTGTTAATAGGAAGAAGATAAACTTTGTCTGCCAAGTAATCAGATGTTTGAATTGTTGCAATGTTTGGATTGATGAGGACAGTATATATTCCTTCTTCTTTAAGGGCCTTTATTGCTTGGGAACCGGAGTAATCAAACTCGCCGGCTTCTCCAATTTTTAGAGCTGAGCTTCCAATGATTAATATTTTTTTAAATTTCACTTTACATCCTTCAAGAATTCGTCAAAAATAAATCCGGTGTCTACCGGTCCCGGTGCAGCTTCGGGATGAAATTGTACGCTGCGGAATGGAAGTTTTTCGTGTCTCATTCCTTCGTTGGAATAATCATTCAAGTTTTCAAACCAAGGCTGAAATCCGCGCGGCAACGATTTTGTATCAACCGCAAAACTGTGGTTCTGTGATGTTACATAACATTTATTCCCGCCTACTTCTTTAACCGGCTGATTCTGGCTACGGTGGCCATATTTTAATTTATAAGTTTTAGCGCCGGCCGCAAGAGACAAAATCTGATGCCCCATGCAAATACCAAGTGTAGGAACTTGTTTCTGTATTAACTTCTTGGCAGTAGTTACAAGCTGTTTGTAAACAATTGGATTACCCGGTCCGTTAGAAAGCAGAACTCCGTCAAAATCTTCTTTGTCAACATTGTAATCATAAGGAACGCGAAGTACGGAAACATTTCTATCTAGTAAGTTTTGCAATATGCTTTTTTTGCATCCGCAATCAATCAAAAGAATGCGCTTCTTACCGCTGCCATGCTTTTCAACTTGCTGAACAGTCACTTTCGAAATAAGATTATCTAAGTCGGGATTGTAATATTCGATTTTATGCTTATCAACTTCAATTTTGCCAAGCATTGTACCATGCTCACGCAAAATTTTTGTAAGGCGTCTAGTGTCAATTCCATAAATTCCGGGTACACCAAACTCTTTGAGCCATTCGTCTAAACTTTGGAATGCATTCCAGTGGCTGTAATGTTCCGATTCTTCTGAAACGATTAGCGCTTGGATTTGTACACGGTCCGATTCAAAAAATTTTTGAAGTTCTGAAACATCATCCATCTCGGGAATACCGTAATTGCCGATTAATGGATACGTCATAACAAGAATTTGACCTTTGTAGGATGGATCAGTCAATGTTTCCGGGTAGCCAACCATTCCGGTATTAAATACAACTTCTCCGGCAACGGAGCGCTGGGCACCAAAAAGTTTTCCTTCAAAAATATTTCCATCTTTTAATACAAGTCTTACGGTTGGTTTTGCTGTGAGGGTGTTTTTATCCAATTGCTATCTGGCTCCAATTCTTAGTGATTATTAAGGGCGGGAGGATTCTCAAAAAAGCCTTACAAAGGTAAAAAAAAATGGTTGCCCTTCAAAAACATAAAAGCAAATGTGAATAATTATGCAAAAATTTTTCGGGTGATATGCCTCACCCTCAAAAAACGAGCAAAATTTTATTTTCCTAGCGCGAATGTAGGCCGTCCTGGCTGGAAATTCCTACATTGGTGAGGGCAAAAGGGAGCGAAGTAACGCCCCCTTTTGTATTTTAAAGCAACAGTTTCAGAAAGCTATGCTCAAATCATTATCTTTTTTGTTAGTTCTTCTTTTTTTTACTGCATGCAGTTCCACAGTTCGTTATCAAAAAGTGAGATATGAAACTGATCGGGAAGAAAAAGAAAAGATGGTGAGTGATAACAAAGTTGAATCCGAAGTTGAAGCTACTGATGATGAAGTTTTAGAAACTCAGACTGGAGTAGCTTCTTTTTACGCAGATAAATATCATGGTCTACCAACTTACAGCGGCGAAATCTATGATATGTACGGACTTTCCGCTGCGCATCAAACATACAGAATGGGAACAATTGTTCGTGTTACAAACCTTTACAATAAAAAATCAGTTATAATTCCAATTAATGATAGAATGCCATTCTGGCCTGACCGGATTATTGATCTTTCTTACGGAACAGCAATAGAACTTGATATGCTCACCGCGGGAATTGTTGATGTTAAAATTGAGGTTTTGAAGTGGGGAGAAGGGAGAAAATAGCTTCCCCTTTAGCGAATCTAAAATTCGTTTTTTACATCTAATATAGAAATCACGGTTATTCTTTTAGAAATTACCAAGAAAGGAGTGTTTTGAAAATAGATAAAGCATTTTTGCTGAAGCGTGTACTTCCGGTTTTTGCCGGTGCTTCACTTGGTTACGCTTACTATTATTTTATTGGATGTACTTCCGGTTCATGCCCTATTACAAGCAATCCGTGGATTTCTACTATTTACGGCGGAGTTGCCGGATTTATAATCTCAATTCCATCAAAGAAGAAAGCAGATGATAACGCGACAAATTGAAATTGAGGACTTGGTTAAGCTTTTACCGGAAGCAGTAGCTTATCTTAGCGAGAAGGGAATAAGATGTTTGCGTTGCGGAGAACCAATTTGGGGAACGCTGGAAGACGCATCTAAGGAAAAAGGTTTTTCCGATGAACAGATTTCCATGTTCGAAGCGGAACTTAATCAGAAGTTAATGTGTAAATTATTATAAATTTTGTACACAATAAGAAATTACTATTTTTAAACAGATTAATTAGAGGAAGTAATGAGCCAAAATAAAAACAAGAAATCAACACCGGTATTAACCAAACAACATAGAAGCAGAATTTATACGGGAATATTCTTTGCTGTAGTAATACTTCTTTTCGGATTCAATAATTCAGATTATCTTTTTGGCGGCGAAGAACCAAGCGGCCCATATCCGCCAAATTATGTTCCAGCCGGTGAGCAGAAATCTGTTCAAGCTCCCGATTTTGAATTGCAGACGCCGGATGGAAAGAAACTCAAGCTATCCAGCCTTAAAGGAAAAGTAGTAATTGTTGATTTCTGGGCAACATGGTGTCCACCCTGTCGGAAAGGAATTCCGGATTTAGTTGAGCTTAAGAAAAAATATGGCAAGAAAGGATTTGAGGTTGTAGGTATTTCTTTAGATGGACCACAAACAAAGGGTGATGTTGTTCCATTTATCAAAGATTATGGAATTAATTATCCGGTTGTTTACGGCAATGAAGCTGTTATAATCAACTATGGTGGTGTTCAATCAATCCCAACTGCTTTTGTAATCGATAAACAAGGTAAGATTGTTGCCAGCTATGTTGGGTTAAAAGGAAAAGAAGTTTACGAAGAGCATATTAAAAAACTGTTGTAATAATTTAGATCATGATCAAGGTCAAGAGTAAGATCAAGAAACACTCTTGATCTTGCGCTTGATCGTGATCTTACTCTTCTTTTATTTAATGTTCGTGTTCAAAATCTTGATGTAGGTTATTTTTCACTTCCAGATAATCACCAAGTCGTTGTAAAACATCCCAAGAGTAAATTCCAAAGTTGTAGCCATCTTTCCATTTTATCTGAATTGCGTAATTACCAACCATCTCAATTTTTTCTACTTCGTAAGCTTGAGAAGTAAGCGGCTGTTTAGGCGGCGGGGCGTAATGTTTCCATAGAATTGTTTCTCCCTTGTTGCCGGCGTCGGGCGATTCATCACGCAGAAATTTCAAATCGAAATTGTGAGTCTTGCCGTTATCCCAAACTATTTCCAAGCTTTCTTGCTTATTTAGCTTTATTTTTGTTGGTGTAGCCATTAGTGTTTCAATCCTTTCCGGATACTTGATGCAATAAAATTCGTGTGCAAATATCTATCATCTTTAGTGTATGTTCAAATAAAAAGACTCGCCGAAGCGAGTCTCTGCCGAACTTACTTTTATCCAGTATCCAGCATTAAGCATCTAATATCCAGAAGCCGGCTTATATTTTGTAACGAAATCCCGCGTACATCATTCTACCGTTAACCGGTCCCCAAATCATTGAAGCATCAAAATAATTTCCGTTTGGATGAAGCGGGTCAATGATTGGATTATCTTGCTTGAAGCCAAGTAAGTTTTCAATTCCAAGGTAAAGATCAAATCCTAAGAAGAAGGATCTGGTAACTTGCAGATTCACAACTGCAAAACTTGGCGAGTTTTCTCTCGCTTGAAGATTAACCGGGTTAGATGATGTTGAAGGCAAACGTTTTGGACCAAACCATTGAACTGTTAGGTCATATGTCATTTGTGCATCATCTTTTAATTCGCGCTCGGTTGAGTATGCAAGATTTAACAACACACGATTCTTAGAGGTAAATGGACGGTCTTGCATCTCGCCGCCGATTTCTTGCTTTACATCCATAAATCTGTAAGCAATTCTTGTATCAAGTCTTTCAATTAAAGGATAATTTAATTCTATCTGCATGCTGTTGGAGTAACTTCCGTTAGCGACAGAATAGAAATAAACTTCTTGCGGACTGAAATCAAGATCAGCTATAGTTGCTTGTTCAAATTGGGTGCGGTAGAAATCAACAGAGATTGTTCCATCGCGGTAATCGTAATTAAAATAGTGTGTAAGATTAACTCCAAAGTTCCAAGCTTTCTCTTGCGATAATCCGTAGCCGAATGATTCGTTCGACAAAATGTTCAGCTTACGTGCACTTGCAAAAACCGAAGAATTTTCGGTGAAGATGTTCGATGTTCTATAGCCTCTGCCGGCAACTGCTCGGAAAACCCAATCTTCTTGAGGAGCCCATCTCATATGAAAACGTGGGGTGAACATGAATCCATAATAATTATGCTGATCTGCTCTAGCACCAAGAATGAAAGAAAGATTCTCATCCATTGTGTAAGTGTATTCAAAAAAAGCTCCGGGAATTCTTTCAACACGTTGATAACGGTTTGCAATAAAAGTTTCATCGTATTGATCGAACAAGAAGCTAAACCCGGTTCTGAACTTATGATTAGGTGAACCGAAATTTGATTGGTAGATGAAATTAAAATAGCCGGTCTTTTCGTTTCCGTCATAATTTCTTAAACCAAACAAAGATGAATTTCTGTAGCTATTTAACGACCACTGTATTCCAAATGATTGATAAACTGCTTCCGGGAAAACATAACCAAACTTACCGTAAAGATTAAGTTGGTTGTTCTTTGTTGTGTATAAGTAATTTGGGTTTGAGTGACCAACAGTTTCTGAGTGTGAGTTAGTTCCACCGTTTTTCTCATCGCTCAAATACTGAAAACCGAATTGTCCTTCCCAACCATTCTCCGTATGGAATTGCCAGCGCTGCATTGCGTTGTAAGTTGTAAACTTTGGCATATCCATAAACCTATCGTTATTTGCATCAAAACCATGTTTGCGCGAGCTAGCATGAAACAAATTTATAACAGAAATATTCTCTGCTAGCGAAATTCTGTAATTCATGTTTCCTTCAAAACGCTGATCGTAATCTGCGTAAGTGTTAACAAACAATTTCTCTGTTTCAACCGAGTACGCTTTCTTTAGATCAACATCAATCTGTCCGGTCATCGATTCAAATCCGTTTGCAACCGAGCCGATGCCTTTTGAAACATTTATTGATTGCACCCACGTTCCCGGAATAAAAGTTAATCCGACATTCGACATAAGTCCACGGATGTATGGCAGATTTTCCATCGTTGTTTGGGTATATACTCCGGAAAGCCCAAGCATTTCAATCTGCTTAGCACCGGTAATCGCATCCGTAAAAGAAACATCAATAGAAGGATTTGTTTCGAAGCTTTCGGAAAGATTACAACAAGCTGCTTTATATAATTCTTTGTCCGTCATTATTCCTTTATTCTCGATAGAGAGATAATCGGAAAAAGTGGCGCTTTGCTTGCCCACTACTTCAACATCGCCAAGCTTTTTTGCTTCACCTTCTAAAACAATTTCAATTGGATCAGTGTTTTCAACATGAATGGAATATGCTTTATATCCAACCATACTTGCCATTAAATCATGGTATTCTTTTTTATACGGAATAGAAAATTTTCCGTCTAGATCAGTTGTAGTTCCAACCTTGGTGCCTTCCCAATAAACATTTACACCAATAAGTGGAACTTGCTTTCCTTCTTCATCTTTTTCAACAACTCTTCCTTTGAGTGTTTGCTGTGAGTATAAAAAAGCTGATGAAACCAAAAGAAGAAGCAAGATTAATTTGCTTTTCATTTTATTCTCCAAAATTAAAGTTGATTAGTGCGTTGTTGGGTTGTCTCGGTACAAACAGCACTTTGGCAACTTTGCATATACAGCGTCATCTGCTTTGAACTTGTCTGTATCATGTCCAACTTCAGCGGCGCGGTGCTTTAATGAATCAACTGTGATGTCTGGAGAAAGATAGGCTACCTTCATGATTTTTGTGGTCTTGTCCCACTTGGCAAACTTTACTTCTTTAATCTTCATCACTTTTTCTAATCTAGATTTACACATGCCACAATTGCCGGAAACTTTAAACTCTGCTTCCACAATTTTACTTTCTTGTGCGTAGCTAAAGGATGAAGCAATCAATAAAACAACGAATAAAGAAACTAACTTTTTCATATAACTCTCCTTGAGATAAAATTTTTTAAATGAGTAATGGTTCGACTAACAAAATGTTACGGTAAGTCGGTTTGATCTAAATAAGGAGAGTACGATTTATGATATAAGTCGGTGTGCCCGGAGGCGATTCGGTTATGGAATTTTGAATTATGGCGGTTTCAGCTATTTCCGTATTGTAAATTATTTCAACCGGAATTAGTATGTATTCTGAAAGGGAATCTTCAATAGTCACTTTAGCAGATGCAAAATGAAGATCATCCAGCTTGTATGAAACAACTTGATCCGTGCAGCAAGGATCTTCTACCGGCTCTTCACCACAGCAATCAACCGGCTCTTTTACTTCCGAAGTCATTATAACTCTTGCAGAAACCAATGTGTCTCCGCAAAAATGATTGGCTACAGTTAAACCTATAGTAGGGAGTAAATAAGCCAGAATAAACAATATGTGTACTAATTTTTTCACAGTGTAAAAGTACGAATTCTACAGTTTAGTATCGAGAAAAGTTTCGTTTTGTCAAAACTGAATGAAGTTAAAACTGTGCGGATATTAACTATCCGCACATAACCTAAAAACTTAGTTTTGATTAAGGATTAGAGGTAGGCCGTTTTTGCCGGAGCCAATTACAACAATTTTGCTGTTCGGAGAACTTGCTAACTTTTCTGTGGCTTCAATACCTTTCCATTGAAGAAGTTGATCATTAATGCCGCGGGAAACAATCGCTTGGAAGTCCGCAATACCTTTTGCTTCAATGCGTTTACGTTCAGCTTCTTGTTCTTCACGCTTCAAAACAAATTGCATGCGCTGGCTTTCTTGTTCCGATTTCAATTTCTCTTCAATTGCTACTGTTAATCCTTGTGGGAGAATAATCTGTCGCATTGGGGCAAACTCGATATTAATTCCTCGCGGACCAACAAGTTTTTCAAGTTCGGATTTTATCTCGTTAGCAAGCTGTTCACGAGAAGCAGTGTACAATGCCTTTGCATCATATTTGGAAGTAACACCCCGTACTACAGACCGGAATTGAGGAATTAAAATAACATTAGCATAATCTTCGCCAACAGTTTTGTAAATCTTGGATGCATTTTCGGGATCGAGGCTGAAGAGTAAACTGATTTCCAGCTGAACGCTTAAACCTTCCATAGAAGGAACATTCATCATCTCTTTTACTTCTTGTGTCTTGATGTTAAACTTAACTACGTTGGCTAAAGGATTTACAAAATTTACACCGGCTTTAAGAGTGTTGTCGCTTACGTTACCAAGAAAATCGACCACGCCAACTGTTCCGGCTGGAACAACCGTAAAGAGTTTAAAGAGTATTAGTAATACGCCTAATGCATAGCCAATAAAAGCGAATTTTGATTCTCTAATTTTCCCAGTTCTCTTTAGGTTTACATATGCTGTATAAGAAACTACTATTATCAGAATTGCAAAGATGAATAACATACCCGCTCCTTTATTTGTTATAAGAACTTATCATTATTTAATCACAGTGTGGATAAGTTTAACCGGCTTTGTTGCCTTTGTAGAATATTTAACTGCATATGTTAGCTTTTGTTTCACTAATTCTACCTTTTCTTTTCTGTCGGTAAACAATTCTGCAATTACATCACCTTTCTTAACCTTATCTCCAATCTTTGGATAGAAAATAATTCCAGCTTTCGGATCAATCTTGTCGGTCATAGTCATTCTTCCAGCGCCGAGTTCAAGCGATGCCATTCCAATTTCGAAGTTATTCATAGATTCAACAAATCCGGATTTCTCGGCAATTAACTGAACATGAATTTTAGATTTGGGATATTTCCCCGGATTCTTTAGATAAGTTATATCACCGTCTTGCAGTTTTGCCATTTCTAAAAATTTATCGAACGCTTTTCCATTATCAATCATTGATTGAGAAATTTCAATTCCCTCTTTAATTGACTTAGCTTTTCCGCCTAAGTAAATCATTGCACCAGAAAGATTGAGTGTAACTTCCAGCAAGTCGCTGACTTTCTCGCCTTGCAGAACTTTAATAGATTCGTAAACTTCAAGCCAGTTGCCAATATAATTGCCAAGCGGCTGGTTCATATCTGTTATCATCGCAATAACTTTTTTCTTAAATGCTTTAGCTGTGTTAACCAAAGAATCTGCCAGTGCAAGCGAATCTTCATACTTCTGCATAAAAGCGCCGGAGCCGGTTTTAACATCAAGAACAAGCGCGTCAATTCCTTCGGCAAGTTTTTTACTCATTATGCTTCCGGTAATGAGAGGAATAGATTCAACAGTTGCAGTTACATCTCGCAGAGAGTAAATCAGCTTATCAGCCGGAGCAATTTCTTTAGTCTGCCCAATTAAAACAGCACCGCATTTCTTAATGACACTTTTATAGCGAGTAAGATTAAGATCAGTTCGAAAACCGGGAATTGCTTCCAGCTTATCAAGTGTTCCACCGGTATGTCCAAGTCCGCGTCCGCTAATCATCGGTACGCTAATTCCAGCAGCTGCAACTATTGGTGCGAGGATCAAAGAAGTCTTATCACCAATTCCTCCGGTTGAATGCTTGTCAACTTTAATTCCGCGTATAGAAGAAAGATCAATCACTTGTCCGCTGTAAAGCATTGCTTTAGTTAATGCGGCGGTTTCTTGCTTTGTCATTCCTTTTAAGAAAGCAGCCATTAAGAATGCAGAGAATTGGTAGTTGGGAATCTTTCCGTTTGTGAAATTTGCAATTAAATATTGAATTTCTTCTTCAGATAGAGAATTCCCGTTTCTCTTCTTGCGGATAAGTTCAACTGTGTTCATTTTTGTTCCAAAATTAATCTTACGATTCACGAAAAAGTTGGCTTGAAGCTTGAGGCCAACTCTATTAACTTGCTCTCACAAAATTAAACTAAAAGAGGAAAACATGTTCGATTCCAATTACAAATTCACTTGTGTGGACCGATTTCTCAAATACGTAAAAGTCGATACTCAGTCAAACGAAGATTCGACAACCTTCCCAAGCGATCCGAAGCAGTTAGAACTGTCCCGTCAGTTGGTTGATGAATTAAAGCAAGTAGGATTAACAGATGCTGAAATAGATGAGTTTGGTTATGTAATGGCAACGCTTCCTTCTAATACTGAAAAAGATGTTCCGGTAATTGGATTTATTGCGCATGTTGATACTTCTCCAGCTGTTAGCGGAACTAATGTTAATCCGGTAATTCATAAAAATTATCAAGGCGGTGATATTGTACTTCCAAAAGATCCAACCAAAATTATTGATGCTGCGGGCAATTCGGAGCTGAAGGATATGATTGGAATGGACATTATAACTACAGATGGAACAACATTGCTTGGTGCAGATGATAAAGCCGGAATTGCGGAAATAATGGATGCGATGAATTACTTAATCCAACATCCGGAAATTAAACATGGAAAAATAAGAGTTTGCTTTACACCGGATGAAGAAGTGGGACGCGGAACAGAGAAGTTTGACGTTGCCAAATATGGTGCAAAGTATGCTTACACAATTGATGGCTCAACGCGCGGCGAAGTTGAAACAGAAACGTTTAGTGCAGATGCTGTTGTTATTAAATTTCACGGAAAGAATGTTCATCCCGGCTATGCAAAGAATAAAATGATTAATTCAATAAAAATCGCTTCGCGATTCTTAGAAATGCTGCCAAAGGAAACTCTTTCTCCCGAAACTACAGAACTAAGAGAAGGATATGTGCATCCAACATCGGTTAACGGAAATGAAACTCTTACGGTTATAAAGTTTATTATCCGCGATTTCTATGCAGACAAGTTGAAGGAGTTTGAAGATTTTCTAAAAGACTTGTGCGAAAAAACAATTGTTCAATTTCCGGGCGCTACATATGAGTTTGAAGTGATTCAACAGTACCGCAATATGAAGTATATTTTGAATGATCACCCGCAAGTTGAAGAATTTGCTTTAGAAGCTCTCAACCGCTTAAACATTAAGCCGATTCAATCTGCAATTCGAGGTGGAACCGACGGTTCTCGTTTAAGTTATATGGGCTTACCGACTCCAAACCTTTTTGCCGGCGGACATAATTTCCACGGTTATTTGGAATACGTTGCTGTTCAAGATATGGAAGCTTCTGTAAAAATGATTGTTACTCTTGCTCAAGTTTGGGAAGAGAAATCGTAATGTAAAGACGCGCCATGGCGCGTCTCATAAAAATAGCCTTGAACCTAAAATATGCCTCATAGATTAAAACGAGCGACAGATGTTGCTCTTGGTATAAATATTTTTCTTTTCGTCATTAAAGCAATTGTTGGCGTGCTTTCCAACTCAATTGCAGTTATTGGTGAGGCGTTAAATTCATTTACCGATGTCCTTGTCTCTATCGGAATTAAAGTTGCAGTAAAGATGTCCCGTGAAAAACCCGATTCAAAACATCAGTTCGGTCACAATGCAGCTCAGCCAATCGCGGCATTTATACTTTCTGTCTTTGCGTTTGTTGTCGGAATTAATATCGTGGAAGAATCTATTAAGCGCTTCATTGAACCGAAAGAAATTAATACCATCCCCGCCGTTTATGTTGTTTTGATAGTTACTATAATCACCAAAATTTTGTTGAATAGATACCAAGTTGGAATTGCGAAGATGTTCAACAGTCCGGCAATACGTGCGGCATCTGTTGACAGCATAAATGATGTATTGGCTTCTTCAATTGCTCTTGTTGGCGTTGTTGGTGCGGCATTCAATTGGAATTACTTGGATAGTATTGCGGGAATAATGGTTGCTATGTTTGTGTTCAAATCCGGGTGGGAAGTTGCCAGAGAGAATATAGATTACCTTATGGGCACTTCTGCCGATGGTGAATTCGACAAACAAGTTAGAAAAATTGCACTGGAAACAAACGGTGTAAAGGGAATTAACGATTTACGTTCGCTTTACGTTGGCGATAAATTTCATATAGAAATCCATGTGGAAGTTGATGGCAAATTAACAACATCGGCTTCGCACGATATTGGAAATGAAGTTCGTTTCGCACTAGAAAAAATTGATGAAGTTCACAAAGTATTTGTTCATGTAGATCCGGTTTAAATGAACCGTCGACCTATCTTTCAGACACTCTACTTCAAGCAATAAGTATTCAGTTTACTTATTTTCAAACCAATAAATAAGAGAGAAACATGATTACTCTTAAAAAGCAGACTCTCCTTTGTCTTCTAAATAATTCGGTTGAAAAATACCCGGAAAGGCCTGCTCTATCGTTTGTTGACCAACCAAAAATATCTTATACGGAATTCAAAGCTAAGGTTGACGAAGTAATTCGCTTTCTTAAAAGCGAAGGCGTAATTGCCGGTGATCGAGTTGCTATTTTGAGCGAGAACCAGCCCAATTGGGGCATTGCATATTTTGCTATTACTACGATAGGAGCTATTGCCGTTCCTATCATGACTGAATTTCACTCTGAAGAAGTTCATCACATAATCCGTCATTCGGAAACTAAAGCGATTTTTATTTCCGCCAAGTTCTTTAATAAGATTGATGATTTAGACTACGATCAATTAATGAGCAGAATTTTGTTGGATGATTTTACTGTCATCCCTCCGGATACAAAGAACGATTTGCTAAAGGAATTAATCTCTGACGGAAAAAAAGAATTTGCCAAGATTAAAGAAGCGGCATTTAAGTTTGTTGGTTTGCTTCCCGACGAAGTTGAGGAAGATAACCTAGCTCTTATACTTTATACAAGCGGAACTACGGGGCATTCTAAAGGAGTAATGCTAACACATAAGAATGTGGTTTCAGATGCTTTATCTACACTTAATATGATTGTTATGGGTTCTAACGATAGAATGCTTTCTATGCTTCCACTGTTTCACACAATGGAATCAACGCTTGGATTAGTTGTTCCGCTGGCGGTTGGTGCATCCGTAACTTATCTGGATAAGCCGCCTACTGCCGCAGCATTATTGCCCGCCCTATTAAAAGTAAAGCCTACTGTTATGCTTGCAGTTCCACTAATCATAGAAAAAATTTACAGAAATAGAGTTTTGCCGGAATTTAATAAGAAAGCAATTGTAAGAGGACTTTATAAAATTCCAACAATTAGAAAAAGATTGAATAGAATAGCCGGAAAAAAATTGGCGCAAACATTTGGCGGAGAATTGAGAATGTTCTGCATCGGCGGAGCGGCACTTTCTGCCGATGTTGAAAGATTTTTAAGTGAAGCCGGGTTCCCTTATGCAATTGGATACGGTTTAACAGAAACTTCTCCATTAGTTACCGGAACCGGACCGGAAGGCGTTCGTCTACGTACGGCCGGCAAGCCAATGTTGTGGATGCAAGTTAAAATTGATGAGCCCGATTCCAAGAATGGGGAAGGTGAAATTTTAGTTAAAGGCCCTAACGTTATGAAGGGGTACTATAAGGATCCGGAGAAAACTGAGACAGTATTCACAAAAGATGGATGGTTTAAAACCGGCGATCTTGGAGTTATTGATTCGGATGGATATCTCTACATAAAGGGAAGATCGAAGAATGTAATTATTGGTTCTAATGGGAAAAATATTTATCCGGAAGAAATCGAATCAATCATTAATGAATTCCCATATGTCTCCGAATCTCTTGTTATGGAAAAAGGAGATCAACTTGTTGCAAGAGTTTACCTTAATTACGAAGAGATTGACAAGGAATTTAGAATTCAGAAACTTGGCGAATCAAAAGCGCGGGAAATAATCACGAAAATATTCGCAGATCTACTTGTTCAAGTAAACATTCGTGTTAATACGTTTTCTCGTATAAACAGAATTATAGAGCAGCCGGTACCGTTTGAAAAAACACCGACTCAAAAGATCAAGCGGTATCTTTACGTGGAATAGAAAATGCACTTGTTGGTTCTGCCATTTATGAAACCAAAAGTTTATTTTACGTGTATTAGTAAATAAGATTATTGAAAAAGGAAGTGTTAATGAAAAAATTCTCGATTCTGCTGTTATTAATTGTGTTTGCCGGATCTACTTTTGCTCAAGACCCAAATCTTGTACTGAAGAAAGATCATAAAATAGATTCCACCAAGGTTATTGTTCCGGATGAGTTTTACAAGAGGGAAGGACAGATAATTCTAAATTTGCTCTCTATCTATCATTACAAAAAACCGCAGCTCAACGATTCACTATCATCGGTAATTTTTGATGAATATCTGAAGAGCATGGATATAACCAAAAGTTATTTCTACAAATCGGATGTTGAACAGTTTGAAAAATATAGATTTACTTTCGATGACTTTATTCGTCAAGGCTCGTTAGATGTTCCATTTCAGATTTTTAATGTTTTCAAGAAAAGAGTGAGTGAACGAATTGAGTTTGTTAAGAAGACATTAAAAACAGAGTTCGACTTTACTGTAAACGAAACTTTTAAGCCGGATAGAGAAAAAGCGGATTGGGCAAAAACCGAGGATGAACTAAATGAAATTTGGCGTTTGCGATTGAAGAGTGATGCGTTAAGTATGGTGCTCGCAAAAAAAGAAGCTAAAAAAGTTTATTCCGATTTAACAAAACGATATGAGAATTTTCATAAAGTAGTTCTCCAGTATGAAGCGGAAGATGTATTCTCGATTTACATTAATTCCGTAACTCAAACTCTCGATCCTCATACGGATTATTTCTCACCAATGAATTCTGATAACTTTACGATCGCGATGAAACTTTCGCTAGAAGGAATTGGCGCGCAGCTTAGACAAGAAGGTGATTATACAACAGTTGTGTTAGTGATTCCAGGCGGACCGGTTGCAATGAGTAATCTGTTACATGAAGAAGATAGAATAGTTGGTGTTGCTCAAGGTGAAGATGGCGAAATGGTTGATGTAATAGGATGGCGCTTGGATGATGTTATTCAACTTATCCGTGGTAAGAAAGGCTCTTTGGTTCGCCTTCAAGTTCTAAAGAAAGAAGAAGGCGATAACGCGATTGCTAAAGAAATTAAATTAGTTCGCGATAAAGTAAAATTAGAAGAGCAAGCCGCAAAAAGTGAAATTCTGGATTTTGAACAGAACGGCAAACAGTTTAAGGTTGGTGTTGTAAAGCTTCCAACATTTTATACGGATTTTGAAGGACAGCGTTTAGGTAAACCGGATTATAAAAGTACAACCAGAGATGTTAAAGCAATCATCTCAAAATTTAAGGAAGAGAAAGTTGACGGTGTGGTAATGGATTTGCGCGGCAACGGCGGAGGCTCTTTGCAAGAAGCAATTCAACTTGCGGGTCTATTCATTAAAGAAGGACCGATTGTACAAGTAAAAGATGCTCGTCAGCAAATTGAAGTTGACCGGGATCCGGATCCAACAATTTTTTATGATGGCCCGATGGTAACTCTTGTCGATCGTTCCAGTGCATCAGCTTCAGAAATTTTTGCAGCGGCAATTCAAGATTACGGAAGAGGTGTAATCCTTGGTGAAAAAACTTGGGGCAAAGGTACTGTTCAGCAGTTGGTTGATCTTGGAATGATGATTAAGACCGAAGGAAAGAAAGCCGGACAGATAAAATTAACTCAAGCAAAATTTTATCGTATTAACGGAAGCAGTACACAAAGAAAAGGCGTTACGCCGGATATTTTGTTCCCTTCTCGTTACGAGATTGATGAGTTTGGCGAGGAATCAAGACCAAGCGCACTAGCTTGGGATCAAATTCCAACTTCCGATTACGCACCATATATGAACTTGAGCAGCGTTATTCCGGAATTGAAATTGAAGCATGAATTGAGATCGAAGAAAGATCCGGAATTTCAGTTAGAGATTGATGAGATAAACGATTACAAGAAAGCCCGCGAACAAAAAGAATTTTCGCTGAATCAAGAAGTACGTAAAAACGAGCGCGAAATTGCTGAAGCCGCCAGAAAGAAACGTGAGGATGAAAGAGCTACTTTGCTTGGAATCAAAATTGAAGATAAGAAAGAAGTTGCTGCAGAGATTTCCAAAGTAAGTGATTACGATCTAAGAGAAAGCGGAAGAATTTTAGCTGATTTCATTCTTTCAAAAAATAGATTGAAACTGGTTACACAAGATTAATATGTGAGATAATATTTTGAAGACTAACGCGGTCCGCATTCTTGAAGCGAAAAATATTGCTCATTCAACGTTTGAGTATGAATCCGACGAAAACGAAATTGATGCTGTTTCCGTTGCTCTTAAGATAAATGCAGAGCCGGAAACAGTATTCAAAACTCTTGTCGCTAGAAATGAAAAGAATGAACTGCTTGTATTTGTTATTCCGGGCAACTTTGAGTTGAATCTAAAAAAAGCCGCAAAAGCCAGCAACAGTAAAAGCATTGAATTAATCAAAGTAAAAGAACTTCAGCCGCTTACCGGATATATTAGAGGCGGCTGTTCACCAATCGGGATGAAGAAACTTTTTCCTACCTATATTGATGAAACCGCACAACTTCATACTAAAATTTACTGTAGTGCCGGTGTAAGAGGAATGCAGCTTTTTCTCTCACCTATTGATCTCGCGGCTGTTGTTGAAGCTGATTTTTGCGATATAATCTAAAACGGAAACCCCTTTAAAATTTTTTCATCACTCCGCTATTTTCACATTTGAATCGTCTAATCAGCATCACAAAAGCGAGATACATTATGAATAAGTGGCTAATTATTTTAGCACTCTTTTTGGCTTCATGTTTTACTTTCGCTCAAACATCTAGTTTTACATCACAAATAAATTTTTTAGCAAATCCTCAGCACACTAGTTTCTATCAAGAAGAAGCTGTTGCATCTTCTCCGGAGGTTAAATTCATATTCGAAACTAAAGGTGCGGTTAGATCAACACCGGCTATTCATCAGAATAAAATTTATTTCGGAAGTGGAGACTCGCATCTCTATTGCATTGATGAAACTATTGGAAATGAGATTTGGAAATACAAAACCGGTGGAGCTGTTACATCATCTCCTTATGTCGTAAACAATAAATTATATTTTTCTAGCAAAGATGGATTTCTATACTGCCTAAATTCTTCAAATGGAAAACTGATTTGGAAATTCAATCTTGGCAAAGAACTCTTCTACAAATGGGAATTCGATTATTATCTCTCAAGTCCCACCGTTGCGGATAATGTGGTTTACATCGGCAGCGGCGATGGAAATTTGTACGCAGTAAATTCCAACAATGGGAAATTACTGTGGAAATATTTTGCCGGCTCAAGAATCAGATCAACACCGGCAATTGCAAGTGGCATTTTGTACTTCGGCGATTTTGCCGGAAAACTATACGCAATTGATTTGAAGAGTCATAAGCCTAAATGGATTTATGAAACCGACGGCGTTAAAATTAACATTGAAGAATTTCTGTTTGATAGAAGCGCGCTGGTTTCTTCGCCTACGGTTTATAAAGATGTTGTGCTTGTAGGAAGCCGTGAGGGTTTTCTTTACTGTGTCGATATAGAAACCGGTAAACTAAATTGGAAGTATGATCACAAAGTTTCTTGGGTTATTTCAACACCGGCAATTTATAAGGAGAATGTAATTGTCGGAACTTCCGACGGACATTTTGTGAACTCTGTTAACATCAAAACCGGTGTTGAAGATTGGAGATATAAAACTAAAACTCCGGTTTGGACAACAATGGCTATCGCTTCCGGTGTTGTTTACGGCGGAGATTATAGCGGTAATTTTTTTGCTTTAAACGCTGAATCGGGAAAGGAGCTCTGGAATTTTAAAACCGGCGATAGAATTCATGGCTCTCCGGTTGTTAAAAATGGAGTTGTATATTTTGGCGCGGACGATGGAAATATGTATGCAATTGGCGGATCGAAAAAATTTAGTGATCGTAATGAGAAATTTAAAAAAGCAGTTTATTGGGAAGAATCTAAAGTTTACAATTACTTTTCCAATAAGACCGATGAGTTCATCCGCGACTATTTTATTCGGGAAGGTTACGAACTTGTTGACGGAGAGAAGCTGAAGTCGTTTATAGAAGATAGAAACAAAGATCACTTGCCATCTGTAGTTGTTTTCGCTAAAAATGATTTTCCCAAAACTATTGTTAACGATTCTACCAAAACAGATTTACTGCGGGAATTCTTAAAGGGCGACAACAGAGCTGTTTTGCTCGGCGAAAATCCGCTAGCGTACATTAAAGATCATACCGGCAAACTTGTCGAACTGGATTATCGTAAAGCGTCAAAATATTTTGGAATTGATTATGGCGGAGAATTGACTGAAGCAATGAAAGGTCTTATTCCAGATTATGTAACAGAAGAAGGAGTAAAGATTGGACTTAAGGGATTCCGAATTACAATGGCCAGTGTTAATCCGCATCAAGTTTCTAAAGTCTATGCATTGGATGAAAATGGACGAGCAGCTTTGTGGCTCAAAAACTATGGCGGTCCGGCTAATTCCGGTTTAGTCCAGTTATGGGTTGATTGGCAGCTACCAAACGCCTTAAATCAGATTAAAAACGCGGCTGAATTTGGTCTAAAATAAATTTTTAAATGGTTATTTCCATATTTAACCGAATTTTTATAGATTTGGCCGCAAAAATAAACGAGGTATATAATGGCTAAAACGCAGACCTTTGGAGATAAAGCCAAAAAGGTAAGATCCACAGTAGTTAATGTTAAAGTGGTAAAGACCGTTAAATCAGCAAACGGAAGTTTCAAATTCCATGAAAAATTTGTTAGACTTGACGACATCAGCAAAGTAAATACAATTAACTAAGCAGTTTTGCTGTAAAAGAAAAAGTCCCGCCTTGAGCGGGATTTTTTATACCACATTTTTTCACTTGCATTTCTAAGACTGATTCTGTTAGTTGCATTCACTTAAAATTAGGGACAAAAAACAACAGGCTCTTTTTTCAGTTTACTGGGGTCGCAATTAAAATCACTTTCATAATTACTCCTAAACTCTAAAAAGTAAAAGCAGAAGTAGCAGTGTTTTTCCATACTGTAAAGCTACCATTGGAAATAGAAATCTATTTGTATCTATTTAATTGTATCAAAAATTATTTGAACATACAGTGTGCTAAGTAAAAAAATTATTCAGATTAAACTACTAACATTCTACAAGGGGAACGCTCCATGAAACAGATTATTTATTTTTTCTCACTCATTATTCTTTTTACAATTAACATCAACGCTCAAACTGTTGGGCTTGGCAATACCGATCCTTCTGTGTTTTCGGATTACAAGTTGCCGGATATTAGCACTCATTCGCTATGGCTTGGATCAGAGTTCACTTTTTATTCTAACAAAACAATGTCTAAAAACGATTACAATCCTAATAGATATCAATACAGAGGTGACCTTTCACTGTCTCCTGGTTATTCTTATATGAAACAAACAGATGAAAGCAAGCTGGATATTCTTGGTAGAGTGTACGGAAGTTATAATAATGAATACCATGTAAATGATGGGAATAATAATTACACTGCTGATAGAGAAAAAAGATCGAGGTATGGTTTAAATCTCATATCTATTATGGACTATTACAATCATTTTGAGGGAAGTAGTTATTACTATTCGTTAGGAACGTTAGCTGGAGCCCACTTTGAAGAAGAGAATTATAAAGATGCATACCAGAGGGGGGAGAAACAGCAGAATTTCAACTGTTTCGCTGGAATTGGATGGGGTAAAATTAGAGTGGTTACACCGGTCGTATTAGCGTTAAGATTACAAGAAAGACTTAAGCAAATCAACGCTCTTAATCAAGATCTAAAGCATAGTACAATACAAAAAGTAGCTAAAGAGTTTTCAAATGCAGGCTACCTTTCAGAGACTCATGATAGAAGCGACAAATATTTGTGGGAAAGAATAGATAATTCGCTTTCTGCAGACGGAGTTTCGTTGGATGGTTTAAACCAATATGGAAATTCATATATAAGAGAAATTCCAAACGAAATAAGATTTGAGAGATACGAGGGAATTCAAGTAGGTATAAAATTTGGACTGGAATATTTTAACTACTTCTCAAAGTATGAAAATAGTCGCTGGTTAAGCGAATCGTTTTACTTGAAGAGCAATCCCTATGTTACATACAGTCATCAATTGGATTTATATTCTCAAGTATCTTTTAATCTCTCTTTGTCGATGGGTCCAAGCGTAAACAAGAATACTGATATCAAGCAGAGTTATTTATTAACGTATGATGTAGGTTATGACCGTGAGCTTACAGACCGTTTTGTTTTTTCAGTAAAGCATAAAATGTGGCTGGAATATAGAAACAGACAAGAAAAAGAAAGAGGAATAAATACTTCATTTAGTATATCCGGGAACTACTTTTTGGAAGATAATATTGCAATAACTGCTTCTTACAATTTGTCGTATGATGATACAAACTACCCAAGTGAATGGAGAACGATAGATATACAAAATAATCTAAGGGTTGGGGTTACATATTATTTTGATAGGGGAATAATAATTAAATAAAGATCGGGTTTTGATAATTGCTTCAAATGCACTGTCGCGGAATGGTCCGCGACAGCTTTGGAATTTTTGCTAATTAAGCCGATACAACTTCAATTGTGGGGTTAACCTCGCGGCGAAGCAAATTCTCGATAGCTACTAAAGTTCCTCTTATAGAGCTTGGACAGCTTCCACACGCGCCTTGGTAACGAATCTTAAGAGTATGACCCTCTAATCCCATAACCTCTAATCCACCGCCGTCTCCGGCTAATGCGGGGCGAACTCGGGTATCTAGAATCTCGTTGATCTTTTTCAAAAGAACTGTTTCCTCCTCGGTAGACATCTGTGGTGTATCATTTTCTGCCGGGATCTGAGCTCTATCAAAATTCTTTATGAATTCAACAAATGGGCGTTGAATGTTGCCCCAAGCAACTTTAGGATCCTTTTCAATTGTAATGAATTTATCCATATAGAAAACGGAAACTACTCCGCCAATAGCAAAAATACCGCTGGCAAGAGGATCGTTCTGAGCTTCTTCGGAAGTTTTATAATTACGTGTTTCTCTTGTAAGCAATTTTTCGTTTAAAATAAACTTAAGTGCTTGCGGATTTGGCGTAAGGTCAACATCTTGAACTTGTAACATAATTTTCTCCTTTTCTTACATAACCAAAAAACTGTCTGGTTAGTTTCTTTTCAGCAAACTTAAGAAAAAATTGAATGTGGATTCAAGCTTGATGAATTATCGTTTTTAAACTCCAAATTGCAGTAAGTGATGATCCAAATGTTTATACATTAGCGAGCTCCATTGGGTTGGAGTCAGCGTGCCGAAAAATGTGTGCGGATTTGTAGTACAGTTTGCTTCACCGCCTACATGAAATTTTTGAATCAACTCCATCAAATGCTGTTTTTCTTTTTCGAATGATTCAGTGTTTACAATTATAAAACCGGGATGAGTTGGACTGCTTTTTCTAAACGGTTTATCATTTGTGGTTTGAGATTTTAATAACGAGCCGATTAACCGCAGAAATAAACCGGACTTAAGAACAGTCTGTCCAGTAGCTGTTTTCATACCAACGGAACAATGAGTCAACATTTGTTCAACACTCATCTTTCCCCAAACTCTTTGTGTTTGAGGAGTAAGTTTATTGAACCTGTCTATAATTTCATCAACAACTTCCTTTTGAAACAGAGTTTTCATGTTGACCTTCTATTTGTTGTTAATTAACAAAACAAACTCACCTTTAAGATTTTTTTCTTCCGCAATTTTCAAAACATGTGCTGCGGTTCCTCTAAAAAATTGTTCATTCGGTAAAGTAAGATCGAACGCTACAACAAGATTTGTTTTCTCGCCGAAAATTTTAGAGATATCTGCAAGAATTGCTTTTAAGCGGTAGGGCGTTTCCATTAATACTATAATTTCTCTTACGTTTTTCAAACGCAGTAATTCTTTTTTTCTGATTTCACTTTTGGGAGAAAGCCATCCGGCAAAATAAAATTTATCAAGTTTGAATCCAGAGCCGACAAGTGCAGACATAATTGAACTGGCGCCGGGAATTGGAACAACATCAATTTTTGCATCAATACACATTTGAACAAGCTGGGTTCCGGGATCTGAAAACAAAGGTGTTCCGCAATCGGAAATCAGCGCGGCAGACTTTCCTTCTTTAATTTTTCTTAAAACTTCGCGGGAAGATTCATCTTCATTGTGTTCGTTAAGAGAAAACAGTTCTTTTTCGATGTTGTATTTGGAAAGGAGGCGGCGTGCTTCTTTGAATTCTTCGCAGATAATAAAATCAACCTCTTTAAGAACGTTTAATGCGCGCAGAGTGATGTCTTCGTAGTTGCCGATGGGGGTAGATACTATGTAAAGTTTTGGTTTCATTTTACCGCAGAGGCGCAGAGGCGCGGAGAAACTTAGCGTTCTCCGCGTCTTTGTGGTTAATTTTTAAATCGGCTCTTGAAGCGAGTCGAGCAGCTTATCAAGCTCTACTATTTTCTTTTCGCCGGAACGTCTATTCTTTAATTCGATTTTCCCTTCTTTAAGATTTTTCTCGCCGCAAATAACTTGTATAGGCATTCCGAGCAGATCGGCGTCATTAAACTTAACACCAGCACTTCCGTCAAGTCTGTCGTCAAATAAAACTTCATAACCTTCATCAGTTAATTGTTTATAAATCTTTTCAGCAGTTTCGGAAACCAATGCGCTCTTCATATTCAATCCAATCAGATGAATATCAAACGGAGCGAGAGGCTCTTTCCAGAGCAATCCTTTTTCATCATAGTTTTGTTCTATAAAGCAAGCAAGAATTCTTTCAACACCTATTCCGTAGCTTCCCATTACTATCGGCTTCTCTTTTCCATTTTCATCTAAGAAAAGAACGCCAAGAGCTTCCGAATACTTTGTACCGAGTTTGAAAATGTGTCCGAGTTCAATTGCTTTGAAAACTTCAAGAGTTGATCCGCAGCGGATACATTTTTCGCCGCTTTCGGCAGTGCGCAAATCAAAATATTCTATGTTAGGAACATCGCGACTTAAATCTAATCCGCCAATGTGATAATCATTTTTGTTGGCGCCGCTGAACATGTTGTTGGAATCTTTTAAGAGATTATCAGCAATGATTTTATGCTTGAAGCCAATAGGTCCAATTGATCCGGCATCAGCACCGGAGATTTCTTTTAATTCTTCCGGATGACATGGACGAACTGTTCCACCGAGAACGCTTCCAAGCTTTGTTTCATTTACTTCATCGTTTCCAAGCATAAGAACAAGCACCGGTTTATCATCATGCATATAAACACGGCTCTTTGCTGTTTCATGTTCATGAATTTTTAAGAACTCGCAAAGTTCATCTATCGATTTAACATTAGGTGTTGAAATTTCATAAACAGTTTTGCTTTCTTCGTGATGTTTTGCTGATTCAGTTACCGATTGAGCAACTTCTGCATTAGCGGCATAACCGCATTTCTCACAATAGGCAACAGTGTCTTCTCCGGCATCACTCTTAACCATAAATTCTTCGCTTTTGCTACCGCCCATTGCGCCGCTAGATGCGCCTACAACAAAATATTTTAATCCGCATCTATCAAAAATTGCCCGGTAAGCTTTATCGTGTAAAGCATAGCCAACATCTAAACCGGCGGTATCGCGGTCGAGCGTGTAGGCGTCTTTCATAATAAACTGTCTTCCGCGAATTACACCGCTTCTCGGGCGAGGTTCATTTCTAAATTTAGTTTGAATCTGATACCATATTTGAGGCATATCTTTATAAGAAACCACTGCACCTTTAGCGTGGTAAGCAACAATTTCTTCGTGTGTAGGCGCTAAAACATATTCACGGTTTTTTATTTGGAAAAGAATATCACCAAAGGCTTCAACACGGCCGGTCTGTTCCCAAATTTCTTTTGGATTCAATCCCGGAAAGTGAAATTCTTGTCCGCCGATTGCATTCATTTCTTCACGGATAATATCCATAACTTTTCTTAGAACATTATATCCGAGCGGAAGCCAAGAATAAATTCCGGCAGAAAGCTGGCGCACAAGTCCCGCGCGTATCATTAAAATATGGCTTGGAATTACTGCTTCTGAAGGAACTTCCTTCAGAGTTGGTATAAAAGACTTACTTACTCTCATAATATTCTTTTTGTTGATTTAAGTTCGGACTAAACAAAATTATGTTTTAGTCATGCCGAGTCCCGATAAGTATCGGGATAAACTCCATAGAGTCGAAGCATCTGGAATTTCAATTAGTCACACTTCGACTCCGCTCAGTGTGACTTGCATAAGTTTAGCTTAAGCGGTGCAAAGATAAGAAATGAGGGCTCTAATTGGAAACGAAGCCATTTAATAAATAGCTCTTCTATTTTGCTTATTTTTGAAACAAAGCAAAATGGATTTTAATGACTGAGAACAAAAAACTCTTCGATCCGGTAACTCAAGACGATCCAAATACATACTCAAAATCTCCGGCATCAATGGCGCCGCTATATTTTGTTAGCGGGGGCAGTAAAGTCTTCGGAACATTTTTCTCCGCTGCGGGGGAAGGATTGCATCCGACTATTCTATTGCTCGTTGGATTTCCGGGTAATGAAGTAAATTTTGATATTGCACATATGCTGCGCCGGCAAGGATATAATGTGTTTACTTTTTTTCCGCGCGGATGCTGGGGTAGCGAAGGAGAATATTCATGGAGAAATTTAGTAGATGACGGTGCCACCGCAATAAAATTCTTGCAAAGCGATTTCATGAAAGAGAAGTTTTCGGTTAATGCGCAAAACATTTCTTTGGTTGGGCACAGCATGGGTGGTTTCTCTGCATTGTATAACGCTATTAGATTTGATGAAATAAAAAACGTTTGCGGAATAGCTCCTTTTAATGCCGGAATGTTTGGACAAGTATTGGCCTCGAGCGATCAGATAATGCAATACAGTATTCAGCAGATGCAGCCGGCAATGGAATTTGTTAAATGCAGTTCGGCAGAATTTCTGTTAAACGAAATGGTAGAGAATCAAAAGGAGTGGAATCTATTATTTCAGTTGGAGAAACTTGCAAAGAAAAATACTTTAGTTATAAGCGCCAAATTTGATTCGATAGCACCGGTGGAAATGCATCATCTTCCGCTAGAAACGAAACTTAAAAACATAAATCCAGCAGCAGAGTTTGTGATTTTGGAAACCGGTCATTCCTTTTCCGATAAAAGAGTTCAGCTAATGAGATTAATTTCCGATTGGTTTAATAAAATAGAAAACTAAAATGAGTGAAAAGAAAAACAATCTTGATATGCCCTCGGGCGAGTTTAAAGAAGTTGGCAAAAGATTAATTGATTGGTCTGCAGACTATCTAGAGAACATCGAAAAGTATCCGGTGCTTTCTAATGTTAAACCAGGAGATGTAAAATCGAAACTTCCTCACAGTCCGCCGCAGAAGGGTGAATCGTTCGATCAGATAATTTCTGATCTCGACAGCATAATTATGCCGGGAGTAACGCACTGGCAGCATCCGAATTTTATGGCTTATTTTGCTTCAAGTGCAAGCGGACCCGGAATTCTTGCTGATATAATTAGTTCATCGCTGAATGTAAATGGAATGGTTTGGAAATCATGTCCTTCCGTTACAGAACTTGAGCAGACGGTTTTAATCTGGTACAGAGAAATGCTTGGCTTGCCGGAGAACTTCAAAGGAATAATTTACGATACTGCTTCTGTTAGTACGCTGCATGGTGTTGCTTGCGCGCGCGAGTATGCCGGTGTTAACATTCGTGAAAAGGGAATGAGCGGCGCGCCGAAACTTAGAATGTACTGCACGGAACACGCTCATTCATCGGTTGATAAAGCGGCTTTGATGCTTGGTTTTGGATTGGATGGAATTAAAAAAATTCCGGTTGATGAAAACTTTGCGATGGTTCCATCAGAACTGGAAAAAGCAATTGCGGAAGACCGCGCGAGTGGAATTGTTCCTTGCTGCGTTGTTGCTACGGTTGGTACAACATCAACTACTGCAGTGGATCCAATTGATAAAATTGGAGAAATCTGTACGAAGGAAAATATTTGGTTTCATGTTGATTGCGCTTATGCCGGCGTTACCGCAATGCTTCCAGAAATGAAAAAGTATTTTGCCGGAATTGAAAATGCAGATTCCATAGTTTCAAATCCTCACAAGTGGCTCTTTGTCCCGATTGACTTAAGCACCTTCTACACACGCAAGCCGGAAATTTTGAAGCGCGCTTTTTCACTTGTACCGGAGTATCTAAAATCGAATGAAGATTCCCAAGTAGAAAATTACATGGATTACGGAATTCAGCTGGGAAGAAGATTTCGCGCACTGAAACTTTGGTTTGTTATCCGTTACTTCGGCGTTGAAGGATTGCAAGATAGAATCCGCGAGCACATTCGCATTGCTCAGCGGTTTGCAAAATGGGTTGATGAAGATGAATCGTTTGAACGAATGGCATCCACACCATTCAGTACAATCTGTTTCCGTGCAAAGCCAAAAGATTTCCCGGAAGAAAAACTAAACGAGCTTAATGAAAAATTACTAAACGCACTTAACGAGACGGGAAAAATATTTCTTGTGCATACAAAGCTGAATGGAGTTTTTACAATTCGTCTGGTCATTTCGGGAATTAGACAAGAAGAACGCCATGCAGAAGAAGCGTGGACATTACTTAAAGCAACACTGAACCAACTGTGATAGCACAAGAAAATTATAGAATTAACTTAACCAAGCCAGTTAATAAAACGTCATAATACCAGTTTAATTGGTGGACTATGGAAACTAAAGAAAGACTTTACGAACTAGACTGGCTAAGAGTAATCGCATTTTTTCTGCTGATCTTTTTTCACACTGGAATGTTTTTTGTCCCATGGGATTTTCATTTTAAGAATTCTCAAACCAGCGAACTGTTTGAATTGTGGATGACTCCGCTGAACCAATTTAGGCTGCCATTGCTATTTATTATTTCGGGAATTGGCTCATACTTCGTTTTGTCTCACCGAACAATTGGTGGTTTTTTCAAGGAAAGATCAGTTCGTTTATTAATACCGCTCACTTTCGGAATGTTTGTAATCGTTCCTCCTCAAATGTATTTTGAATACCAGTTCAAAGGGGCCAATTACAGTAGTTATTTTGAGTTTTACAAAAAGGTTTTAGAATTCATTCCTTATCCTAAAGGAAGTTTTAGCTGGCATCACCTCTGGTACATCATTTATATCTTTGTCTATTCTGTTGCTGCGCTGCCGCTACTAAAATATCTCAGAAGCAATTCTTCAGAAAGAGTTAAAAAAAGCATGCTGGATTTCTTTTCTAAACGGAACATGATTTATTTAGCGGTACTGCCGCCGTTGGTTGTCTATTATAGCTTGGCATGGCAGTTTCCAACAACACATGCCTTGTGGGGTGATTGGTACAATTTGACTTACTCCTTTATATTCTTTCTTTATGGAATAATCATCATATCTGTAAAGGGGTTGTGGGACATTATTGAGCAACAACGCAAAGTTTCTCTAGTAATAGCTGCAATTCCATTTTCATTTCTTTGGCTTTTTGTGTGGGGTCCTACTTTCGAAATTATGCCGGAAGAAGGAATAACTTTTTTTATCATTTACGGCGCGCTTAAAAATATTTTTCTGATCAGCTGGGTATTTACAATTTTTGGTTATTCTAGAAAGTTTTTTGTAAAATCGAATAAATTATTAATCTATTCTACAGAAGCAGTTTATCCCTTGTATATTCTGCATCAAACAGTAATGATAACTTTAGGTTATTACATTATTCAGATGCAGTTGAGCATTCTTGTAAAGTTTGTTTTGGTAGTCGTTTCAACTTATGGCGGAAGTTTACTTGTTTACGAATTGTTGATTAAGAGAATTGGATTCATGCGTGTTTTGTTTGGTATGAAGACTAAAGCTTAATCAAGTATGTAAAAAGGTGTTTGTTAAACCGCCGCAATAAAACGCGGCGGCGTTGTTTAGATCAAGATTAAGATCATGAGCAAGATCAAGATTTTAATACAAACCTTCTACAGAGAGGTAGCGTTCGCCGGTATCGTAATTAAAGGCTAATACTTTTTTCGGTTCGTTACTTTCCGAAAGTTTTTTGCTAACAGCGGCTAAAGTTGCACCGGAAGAAATTCCGCCAAATATGGCTTCTTCTTTTGCGGAGCGCTGAGCAAACTCAAACGCTTCTTCTTTTGTCACTTGAATAACTCCATCAAGCAAACTTGTATCTAAATTTTTTGGAATGAATCCCGCGCCGATACCTTGTATTGGATGAGGTCCCGGCTGTCCGCCAGAAATTACGGGGGACAATGTTGGTTCAACAGCAAACACTTTTAGGTTCGGAAATTTTTCTTTCAGCACTCTTGAAACACCGGTTATGTGTCCGCCTGTACCAACTCCGGTTATTAAGTAATCAAATCCATCCGGAAAATCATTAAGAATTTCTTGTGCCGTTGTGTTGATATGAACTTGTACGTTAGCATCATTTTCAAACTGCTGTGGAATCCAAGCTTTGGGATTGCTTGCGGCAATCTCATTTGCTTTAGCAATCGCGCCTTTCATTCCAAGTTCGCGCGGAGTAAGCTCAAACTTTGCGCCGTAAGCAGACATAAGTTTTCTTCTCTCAACAGACATCGATTCCGGCATAACGAGAATTAATTCATAACCTTTTACGGCAGCAACAATTGCTAATCCAATTCCGGTATTACCCGATGTTGGTTCTATAATCACGCTGCCGCTTTTTAAGATTCCGCGGCGCTCTGCGTCTTCAATCATCGCAAGAGCAATTCTGTCTTTAATACTTCCGCCGGGATTCGCCTTTTCCAGCTTTACCCAAACTTCGTTGCTTCCGAACAATTTATTTATTCTAACATGCGGCGTATTGCCGATTGTTTCAAGAATGTTATTCGCTTTCATTTTCTTCCTTTCAAATAATAAAGTTGATTGGCTCTTCAAATTCTTTGTTGGCTTTAATTCTCACTTCACTTTTGTTGTAAACAACTGAATCGGGCGGAATGCTTTGCGTAATCCAAGAGTTGCCTCCGATGACGCTATTACTACCAATAATTGTATTGCCGCCGAGAATTACAGCTTGTGAGTATATGATCACATCATCTTCAATTGTTGGATGCCGTTTAGTCTGTGCAAGAGATTTATCAACGCTAAGCGCCCCAAGCGTTACACCTTGATAGATTTTTACATTCTTTCCGATTACTGTTGTCTCTCCAATTACAATTCCGGTTCCATGATCTATAAAAAATGGGCTGCCTATTTCTGCGCCCGGATGAATATCAATCCCGGTAATTTGATGCGCATGTTCGGACATGATTCTTGGAATGATCGGTACTTTTAGAAGATAAAGCTCGTGCGAGATTCTATAGATTGCAATTGCCATAAATCCGGGATATGCGAGAATTACTTCATCAACGCTTTCGGAAGCCGGATCGCCGGAATATATTGCTTCAGCATCGTTCCAAAGCTTGGAATGAATCTCCGGAATCATTTTAACGAACGAATCTGCAATTTCAACAGCATTCAGAGGTGAACTACCGTTAAGCAGTTTCAGCAGCTCAACTAAGTTTCGCTTAAGAATCTGGAGATTTGCCAGCACATCTTCCGGATCGGAATAGACTTTCTTTGAAAAGTGGGGAAAAAGAAAATCGATTAATTCGTTTAGATAGCTTACTGCTTCCGATTTCAAAGAAGTAGTACAAGCGTGCGCTTGGCGTTTATTCAAAAATTCAAATGTAAATGCATCAAACAAATGGTCGTTTCCCATTATGGTTTTCCTAGCTTAAAATTATTTTATATTAAGTGCGGAACTAAAGGTTAGATTAACAGCAACAACAGCAGCAGGCAGTGCTAACGGCAGAGCGAAATTCTTTTGAGGAATTTGTTCTTAAGAGTTTTCGATATGTAGTAGAGTGATTAAACATTTTATATTTTGTGCGCGAAATTAAATATTTCTCTGAGCTTTGCAGGATCAGTTATTTAAGATAACATTGCTGTCGTAATTTTAGTTCAATAGGAAAAACATGGATCGAATTTTTCAGTTCGGCTTTTTGGCGTTCACCTCGCTTTTCACAATGGTAACTCCGTTTGGAATTATTCCATATTTCACGTCTCTGACAAAAAACATGACTCACAAGGAAGTGCAGAAGATTGCATTCAAGGGAGTTTTAACAGCGTTTATTATAATGGTGCTGTTTGCGTTTGCCGGTAATTTCATCTTCGAATTTTTCCATATTTCGGTAAACGGACTAAGAATAGTTGGCGGAGTTTTATTCTTTCTTTCCGGTTATGATATGCTTCAAGCAAAAATGAACAGACTAAAAGAGGAAGGGCAGAGCTTCAGCGAGTTCGTAAATGAGTTTGCAATTACTCCACTTGGAATACCAATTATTTGCGGCCCGGGATCGATAACAATGACAATAGTTTTGTTCAACGATGCCAGAGATTATTCCGAGAAAGCAATTCTGTTTGCGATAATCATTCTTGTTCTCTTTACCACATATTTAATATTGGTTGGAAGCAGAAACATCTTGCGCATTCTTGGCGATAACGGCAACAAAGTTTTAATGAGAATAATGGGATTGATTCTTATGGTGATTGCGGTGGAATTAACATTCGCCGGCTTGAAGCCGATGGTTCAAGAAATGATTGGAACTAAATAGGCGTGGGCATTAGCAATAAAGTGCACGGTAAAAGAAGAGCGGTCCCGAAAGACCGCTTGAAAAATATTACATTCCTTTAACCATCACGGCAATTTGATTCGCTTGCTTTTGGTTATACTCAAAGGCAATCTTCTTATAGTTTACTAAGTCGATGATAGTACCAATCATACAAATACCGCCGGTTAGCAAGTATAGAATTCCCAAACCAATTTGGTCTGTTAAGAATCTCTGAATTCCGGAAATGCCGAGGAAGCCGACAAGAGTAACCAGCAGAATAATTTGCGGATCTTTACGACGCGCACGGTAAATGTTGGCAAATTGAAAAGATTGTTTCTCATCTAAGTTCTTTACTAGACTCGAAATGTACATCTGCTCTTCTCCAACTATTTCGGGTAATAATTCGTAAATATTAGCCATACATAACCTCGCTCTGTTTTTTGTTAAAGTATTTTCTTCTTACTAAATGAACTATTCTTGCTAAGATTATTATAAATGCAATTATGCCAAGCGGATGTGATTGAATTGAATGGAGAAAATCTCCATGAAAAAAGAAAGATATTGATCTTCCCAAACCGCAACCGGGGCAAAATTCAATTCCAAGATTTTTATAAGGACACAAACTTACATGCGATTCTTGATAGGGATTGATGAATAGCAAGTACAGCATACCAACACTCCACAAGAATGCTTCCCATTCAACTAATCTTGCTATTTGTTTGATCTTTTTCATTTACACTCAAATTCCATTGAGATAATAATTGAAAATCTTCCTCTAATCAAGCTCCAATAGATTAGTCGTATGAAACCAAGATAGGTTCTATTTTGAGCTATAAGAATATTTCTTTAAGTAGTTCAATCTTGTCGTTTTCGAAAGAAACAATACTCAGCTTACTTATGGCACCTACTACTTCGATGTTTTTAAAATTGATCTCGTCAGCTAACTTTTTGCATTTAAGCGGATCAAGACTATTTGCTATTCCAAGATGGGGAATGAAGGGAATATCCAGCCGTAGTTCTTTTTCTAGAATGTCTGTGTATAACGCATCGTGAAGTTTTACGAAAATGCGGTATCCTTCCTCCGGAATAAGAAGTACGTCTGTGTAATCGCTAAAAGAATCTTTAATAATTTGCGCGCAGCGGATTACAAAGAAAAATTCGTTAAACTTTTTTGCGGTTTTCTGTACGTGGGTTATTAGTTCTTTTTCGGAAACATCAAATACCGGAAAGACCATAGTAAAGTGGGGTTCTACAATATTGAAATATCTTTCATCGTGTTTTGCACGGAAAGATTGAATCCAGTTGAAATCTTTCTTTTCAACTTCCGGATATGCTAAAATTAATAGTGACATAATTAAACTGGTTTATTTATAAATATTTTTCTTCTACAACAGCAATGTGATGAATGAAGTGTCCGGCTAAATTATATGCCAGCGCACGAACCGACATAGCATTTTCGCTTGCAATTCCAATACGAATCCACATCTCGTCAGAAAATGAAGCGAACATTTTTAAATTAGCTTTTCGGACAAGAATAAATTCTTCAACAAGGTCATTTAGTAAGGTATTATCATGGTTTGAATTTGGAACAAAATCATCTTGCTCAAAGCCAGGCAGAGTTGTTTTGTCGTTTCTGGAAAACCTTAACGCGCGGTACGCGAAAATTCTTTCCGTATCTATAATATGACCAAGAACTTCGCGGATACTCCATTTGTTTTCAGCATAGCGGAGCTTAGATTTCTCCTCGCTAATTTCTCCAAAAAATTTCTCAGCGGCGGAAACTTGCTCATTTAGAATTTTCAAAATACTTCCTTCCGGAACAAGATTGACATACTTTCTATAATATGGAGCGTATTCACCTGTTTGCGGTCTTGAATTCATTAATAGTCCTTTCAATTATTTAAGAAGCATAAGTTTTACTGACGAATTATACTTACCCGCAATGATTCTGCAAAAATAAATTCCGGAAGAAACTTTTGAAGCGAAATTATTCTCACCATTCCATATAGTTTTGTACAAGCCGGGGGCTTGAGCAGTTTTCGATTCTTCCCAAATTCTGTTGCCGAGTAAATCATAAATTGCAATTGCAACATCCGATTGAACCGGAAGCGAATATTGAATTGTTGTTGCCGGATTAAACGGATTTGGATAAGCAGACAAATTAAATTTAGTTGGAATTTCCTCTTCAACAACTTGAGTTGTAACATTTGATATGCCCGGTGTTGGCTTCATAGAAGACCATTTATCTCCGCCACTTGGAACTCTGCCGAAGGAAACATCTGTCTGCTGAGCGCCAAATGTATATTCATCGATAATTGCTTTGCCGTCGGTTCCAACAAGAGCAATGTATTCGCCGCTCTTCGATAATTTGAAATTCGTATGGAGTCCGCTCTGACTTCCTTGTTCATCACACCAGATTAGTAAATGCTCGCCGGCTTTTAATTTCAAATTCTGCTGAGTAAACTGCCACTTATCAAGTTTTGTGTTGTCGTCTGTCAAATACATTCCGGTTAACAATATTTCATTTTGAGTTGGATTATACAATTCAATCCAATCATCATATTCATCTTTTGAAGTATTTGCCGGGTCTTTTATAGTCTTAGAATTATCTGCCATGAATTCATTTATTACCGGATTGTTTCCGGTCGTAGAATATTCTCGTGCTTTTAGTTCAACATAACTCGCACGCGGATAAATTGTTTTAGCAGAATTCTTGTCAGTTATTTCAATTTTGAATTTGCCGAAACCGTTTTTCCCAAGAGGAGGAATTACTCCAACCCATCTATCAGCAGCATCTACTGCCGTTGAATTAGCTATTGGTGAAAACTTCATCTTGTAATAATAGATAACAGTCAACAATCCGGGATGAAATTGAATGTTCAGTTGATCAACACCGGCTGACGCAAATCCCGACGCATAAACATAAATAGAATCATTTGGTCCCGGATTCTTAGGCTCATAGTCAATTTTATAGACTATTGGCGCTGAGCCAACAAATGTGATTTTATCTTTAAGATAAATATTGCGTTCATTAACAAACTGAAGTATAGATTTTTTTACGTGCGCACCTATCGAGGAGGTTGAAAAGGGTGACATGTTAAAACTGTTTTCAAAATCTTCATCTGTAAATTGATAATCTCTTCTTCGGTAAGTGTCTGCTAAAGCATATGAACGAATTTGTTCTCTTAATCCAAGAACCATGTTCGACATTTGATAATACTGGTAACTCGATTTAATTATATGCTGAAGAAAGTGAGCATAAAGATCGCGGTACTGATTGTTCGCGAGAACCTTTTCTATTAATGGTCGTTTTGTATTGCTGAGCTTTTTGAAATTAAACGGATCGGCTTGAGTCCATTCATAGTTAAACCAGTCAATGCCAAAAGTATTGTCATAGTCGTAGGGAATCCAATGAAATTTTCCAGCCTTCGGCTCAAAGTAAATGTAATAGTTGTTGGTGTTGGACCAATAATCATCCCACTGACCAATCAACACATCCATCGCTTCATATTTTAAAAACTCATCAACATACATTATCTCTTCCAAAGAATCCGGAAGTGTCTGCGCCGGAATTGTATTAAGCATGTTGATCAATCTAAATATCTGGGACATATCCGGTTTGTCTTCGTTTGTTTCTTGCGTATAGTTACTGCTGTTCGTTGCAAACGAAGCGCCGTATAAACATTTATATAAATTTCCAGAATCATCGTAATAGCGTTTCTTTAAAAACTCATCATCAATATTTTCGACGGAAATATATAGACCCATATATTTATCGTTAATGTAAACTGCGGCATAGCTTGCCCGGCTGGCAATTAAACCGCTCTTCTGAAACAAATTCCAAGAAACCTTTGAGCGTGCGATAGAGGGATCGTTGTGTTCGCCATTGAGATTTAGTTTATCAACATCAAAAAATTCTCTTCCCTTTACAAAATCGTTAAACGACAGCTTGAATGATTTTTTTTGAGCTGAACGGGAAGTGTTCCCTCTAATTCGAATTCCAACGTTGGTAAGTGTTGTGTCTATGTATTTATTCTTGAACTTCATCGTGCTAACATGCAAAGAGTCGCTCATGAAATTTGCCATCATCCAATCGAATGCTGCCTTATCCATCGTAATGTTGATTTGGGCAACTTGAGAATCGTCGTAAAGTTTCCAGCTTGTGTCTGTGGATTGAGCAAATGTGTTCAATGTAATTGATATGATAAGCAAAGAAAGAATATTTGTGTAAGTAAATTTCATTAAGTAATCTCGATGTTTTCGTTAATCGAAAATTAGGAAAGTGAGCCTAGAGAAGCTAACTAAGTATTGATGCAAAAATAAAAGGTTTAATCCGTTGTATTAATTAAACAGAGAAAATCGAGAACTTGTTGTAGCCGCAAGCTGAAGCTTGCCCCAAGTCCACTTAATTATTTATTAATTTTAACCTTGTTGGCGGATTAAAGAATGAGTTAAGCGTATATCCTTTATCTGTAATTTCTTGGCGGTTGTTGACGATAAAATCACGTACTGCTTCTATCCCAAGAACTTTGGTAATTCCGGTTCTTAGCACTTGCTCTCTCTCTACAATTATTTCCCCTTTGTAGGGAATCATCGGATTGAATTCGAAATCGTTATCCTTTGAAAATGGGCGGAGCGTCTGCTCATATTCTGCCGGAACCGAGCGCACTAATCCAACCAGCTCGAAATTTGGAACGCCGTCTCTAATTGCAAGCACTATTCCGCCGCTGGAACCCCGATTAAAAACAGCATCAATTAGAAATGTACTTTTATCTTTATTCGGACTGCTGACAATTCCTTTCGAGATCATTTTATAATTCATCGGGAAACCGAAAACATAAACGAATGAACCCCACTCAAGTTCAGAGGAAGTACCCCAGTTATATTTAAATGGCTGAACGCTTATTGCATCATGGGGCTCGTAATGATTGCCTAACAATGCTACATCAAGCGCTCTATCTTTTGTTATAATTTCAAGTTCACCATCGTCCGGTAAATTAGGAATGTAATTGGACTGTTTTGTCTTTACCGACAT
>Ga0172380_10001524_pt1 | contig 39529 bp, 59 predicted proteins | sample Leawe162metaG_FD_119747 | JGI IMG/M metagenome (GOLD analysis project Ga0172380, IMG submission 119747) | Leachate microbial communities from a municipal landfill in Southern Ontario, Canada - Leachate well 162 metaG | ecosystem: Engineered > Solid waste > Landfill > Unclassified | place...
ATCATTCTCTCGGCTGGCTGCTCGTGATTCCTTGGCAACATAACCGTCCATATAAATAATCACACCGTGCTGAAGGATTGGTTTGCCTTGGTTATCTACCGGTAAGTGCGGGGTTATAAAGCCGGGTTTTACAATTTCGCCCCAACGGCCATATTTCCAATACTCTAGGGGTGTGGCCCGTAGTTTTTGATTTCCAAATACCGCTTTTACATAATCTTGTTTTTTAACCGCCATAAATCGCTCCTATGTGTATTTTTTAACTCTTATACCCGAATTCATATTACCGCCATATAATCTGGTGCCGGACGGTGAATTAAAGAAACAATTGCCACTGGCACAGCCGGCGCGTGTTTTAAATGTAATAGCTGATGTGGTACCGGAAACCATTTTATATTCACCCATTAATGAAACTAATTGGTTACTGGTAAATCCGTATATACCTCGTGTCTGCAAACTATCGGCATCTGAATCCTTGAATAAACTACACGCAAGATTAACCCCTGCGCTTGAGCCGCCGGAAAACCAATAACTTACAATTAACACATCAAGCGCCGTATCGGGAGTAATCGCTGCCGTTATGATTTCGGCACCTTCCGAACTCTGTGGTATAGTGTCATCACTTGGTACAGTACCGGCATTTGTAGAAGCTGTGCTATTAATCCCCTCGCCTAAGAATTTGCCGCCGGTGCCGCTGGCTGAAATCGAACTGGCGCCGATAGTAATGCCCGTTCCGGCGGTAAGGTTGGCTATGTTACCGCTTGAGCCCCGGCCTACTACAGAACTTGAATCTACTGTAACCGCCGTTGGTACGGCGCTGGCATTGGTTGCATTGGCAACAATGGTGTTTGCCGCTTGGGCGGCTAGACTTGATAATGGGAGGGTGGATAATACTGCTAAAGAACCAAGGCCAAGGGTGCTGCGCGCCTCGCTGGCGGTAGAGTCATCTAAAAGTGTCGCGATATATGCGCTTACTACCGTGAGGTCAATATCAGCCGCCACTTTATTTTCAAGATCATCGCCTGTCGCGTTCCATCCGACCAGGGTGTTGGCCTGCGGGTTGAGAGTAAGATTGGTTAATGCCGATGTTTCTGGCACACCAACCTTACGGTCAATGATTTCATTAAGCTTGATGGCAATAAGCGTCAACCGGTCAAGCGCGGCTTCAACTGAATCCTCAGGGAAGTTGCCTTCGGTAGGAAACCCGGTTTCCTGGGTGAGTTCGGGGTCATATTTAATCAGGTAATCATAACCCGTTACCAACGGCACGGTGAAAGTTACAGAACCGCCCTCGCCTTCATTGAGCGAAACAGTGAAATCAGCACCGCCGCCTTGGGTGAGTTCAACCGATGTATTCGGCGTGACGCCAGTATTGATTTTAAAAACGCGAAGTTCTGCGGCAAGCTGAGCTTTGAATGTAAAAGTCACCAGCGTGGTGACGTTATCGCCAACAACCCGTTTTTTATTCTCGTCGACATTGACTGTCATTTTATTCTCCGCCTGGCGATAAATGCGGTTTTGCTCTCCCCGCAATTCTATCGCCGTATTTGTTGCCGTTCAAGCACCTCATTATGCCGGAGCGGTTTTAATCAGCCTTAACCTTAGCGCTGCCACTACTTTACAACATCGCGAGGCCGTGCCCAGTAAGTTTGCCCATAATCCCGCTTCATCTGGCTTTCCATGCGGTTTAAGTAACCTGGGTTCAATTCTTCCTGAATCTGATAGAGTAGCAGGTAATCAATCGCTGGCTTGGCATAGAACAGATTCGGCACCGTGCTGTCGGTCATGAATTTGAAAGCCCTCGCCTGCACATCCTGCCCTTGCCTTGCGCTCTGTAATATTTTTACCAAGTCATTTGCCTGGGTTGCGGTAGGCCCTGCGCCCGATGCGAGCAGATCGCGGGTGCCGAAAACCAGATCACCGGCAATCGAGAATCCGCCACCTTGCGCGAAAGCAGCGGCAATGGTCTCAGGTTTACTCGGGTCTTTAGGATTTTTTCCGCGCACCAGGTCTTTTGCTGCCCCAGCGAGATAGCCGAAAACCCCGGTCATCACCACGAGCTGCAGCATGGCCGGCACATCAAGTTTGCCTTTGCTGTAAAGCGTGCGGCCCCATAGTTTGGTTATCATCGAGATCGGGAATTGCTTGAACTGCATGAGGAGCCGGGTTGCTTCGCCGACCGGCGTGCCCCTCTGCGTGCCCAAGGTCGCAATTCTTCGTTCTTTTTGGCCTGGCGTGATAATACCGTTATTAGCACTATCAACAAAATAACCCATGAGCTTCTCACTTGCTGCCTTGTCTCCGACCATTTCCGGGAAAATATACTCACGACCATCCTCCATTGTTTTCACGCCTTTGCGTATTTGATTCCAGTCTTTTTCGTTAATACCGTACTGGCGGAAAAGCCGCGTTGTTGCCTCTCCCAACTCCGCAAATCCCGCATCTTTTTTAAGCGCGAGATCATGCGATAATACTTTGCCCATGGCGAGTTTGTGGGTATCTGTCCACCAGCTCAGGCCGTTAAGCTTGAAAAACGTCCGGCTTAATTTATTTGCTACCCGTGAGGCGTTATCCATACCGGTGATGCGGCCGGAAATATCACCGATCATTCCTTCCATGCCGACGCCGAGCAATGAAGCAAATTCGGTTTTCTCTTTTTTGCTTTTGAACCCCTCGGCAAGATCGGCAAAAGTCTGCGCGTAGGAAGAAAGAATCGATTTACCCTGATACTGGTATTCCAGAGCTTTGAATGGCATATCGCTGATTGATGACAGGAGCACCCCACCGAGCTTACTTACCGTCTGATACAGCCTGATATTGCTGCCCCAGCGGGCAAGAGTAGGGTTGGCAGGTTCTAAGTTACGGCCGAGCAGCTCGTCGGTCATACTGGTGATGGCATGGCGGTCAAGGCGCTCACCTTCGGCTGCCAGATCACCACGGTATTTTTTGCCCGCGGTGCTGACTGCAGCATCGATCGTCGCTTTCGGATTGGTACCATACCGCTCCATCACCGCTACGTCATGGCCGTTGCGCACGAACATATTGATAAGCGCATCATTGAAATCGTATTTACCAAAATTCTCATTATATTTTAGAAAACTGTTGGCATCCTTGAAATGTATCTGCCGCGACATGGATAGTTTTTTGCCCAGGTTGGCGGGGCCTACGAACTGGAACATTTTCGCATCTTTCTGCGCAAGCGGATTATCAAGGCGGATACCTGTGACCAGTGCCTGATATGCGCCGCGCAGGGCGGCATCCATATTCTCGGTACCGCCGAATGATTTGGTGGTGTCGATCAGTGGTTTTATGAAATTGACCCAGCCTTCCTCACCGACTTTCTGCAATTTATAGATTTCGTGGGTTTGCAGCATGGTATGCCCGTCGGTCTCGCCGATGTCGGCTCCTGCCCGGTTAAGCCGCTGGCGCATAATTTCCTTATGCTTATTCATGATCTCCGCAATGCGCCGCGCCTGCGGGATTTCGCTTCTCACCCCGGCGCCGTCTTCCAGAATACGGAGTTCGTTGGCGATGTCTTTGGTCATGGTCTTGCTGTTGAGCACACCTAATAAATTCTCGCTTTCGAGCTCGTGCATAAAACTGCCGATATGCGCTAATTTCACAGATTCAGCCTGTAGATCGGCTGAGTATCTGCCGCCCCTGACATTGCGGGCAGTGCCTTCGATCTCTGCGCGAAATGCCTGGGTAAGGGTTGAGCCGTCAGCGACCAGATCATCAATGCGCTTTAACATTCCCTGATTTTTGGAGATATTTCTAAGCGTGTTGATCTTCTGCTTTTCAAGATTCTGCTTAACGTTGGTCGCATATTCGGCGAGTGTGTCCTTGACCGCATCATCATAATCGAATCCCGCACGCTCTTTTGCGCGGGCGATATTTTCCACATCCTTAAGCAGCTTTTTTGCCTCGGCAGCATCAAAGACACCGTTGGATTTTTCGACAAGTCTTTTTACACAATCGCTCATATATTCCCTAACCTTTTGTCAAACATAAATATAACGAATCATAAGCATTTATCATATCTTCTTCTTTCAGCGTTTTGAGGTGATCGAGCGCAACCAGGTCATCTTCTGATAATAACCCTTGGTCATGCAGCGCAGCGATTTCTTCCTCGTATTGTATCAACTGTTCGGTGGTTTTATCCTCCGCCATAAGGTCGGTGAATTTATCGATTTCAGCCATCAACTCGGGCGCGTAGGCGGTTGAGTTAGTCGGGTCACCTTGGCGGCTGGCCATTTCTTTCATCAGCCCTACATTCTCATTATTACGTTTGGCAATAATTGCATTCATGTCATCGTTGCCGAATGCCGGAATGATCTGGTCAGGGGCAAAAGCCACAAATTCGGTGTTCTTCGGGTCGGTACCACGGGTAATCATGATGCCATCATAGCCCTCGGCCTTTAGGCGTTCGCTGATTTCGCTCTTGTCGACACCTGCAAATTTACGCCTAAATTCGTTGGCATCCGAAATGTACGGATTTTTTAGGTTAAGATATGCGGGCCTGACATTTCCGCCCTCGGTGCTGCCGCGACCGGCGAACTCACTGGCAAGCTTCGGGTCAACCGCAAAATAAGAGCCTTGGCCATATACTGGCGCAGATTGCCGTAGGTCAGGGTCAAAGGCTGCGAAATCCTGATTGGTGCCATGGTAAACCCTGATCGGCGCACCATCCTCATCGAACACTTTCGACCCGTCGAAGCGGGTTTTAAAATCATCACTCTCGGTATAATGCACGAAACTTTCTGCGGCCTCAGCCTTCCGCTCGATCGGCGCATTCTTAAGATCGCCGTCCCGCACGGCGCGGAGATGCGTAACATCGGGCTCCTGACCGGTGACGAGCTGTTTGGTATAGGCATCGATCTCATCAAGGGAATCGGTCACAACTTTCGCGCGGTTAATACGGTCGGTCTTAATTCGCTCGGCAATATAGGTCGGAACCCCGCGCACGCCCGCGCCAAAAATCATCGAGGTTGCGATATTAAACATACTGTCGGTCATGTCATAATCGCGCTTCAATATCTCGGCGCTATAGCGGTTGGAAGGCTCAGCAAGAGCGGCAGACACCAGGCCATCTACTCCGCCCAGTACCGTGCCTTGTACCGGTTTGCTCAGTTTCTGGAAGGCATCGGCAATGCGTTTTGCTCTGATTGTGCTGACAGCGCCCGAACCAATACCCGCAGTGACAAGGCCATAAGCGATATTTTTAGGTTCCAAAACCCCTACGGTAAGCGCGGTTGCAACGCCGGCGACATCCTGCGCGGTGCTGGCGCGACTGATTACGAAATTACGGGCCTGATCTTCATCGGCGGTTTGCGACAAAACCTGCGCGGATTTCGGGGTAAGGCCCTTATAGAATTTAATCGAGGAATTATATTTGCCGGATTTCTTAAACTCCTCCTCATTATTGAAGGGTTTGTCTTCCGGCCGGAGCATTTCGACTTTGGTATCATCTGCCGTCGGCGCCTCGAACGGCGAGAAGATCGACGGCTCTTTAGCCTCGGATGCGTTTTCGCTTTGCGTTACCTTCCGGGCCTGATAATCGGCATTGCCGGTGCCTACGCCATACATAGCCTCGCCAGCATAGTTATCGCTCACCTCGCCGGTGGTTGGCACATAATCTTCGCCGAGTCCGGCTTGGCGGTAGGGGTTGGGGCCTATCTCCTCAACTCCCCAATTCTGCATGGTTAAGCCTGGCATCAGTTACCTGCTTCGGGATTTGTCGGCGGCTCCACGTCAATAAGCTGGCCGCGGTTAGGGATTTTGCCGATAATATCTTCTTCAAACTGGTCGATCGGCGCAGTTTCGCTTTTACCGGAAGCGGTTGGCTGTTTCGATTTTGGTAGCGGTGAGCCTGGGCGCGCCTTACGGTTAACGATAATATCGACGATCTCGTTGAGATCGGCGGTTTCAGCTTCAGGGCCTAATATACTACTAATGGTTCTGCCTAGCATTTTACTTCGTGGCGTTTCATCAATCGACCGTGCTTTCCGGCCGATCGCCGCAAGCTCAAGGAAATTATATTCGGCCACCCTGCCCGATTTATTAATCAGCGGCTCGCCTTTATCGGTCACCAGGCGCAGGCTGGTAAGATCAGGACTTGCCACCCAGTGCGCGCTCTCCAAGACCGATTTTTCCTTAATATCGACGATTATGCCATTGCTCTCGCGAAGATGAACCGGTTTCGCGCCTAAGATTTTAAGGGCAGGCTGAATCAGATTGCTGTCATAATTACCGGGAATGCGGAATTTCTCACCATTATATTCCATGATGCTGGTGCCGCGCTTCATCCAATCTACCGCGAAATCGGTCGCCTTATCTGGGTCGCGCACCTTGTTATATTGCGCGTAGGCAAGATCAAGGCCCTGTTTTCTGACATCCTCAACCGCTGCGCCCCAGCCTTCGGATGTCATGATACGGCCGATCTCATCGAACTTGGAATTATATTTCGCTTCAAACCCCTCGGGATTGGTGCGGGTAATCATATTGCCATCGACGGCAAGGCGATTTTTGGCCAGCTCCACGACTCTTTTTTCACCAGCCTCATTATTTGGGCTGTTAACCAGGTCGAACATGGTATTGATTTCCTCAGAGTTGGCGGTCGTGCCATCGAGATAATCGTCCTTATGCGCCATACTGAGAAGCATTGAATATGCCGGAGAGAGCTTGCCTTCGCGGGTAAGGTCATTCATCACATTCGGGGTATAGGCCCCGTATTCGTTCGAAAGGTCGGTCACAAAGTTGGTGAGCTGCTCGGGTGAATTGATATTACCCACCATGGCGGCCATCTGTTTTGCCTCATCGTTATCAAGTATCCGGGCCCGAGCGGAAGGCGTGCCGGCATTGACCTGCGCTGCCACGATGTCAGGGACGAATTCATTGCCTTGAGCTTTCGCCCATTTTGCCGGGTCATCAAAGCGAAGCTTTGCCGCTTTCTCAGCCTGTGCCACCTGGCGGGTGAGCTGCTGCGTGATCTGGCTGTCGAACGTGCGGAGCTGGTCAGCGTTGAATGTCTCGTTATATTTGCCGCTATCGAGCACTGCCTTGGCGGCAAGCGGGTCTTTCTCGATCGCGCCATACATCAGGCCCTTGGCCACAGTGTTGCGGGTCTTCATCCGCGCTTCCTCAAGTTTGGCGGGGTTCATGAATAATTTACCGGCATCGATCGTTTGATCGGCGGTTTTAAGGAACCCATCAAGCTGGTTTAGATCACCGCTTTGATAGGCCATAGCCTCGATATTGGTCACCGATTTCTCGATCGAGGTGCCGAAATTCATGATCTTTTGCTGGTTTTCCCACTGGGTAGTGCGCTCAAAAACATTGGTGCGGATATTATCGCTCATGCGCTTCCACTTATTTTTGAGAGCGTAATTATTGGCGAATTTCTCATTATAACCCTCGGCAAAAGCTTTTACCTCGCCGTCTAATTCTTTGGCCGCGCCGTCGGGATTCAGCGCCCGCTGTTGCTTATATTGGTCTTCAAGGTCGATTAATCCGCGCTGAAATTCGTTCGAAGTTTCATTAAGCTTGGTTTCTTCCTCAGCCTGCTTCATGTAACTGGATAGTTTTAGCCCCTGATCTGCAACCTTTTCGCCAAGTTTATACGGTGCTGCCACCGCATCTATCGTCGATGGTGTGACTTGGCTCGGGTTCTGAAATGCTTCATATTGTGGAATTCTGCCCATAATTAATACCCGCTCAATGCTCCATAACCTTGTGTGATAGTGCCAGCCGCATTGCCGATGCCACCGAATAACGCCTGGCGACCTTCAAGATTGATCGCCCTTGCCTTAGCCTCGCCGCCTGCCAGTATTCGCGATGCGTTGGCCTTACTGCGCCGCTCTGTTTCTTCTAACACCAGAAGCGGCGAACCTTCAAGGGTAACCCCTGATTTGGTGAACATGCTCGCCTGCTCTGCGCGGAAATGCTGGCCTTGGTATAGTTCCTCAGCCGCATTTGTCGCTGCCTCTGCTTTTGCTAATGCCGCTTGCTTTTTTGCTTCTTTTTTACTGGCGATGCCGCCCAAGATGCTAGAACCGGCGCTTACGGCAGTTGATGCGATGATGGCGGTTTCTATACCGATACAGCCCCCTTATCGGAGTTTATTCTTGCGAATTCACCGAAATACTTTAATGCTGCTTTATCGTATTCAAAAGCAGCAGCTTCTTGGGTGTCAAATTGACCTAAGTATTTTTTTATCTTAAGTTTTTTACTAGCTATTTGCGCGACCCATTTATTGCGTCTTTTTTCGAAATAAATTCCCTTATATAAATTCTCTGACAAGTGTTTTTTAGCACGGTTCATCATATTTTCCGATTGCGTACAAACTCTTAAATTTGATCTTATATTATTCAAAGAATTTCCATCTGCGTGATCTATAACCCGATCTTTGGGAGCGTTTGTAATAAGCCGGTGCATTAAAATATATTTTGACTTACCGCCGTCACTAGCATTGCGCACGGCCGCACCTTTGTGATAACACCATTTCCATTGATTCAGAAAGTCGTATATATCTTCATCAACGATGGTGGATTTCCCTTGGGTTAATTTTATTTCCCTTCCCATATCAAAATACCTTTGCGTAAATGATAGCATCTTCGCCCTTTTCAGTAAATTTTCTCAAAATTCCCTCACGCTCAAATCCAAGCCATTCGCACCATTCATTATGCAGGGGATTATCGCGGTTTATGGTCTGTAACCGATGTAATTCAAAATCTTCTGCCATGTTAAAAAGTTGCCTTTTTACCACTCTCGCCACTATATTCGGGTAGTTTACAGCGTATTTTGAGCGGGCAAGCCAGCATTGGGCAACTTTGGTATTGAGCAGGAATATGCCGCCGCACACGATCGGGGCGCCGTCGATCACCAGTGTGAAGGCGCTATTGGGGAATTTTTCATACTGTTCGAGATTTGCCTTAATTTCATTCATCGGCACATAATTAAGGTCGGCAGAATCTATGGCCATGATGTCGATATGGCTTTCGTGGAAGGGTAATATTTTATGTTCTACTGTCCGTATCATGTATCATTGGTCGCCATATATGGCACAAGCATTTGAATATTGCACGGGAAAGGCTTGTCCTGCACAACGTAGATATATTTTTCTTCATCCCAGTCATCGCTAACCGGTACAATTTTGTCGCCAGTGAATAGCGGAGCTGGGCGATCGGTAAGATCTGCCGTGCTTCTGAAATCTACCCGTTCGAGGTTATAAAGGTCGGTACCAAATTTCGCGCCAAGGGTTTCGCGGAAGCGCACGCCAAGGTTGGCAACTGATTTAGGTTTGGTCTGGGCAGGGCCGTTTGCGCCGCCCGCTTCGAGATTCATGGTTTTCATCAGGCCGCGGTAATCAAGGCCGATCACGGCATAACTCACTTGGTAATCAACCGAGGCCATGCCATTGGTAATGGTTTGCGCGCCCGCGTAACCGCCGTCGGTCATGACCACTGCTTCCAGGCCTTCGAGATGTTCGGCACCGCTGAATTGGCTGGCGGTCAGATACCAGCCATTGATTGCCATGGTCGCTGTTGATGGGAAATCAACGGTAATTCTACAGACTGCAACTGTGGGATTGGTAATGCTTAAGATCACGGCTCTGCCTTCCGGCATTCCCCATATCTCATTGCCTACCATATCCGAGGTGAAGAAAGAAGCGCCGGCGGTGAAATTCACGGTGCTGCCGGTTATGGCGGCTGGCGTCATCGTAACGGTTGCAACTTCGGAGCCGTCATAAACTATGCCGCTATCGACAAAGAACATGCGTTTCTGCGCTTCCCACATCGCATTGAGGAAACTTGCCTCATCGTCTTCCTTAACATCGGTGAAGTAATCGAGGAACTGCGGCACCTCAGGCTGATCGGCCATATATTCGACATAGCGCTTGGTAACGCCGCCGACAACGCGCTCGGCAACTACCCAGAGCTGATCACGGTCACGCCGCTGCGGTATGGTCGCGGCAGATCGCCAGCTACCTTGCGTTTTATGCTTGTGGAACCCGAGCACTTTTTCGTAAGGCTCGATGGTTGCGCACGCCAGGCGGCCGTCGTTTCTGACCTGCCAAAGGAAATGCTCGGTCTCAGATTGCTGCACGGCAAGTTGCGTGATGCCTGATTTGGTGATACGTTTCGACCGCACGGTTTTGTTCGGGCTGGTGAATCCGTTTTTATAAGCATCATACTGAATCGACCTGATCGTGAGTTCGTTTCTCTGCACATAATGCAGCGAGCTGTCAACAGGCACCGGCAGGATGTTATGCACCCCATAATTTGAGATCGGTTTAACCGAGATTGAGGTCGGCGAGATCGAGCTATATTGCCCGCCGCCTGACATGACGTTTTCAAACCCATATGTGCCCACCGCAAGGAATGTGTCGGTCGGAGCAATCCACCTGATTTTTGGCACCTGGCCGGATGAAGTGGCGAGGGTGTATTCCACCGAGTCGGTCGCGCCGGTGCCAGTGGTGAAATTGGTATATTCAGTAATTTTGCTGCCCCAGATACGGCCCGGATAGGTCGCATTACCAGCAAGGAAAAGCCTTTGCTCATAGAAGCAGACCGCAACCGGCCAGCCTAAAACACCATCCCATTGTGGTTTCTTCCATTTCGTCGAAGGCGTGCCGGTGAGCCCGCTGCCCAGAGGCTCGACCACTACGAAATCGGCCACGGTATCGGAGGTGCGGGCGGTCATGCGGGCGCTGCCGAATGTGATCGATGGGGTTGCCGGTGCTGCAATATCGAAATACCAGAGACCGCCGACCATAGCCGCGTCAGTAAAGGTTGCTGTCGTGGCGGTGATGGTGATCGCATTGCCCGCCACGGTTGGCGTGCCGGTTGTCACCTGCATGGTGGTTGCGGTGGTATTTAATGCCTGGAATGGCCCGCCGGTGTTGGCAAATTCGCTGAATGCCCATGCTGTATGGCTTGAGCGCGTGAGCTGCTTGGTGCGGTAGCTACCATGCGTCAAATACATTATATCAGCGTCTTGGGTGTATTGAACTTCGAAAAGCACGGCCTCAGGGTAAACCGTGGTGAATTCCGCGATTTCGGCGACGGTACCGCCCGAGGTGTAGGTGGTATAGGCCGTGCTGTTGATACCTGAAAGTTCGAATGTGTTGGCGCCGGTGTTGACGTTGGCGACCGTAAACTCGCGGTTCGTCACCTCGATCATGCCGCCGATGTCCTGTAATATAATGCGGTCGCCGTTTGAATAGGTATCGCTGCCGCTATAGGTAACCACTGCCGGATTGGTTTTGGTGATACCAGTGACCGTTTGCGGGGTCAGGGTGACTATGCCGCCATCTTTGAACACCCGCATTTTGAGCGCGGTGAATTCGAGCATGTAAGCTTGGATTGTGCCCTGTTTGAAAGGCACCAGCACGGCAAGCTGGTTATCTCTGGTCGGCCATACAAACCTAAACCCGTCGCGGTAATTGGCCTCGCCTTCCGATGACACTGTAAAGTTTTCGCACCACTGCAGGCCAGCGTAATAAATGTCGAGATCGAAACGGCCATAGAGCTCGGGCGCAAGCTCACCGGCATTGAATGTCTGCTTCGCGAATGTGACTCTCATTAGTTATCACCCCACCGTTCCCAACCTCTATATCTACCGCCGCGACCACGCCGTGCAGCTATCATGCCGATGCGCTCGATACGGCGCGGCGGGCGATTCTGCCCGTCAATGCTCTGGCCGACCTGGAGGATTTTTTCAGCTTCTTTCTTCAATCCCTCGCCGAGCGAGGCGTTGCCGGTAACCTCGTAAGCCATGGCAGACGCGTAATGCAGCGACATGTAAAGCACGAATTTAGGTGACCATTTGGTAAGGTCTTTCTGATCATAAATGTATTTGAGATAAAGCGGGCCGGGTTCATTGGTGAGAATATAGCCGTCTTCATCTTCATAATCGAAATCTGACCACCATACCTCGCCGACCTTCACCAGGCGGATATAATCATCAGGCTGCTCGAACTTGGTGCTCCACTCAAATATTGGCGCATCGGCCTCGGCGGCGATAGTGGCGCGTTTACATGCGAAATTCCACGGGTGATCGGCAAGCGCCGACCGGCGGATGGTATCATACCATTTTGCCGCTGCTTTCGCGCCTTTTGAATCTTTATCTGGGGGGTTTATTGAAGTGATCGCCTTGTGCTTCAAATGCCCCAGAGCGAGATTTGCCATATCAAGCGGTGCTGAGACCTGAGCCATAAAATCACTTCCCTGTTAAAAGTACGGCGCGGGAAACCTTAGGAGCAAAACCTGAAGAACCCGCGCCGTACGTCTTTTACTCATTATTGCTGAGCAAAAATCGCTGTAATGCCAATATTTCCGGTAGCTGTACCGAAAGTATTGCCAGTCAATGCAATGTCGTACTGCTCTTGATGCGATGCCACTGTTTCACCTGCGAGCAGGTAAAGCGGTTTGCCGCGATCTGCGGCAGCTAAGCCGCCGAGGCCGTTAAGCACGAGCGAAGCGGAAGCGAGGGTCTGACCGTCCATAAGACAATCTTTATCCACAACCACGCCGAGATCGGTTTTATACACGCCCATGTCGACATCGGTTGCGCCCGAAAGTGCTTCGCACGCAACAGTAACGATCAGAGGAATATAAGTTGACGGCACGCCTTTGAAGAAACGAATCACCGAGGTGTCGTTATCCGCAGCGGTTTTCGCATAAGTTCCCGCCAAAGCAACTACGCCAGCACCGGATTTAGTGGCACTGCCTTTGTTGGCATTGGTGAGATCAGCATTGATATAAATATTTGTAGCCATTTGAGTCTCCGTTTTGGTTTTTCCACTCTAAAGTCGGAAGGTGTAGGGGGCGCAAGGCCCCCATTCCTAGCTGACCGTAGTTTGGAATTTTTGGATTAATTTGCCTTCCGTTCTCACGGCGCCCATGAACATTGAAGCCTGCACCTGGGTGAGGTTATTCAAGTCAGGTCGTTTGTCGACCTCAATATTGAGGTCTTGTGAGATACCGAGGCAAGTGCCGCGTGAGCTGCCCATGATACAATCGCGAACCGAAGATGCTACTGTAAGGATAGGCACAGGCGCGTTTTTACCGAAGTGGATAAGATCAAAGCCGGCAGCATTTATCATTTTGCCTTTATCGATCGAATACTGGCGCGAGAAATCGCCGCTGGTAAGCTCGGTCTCACTCATCAGGTCGGTGTGTTCTTCACCGGTGATCGTGAGATAAAGCTTTTCCTCCATCTCAGTGCCCACCTCGTTATCGATAAAGTTCTGGATGCCTTCCAGAAGCTTTTCGTAAGTGGTACCGGATGTAGCGGAAACCGTAGCGCCGCCGTCGGTCGCGAAGCTGATGCTGGTTGAAGCATCTTTCCCGGTCAATACGGCAGCAAATGCCGCGTTGTTGATAACGCGATCGGTTTGCCGATATAGAGCACGGGCGACTGCTTCAGCATATTGCCTTTGCGGGTCGATAAGAGTCTCAAGCTCATCTTTTTTGTCAAGGTAGATGGTCGCACGGAATTCGCGCATTCTGATTTTGCGCCTGCCGTGTACGATGTCCTGGCCTTCTGTTTTCTGGTGGCGGGTAACGATTTCCACCGCTTCAAGAGAACCAATATCGTCGTAGTAGTAATCCTGTCCGGAGATCATTTTCTCCATGGAATAAGGGCGCATCCGCGTTTTCATTTGTTGTGCCTTAACGTGCACGTCATTTGAAAACTCGATGACTAACGCTGTGTCAATTTGATTGGTCATTGTATGCCTCGTAATTGGTTAATGTTGATTTAACTATTTGCGAAGCGTAATCCAGCAATCTCTCAGCCGGGCGCGTTCTTGCCATTTTATCAGGGTGCCAGCCTGAATGGGGAACTACCATTATAGCCGGGCCATTTCAGGTAATCCGGCACTATACTTATGGTTTAATTGTACTTATGAAATCCTAACAATCAATTACTTCTTTACGGATTGCAACCTTGCGATCTGAGTTGATATGCTTTTGGCCTTTTGCCTTGCGGCATCATGGGCAGGCTTACCTTGGTTGATCGGGCTGTTATAGGCGGGAGACGCTTGTAATTCCCGCAATTCTTTCTGCAAAGTATCAACTGTTGCTCCCGTGCCACCGCCTTGAGAGAAATCACGGTTACCGCTGGCACTATCCTCGGTGAAGTGCTTTTGGTGGATATTATTAAGCACGCGAGTCACTGCCGCGATGGTTTTGTTGTCAAGCGCGGCGAGGTGCGGAATATCATCTTCCGACCCGTATTTGGTCAGCATATCCCGGGCAGTGGTATAAGCATCTTCTTTTTTATCGCCGTAGGTTTTCTCGATAAGCTGATCGAGCTCGGTTTCGCGCTGAGTATTCGCGGTCTTGGTTTTCTCAGCGGTTTTGAGCTGGCGTTGAATGTCAAGCTTTTGCAAATTGGCAGCCTGCGCCTTGGTCAGTTTATTTTCATGCGCGAATTTCAGGAACCCATTGAGATCATCCTGGTCGAAATCAAGCCCCTCGGGCAGATCAACCGGCTTATTCAGCTCATAACCTTCGAGCTTCTCAGGCACGCCGAGCTGCTTATAAAATTCGTTTAGAACTTCGGGCTTCGCGTCCGGGCCTGGCACGCCGACCTTTGGCTGGCCGAGCATAGTTTTGGTGTCGACATACGCTTTGGCGAGCGCCGCAGGGTCTTTAAAATCCTTAAGGCTTGGATTATTTGCCAGGTCGCCCAGGTCTTTTTTCCAGTCAGCAACCGCCCCGGGTACGCCGCCAGTTGTAGGAACAGAAACAGATACGCTATTGCCCGCTTGGCTTGATGCCGCAGCATCGCCCATGGTTTGAGCCGGTGCTGACGCTGCCGGAGGCGCTCCAGCCGCAGGAGCGCTAGTTCCCGCTGGTGTTGATGATGTTGGGGCTGCACTTGAACTACCTTCTGTTGTCATATTCTACTCCCTTGAGTATTTTGGTTGGTACGAATTCTCGGATTTCGAGATATAAGGTTTCTCTCATTGCGGCATAAACCGTGAGCTCAGTGTCGAGCCTGGTTTCGCCGGTCTTCGGATTATAAACTCTTTTCACTTTCGATATATTGCGATCGGTCTGCACGATCAGCCATTTAAGGAAAGCCTTGGCCTCGGGGTATGAAAATAAACGCTCCATCTCGCCCTTGAAATAACTGTCTTCCTTAAGCTTGTCGGCCTTCTTTTCTTCTGCGTCCTGTTCGCGCTCGGCCTTAAGGCTCGGGGCTAACATACGGCGATTTGGCTTTGGTCTCTTACTGTCCATATCAATCTACCAGTTTTATCCATAGTTGGCAGAACCCGGGGATTCTTTCATCATAACCGCCTATATCGATGGTCAAATTACCTTCGTCGATAAGTAAATGTTCGGCTGCGGCAGGGGATAATCTGAATGTGCCTAAAATCTTCTCGCCCTGATTAACAGTGAACGTTACCGGCTCGGATGATATTTCGGGTTCTGACATGGGTTTTGCTCTACCTAAACACTAGCGGCAGCAACGCGGCTGTCAACATCGGCCTTATTCGCCTGGCTTAGGTCTTTCGCCACTCCGCCAGCCTGTTCGGCAGCGGCCAGAGTGTTGGCAGTTTGTGTTTGTTCCTCAGAGGCTTTGAGGATTTTTTTATACTCTTTATCTTCAAGGAATATATCCATGTCAGCACCAAGAGCACTGGCCACTTTATCTACTGATTTCACCGCATCCAGCTTGAGGATTGCGCGTTTATCAAACTGAGAAATCTGGCCCGCAAAGTTCCATGTATCGATGATCGCTGTTGCCTGCGCGGCCTTAGAATCAAGCTCTGCCTGGTTGTCATATCGGATGCGATAAATGCGTGTATCGCTGCCTGCAGATTCAAGCACCGGCTCAGGTATTTCTCGGAAATTCCGGTTCGGGTACTTTTTCTGTAACTGTAATAATTTTGCATCACCCGGCGGGTATCCGTAGCGGCCTTTCCGGTATTGGATATTGAAGCAGCGCTCAAGCAGCGGGGTAAATAATTCGGAATAGAGGCGGGCAGTCAGGGAGCCGAGCAGGCTATGGCGCAATGCGTTTCGGATAAGCGCCTCGCGGGCGGTCATCTGCGTTTCATTATTGAGATTTAATAACCGGTCGATGTAAAAATGGTCATTGATGGAGTTGAGCAGCTTTTCAGTTACCCATTCCATCGAGCTCATATCGCCTACCGTAAACAGTGGTTCGATCGGGCGTTGATTGGTCATTGAGCCTGATACGTTAACCACGTTGGTTGCTCTCGGGCTGGTGTCGATGGTTGAAACTCCGAGTTTCCCGTCGTCCCAGACCGCGAGCGGCGGGTCGAGATTCTTTTCAGCAGCGGCGAAGATCATTTCCCATGCGGCATTCATCTGCATAACCTCAGGCAATGCTCTCATGCCTGGGCTGCGGCCGTATTTCTCTTTGCAGATTTTAGCCATGCGGGCGACGATGGCCGGTTTCTCATGGAATCCGCTTTCTTTAATGATGCGGGTTTTATCCTGCTCCCAATAATAAACCGCCATGTATGGCATGTTAAGATTGTCGCTGTTTTTACTGTTGCGCTTGATGCGGGGCTTCACGGCATAAATAATGCGGAAGCGGGTTTTCTGATCGCCTTTTTTATAAGCGGTCACGATCGGAGCTGGCAATAGGTTAAGGTCTCTTTCGGATGTGCAGAATTTGGTGAAGCACTGGTGCGCGGTAAAGCCGTAGGTGTAGATCACGCTGTCGACCATGCCGTCATCGCTTTCATTGATAACGAAATCGGAAACAGTCCAGCTCTGGAACATGAAATCGGTTTTCTTACCTTCCTCGACATAAACGCAAAGCGTGCCAAATGCGCCGCCATCGGTGACCGCTTCATCAAGGGCCGAATACATACCAGCTTCGGGGTCGTCGAGCGCGTCCTGCAGGATTGTGGTATTGCCGCGGAACCATTCAACTGTAGGTGCGTCATCTTTGAAATCAGGGTCGGAAACTTCTAATATCGGGGTTTTGCCTTTTTTCGTCCAGGTATAGCCCAAAAGACCGGCGGCCATGCGCTCTAAGGCTTTCGGCCCATCGGAATTGAATATTTCGCCATCAAGAAAATCGCCAGGCATGAACTCACGGGTGAAGAACTGCTTACGCTGGTAGAGATATTCAGCAACGGTCTGCCAGTGGATATTCCACGGGGCTTTCTCGGTAAGGCCCGCCTCATATTCGTCATGAATGGTTTTGATGAGCGGGTTGGTGCGAGCTGCCATTTTACGTTCCTAATAGCTTTTTTCTGCCTAAGGTAGCATCTTCCTGATCGAGCGTAGGGCTTGAATAAATATTCTGAGTCGGCACTGGTGCCTTGACCTCAGGCTCGGTTGCTGCCGGCGTTGGCGCTGCCGCTTTCTCTTTTTTGCCGCCAATTAATTTATTTACTACCCCGATTAAACCGCCGCCTAAAACTTTACTCACACCCATAAATCACCTCCGCCCATTGTTTTTTAGCCCGCCTTTGCGCAATATCCGCTGCTTATTCATAGTCACAAGCCCTTCATCTCTGCTCGAACGGGTTACTCTGCCGGTCGGTGATTTCGATCTCACGGGAAAAGCAAGCGTGAGGGCGAGAGCCGTGGCGTTATCTGGTGAAGAATACCCGCGAGCTTTCAAATCTTCAACCTTTTCGAGCACAAGCTTATTATTCCGGTAAGAATATTCTATCGAGGTGAGTTCATTATACATCTCTTGATCTTCCAGAAGCTCGAACCCCGAATTAAGCATTTGCTTCATCCTATCCCACATTTCCGCCCGTTTATTGCTGTAATGCAAGTCATCATCAGCCGTCGTTCCGCTCTGCACGTCGGTGACGCGGTAACCCCAAGCGCGGAGATTATCAACCACACCGGCGCCGATACCAACGCCATCGACGAATATGTTATCGGTGTTGTAATGATCGGCGGTATGCGCCACATGCTCGGCAATCGCCACGGTGTCAATGCCCCGGAATTTCTGTTTCTCCAGCTCTTTGCGGCCTTGGCGCACGAGGATGACGGTTTGATCGTCACCAAAGCGTGCGGGGTCGCAGCCGATCGCGATCGGCGCTGACTCGTAGCCCGCGGCCTTGTAGGTTTTCATACAATGATCGGCCGTCATCTCAGAGATAAACTGCGTCGATGCCTGTTTCGGGAACTGCCCGAGCACGCGCACGCGCACGTAATCGCTATCAAGGCCGTAATCTTCAATCCACTGATCGAGCTGCACCTTATTGGCCATCTTCGCGGTGCGGCTGTCTACCTGCTTGGTAATCCAGCGATGGCGCATACGGGTGAAGCATTCCTTGAAACTGCCGGTATTCTTGGTCGGGTTACCAAAGGCAATCCACATCGCGCCCGCGGTGGTGAGTGCGCCTGATACGGTTTCCCATATCCCTTTGGCGATGGCACTGGCCTCATCGAACAGAATGAGCACGTCTTTAGCGTGCGTGCCGGCGAAGGCATCGGCGTTATGCTCGCTCCATGGCACGGCAGCCGCGAACCAATCCTCGGGGTTGTCGACCTGATAGAATTTGGTTGCCGTCCATTGGAACCAATGTTGATGGATGCTGCGCTTATGCCAGACTGAAAGCTCGCGCCAGGTCTTAGTGGTGAGCTGTGAGAACGTGCCGGCCGTAACCACGATCTGCGGGAATGCACGGGTTGATATAAACCACATGATAATCCATGCGATCAGGGCTGATTTACCGATACCGTGGCCGGAAGCCACTGCGATCTGAATAGCGGTATTCAGTACATCGCCGCCTTTGCGCTTTTTGATTTCTTTGGTGATGGTGGTGAGTACCCAAGTTTGCCACTCGTCCGGGCCTTCCTCATCTTTTAGATCGCCTTCACCCCAAGGGAATACATAAAGCACGAAACCGAGCGGGTTATCGTGGAATGAGGCTATGTCGTCATACAAAACTATCTCAGGGTCTTGGTCAGGCTTTGCTATCGCGACCTGGTTTTGTTTCAAATTCATTTCGCTGGTTGTTTGCATACGGCTTTCCTTCCGGCGTCACATCGATAAGGCTGTTAACTGGCAGGCTGCGGTCACGCGCCTTGGTGATCGCGTCAGATAATTTATGCTTATGCTCAACCGTAACCAGCGAGGGAAGCTTTTTATGTACGAAATTAACCGCCGCGGCTGCGGCTGACATCCTGAGATACAGGGGAATGCCCAGCTTTTTCTCGCGGGCGTTCTTACCCTTGAACTTCGAGTGATCGCCATTTGCAAGCGAAATGAGAACTTCGAGCGGCGTTAAGTATTTATTCTCAACTATGTATTGCCGCAGCTCAGGATTGTCGATATGTCCGGGGTTGAATCCCATTCAGATTAATCTTCGTCGTTTATAACCTTCGGCAGGCCGTAATCATCCAGCTCCTGGTCAGCTTCTACGACTGCGCCCGGTCTTGGTTGTTTCTTTTTTGCCACAGCTTTAGCCTTTTTTTTCTGATCTGCTGCATCGGCGGCCGCCATGATCTCATCTTCGACGCCCTGATCGGTCTTATTGTCGACCTGATCATCAACGGTAATATCATCTTCATCACCATATACCGGCTCGCCCAAGATCGCATCAACCTTGGTGTGGTTGTCTTTCAGATATTCGCGCACTTTCTTTTCGCGCAAAACTCTATCCATCTCGGTCATGAGATCGCCTTTAACAAGCTTTACGCTTGAAGGTTTTTCGCTACGCGGATTTGCTAAGAACGTGCGAACTTTCACAAAGTCGGAGAACTTTTGTTTTAGAGTGTGACCGGCCATACGCTTGACAGTACCTAAGTCCCACGGCTTCGGTAATAGTATTGGCACGTTCGTGTATGAAGTCACTTTCTTGCCACCTGGGGCCGCTGCGATATATGTGCCCGATACTTCCACAGTCACGGTCTGCACTGTCGCCAGTGCTTCCTTGGCTACAACTTGATGTACGGCGAGATCGATTTCGGCTTCGGTTGGTATTGGCATTGGGTGCTCCTTTGGTTGTTTGAATTATATAAACCATTATGACAAAGGCGTATAAGAAGGCAAGGGCGGGGTTGAATCCTGCGGCGATGAGGTAGAAGAAATACGCGCCCGCGCTCACGCTATCCTATTTAAATCAGTAGCAAAACTAAGTAATGTGACGGACAATCTCTCAAGGCGACTAATTCTATCGTCAATCTTCTGTACGGCAGTCTGCGCCTCAGCTTTACTAATTGGACTGCCAGCCTCAATAGGACATGGGCCATAAATCCGATCTTTGAGCATCCCGAGGCGGTCTGCACTCGCACCTATTCGGTCGTTAGCTATATCTAGCCTGGCAATCACTTCGTCAAACAAGGTTATAGAGTTTACGTTGTTGGCAGCATCTGCGCCTAAATGTGGGGTTCTTGACATGGTTTTGCTCCGTTGGTTAGGAGCGCACGCTATCAGGCCATTTCACTGCGTCAAGCTTTGGGGTGGTTAATTCACGCTCAAGGCGTTCGTTTTCTGTTTCCTCGGTGAATTCAAGCCACACCTGATCGTTACCCTCATAGGCGCAGGTTGTGGCCGTGCCTTCGAGATAAAGGCGCTCTTGCTTCCATTTATAGGCTGGGTGATTGGGGTTGGTGATGAGCTGCTCAAATAGCTTGTAATCGACCTTGAACAAATGCGCGTCCACGGCCCGACCATAGGCGCGGGCGAATATTTTACCATATATTTCAACCGACGTCATAATCTACAGGAATAATAGCATCAAACGATTTTTTCCCAGGCTGTATAGCGCAATATTTACCATCGCAAGGGCCGCCTACACACAAAACTAATTGGTAACTCATTATTTTAATTCCCCTTCATCTTTGATTATTTTCATCCCGCCACCGCGCATATCGATTTTAACTTCCTCGACCTCGGCGTCGGTATCCTTCTCGCCAACAAAGCTAAATTCGTTTAGCCGCTTCTTCTCAGCCTTGTCGAAGGGTTTGGCTGCTATCTGGTCAAGGCCCATCGACTCCCCTGCCTTGGCGGCTCTGTAAATAAATCCTGGGTGCACAAGAAACTCGCCATCCTTCATTTGCGCTAAGTCTGCCTCGCCATTTGACTCATCGAGATATGCCGGCCGATCAAATACGCCAACGCGCCCGTCATCAAACCTTACCCACCGGTAAGCCCGCATCGTGGGATTTATCCAAAACGCTGGCCCCATAGCGACGATCTTCCGCCTTATCGTGCCTCGGTTCTGCGCGGTCTTAAGTTTTTTCTCGGTCATGCCCTTCTCCCTATTATAACGGTCAACCCGTTGTTTTTATTGACTCACTCCCAATCATCGAGTGTTTGAGCTTCATATTTATTTATATAAGCCCATTGTTTGTCACTTAGAATTTCGTATTTATCGCGTTTACGGGTTAGTTCCCGATAGATTGTGGCATCTCGCTTTATACGGCCTTCTAGGATGCCTTTTATCTCCGAGGTGGTAGGAAAGGTGCTGCGGTTGTCTTTAAAGCGCTCATAGGCTTTTAAAACCGCCTTAGCGTCGAGGTTAGCGAAGGTGTTAAGGTGGCTTTTGAGGATTAGGGGTAGAAACTCGGCTGATTTGCCGTACATGTGTTGCTCGGCATAGAGCGAAGTTATCATTTTAACCAATTGCTCCTGAGCTTCCGGGATTTTGGCTAGGGTTGTTACCGGCTGCGGCGCGGATATTTGCGATTGCTGCGTTGGCTGCTCCGAGAGCGATCTCTCCCTGGGTTGACCTGCCGCCTCGGGCATCACTTTGGGTAATATTTCGTTTAGTTTTTGCATGGTCGTTTCTCCTTATTTGTTGAAAGTCTACGGTTTTTAGTCTGTTTCGCCAAGTGGCAAGCCAATCGAGTTTGGTGCTGCGGTAGCCACTCATACCGAGCCAGTAATCCTTGAATTCATCGAAAACAACGTGCATGATGTCCATCTGCGCCGGGTAATGCTCGCTGGCCCATTCGAGATATTTTCCATCAAGCTTTAAACCAGGGTCGATTCTTTCCCCGCGCGCACGTGATGATAGTGAGTGTAACGAACTATCATCTTTCTCCTCTACTCTAGTCTCCTCTAGCGTGACATGCGTGACGTCACGGTTGTCACTGTGACATGGCGTGACATTTTGTGACTTCTCTCTTTCACGTTGCGCGCGCTTGCGCTCGTTAGCTGTTGAATCTATTTGATGTTCTGTCCATTTCATGACCTGCCCATCCTTCACGAGCTTGTCTTCCATGAACTGATAAATCTTTTTCGCACGCCCGCCAGTAAAGCCGAGCGTGTAGTCAATCACCTCGAAATCGAGCGTGCCGAGCGCGCCTTGCTCGTCCACCTTGTTGGCGATTTCAAGTAAATGCACCCACAGCGCGATGACTTCGCACCGGTAGCACCGGCTGCGCTCAGCAATAAGCGCAAGCTTCGGGTCAATGGTCAGATGAGATGATGCTTTATACCAGTGTTTCATTAGCTAAGCCTTTTATCTAAGCCTGATTATATGGCGGGAAGTGGGGCTTAGACCACTTGTCGCTCGGGTAATTACTCCCGGCTATCCCGCTCGCTTTCATTTATACAGTAATATATAAGTTTGCAATGTCAAACTGTATTTTACAAACTATAGCTGTTTCTTATTTCCTGTATCACATGAATCGCATCTTCGACCGAGAATAAGGCGATCGGTTTCCGGCCTTTCCATCCGTCGCGGAATTCCACTTGGCCCGGGCTGAGTTTCTTTTTACTAGGTACGTTTTTGCCGTCTTTGATCTCAGCCAGCACATTCACGCCGCTAACGCCTATAAGAATGTCCGGGCAATTATTGCCGACTTGATGCAGGAGCAGCACGGTACAGCCAAGCCGCCTGAGGGCCTGAACTATCTCTGATTGATTCGCGTCTACTTTGGCAGCTCTGCGCATATATAATCATATTGTTCATATCAACGAAATGGTCAATGCGAAAATAAATGTAAAATTGTGCTTGACATACGATGACAAGCTGTGCTATACATAAATACAGGAGCAAAAACATGCCAATATTAAATTGTTATATCAGCGATATAGATTATAAGCGCTTAACTCAAATATCTGAGGAGTTAGAAAGAACTTGCGATAATTTAACAGAATCGGCAATCCAGGAAGCTATTAATAGTTACTTTCGCGGGCATCCTGATAGAGAAAAAGATTTGGCCGATAGCTTTATACTCTCTGCGAAGGAGGGTAAATAATATGAGCAAACCCAATTGCTATGAGTGCGTCCACCGTCGCAACCTACCAGGTAACTGCCATTCCCGATGTGCGCATCCGATCTATAACAAGGTGCACGCCGACCCGTTGTCGGAGCTGCTGCAGATATGCGGCGGATTGCCCCCGGTAAAGGTCAACGGTATAAAAGTTGTGGGAAACCCCCACGGCATAAGGAGTGGTTGGTTCACCCACCCGCTAAACTTCGACCCTCGCTGGCTCGAAGAATGCTCAGGCTTTGAACCGAAGGAGAAAACCGATGTCAATTAGAACTTATAAATTTTTGGTTACCGTTAGAACAAAAAAAAGGCTTTGCGACCTTCAGGAGGTGAAGGATGAAATCAAACTGCACCTGCAACTTACGCCCTTCTCCATAGCTGATGCTGATAAGTATCATTTCGGAAACGATAGCGTGAAGCCCACAAGCGTTTCGGTAAGGCGAATACCTACAAAAAGAAGGGGGCTCGATGCCAAATAAAAAGATTTATGATTTCCCGTTTCAGCCAGGTGAGGCCCGTGAGTTCGTCGCTAAATTGGAATTCTTCCGTCAAGAGCTGCAATTAGCGATTGCCGGCATAGATGAAGTGCTAAAAATAATCAAACAAAAGGACGGTCAATAATGCTAATAGTTGTATCTAAATCAACCAATTACTACGGTAAAACTGTCCAGGATTATGGCAGCCTCAGTGATTACGCCGACTATTATGATGATGTTCCCCAAGATGTGCTTTACGCCTTCGAAGAAAATAACAAAACTGGCGCGATCAAACGCATTGAGCGTGATGACCTGGTAGCCTCCGTCGCCATCGCTCTGGATGAGCGTAAGCGCGAGGAAAAGTGGGAGCGCGAGCATGAAGAAATGGAGCGTTGGGGGCATCAACATTTATGAGCCCAGCAATCAAAACCAAGCGCATGGAGGTTACGATCACCAACAAATATGGCATCGTAATCAACCGTGTGGCCCATGCGCGAAAGCAGGCGTCGGTCGAGCTCTATTGGAGCCTGTGCCATCGCTACAGAAACGATCAAGCCTATAACGTCAACCTAGTGAGGATATAATGCAGAGACCCGTTCATTCAAACATGCTCGATCACCTAAAGCCCTGGGAGAAATTTACCCTATATATCCTCGGATTTCTTTTCTTAGTAATTATCATCACGGCATTTCTAAGTACGCTTACCCGTGATCTCGACCCGTATATTCACGCTTTCTTCGTGTCAATCGGAGCTTGACAAAGTTCTTGACAATGAAAGTAAACCGCCTATAGTACCGACTAGGAGTAAAATAAATGTCCAAAACTGATGAAAGTATACGGAAAGTTGATAAAACGACCCGAGCGCGAAAACCTAGCAAAAGGCCCAACGGGTTTGATAGAGCGATTGCCGCGGTCTTAAAGAAGTATCGGGAAGATAAAGACATTCCTTTAAGTATATTGCCCGGCAGGCTTGGGGTTACTCGTCAACAAATATATCGATATGAAAACGGCTTAGATCGCATCAACCTGGGCAAGTTCATGGGCTGGTGCATGGCGCTCGATATTAGCGCGGCAACCGTGCTCAAGCGTGCAATTAAGGAGCTGAGGAAAAAGAAGGAGGCGACCAGTTAACTCAATGAAGCTGCCGGACGCGGGGCAACGCGAAGGTGAGTCCCTATGTGCCTGCATCTATGCCGGGTGAGCTGGGAATCGAACAGCGAATAAAGGAGATGCCAAGCAAGTACATCGAATCTTGCCAGCTTCATTGAGTTAACGGAATTCCCACCGCCGGCGTATGGGGGCGGGGTATAACCGGGCAGGGTGCAACCCGGGAATGAAGCGCAAAGACCAGCCGGGAAAGCAGCGGCATGAAATTACGAAATTCCCGAAAGGGAATGGCCCAACCTCCTAATGGCCTTAAACTTGTGGGAGCGCCAGCTTATCCTTGAGGGCGCTAACAACATGGAGATCGTTTCGGGAAACTGGGCGATATGGCGGTGAAGCCGCTAGTCGCGAGACTTAAAAGTGTTGAATCTGGCTTCCCAATTGGCCTTGCCTTATTTGGGGAGCCTATAGTCGCCCAATTCCCCCGGGCGACTGACTGCGGAGCTGGGCAAGGCCGGCTCCGCAGGGACTAACTTAACAAACCAAAGGAGCAAAGAAATGTCTATAACCTTACCAGTCAAAGAATTAATCCGGGCGCTTGAATTCTGCGCGCCGGCCATGAGCTATGAAGAAACCCGCTATTACCTTAACGGGATATATTTTCACCAGCCTGAGGGCGGAACCTTAGTTCTGGCAGCTACCGACGGGTACAAGCTCCAATCATATAATATTCAGGGCGTAGAAGGCGGCGACTTGGGCGGCTTCATCATCCCTAAAGAGGTGGTGAAATTAATGATCAGGGCGGCAAAAGAATTCGGCCTCAAGCATGTGTCGGAAAGGGCCGAAATCACCATACAGGAAATGCCCCGTCGAATTAATTTTGACCTGGCTGGTATCGGTATTTACTGCCGTGATATTGATGGCAAGTTCCCAGATTACGATCGTGTCGTGCCAAAGGGCGAAATGGTGCCGGCAGAGCTTGTCGGAGAAGGGCTTAACTCTCGCTACGTGGCAGACATAGCCAACGCCGTCGCCAATCTGGGCGAAGGTAATAGGGGCCTTGAATTCCTAAAAGCTAAAGATGGTGGCCCAGGCACGCCACTTATAATGCGCACCCGTGACACGGTCAGCGTGATTATGCCGATGAGAGTCTGATATGGCCCGTAGGAAAGATTTAACCGCAAATATAAAAAAGGCTCGGGAGCATTATATGCAACTTTTGTACAAACAAACTAAGGGCGTGCTGCCTGAATGCGCGGCACAACTTGAGGCCGCGCTGGATGATGCGGAAAAGAAAACCAAGGCAGCTCACGAAGCTTTAAAAGCTTTCGACGAAGCTGAAATCAGGGGGGGGTACCATGGCTAGATCAGGAATGCCTAGAAAGCCCCGCGGCAGATGGCCCACCAGAACACAACGCGCCCTGCTCGATAGAATCAGGAAAGCCGGAGCATTATACGTCTGCCAGCCTACCGATCAGGAAGCCTATTATTATTTGCCTGGCAATTCAATTATCAGCACTGATAGCGTGAAGCGCCTTATAAATAATGGTTGGCTATTCCCGGTCGAAGACGGCCTTCTGCCAGGTGTGCCACAAAGTTACAGAGCTACCGGAGGTATAAAGCAATGAGTAATATTCTAGGTTTATTAATCTTCGCGGTGCTCTGGTATTTTTTCGGCATTGTCGCGGCTTTGCTTTATGCGATTTGGTGGGAACTACACAACCAAAGTGGGTGCGAGCTATGACCAACGAATCCATCCTAAAAGAGCTTGAAGATGCTTTGAATGCCGTAACAAAGGCAACTAGAAGCCATATTGACGGGCGCGATCTACTCGATGAATTGCATCCACGTTATACGCTAGATATTAAACGTAGACGTGATGGCGTTGAAACTTGGTATCAGGGCGATTGGCTCAGCAATCTCCGTGAGGCAATGAAGTTAGTTCGCAAAGCACTCACCCATCTCGAAGAAGCTAGGAAGGGTGGGGGTGATATGCCGGATGTTATTAAGTTCCTATTAGGGGAGGATCAGCTCGATGGCTATTCGTTCGGGGAATTTCCTGATAATGGCGAACAATATAAGAAGCGATATTGGTGGAGAAAAGCTCTGAGAAAATTATATGAACCCACAAATCAGGGAGGCTCGGATGAAATTATTCGTTAAGAGAGAGGACAAATTGCGCCGGGATTTAAAAAGGATGCTCGCCAGCTCTAAAGCTGTGTTGGCTGATTTAGAGAAAAAGGCAAAGAAAAATAAGAAAGCGGGTTATTATAAACTCTCTGATGCGGAGAAGCACACCAGAGAAAAATATCGTTTTCTAGCAAGTAGATTGGAGATTTTAGATGGCAATTCTTAATTATACCACCTCGGTCAATGCCGAGCGCACGGTGGCAGAAATCCATAAAATACTTGTAGCAAACAAAGCTATGGCCGTTCTGAATGAATATGAGAACGGGTTAATAACCCACGTATCTTTCCGGGTGCAAACCCATCACGGTATTATGTCGGTTCGACTTCCTGCTAATGTTGAAGGGGTATATAAAGTTCTCCAACGTGAGAAAATCGAAAAGCGACTCCAAACTAAGGAGCGAGCTTCATGGGTTGCATGGCGAATACTGAAAGATTGGCTAGAGGCGCAAATGGCGCTCATAAAAGTAGAAATGGCGGCGCTTGAGCAAGTATTCTTACCTTACATTCAAACACCGACTGGCGAGACTGTGTATGAGAAGTTTTTAGGCGGCGGACTCCAAGCTTTAACTTATGATGGAGAGCAAACATGAAACCAAAAACTAAAAAACCAAAAGCTAAGTTTGTGGCGCAAGCTTACACTGTAAAAGATCCATATGGTAATTTCAGTCCATTTGCTTTGTATTTTAGTCGCGACACCGCAATTTTTAATTATCTGAAATATGAGGGTAGGTACACATGGAAACAAGCTTATCGCCGGGGCTATCGCTGCGTCAAAGTCGAGGTAAGGGAAATATGAGAACGAAGGACAGCGAGGTGGAGAGGTTGTTGGAAGACGCACGTCGATGGATAGAAGATGAGTGTAAGGCAGGAATTGGGTATAAAAACTCAGTCGCCAAAGCCAATGTTATCATCCGCGACCTGTCACAAGCTTTGGAGAGATTAATTAAACCAACAAATGGAGAGTCGGAATGAAGCAAGGTCTAAGTCTATATGTTGGGGTTAACGAATCTTGGCGCGGGGATACCGGGGATTATTTTACCGTTTCATCTGATTGTTTTGAAGCTGACGAGGAATTGCGTTTTACCACAAGAGATGCTGCTGACGCAGTAACTTCCGCTATTTCTCGTGCATATTATAGAGGTAAAGCTGATGCAAAACGAGAATTGTTTAATTGGATTAAAGACTAACCATGACAAACAAATTAATTAAACCAATGGGGGATGTGTGAGCAATTGGAGAGGATACGCCTTATTTTGCGCCGGCATTGTTGTGGTGTTGGTGATTTGGATTTGGCACGATAAATTTTAGGAGCAATATCAGAAGTAAATTACCACCCATATTGCCCTGCATTTATGGTGACCGATAGATGCAACAATACCCACCCCGCCCAAAGAAATGGTCGGGTAATAACTTGAGAACCTAAGTAATTTTGAAACAACAGGAGATTTATGGTAGCGATAATTCATGAGGCAGCACTGACCGACGATACACCGGTAGGCGGCGAGCGCCATCTAACTCACGCCGATGCTGAGGCGGTAAAAAGCTTTGCCTTGACAGCCATCGATCGGTTGAGGACAAAATACAGCATCCCGGTAGATTGTCACGATATGAAGTTCCTGCGGAAAATCCTGGACAAATTTGCTGAACTTTCGGAGGGGCAGGACATCAGCCCCGAGGCCTGGCAACAACGGGCAGTCGCACGGCGCACCTTCATCACCAGCGGCCGGAGTTAGAAATGCACTTAATGAAATGCAAAAATAAGGTGTGTAAATCTCATCCAACCTGTGAGCGCTTCACCTCGCCGCCAGCAACTCAGCAAAGCTATGCCAGTTATTGGCCTGAGCGTGGGTATGATAAGTGCGAAAATTATCTCAACACCGTTTCAAAAAAAACACAATTACAGGGAGCTGATTAATGTGGGCGCATTATAGACATAAACCTAACCCGGTAAAAGCATTCATGTGGCCGGCAGGTATCGGCATGGCATTGTCAGTGCCTAAAGAGTTCCAAGAAATGCTCGGTCGCGGGGATTGCATTGTTGAACAGACCGGCGATAAGAAAAACCTGACATTAACCGTCATCAAAGACCCAACCCCGGCGATGGATAAAGCCATACCCGGCGATTGGGTGGTACTCGATCGCGATGGCAAGGTTCGAATCATGCCCGTTTGGTTGTTCAAAGAATATTTTGAGCAATTCACGCCCGAGCCTGAGCCTTTTCGGGATACCGGACTATGAAACTTAAAATCACTTATGAAATCGACCATCCGCCCGGCCAGCCGCATGTGTATAAGGCCGTTGTCTGGATGCCTTGGGGGTACATGGTGGCAAAGCATTACCATGCCAAAAGCTATGAGTTTAATTCCCTCGAATTCGAGGGAATTAAAAAGAAGCTCGATCTGATACTAAAACGTGCCGTTCGCCTACAGAAGAAACTTAAAAAACCAAAAGGAGCAAATCATGAAATATCTAAAATTCGTCACGCTATTAATCTTGGTGCTAATCCCGATATTAATCGGCCTGGAAGCAGTGATCGACCGGTCGACCCGGCCAACCTATCCCAAAAAACTTAAAGAGGTTTATATATACCGCGACCCGATCATGGGTTGCCAGTATGTGAGCGGTGAAGCCGCGGGTGCTTTGACCCCGCGGCTTACCCCCTCCGGTGTGCACTATTGCGGCGGCGAATGGAGATGAGCAGGGAATTACCATGTTCAACAAAAAGAAGATTTCAATGCGAGCAGACTGCCCGCGATTTTATAAAAAAAGGGAAGAAAGCTTTCCCTTGGGGTTATTGCAGGGTTTATTACTGCGACCGACATAACTGCTACCACATTACCACGAAATTACATTACGCCGAAAAAGGCCCGTTAAAAACACTCGACCCACTAAAGGAAGGATATGAACGAGAACGAAAATCAAAATTACCCATTGGGCCCCGGCCACCGAAACATTGATACCTCGATCGAGGCAGCGGAACGGATTAAAACTAAAGCTGCGGCGATTCGTACAAAGGTCATGCTGCTGCTGGAGCAATACCCGGCGGGTATGAATTCCTACGAGCTGGCAGTCGAGATGAATGAACGCTACCACGATGTGCAGCCGCGCACTTCTGAGCTGCTCGCCGATGATATTATCATGCGCACCGGCTTGAGAAGGTCAGGCCGCACCAAGGCATTGTGTGATGTCTACGTGATAAACCCAACGCCAGACCCAAATAAAAAAGAGGAACTGAAGCCGGTCGGCAATGCTCAACTCTGGGGCGAAATGATGAGGTTGATTTATGCTTATGCCCATGATGGTGATTCCGTTACGTTTTTCAGTATGCGAGCGGCCGCCGGCGATTGGGCGACAAACATGGCAGATAAAATCGCGGTTGATAAAAAATACTCTTGACTATTGTACCCCCATAGGTATACTTTCATTTATGGAGCAAAGCCATGGAGTTTAACGATGATACATATTACGATTACCCCGCCGTTTCCGCGAGTGGGATAAACTTAATGCTTATCAGCCCGTTCGTTTATTGGAAACATTCCCCATACAATCCTGATAAAATACCAGATCAAGACTCTGATGAGAAATTATTGGGCCGCCTTACTCATATTCTGGTGCTGGAAAGCCGGAGCTTGCTGGATGAAAGATACCTCATAATTCCCGAAGGGATGCGCCGCGATAAACGGACTCAGGTTTACCAAGAATTGATGCAGGAAGCTCAAACCAACGATCAAATTTTAGTGCCATATAATGTTGTATGCGAGGCTGAGGAGCTGGCAGAAAATTTATTACTTAACCCTATCGCTCGGCAAATTATGCAGGAGTGTACTTTCGAATCGCCGGCGTTGGTCGAGAAGGATGGGCTTAAATGCAAGATCAAGCGTGACATGCGCCGGAATGGTTTGATTATCGATTATAAAACTACCACCGCTATCACTAAGGCAGCCTATTGGAAAAGCTGCGCGGATTATGGTTATCATCGTGCCGCCGCTTGGTATCTCGACATCGATGAGATAGAGCGCGGAGAGCGTGCGCGTGGATTTATGCACATCGTCCAGAATAAAAAATACAAAGACCTGATCGGCTTTCCGGTTTTCACTGAGGAAATGATAAAGCTGGGCACGGTCGAGAATGATTTTGCTTTTGCCGAAATTAAGCAGCGGTTGCAGTCAGGCAACTGGGCCGAGTGGCCACAAAAAATAATCAGTGCCGAGTTCCCTGACTGGTACAAGGTGAAGGGAGAATGGAGCAATGCCGATACAGGAAACTGAACTATTTAAAAAACTTATGGATGAAGAAAAACGCGAAACCGAGCAGGGCAAAATCCGTGAAAGCTTTTATGACCACCTCGAAAAAGAAGACGCGGAGGAAAAAGACCCGAGCTTCACCACCGAGCAGCCGGATGTTGTAATGACACCGAAACAGGAAATCGCGCAGGCCAAACCTGTGGTTGATAAGGTTCTGCTAATGTCAGCAATTGCGAAAGCTTCCGGCCCGGAGAAGCCTAAGGCTTTTGTCGGTATTTCCAATGAAGTAAAACCACTAATCCCCTCCGATCTTGATGGTGCGTGGCGTATGTGTATCGCCTTTGCAAAATCAAAACTTTTGCCGAAATCTTACGGTAACGGTACGGAGGATGAGATGGCAGCCAAAGCTTTCCTTGCCATGCAGCTTGGTGCTGAGGTGGGCTTGACCCCGATGGCGGCGATACAATCAATAGCGGTCGTCAATGGTCAGCCTTCTATCTGGGGTGATGCGCAGCTCGCCCTTGTCAGGCGGTCAGGTTTGCTCAAAAACTTTAAAGAGGAGGTAACCGGCAGCATGAAAGAGAAAAATCTTTCAGCTACCTGCTCCGCTACCCGCTCAGACACTGGCGAGACCATAAGTAATACTTTCGATTATGAAGATGCGACGGTTGCAAGGTTAATTACCAAGGATGGAACTTGGCAAACCCACCCTAAGCGCATGATGCGTTATAAGGCCCGGGCCTTTACTTTGCGCGATCTATTCTCCGATGTGCTGAAAGGTTTGACGCATTCTGTTGAGGAAATGCAGGGCGAAATGCTTGATGTCACGCCGCCGAAAAGTACACTGGCCGATGAATTAAATAATAAATATTTAGGAGCAGACAATGGCAATGCCTAAACAACCGGCGCTCGGGCCTGAGCTCACGATGTCAACCTTGGAGGGTAAGTTTCTTTACTGGATTGAATCGGTGCGCTTTCAAATGCGACCAGCGGGGGATGGTGAAAACTACCAGGTGATCGCCACCTCCGAAACCAAGGGCGGCATAAAGCTGCAAGGTGCCGCTATGCTGATTACCAACAGCCCGGACAGTATCTTCACTGCGACGGAAGAAGCATTGATGCAGCTTTCGCGCAAAGCCTCCAAGGGGCTTTTCAATGAGGATAAGGTGCGGCTTTACCCGCGGCAGAAGAAATTCTACGATAACGTGGTGCGGTTCATTGATGAATATGGCCGCAGCCCCAGCAATATCGAGCTCTGTATATTCATGGGTCTGGCCCGATCAAAGCGGGCACGTACCTGGAAGGCGCTTAAAACTCTGGTCGCTCTCCGCGTGCTGGTGCTTAATAAGCACACAAAAACTTATACCCCGGTGCCTATATTGGTCGACAAACGGGAATAATTTGACGTTTAGATAGCGGGTGAGATAATTGCCCGCATAACCAATGGAGGCCGCAATGCGCTTAAAATCTTTTCTTCTCACCCTAGTTTTATCCTTCCTGATTTCAGCCCCGGCCTTTGCTGGTGGTAATGAACTTGCGTATAAACGCCTGCAGGAGCTTGATACCCTTTCCTCATCCGCAGTCACGACAAGCGATTACCTCGCGGTCTTTGATGCCAGCGATGGCAAGGTTAAGAAAGTGGCGGCCACTCCGGCAACCGGCCTTACCGGCCGCGCCATAATCACCATTTGCGGTGATGGCACGACCATCAATAACAACACAATTTACTACGGCCCGAGTAAGGTTCCCGTCGCTTCCGGCGAGCGTACATGCGACATCACCCAAGCAGGTAATGCTACCGAAGCTACTGCAGACACTCCTGCTTTTGCCTCAGCTTTTCAAGTCATCAGCATGGATTGCTTGACCGCTGACCCCGGCGCTGCCGGCGTTAGCTTTACACTGCGCAATAATGCTGCGGCTACGGTTCCCTCTGTAACCTGCTCGGTAGTAAATGCCACCACATCTTGCCAAACCAGCACAGGCACCACTACCGCTATTGCTGCAAACGCTCCGATTGCTATTGCTGGCGCATCTACAGGCGATCAAGGCACCACGCCTTTTGCCTGCCAGATTCACGTAGCTTATTAAATACCCCAAAGCGCCTAAGCGCGGATGTAAATCCCCATCAGTATCTCCATTCTGGTGGGGTTTTTCTTTGTGCAAAATATGGGGTGATTTGAACATAGGTACCGAACTATGTTCAGGAGGTGACTATAGCGGCATGAACCCGCGCTGCGATAATTTTTTACCTCGATCAATAAGGCCGAGCAGCTTCACGTAATCATAAACCGGGCAGGTTTTGTTCGGGTTGACCTCTTTATGGCCATGGAAAGTAATATAACCGTGGTAAGCCTGGTTTATTTCGCCGCAAAGGCGCTTCAAGGTAGCTAACTGCTCTGGGGTGAAGGTCTTTAGCCCCCCGAGGCATATAGCGATAGAACCTGTGTTAAAACCCTTCTGGGCGGCCGGAATCTTTTCAGTATCGCGACCCAAGAACATCGCGCCGGCTTTATTGATGTAATAATTATAGCCGATATTGGTCATTCCCCGGGCTAAATGCCACCGGCGGATTGTGTCGATATTATCGTCGGCTGGGTTATCGGAGGCAGAGCAGTGTAGGAAAACCGTTGATACGGGGCGTTTTGGTTTAATGAATTTTATTTCATTGACAATCATATACGCTGAATAAAACCTCGTCATTGGCGAGAATACGCTGTAACTCAGCCTTATTTACCTCACTGCCAGAAAGCAAGTAGTTTTCGGTCTCGGGGCTGATATTAATTTTCGATATGGTTTTGCAGACACTATCTGTTTGAATCTTTACTGTTGCGCTTTTGTCGCAGATCGCGCAACTGCTCAATAGTAAGGGAATGAATATCAGCAGCCTGTTTCTCTTTTGCATCGGTATCCTCTTTCAGCTCGGCGGCGATCTTTTCCTTGATTTCAATCTCTTTCTGCCGGTTATCCCACCATTCTAGGCCGCGCCATAAAATTGCGGCCATAGCGGCGATGAGCTTAAGCCACATTATTTAGTCGCGGCTTGGGTAATATTGCTTACCGTAACCTCAGCCGAGGGCACCGTTGCATTTACCATCTTTGCCGCCTCCGCTTGGGGAACTGTTAGTTTTGTGCCGTTAGGTAGGTATTTCGCAACGTCTTGGGCATGAGCGCCGAGGAAAGCAACCACGGTATATACGATTCTGACCCAACGCTTATCGCTCTGGCTTGGAATATATTTAGCTACGGTGTTGCAAATCTTCATGAGGATTGCCACGAATAGCATGATTGTTGCTAAAGCTGGATATTCGGCAATAAATGAGTCGAGAAAATTTAATACTACGTCCATGTGGTGCTCCTGTTTTGGTTATTTTAATTTACTTTCCTTGATACTTCCTTAATGCAATTCACTCTATCCATGACACGTGACATGCGATCGATGGTTTTTTCAAATCCATGTATCGCCTGATTGGTGCCGATTTGCATCAGGTTCATGGTTTCCGTTGCTACCTGCCGCTCGGCCCGGTGGTCGTCCATTAATACTTTGCGTTCATCTGTATGCAGTTTCAAAACCCGCATGAAATTGCGGGCTACAAGCCACATACTAAGCAGAAATGCTATGAACATCATGGCGGTCGCAGTAAGATTACCGTACGCCTCCAGAATTTTTGGGTCTAAGAGCTCACCTGCCATAAATTTTCTATATCATAATTACAACCTGCGGTCTAATAAATTGGTTGCAAATATGGGTTGGTTGGTGTTGATTTTATCCTTGTGAGGGTGGAAAGTTAGCCAGTTCCTTCTTACCTATAGCTATAAACTCCGCCTCAGTTGCATCACGCCAAGCTCTGCGTTGCGCGGAAGTGCTTTTTACCTCAGAAGGTTCAGAATAGAATTCCTTGGGCTGCTGATCGATAAACAGCTTTTCTACTGTGCGTAAATCAAACTCAATAGTTATCCTATCCCGGAAACCCGGTTTAATTTGCTCAACGCCCTCCTTATCAAGATATTTAATTTCGTAAGGTGTATTGGCAGTCAGGGTTATGACCTGATCGTAAGCATATTCTATAGTTCTTTCGTCAGCTATTTTTGGCATAATTTTCCCTAATATTTAATTATATAGTTAAGCACAATATATGGTTGCAAATTATTATGCGCCGTACTTCCTCCGGTCGTGCCAGTACCTCCGGCAGCATCGGTTAAAGTTGCGTAAGTCCCTGTTCCCGGCGTGTTCAAGACTTCCATTCCGCTGCCAGTTGTATGTGTGTGTGCGGGCATCTCAGCTTCGGTCAATGTATGTTCTTTTTCTCCGCCTGTATCGCCTAGGTCATCTAAATCAACATCACCGACATTTCTGGCAACCGGTATTTTACCGGTCATATCCGGTAGGTTAAAAAAACCCGCACCAGCAGAGCCGTAAGTCGCGCCTATAGCGGCATATAAAGCGGCATATGTACCTGTTGATATAGAGCTACCATCACAAAGTAAGTAACCAGTCGGCACACTACCACCCGCATAAGGGAAGACCGCGCCAGGCGGAACGGCAGATGCGCTTACTACTTCAATCTTATCGTAAATTGCATTTTTAGTTGGGGCTTCGGTTGAGCCATTCCATCCGGAAGCATAAGCTTCATCAGGTACATTTACATCATCCGAAAAGGTGAAAGTTGCACCACTGCCAACCGCGTCTAATGTTGTGCCACCGGTCGAGCCTACCGTGATTGTCGCGCGGTTTGACCCATCGTATTCCCAGCGCTGTTGCTCGGTAGTTGATCTTACCTGTAGCTTGCCGCCTGTAACTGTCGCGCTGCCGAGGATAGTATTACCTCTGACATTGCTCGAAGAATCGCTGCCGAGGAAAAGATTGCCTACCGCTCCCGGTGTTGTTCCAGTGCCGCCAGCGCCCGGTATGAAGTATAACGAAGAGCCTGCACCACCTGTGCCACCCGTACCGCCCGCGCCACCGACACCGCCTTTAAATTGTAATAAACCCGCCCGGCCAGGTGCTCTTGTACCACTACCTACCGAAGCCTCACCGCCACCACCAGACTCAAAACTAAGATCGCCGCCTCGGCCACCTGTATTGCTTATAGATGAGTTGCCGGAAACGCCGCCGAAGCCTGTTCTAAAAGTAAGATCGCCACCATGACCGCTGGTATTTGCGACTCCTGAAGCTGTCGCCGCCCCGCCGCCGCCTGTAGTAGCTAAGAACTGACCGCCATCACCGCCAGTGCCTCCGCTGGTAGATACAGAGCCGCCAGCAGCAGAAGTCATTAAGAACTGCCCGCCGTCACCACCGAACCCGCCAACCGTATTTGTTATCCCGCCGCCCTGACCAGAAACGATTACAAACTGGCCGCCATTATTGGCTGCGTCAGAACTTAATCCATTTATAACACTACCAGCAGGGCCGGCACTAATATAAACATCGCCACCGGGGCCGCTGCCATTACCCGCAGTTGAGTTGCCGGCATTGCCGCCCGTACCTCCCGTAATAGTCACGCCACCACCATTGGAGGCGGCATTACCGTTAAAGGTACTGGTTTCCGCAGCAAGGGCGTGGCCACTGTTTCCGGCAGTCAGAAATACTGAACCACCTTCAACCGAGAATCCCCCATCTGTACTGGTCGAAAGGTTAGGGCTGTTACCAGCCTCAAGCAGTATGTCACCGCCTTCGCTGTTAAGTCCTAAGAATGTACCGTCACCAGCGTCAACTACGTCTGCCGCGCCATCACCAGCCACGATATTCAGGTTTACCCCGTTAAGATAGTCGGGAGTAATTTCACCGCTCGGCGTAGTGATATAGCGGTCTGCTACATCATTGTTGTGGAAATATATATCACCTTCGAGCCTTGTGTTGCCTGTAATATTCACAGCTTCGGTTAGGCTTGAATTAACCCTGACCCCAAGGCGATTGTTTGTATCATCCCAGAAGAAGTTGGAATTATCCTGAGCTATGGTTGTGCCGTTGGAAAATAGAACCGAGCCAGTAGTCAGCGAGGGTAAAGTAAAACTACCTATCGGGTTCCATGAACCGCCATCATTTTTATATTGAACAGTCCCGCCGCTATTGCGGAAGCCAAAGCCCGCTGAGCCGATATTAGGCCCGTCATCAAAGTTTATGTAATCAGCCTGGAAACCAAGAACGAATCCACCGCTATAAATATACCCATAAGGGATTGCGCCGCCGTCAACTACGCCATAAGGGCCGAAACCTATAACCTGGCCACTACCATAAGCGGATGCTTCTATCGCCGTGCCTGTGCCCGGCCCCACCGCTAAGCGTATTGAGCCTGATTCAGAACCGCCGCCCGTTGGGTCGTTTAACGATAAATATCTATAATCATTTGTATCGCCGATATTTACCGTTAAACTTTGCCCATCCCAATTACCAAACCCACCAAATGACCCGGCATTGTTATATTGAACAGAACCAGAAGCTCCCCCAGGCGAAGCTGATGCAGCATTGATCGTCGTGCCGGTGATGGAAAGACCGGTGCCGGGTGTTAGAATTTCGCATTTACTGGCCGATTGATCCCAGAAGAATATTCTGTCAGCACCGGGGTTGGTGAAGCTGCAACTATTTACCGTAATTGCGTTGGCGGAGACAAAGGAAACAAGACTGAGAAGCAGGGCTAATAAATATTTTTTCATGATTCAATCCATGTTGTTTGTGCTGCCGTCGAATACCAGCCTATACCGGTAAAGCCTTCAAGAATTGCAGAACCACCCTTTTCCGAGCAAGTTTGTGACCCGCCTGGCGATGATGCGCTACCAGCAATCTGTATTATCTCCGAGCCGTTGGCGTCAAGCTCAATGCTGCCAGAGTCGGTTAAAAGCACTTTTATTTTTGCGCCGTCGGTGGCGGCCGGCATCGCATAAACCAGATTTGCAGTGGTGTGATTGGTGATAAGAGTTTCGGAACTACCGCTCCCAGCTCCCGGCTTCCACTTCTTTGCCGCCGCATCCCATACCAGCGTATCGCCATCGGCCAGACCCGTGACATCTACGTCACGCAGCTTATCAACTTCATGAGCGCCGCCGCCCACTACGCTGCCGCTTCTGACAAACGTATTCCCTTTGGGAAGCTTGGCGAGCAGCTCCTTAACCTCAGCGATAATATTATTATGCAGCTTTTTAAGGTCAATCTCGGCGAGTGATTTTTTGGTAACGTTAAGTTCTTTTTTTGTTAACCCTATGCTGTCAGAAAGCACGCCCAAGCCCTTATTCAGCTTTGCCCAGAATTGCTCGATTTCTAATTTCAGGGAAGATTCTACGCTACCAATATTTTTGTTGGTTTCGGAAAGGCCATCAAGCCACGCCTGGCGCTCAACATAGTCCTTGGTATCGCGGGGAAGTGAGTCTATGGCGATTTTGAGTTTTTCCAATTGCTCGCGTACTTCCGCATCATTATAGGAATTATCGGGGAATTTTAATCGTTGGAACCTGAAATCAATATCGCGCAATAATTGCGCACGGGCCTGCTCGGCCCTTCGGTCTATAGGTGATGCGCTTCTTTTTTCGGCGCTGAATATACCCATAATTTAATTATCATTGTTAGTAATAACGGTAATAACCTTGCCGTCGGTGGCACTGGTGACTGCAATCTTAATAAACTGGATGCCTAAGAATTTAGCAGGGTCGAGTACAAATATACCAGCCGCGGAAGCGCTGACAGTTAAAGCAATATCACCCGCGCTATCTTTTATAGTCGCATACGTCCCCCAAGTGTTGGGGCGGCTTGGATTGTAAGGGCCGTTCCGCCTAATGAGGCAGGAATTGCAAGGGCGCATAACCGGCCATTTTTAAGGTCAATGGCTTGGCTTAAGCCGCTGGCCATAGTAGCATTGAAATTTTTGGTAAACATAAACCCTCTCTGTTAAATATCGTCGATCGCGCCTTTGAAAAATTCCCGGCTGCTTGGGTGGGTTTTCAAGATACGATACGCTGTGGCTGATTCTTCCGGAGTATTGACCGCAGCGTTATAATCATCAAGATCATTGTGTAAAACCTCGGTATAGCCCGGGATTTTATCCCCTTCCTGTGGCACCAGTATTTCAAGTTTAACTTTTTCGAGCGCCTCATCATCAAGTTCAAGCTTGGAAAGCTGGTCATTTGCCTTTTTTTCTTCGAGAGTCCCTGGTCTGGTGCGGACGATATATTCGGCCCAGTTATAGATTAGAAACTGGTGCTGGAAATCAGGATATAAGTCATCATTCTCTCGGCTGGCTGCTCGTGATTCCTTGGCAACATAACCGTCCATATAAATAATCACACCGTGCTGAAGGATTGGTTTGCCTTGGTTATCTACCGGTAAGTGCGGGGTTATAAAGCC
>Ga0172380_10001525_pt1 | contig 39529 bp, 55 predicted proteins | sample Leawe162metaG_FD_119747 | JGI IMG/M metagenome (GOLD analysis project Ga0172380, IMG submission 119747) | Leachate microbial communities from a municipal landfill in Southern Ontario, Canada - Leachate well 162 metaG | ecosystem: Engineered > Solid waste > Landfill > Unclassified | place...
CACCGGTGCGGTTCCTCGGGCAGTGCGGCCAGGTAGGGTGGATAAGCGAAGCGCATCCACCTGAACATTCCGGGACACCGTTCGGTGGATGCGCTTCGCTTATCCACCCTACATCCCATTTGGTTCCGGCTAGTTCGGCTTAGGATAATGAGCTTTTATCAAAAACCTACACTTGTAAGCACCCCAACCCTCCCCTTGAAGGGGAGGGAGCATCAATGCTAGCGACTTGCACCAGAAGGGAAGTAATTGTTGGACAGTTTCTTACCACGAACGGCTTAACTTAATGGCAGCGACGCGGAGCGTGGGAACGATCAATAAAGACAAAATCTTTTTCACCGCAGAGGACGCGGAGGACGCAGAGGAAAACCCTCATGCTCTTCCTCTGCGTCCTCTGCGGTGAATCGGTTTTTTCCGTACCGAGAACCAATTTACCCAGCAGTCCGGCTGGAAATCACTCCTCAACAACCGGGAAAACTGCTAACATCCAACCCCATCTTTGCAACAATGGAAAATCAGGGGGAGAACCGGCATGGCAACTATTTCAACACGTAGGCTGGCGCTGCTGCTTGCCGGCATCGCTTGTTTCATAACGCTCGACTGCCTGGCCGCTGCGAGCTTGAATGGGGTGGTGAGAAAAAACCAGATGGGAGGAGAGCCGCTGGCGCATGTGAGCGTTTCCGCCCCAGATGCCGGCGGCCCCACCGCCACCGACGACAGCGGGCGTTTCAACCTGGCATTTCCCCGCCTCGCTCCCGGCGACAGGGTGGACCTGGACGTAAAGCTCAAGGGCTGGGTGGTGGTCAACGACCTGCAACTCTCGGGCTACAACCTGCCCAAAGACGCCCGCGTCTCCCCCCTCACCATCCTGCTGGCGCGGGAGGCCGAACGGGAACGCTACGCGCTTCAGTATTACCGGCTGAAAGGCAACGAAGCCGTACTTGCGGAATACCAGCGCAAACTCGCCGAACAGACGCAGAAAAACCAGACGACAGCCCAAGAGCGCGATGCGTTGGCTCTTGAGCGCGATAAGGCGTTGGCGCTGGTCGATGAACTCGCAAAGCAACTATCCACAGCGAAACCCGGCGCCGGGGATGAACGCTACCGGCAAGCCATGCAACTCTTTCTGTCCAACCACCTGGACGAAGCGCTGGCGTTGTTGAGCGAGCAGAAACTCCAGGCCGATGCCGAGCAAGCCTTGCTGCTTGAGAAAAACGCCCGCAAGATGAAGGAGGAAGCTGCGAAAAACTACCGGCTGCGGGGGCAACTTCTGACTCTGCGTTTTCAATTTGATGATGCCGCAAAGGCTTATCTGGCGACAACTGTGCTGCTTCCTGACGATTTTCAGACATGGTTCGACTTCGCTATATTTCACCAAGAACTGAATCATTTTTCCGAAGCGCGACAAGGTTACGAAAAAGCACTGAGTATCGCCCGCGCCAACCCCGATACCTACCGGCCTAAATTGGCGGATACTCTTAACAACCTAGCGGTTCTGCACCGCAACCAGAACCGCTACGATGAGGCGCGCCAAGCCTTTGAGGAAGCGCTCGGCATTTACCACGGCCTCGCCCACACCAACTCCTACCGGCCTAAAGTGGCGATAGTCCTCAACAACCTGGCTATCCTGCACCGCAACCAGAACCACTACGATGAGGCGCGCAAGGTTTATCAGGAAGCACTCGACATCTACCACGACCTCGCCCGCACCAACTCTGACACCTACCGGCCCGGCGTGGCAAGAACCCTTAACAACTTGGCCGTCCTGCACCGCAACCAGAACCGCTACGATGAGGCGCGCCAAGCCTTTGAGGAAGCACTCGACATCTACCGCGACCTCGCCCGCACCAACCCAAACACCTACCGGCCTGATGTGGCGATGACCCTCAACAACCTGGCCATCCTGCACTATGATCAGAACCGCTACGATGAAGCAATCAAGGATTTTCAGGAAGCGCTAACGATACGCCGTGACCTCGCCCGCACCAACCCCGATGCTTACTGGCCTGACGTGGCGACAAGCCTCAGCAATCTGGCGGTACTGCAGAACGATCAGAATCGTTTTGAGGAGGCACGCAATGCCTATCAGGAAGCGTTGATGATACGCCGTGACTTCGCCCGTACCAACCCCGACACCTACCGGCCATACGTGGCGCTGACCCTCAACAACATGGCTATCCTGCACAAAAACCAGAACCGCTACGACGAGGCGCGCAAAGCCTATCAGGAAGCACTCGACATCTACCGCGAATTCTCCGCCCGCAACCCGGAAACTTACGCCCCCTATGTTCGCAAAGTGCAAGCCAATTTCGACAAATTACCCAAATAACCCCCCATGCTAACCAACTCCACCCTCCGCTTTCACGCCCTGATCTCCGGCATTGCCTTTCTGGCGGCGCTGGTTATCCTCTCCCTGCTGTTGTGGAAAGCCGAAACCCTGGTCAGGCTGGGGCTGGTGGGCAAGCTGTATTATCTGGTGCTGGTTCCGCTGGGATTGTGTGCGGCGGCCTTTCTATTCGGCGCGCTCAAGTCCTATGCCGCCTACCGAGGTCAGGCATTGGGCGGCATGTTGGAACTGGGCGGGCCGGTGGTTGCGTTCGTGCTGGTGTTGGCGCTCGGCTTCATGCTCACGCCCGACCCGTCCGGCTTCAGCGTAACAGTGTTTGCCCATAGAGAAAACCCGCCGACGGAGCCATTCCGTAGCGGAAAGCTGGTGCTCGAACTCGGCGGTGACCCGCGCACCGCCGTCCTGGCCGATAACGGCGCGGCTTATTTCATCGGCATCCCCGCGACTTTCAAGGGGCAGCGCGTGAAGGTGCGCTTGCAGGACGCGCCCGGTTACGAAATTGCCCAGGACAGCATCAAGTTGGATGGAGAAGGCGTGGCTCTGGCGGTGCGCCCGCAGACGGCGGTGTTCAAAGGCCACATCCGCACCACCGATGGCCGCCCTCTCCACGATGCACGGGTGAGCCTTGCCGGTCACGCCGTGACAACCGACACCTCGGGCTATTTCATGCTTAAAGTTCCCGGCGTGGATGCGGAGAACGGCGCAACCCTGTCGGTTACTGCATCGGGATATGCCCCCTGGTCAAGTCATGTCAATCCCGGCGGCAACGAAATTACCGCCATGCTGGAAAAGGAATAACGGCAAGGGCGCGACCGGGAATGACTTTGCCCGAAGAGGTTGATACTTCAATATTTGGAGTGGCTTTCCGCAAAAAAACAATGACAGGATGAACAGGATTTACAGGATGAGTTTTCTATCCTGTTCATCCTGTAAATCCTGTCTAAACGTCTGTTGGCTTCCGGCTCGTCCGGCTTAGGATTAAATATTGCGGAGTAATTTCATAACAATTCCCTTGATTTTCTGCTATACCCTGCCTCACCACAATTTCAACCGCAAAAGTGACTACACATGGCCCTTAAAGCAACCATTTTCAAAGCCGAACTGCAAATCGCCGACATGGAGCGCAACTATTACCACGATCACACGCTCACCATAGCCCGCCACCCGTCGGAAACCGACGAACGCATGATGGTGCGCCTGTTGGCCTTTGCGCTGCATGCCCATGAGGCTTTGGCGTTTGGCAAGGGGCTGAGCGCGGACGACGAGCCGGACCTGTGGCAAAAGGATTTGACCGGCGCCATCGAAATCTGGATAGACGTGGGGCTGCCCGACGAAAAACGGGTGCGCAAGGCCTGCGGTCGCGCCCAACAGGTATATATCTATAGCTACGGCGGTCGGGTCGCGGATATGTGGTGGAGTCAAAACCGCGATAAACTCGAACGGGTCAAGAACCTGAGCGTAATCAATCTGCCCCCGGAGAGCAGCCTGTCCCTGGCAAAGCTGGCGCAACGCAATATGCTATTGCAATGCACCATTCAGGAAGGGCAGGTTTGGTTATCCGACCAGGATAACTCTGTGCAGGTGGCGATGTTAGGAGTGAGGTGTTAAGAGGTGAGGGGTGATGAAACCCTCCTCACTCCTCACTCCTAACCCCTCACTCTTAAAAACCGGCAACAACTTGCCGCACTTCTCACATTTTTGCCGGTTCCATCCGGCAATCACTCCAAATATTCATCCGGCATATTTATCCCGTTCCCAGGTAGGGCGTGAGCACGGGACCCGCCCGTAGGAGCGCACCCCTGCCATGCAGCGTATCCACGCCTTCCCGGCAGTTGGCGACTGCGATTTCTCTCCTCATGCCGGGGTTCTTACTTCTTATTTCCAGATTTCCAGACTATCCCCGCTACGCCAATCGCCGGGGCGGGATGGTTTTCACATTCCGTCAACCCGACCTGGCAAGGATATTGCTTTATTCGTTTTAACATGATTAATTTCGCAAATAATTCCAGGTGTATACCGCTTGATGCACCAAGCATCGGCCAGTTAAGCCTGTATTCACGCCAGGAACCGGGCAACGCGCCGGGGACGATGGCACGGCAATTCGAAGGAGGTGCAATATGTCAATAGCAAACATGCGCGACGCCGCAACGCCGGACGAGCAGTCCGAAAGCGACCCGGCGGGTTTCTATAGCGAAACGTTCGACCAACTGTTGCCGCAAAGCTTTTCCGACGCGAGGCGCATACGCGGCGCCAGCAGGTTGGCCGGGCGCTTGGCGCAATTGCCGATGCACGACCTGAACGGAAGAGCGGAAATTATTGCCACCGTGAGACGCGCTTTTGCCGTTCCGCGTTACTCCCCCCAGGCGCACGCCTGGGCGGATGATGCCGCTCTTGAAACCGGCGCTTATAAGCCTAAGCGGGAGATGGGATGAAGAATAAGTGAAAAATCCCGGATAGCACCGCACGAATTCCTGACTACTGAATTTTGAATTTGAATTTGAAGGAGAATTAAAATGCCCCAAATCATTAATACCAATATTGCGTCCCTGAACTCACAACGCAATTTGAATACGTCCCAAACCGGGCTGCAAACCTCCTTGCAACGTCTTTCTTCCGGCCTGCGTATCAACAGCGCCAAAGACGATGCAGCCGGCTTGGCGATTTCCGAACGCATGACCTCGCAAATCCGCGGCCTGAATCAGGCGCAACGCAACGCGAATGACGGCGTTTCGCTGGCGCAGACCGGCGAAGGTGCGCTGTCCTCGGCGGGCGACATTTTGCAACGGATACGCGAACTGGCGGTCCAGGCAGCCAATGCCAGCAACAACTCCGGCGACCGCCAAGCCATCCAGGCTGAAATCGGGCAACAGATACAGGAGCTGGACCGCATCGCGACCACCACCCAGTTCAACGGCAAAACCCTGTTCGACGGCACCTTCGGGACGGCCAACTTTCAGGTGGGCGCCAACGCAAACCAGGTGATTACGACAAGCAACGCGAACCTGCGCATCACCAATTACGGCAACAACCAGCATGGTGCGGTCGGCGATGGCTTGGGGGCCGGCACGGTGGCTGTGACGCCGGGGGAATTGCCATTAACGGGCGCCGGCAGCTTTAACATCAACGGCTATATCGGCTCGAAAAGCGTTAATGTGTTGGCGACCGACAAGGCCAGCGATATTGCCAACAACATCAATAATGTGACCGGTAGCACCGGCGTCAGTGCAACGGCCAGGACCGATGTTTTGCTGACTTTTGACACGGCGGGTGCGTATAACCTGAACGTCGCCGCCGACAACGCTCTCACCGAGCCGGGGGGAGTTGGGACTGGTTTTGTGGGGTTCGAGGCGGTCAACTTCACCATTACCGGGACGAACTCCGCAGACGGCCTCTCGGCTGCGGTCACCGCGTTCAACGACAAGTCGGCGAAAACCGGTCTGGTAGCGTCCATCAACGCCACCAACACTGGTGTCATCATCAGCAGCTCGACGGGCGCCAATATTACACTGGAGGACACTATAGCGGCCAATGCCGGCGACGTTACCGTGCAAGGCCTCCGGGCCGACCAATCCACGGCACTTGGCGTACCGGCCGTTCTCCTCGCAGCCGGCGCTGCCGCAGACGGTGTTGTCATAACCGGGCAGGTGACGTTTAATAGTGAAAAATCGTTTTCGGTCGATCAGAGCGCTGTGGGCAACAGCAACCTGCTCGCTGCACCCGGCGCGGCAACTGTGGGGTCCACCTTGAACACGGTTTCCACGCTCGATGTCACCACCTTCCTGAATGCGACGCAAGCACTCATGACAGTCGATTCGGCGCTGTCCCTGATCAATGGCGAGCGCGCGAAACTGGGCGCCTTGCAGAGCCGGTTCGAGGCAACCATCTCGAACCTCTCCATCACCAGCGAGAACCTCAGCGCCTCGCGTTCACGCATCCGCGATGCGGATTATGCCGCCGAAACCGCGATCTTGACACGCGGCCAGATATTGCAACAAGCGGGCGTGGCCATGTTGGCGCAGGCAAACTCCATGCCGAACAGCGTTCTGACATTGTTGAAATAATCATGGGGAATTCAATTAAGAAACCCCGCTCACGCGGGGTGCTCTTTCAGATGAAAAACTGCGACGATATGGAAAATCAGGACTCCGTGCCGCCCGCCGCCGCCACCAGTGCTTTGCGGATGGCTTCGGGCGATTCCATGATTTTCATGAAGCTGTTTTGGCCGGCCATCTTCAGGTCGGGGAAATCGAGGGCGATACGGAAACGCGCGTACAATGCGATCACCTTGTTGCCTGTGACTAGCATTTCATACGGCAGATGCGCCGCAGACTTGATCTCCTTGGAATCGATCACGCTCATGATGTATTTGTCGTCCATGTACTTGTCGTCGCCTTTCATGGCCACACCGAACACGCTTTCTTTCTTGCCCGGAACATCCACGCGGTAAACCTTGGTGACACCGCCCTTGCCGGCTGCGAGATTGGCCTCCACCGTTTTCAACGCTTCTTCATGGCTGCTGAATTCAGCCAGTATGCTAGGCTCGTCGAAATATTCCATGCCAAACATATAGTGGTATTTGCGCAAATGCTCGGCGCTCAGCCCAGCCGCGCCGAATTCTTCCACCTTGCCGAGCGCCGCCTGCAACTTTGCCGCAGTATTGGACAAGTCGCCGCTCATGCGGTAGCCGTGCGCCATGTAGGTCGGGTTGGTGTAGGAAACCTGCACTTCATCCTTGACCTTGGCGACCGCAACGCGTTGCGCCGCGCCGAAACCGCCATGCTCCGATTTAGCCGCAGTGGTTTTCAGCTCGTCATTGCTGACGACGATGATAGTAGTGTCCGGGTAAGGAGAATAACTCCCGACCAGCGAAAAACCATGCACCACCAGCGCAGCTTTTGCCGCCAATACCTTGCCGGCCACGCTGCCGGCGCCCTTGGAAGCCAGCACAAAAGGTTTAAGCAAGGCTTCGTCGGCCAGCGCAGCGCCCACGTTCAGTCCCAGCGCCAAGGTTGCGAGCAAGAGATTTTTTAAGATTGAGTTCATTGAGATGCCTCCGAATTTGTCGTTTTCAGGGTGGGCGCTTGAAAAAACCGCTGATGGGCTTAATTATTACCCCCAGGCGGTCTTTGCCGGCAGGATGAGCGCTATCGAAACGAGCGGCTCCGGGGGCGATACTATCCAAGGCAAGCAGATTATGCAATGACAGCAAGCTATTGGAACAGGGTAAATTTGTTCTCAGAAATTCATGATGGAAATCAATGATAGCCAACAATTATGAAAGTCGCAGTCGTAGGGTGGATAAGCGTAGCGCATCCACCGTGCCGGCGCAAGAAAGGTGGATGCGGCTCACGCTTATCCACCCTACATTTTTTCTGAGAACAAATTTACCGTGGCTATTGGAACAACATGCATGGCTTATCCAGGTGAAAAACCACTATGACCGAGAACGAACTGAACCAACTGGAAACCTGGCTGGACACGCCCCTGTTCAAGGGCGAAGCGATGCGCATAGACAAGCTGCAAGGCTTCCTGTGCGCCGTAATCAGCAGCCCCGAGATCATTCCGCCGGGCGAATGGATGCCGGAAGCGCTGGGCGAGGCGCCTGAATACGAATCGCTGGAACAGGCCACGAAATTCATGTCATTGCTGATGGGTTTCTACAATGACGTGGTCAACGCCCTCCAGAATGACCAGCCCCCTAGGCTAATCCTGAGACCGCACTCCGCCACGGATAAGCGCCTTGATTATCAAACCTGGTGCGAAGGCTATATTCTGGGGTGGGCGCTATCTGCGGAAGAATGGTTGCGTCCCGGCAATGAGCCTCTGAAAAAGCTGACTTTTCCCATCCTGCATCTATCCGGCGCCTTCCGCGAAGAAGCGCAACGCCGAGGCGAAGACTACGCATCCGACGAAGAAAACGATTCGAGAGTTAGCCGGGATTGCGCCGACATGCTGCCGCAAGCCGTAGCGGGAATCTACAATTTCTGGCTATCCAAAAAAAAGGCCATGCCCATTGCACGAGAAACAGGGAAGGTAGGGCGCAACGAATTGTGCCCGTGCGGGAGCGGGAAAAAATTCAAGCTATGTTGCGCGAAGGATAGAACCCTGCACTAACACGGATATTTCATAAATTGCGCACGCCCTCGCTGGTCTTTTGTTTCATAGGCAAATTTCGCTCACCCGTGAAGGCAGGGTAAATTTGTTCTCAGAAATTCATGATAAAAATCAATGATGGAGAACATTCATGAATCCCAGGCAAACTGAGCCGCAACGTGGCTCAACTCATGACGGCAATCCATAAAAACAAAACCTTTTTTACCGCAAAGGACACAGAGGAAAACCCCTCATGCTCTTCCTCTGCGTCCTCCGCGTCCTCTGCGGTGAATCGGTTTTTTTCCGTGCCGAGAACAAATTTACCCTGTTGGACAAGAGCCATTTGCGCTGTTTGCAACCAGTTGATTCTTAATGTGAAAAAACGGCATCAAAAAGCACTTTACCCCAAGAAATGACGTTTTTTTACCCTATTGGGGTATTTTTGATGGCGCCTCAAAAATCATGCCAAAATTTCCACCCCAGTATAAATATCAATCACTTAACAATAATATATTTTTTTATTGGCATTGTTTGCACTGTAACCCATTGATTCTACGATGATGCAGATTAAAATTTATACAGCGCAAGTGGCTCGACAAGGCTGGCTCTTCACAATCAGCCGCAAAAGCTGTAATATAGCGGCTTCTGAATCGGGCTGCACTTGATGTATTGCAAAAAGTAGGTAGTGCAACATGTTATTTCCAGTCGCCGGTTCCGATGTTGCACAACCTGAAATTGATTAATGTCTGGGCAAACATCAAATTTTTTCAGGGCAGCGCGGGTGGTTATTGCCTGACTGCACTTCACCTTTTAATCTTGGGTTGTTAGCTCAGCTGGTAGAGCAGCGGACTCTTAATCCGTAGGTCGACAGTTCGAATCTGTCACAACCCACCAAGAAAAACAACGGCCTACGCTTGCGTAGGCCGTTTTATTTTGTCGTCAGGTGCAAATCAGGTGCAGTGCGCATATAATCCATTGAAAATGGAGGTGCGCGATGGCGACGATAGATAAGGTTTCTTCCGGCAAATACAAGGCCACAATCCGCCGTAAGGGATGGCCAACTTCCTGCAAATCATTTCGCACCAAACGTGACGCCGAGGACTGGGCGCGCGGCGTCGAGGATGAAATGGTGCGTGGCGTATATATCAATCGTGCGCCGGCCGAGCGACTGACTGTCGAGGCGGCGCTGCAGCGCTACCTCACTGAAATTACCACCACCAAACGACCAACCACTCAATCACGGGAAAAAAACCGCGTCAAACCGTTGCTGGCACGTCTTGGCAAATACAGCATGGCGGCGCTGACGCCCGATGTCGTCGCCGCTTATCGCGACTGGCGATTGGAGCAAGGCAAAAGCGCGAACACTGTACGCCTTGAGCTTGCAATGCTGGGGCACTTGTACACGGTAGCAATTCAGGAATGGGGTGTTGGGCTTGCGGCCAACCCAGTGCATTTGATTCGCAAACCCAGCCCAGGGCAGGGCCGTGACCGGCGCTTGGCAGAGGGTGAAGAAAAGCGGCTGATTGAAGCTGCGGAAAAGCACAGCAACCCGATTTTCGGCTGGCTTGTGCGCCTGGCTCTCTACACGGGGATGAGAGCCGGCGAGCTGGTGTCGCTGACTCGCGACCAAGTCAACTTGAATCGCCGGATCGTGAAACTTTCGGAAACCAAGAATGGGAGCGCTCGTATTGTTCCCTTGAGCATCGAGGCGACAGAAGTTTTTCGTCTGGCGCTAGACAACCCCATTCGCCCGGTTGACACAAGCCTGATATTTTTCGGCGAGCCTGGAAAAGATGGGAAGCGCCACCCATATTGCTTCAACAAGCTTTGGGCAAACTTGCTCAAGGAACTGAAAATCGACGATTTGCATTTTCATGATCTGCGGCACGAGGCCGTTTCGCGGCTGGTTGAGGCGGGGCTGGAAGACTCGAAGGTGGCCGCGATTTCCGGCCACAAGTCGATGCAGATGCTCAAGCGCTATACGCACTTGCGCGCCGAAGATCTGGTTCAAGAGCTTGACGGGCTGGCTTCTCCCCGTGTTTCAATCCACACCCGGCCTCATCCGCCGGGTGAAATCCGCCGACGGATAGAGATCGGTGGATTGCCTCTCCCCGTGATCGAGGAGGTTGCCGATAAAGGATAACACACGGGAGGCTCACCGTATTTGCGTGCAGGAGACGTGCCGTAGTTGCTTGGATGTCGAGGTGGCCGGCGAGGGAGATGCCGAAGAAGAAGCCGTAGCTAATTTGCAGGAGGCATTAGAGCTTTACTTCGAAGACCACGAGGATAATCTGGCACAGCTACCGCCTCGAACATACCAGTTCGGGGAGGTGGCGATTCATGCCTAAACGCTGATCAACCACTGAAATTGAGCGAGTGTTGCAACGGCATGGTTTTCACCTGGACTTCTGTTGGCAGGTAACGTCCGCTGCCAATAGCCAATACAGCGATGACATCCATAACAATATGGTCATCAAACGTGCTTTACGCCGCTATCCTTCTTGCGCAGAAGCGATTCGGTTACACCAGCCAGCAACCGCCAAATGGCAACAGCAGGAGCAAAGAAGCCTTTTGGCGTTTCCTTCGCGCCTTTGATGAAGCCTTGCATGAATTCATTCATCAATCATCTCCTTAATGGCTTTGTACGTTGAATAAATTGCCCACCAGGCAATGAACGCAACATCTGCGTAAAGTATTATCTTTTCAACGATCTTCATCAAGCCGGAAAAGGATTCGTCGCCAACAATCGGTGCCGCCCATTGTACAAGCTTGTTCAACATTCCGCCAAATAACAGCAAAGCAGTAAACATCGCTGCGCCAATTACCAAGTGCCCAACATATTCACCAAGCACCCAGAGTTTCTTTTTCATGATTTTTCGTTCTCACCGCATTTGCGAGACAGGGATTCAACGATACACTTCCTTGCGATTGCCTATCCGCACCACCAGAATGTGGAGCCGGTCATCTTCGATGTTGGCGATGATTCGGTAGTCGCCAACGCGGTACTTCCAGAATTCACCAAGGCGAGAACCTTTGAGGGGTTCACCGATTGCGCGCGGGTCGTTCTGTGGTGCCAGGCGCTTACGCAGGAAGGTCACGATGCGTCGGGATACTTGTTTATCCAGCGCGGCCAAGTCTTTCTTGGCCGCGTCGTCTAGCTCAATCCACCAAACCAAGATCGCGCTCAACTTCTTCCAGCGTATAGGTTCTACTGCGCCCTGCGCGCAAGTCTTCCAGGCGTTTCTCCGCCAAGTAGAGGTCTTCCATGTCAGCCAAGTGCTCCAGGATGGCCTCGCGGGCGTAGTAGGTCTTGGTTCTGCCGGTGGCCTTCGCTAAGGCGTCAAGTCGGTTTTCGATCTCGGCGGGGAGTCGGATTGCAAGCATGATGGTCTCCATGTTCAAGCGCTGTACAAGTATAGCGTTACGCGGGGACTCTCGCCAGCCGGATGCTGCCGTGGGTGCGTCTGACTATTTTTTAATCAATCCCCAGTCCGGGGCTGGCTGGCAAGCGAAAGGCGCAATGCAGCCTCTCACTTATCCACAGAAAATGTGGATAAGTGTTTCCGTTCGCGCCCGAATCTCTTTCGCTAGGCGAAGCTCGCAGATGGATTGAGGTTGATTGCGGGATGAGTGCAATCGGCGGATGCCGCAGGAATGTGCCAGAAACGCCTTGGCTGCGTTTATTGTTCTTGCTGATGCTTTATGGTGGATTGATTGTGGGTTGCCCTGCGGCGTTTTGAGGGGATGAAAATGTTGGACAGGGGTCGCCAGGGGCAATTGATATCGCGCCTAGTTTTCTAGCTAAAGCAAGAATCGCCAAAATATCAGTGGTTTCTGGTAGTTTTTCATTGTTTGCCCCTAATTTGTATAGGCATGTGTATAGCTTTTCCTGTAGGCGCGCCGTAGCTTCTTCTCCGAGATCGTTAAACCATTCCGCATAATGGATTTTTATCGCTTCAGTAATTCGCCCCATGAGCGCTGGGTAATAGCGCATTTCGAATGGGCTGTTTTTTATGGGGGATTGACTTTTTTCATGCTTTTCAAGCCATCTTTCCAGTTGGGTGATCGATAAATGGCTAACGTAATGCCTTACCCAGCTCGGTATTGACTGCCAGATTATTTCGTTATCACTATCGTTGTAATTTTGGACGAATTGCCTCATTACCCATGGGTCTTGCGCCATTTCGACCGCGTTTATTCCCGAGTAACCCCCTTCTAGTCTAGATTCTTTGTAACGCTTAACAATAAAATTCTCGGCGTCTTGAGAGCTGCCCAGAAGCATCTCGCCTTCACCCGTTATGAGCCAATGCAAATTCACTCCCAAACGGGAAATTTTTTCCATGCCTTCAGGATTCGGCTCCCTTTCTCCGCGCAAATAACCTTGTAGCGTTCGATAAGGCATGCCTGTTTCGGCGGCCATGGCTTTTGCGGTTTTATTAAGTCCGGTGAGTATATCTTGGAGGCGGGCAGCGATGGATGTCATAAAAATACTCACAAAGTGTTAAAAATTGTTTGATTAAGGTGCGTATGAGTGCTTATAATGCGCATATGCACTTTTATCGGGGTTTAAACAAACATGACGACATTAGATCTGATTTTAACAAAATATGGAATTTTGCTTGATCTGAAACAAGTAAGTGACCTGTTGCATCGATCGCCCGTTGCGATCCGGCAATCTCTAGGCCGTGAGCAAGGTATCGGTAGCGAGCTACGGAATTCTGCAATCAGACGGGGGCGGCGACTGTATTTTCGGGCTAGTGATTTAGCCGCCATGCTTGATCGCGGTCAGCTTTAACTCACAAAAATGAAGCATTCGTTGATTTTGCACCCACCTGGTGCTCGCTTCGTTCGGATTGATCTGTGGGTCGTCGATGCGCTCGGCGGCAAAGCGCATGCCGCAGCTGCATGTTTATCCCTACTAGAATTTTGGCAAAGGACGCTTCCGCCAGGCAATGACAGTTGGGTGAGGCGCACGATCGATAATTTCGTTGAAGCGCTCGGAGGACTCTATGGCAAAAACGTCGTGGGCGGAGCGTTGCGTACACTCAAAGACTCAGGCTGGATCGAATCCGAACAAACAAATAAATTAATGGGTCAGACGTGGCAACACGAAACCAAATATCGGCTCAATTTTGATAAGATCAATAGCGAATCAGAGAAATATTCAACAGAATCAAAGAGAGTTTATTTTTCACCTCTCGGAGAGTTTAAAAATAAACCCTCCGAGGATTTAAAAATAAACTCTCCGAGAGGTGAAAAATCAACTGTAGCTAATAAGGAAGTATCAATATTATATAAAAGCAGCAGCTATGCAGCTGCTGCTGATTCAATTTTTGTGCTCGAAAACGAGCAAGACCAGTTGTTAATCAATGCCCTTATAGACAAGCATGGATTAAACGTGGTTGAGGCGGAAGCTAAAGCGATCATCGAGGCCGGTAAAGTTCGCCCCTACCCGTCCAACATCAAAAAATCCCTCAGCCAAAAAGCAGCAGCAGCCCGCCGCGAGGCGGCAGAAGCAAGAAAAGAGGCGGCGCTTGCCGCACCACTGGCCGCCGACGCCGAGACTTTTGCGCGAGGCAAGGCCGCGCTCGATGCAATACGCCGGCGCAACTCTGCACTTATCACAAACCATGACAGCGAAAGGTAGATCATGCAAGCAGCGCCGGTAACAACTTATCCCCTGCCCACGAATATCCAAGTCACGGTTTTATTTCATTTTCTCGCGAAAATTGAATCTGAAGGACTTCGTGGGCTTGCGAACAGTGGGTTCCGGCGCGAGCAGATTGACACGCTACGGTACTTGTCGACTTCGGATTTTATTCAGCTTGTCAACGAAAATAGGCCGCTTGTACATGCGTGGGGCGATGCTGCCAACCTTGATTTTGCCCTAAAAAGGCTATCAAGCAACCGAGCCGAAACCGAACTGCAGACTGAATTTATCCGGCGCGGCGCATCGGCAGCGATGATGTATCAACTTTTCAGGGTGAGTCCAAAGTTTGTGGCGCTACAGCGGTCTTTGTTGTGCCTGGATGTCAAGCAGGGGCGGCCAAAGTCGCCCGACGAAGAAACACAATCCACGATTTACGCGGCATGGAAGTCACTCAGCAACCCGAGTGTCCGACAACGCTATCTCGATCTCGATGACATGTTTCCGGATATCCCATTTTCCGTTTTGTTTGCTGCAACTACGGAGTCTTGACCATGCAAACAACGATGCAATATGAAAATAAATCTCAGTGCGATGTATCACTGCTATTGCTTCAGGCTGTGTTCATGGACGTTTGGCACGCAAAGCCGGAAATGATGGATGCGCTCAGGAAGATGCCGCCAAATGAACTGATTCCGCTGATCAAGCGCTTGGTGACCCATGGCCACATTACTGTAAATGTTGACGAAAAAAGTCTCGAAAATCTCCTGAATAAATGTGATGGCCACAGGCGTATAAAAAACCAATTGCGGACATTTGTTGCTCGTGGCGCCACAGTCAGGCTGATATGCAAACTGTTTCCTGTAAGTAAAACCGATGTCACGGTATTGGCCTTGCACATTCTAGGCAAGCCCATGTCTAAGAGCATACCCAAACCCCAATTCGATTCTCTAACGAAAATCTGGAAAGCATGGGCAGAACTCGAACAAATCACATCGCTCCGCGAACGCTATCTGTGCTTGGCAGATATGTTTCCAGAATGGTCATTGGCGTCTCTTGACCGCGCGCTTAGGGAGAAGCACAAATTTTCTGAAGTTGGTATACAAGACCAAGGCGACAAGCCTGTAGTGATCGTTCGCAAATATCAGGCTGGTGTGGATGGCTTGGATATGCCGAAAATTGAATCGCTATTTGAAGCAATTGATGCAGTGCCAAAGCTAAATGAAAACCACATTGATAGTCCAATTCCAATTCCGAAGCCGAAAAAGGTGTGGACGGGTGTCTACCCTCAAAAAAATAAAAACCATCCTTGGAAGAAGAAGGGTGGATTGACAAGCAACTCTAATATCGCGAGTGAGGGTAAGTGAAATGAGCGAAGAGATAATATATCCTGGCCGCCTGATCAAGCCCACTGAAATGGCGCTGCATACGTTGCAGGCACAGAAATTGTTCACCGGGCGCAAAAAAACTGAGGTGGTCAAGGGAATTCCTGGTGTAATGACTTTCGCGAATGTGTGTTACCAGTTGTGGATGTTGACCGAAAAGGACAATCCCTATGCCGACATGCTGCTGATCCAGATAACCGAGGAAATCGAAAAAATCGACAAGGAAATCTCGACTGCGGTTAAGCATCTGAGATCGAAGTTGGAAGAGCGTAAGAGCCGGGGGCTGATGCATGAAATAGCCGTTTCGGCTAAACCATTGGTTATCGGGGACATTAGCTTCGGTTCGCCCTATGGCTACAAGGCATGCGATCTGCTGGTGAATTTCGATTACTACATTCGCGTGGCCTCAACGCTTGAAGAGGTGGGGCAGATTAAAACCGCTGACAGCAAAGCGGCGAAAGAGGCGATGTGGCACCGGGTTAGAACGTTTGTTTATAAAACAGTGCGCCAGGCGGACATTTTGCGGAAAGAAAAGCTGCTGCCTATGTCGCGCGCTGACTTCGATCCCGATGCCGACGACGAAGCAAAAATCCGCGTGGCGCTGGTTGCCGAAACGCTTGGCGAACTGCCGGCGGATATTCTCAGCGGCAAGCGGAAACCTGATTTCTATAAGCCGGCGCGTGCGCCAGCGGGTAAACCAGCAAGCAAGAGAAGTGCGCCAGTTTAGGCGATTTTGTTGATTGAAATTTATTAAGGAAAAGTGAAATGAAAGAAACCGATATGAGCCAATTCTTGCCTGGGGAGAATGTTCCCCGTAAGTCCCTGGATTCATCCGAAACCCGAGCTTTTGTGGATCAGATTGTCTCTCTGGTGGAAGAGCGTCACCACCCTGATGAATTCGGCAAAACCGCTACTGGGGAAGCCATGCTACAGGCAACCGTTCGGCTTATCGGCTGGGAGGCTACGCAACGTTTACTGGTGCGGAAGTAGCTCCATAACCCGGAGATATTCCACTGTGCATTTTTTGAAATAAAGAGGAGAAATGAAATGAGCGAAGAAAACGTGAAGCATTTGATTCAAAAAGAAGAAGGGTGGAGGCGCAACGCCCTGGCAGCCAGGGCAGAACAGCGGGAAAATGATATGGCCAGAAGCGGGGAACAAATCATCGAGGATTTTTTGAACCAGCCAGTGTCTACGGAACCATTTCAAGATGGGGTAATGACTAAGCGGGAAATGACAGAGTACGCCGAAAAAATCAGGGATGCCGTGCTGTTGCAACATCCCGCCGGTAAGGAAGATGTGGGCCGTTTGGAGGCTTTCATCATGGCCGGAAGGATGCTGTTTGGCTACAAGTTCGGCTGCTGAACCTGGTAATTCGGTTCGTCGGCGAGGCGGCTATAAATATTCAGGATTACGTTAAGGTTGGAACTGAGCATGATGTCCAACTCCTGCTTGTCATGAATGATAGAGCGCGGATTATCGGTATACGGGATTTCAGCTTTGGTTAATTCGACTGCGGAAGCAATCAGCGTGGCAAGAACATTTTTGTCGATCATGAGCGCTCTCCATTCAAATTTGATGAGGATGAATACGTCTCCCACAGTGGAGAAACAGTTTTGGTGTGGAGCGGTCAAGCAAGCCGCGCGTCCTGTTCGGTTGCAACCTGCCGGTCATATGCCCGGAAGGTTGCTCGGTGAACCCGGGTTCACCTTTGCCGGGGTGCTGCTTTAAGGGAGCTATCAAATGCAAGACGCACAGAACAGTGATAGCGCTGCCCTTGCCGCTCCACACCGCTTTTATAACAAATGTTCGGATTGTGTGCAATGAATACGGCGGAATTAGTTGAGGTTCTTGAATTCCTGTCCCATCGGAAAATTCCGTTGGCGTACAGCGTGAATCTTGTCTGTAGCGTCGCCGGCGTGAAGCTTCAGGAGCTGGCAGTCGAGGCCGGGGTGGGGCGTAACCATCTGTACCAGATGTTGCGCGGTACAAGACCTGTGTCAGTGATTATGCGTTTGACGTTCGAACGGAGGCTGGGGCTTGATCCATGGGCGATTAACGATTTGAAGTCTGGCGCCAGGACAAATGAAGAAAATTAGGATTTGTTGGTGGCGCAACGGACGGTATTGCAAAGGCTGGGTTCCCCGCTCGCTTGCAAGCTCCCGGAGTGTAGCCGGGTTGCGTACCGTTGGAGGGCGTCCGTTGCGCCACCAACAAACCTTTGTGTTGAGGAGAAATGAAATTGTCTAATGGTTTGTTCAACCCGGCAACTAGACTACCGCTAAAAAGTGCTGAGCATGCTTTGTTTTTTCAAGCGACATTTATGGATATTTGGGAAACTCAGAAGCATGTCCAAAAGAAACTCCAAAACATGTCGGATGAAGAGCTGATCTTTGTTCTTGATTTTTTGTTATCACACGGGCAGATCAAAATCCACCTGGATGAAAATTGTCTCAAGGAGAAAGGCAAAGGCTGCGAAGCGCTGATTGCACCGACTCTTCCTGCTCACTGGGATGCGAATGATTCAGCAGTCTACATGGTCATCAACCAAGCGCTAGGGCAGCATGTTGGAAAGGCCATGTTGCTGATGCAACTCATCAAGATGGGCGCTCTGGAGCAGTGGATTGAGGTCTCTTTCCATAAGATTATAAAAGAAACAGATGGACTGATCTCCGGAGCCAGTATCTTCCACAACACCAAACGGCTGCAGAACCTCGGGCTGATCGACTCGCGCAGATCAGCATGCAGGAGGCAAAGCAACCGCTACTATGTGTTCGGAAATGCCTTGAATGCCATGTTCCCGGACATCCAATTTTCTGCGCTTATTGTGCCGACTCACCCTAAGCCAATCCTCCCGACTCAATGGGATGCAAATGATTTAGCACTCTACATGGCTATCAACCAAACATTAGATCACATTAGACCGAATAAATATACCAATGCAGGACCTAAAGCTGTGATGCTGGTTCAAATGATCAAGATGGGAGGTCTGGAGCAGTGGATTACGGTATCTCTCCCAGAGTTCAAAAAAGCAATAGATGGACTTCTTTCCACGGAATGCATTAATCGAAACATCAAATGGTTGCAGAACCTCGGGTTGATCGACAGGCAGCTCGCGCCAATCAGAAAGCGAAGCAACCGCTATTATGTATTGGAGGGTGCCTTGAATGCCATGTTCCCGGACATCCAATTTTCTGCGCTTTACGCTGCCACCAAAGTATTTTGACAAACAGGAGTACTGCATGAGCAAACCCATCATATCCGATTTCGGCAAAGCGGATGCCCCCTTACCTCACCTGAAAACGACGCTCACCTTCACCGACGAATCGTTGGTGAATGGGCACGGCTTCGTGACCATCGACTTTGATGGCTATCAGATTTCGTCCCGTTGTTGGGTCGAGCTCCGCGATAAACTTGATTACGATGCCGACCAAGAAATTGAGAGACTTGTTCTCGACGAGTCGGGGCATGCCGTTCGCGAACCCGTCGTGGGGTTCATCTTCGATAATGGCGGCGGAAAAGAATTTGATCCATGCCTTGCCACGTTTTTTTCGGAATATAAGGATATTTTCAATGGCCTTGGCGCCATCATTCTTGAACAAAACCACGACTTCTTTATCAAGATTTTAGAGAAGACTGGCGAAACTGCGCGCATCTACCCGAAGCGAATCGAAGAAGCCTTCCATGGTGTTGTGCTTACCCACATGCGGGGTTTAGATAAGGGTTACTGGCGGAGATTGCGCACCCATCGGGGGCGTGTCTTGTTTAAAGACAAAGCCATGGGGAAAATGTTGTCCCCGGAAGAAGTTTGCCGGCGCTACCTGTATATCTCTGGGTCTCCGATCTCCGAGTTTGTCGGCGATAAGGGCATCGAAATTATCGGGAAGGTCGAGGGGCAGCCCGTCTACTTTGACCGGTCGTTTGGCATCTATGCTTACGCGGGGCACCCGGACGCATGGCACACCCTGGATATTTGGATTACCGGTTCAACTTATCCGCCTGGCTACTAAAATGTTCTAGAGCGCCTTGAATGCCATGTTTCCGTGTATTCAGTTTTCTGAGCTTTACACCACCATAACGCATTGACAAACAGGAGTAAAACATGGTCATCAAACGTATTGTTCTGGTACTGCTTGCTGTTGCCCTGGCGGTTAATCCCGTTGGCGCGATCACCATGAAGGAAATCTTCGACGGCGCCAACACTAATGTGACGCCGGGCGGCGCGTATAGCGGACAAACAATGAATTACTACACTGGCGGCAGCATGTTCATGCGCGTGCCGAGCAAGAACTACCAGCTCGCCAGCGTTACGCCGCCGTCGTTCAAGATGAACAGCTGCGGCGCGCTCGATGCGTATATTGGCGGAATTTCGCATATCAGCTCACAAGAGTTCGTCAATATGCTCAAGCAAATCGGCACTGGCGCTGTGGCCGGCTTTGCCTTCAAGCTGGCCATGTCGGCTATGTCGCCCGATATTCAGAACATTATGCAGCAGCTTAATGATGCGGCGCAGAAGATCAACAAATTAAACGTGGATAGCTGCGAGGTCGCCACCGGCATCATCAAGGCCAGCGACGATATTAGCCAGGCGAAAGGCGAATTGACTCTTGGAGCGATGTCTGATGCCTTCAAGGGGGTTGCCCCAGACTTTGGCGCAGCCCTGGATGCTATCAAAAATATCGGCAAGAATACGCCTGTCGCCGCACATGCTGCTGCGGCCGCTTCGGGATTGGACGAGAAGATCGCTGACGGCAACATCACCTGGCAAGCGATCAACAAGATGCCGGACAGTTTTTTTCCGCAAGACGCGCGAAATTACAAATACTTGCTCATGAGCTTGATCGGACCCCACATTTTCTCCCCGAAGACGCATGACGATGACCCTAAGATTGCCATCGGCGATGTTGCCTACACCACCGAAAGCCGTCCTCCGATCAAATACTCCATCGCCGAGTTGATTGGTACGCCGTCCGCCACCAATAAAATCAAGCTGAGTCTTTATACCTGCGACGAGCAGAATAAGTGCAAGAACCCGATATTCCTTGACGCAAGCCTTCCCAGCGAAGGCGTTGAATTCGACTCGTTCCTGTCTATGGTTGACGTGCGTATGAACAGCATTAAAAACAATATGCTGAACGCTTCCAAACCAAGCGATGCCCAGGATATTGCCTTCGTCAATTCCACTTCGATTCCGATTTACAAAATGCTGTCCGTGGCCACGCAGATGCGGAATTCCGTAGTGGCGGACTATATGATTAACAAGTACAAGGAGGCGATTGCCGCCGAATATGCGACGGCCTTTATATCCACGGCTTTAAAGGAGGTGCGCGACGCACTGGGCAACGCGGGTGGTAAGTCGCAAAGCCCGGTCAAGAAGGAGGCGCTTGAGAAGCTTGCTGCCAGGGCGACCGAAATCCGCAAGGAATATGCGGCTGATATGGTCAATGTGTATGCCAAGCTGCAAGCGGTCAACAGCATCACTGCGGAGATCGTGAACCTGGAGCGCGCCATGAGCGCTTCACTTCCCGCCGACTTGCAAAGCAACCTGCAATTCCAGCTGTCGCAGGGTGGCTGATGAGGGGTTATGCCGCTTTCAGCATGAAATCCACATGCACTGCGTCGAACGGAAAGAGGATTTTTCCCTCTTCGGTCTTGTCGAGCAGGCCGGCATTCAAGAGCACATGGACGTCACTATGTACGCCCTTCACGTCGCGCCCCACGCGCCGCGCCGTCTCGCGCAGGGTCAGCGGCCCGGCGCCGGTCATGGCTCTCAGGATTTCCCAGCGCTTCGAGGTCAGCGTCTTCCAGAGCAATTCCTGGGTTGCAAAGCTGCGGTATGCACCCTGCGGCTTGCCGGTATTCCAGGCTTCCAGGAAGCGCTCGGAAATTTCCTCAATGCTGCTAACGCCTATGGTTACTGTGTTCATTTACGAAAGCCAAGCTGTACTTGTAAAGGTGGGTGCTACCCAATACCGGTGCAGGAACCTGCCAAAGCAGGACATCGGCGAACGCCATGTTGTCCAGATCAAATCGTTCGCTAATAAGAAGTTGTGCCTTCATGTTGGAAACTATGACAACAACAATGCATGTTGTCAAGAATGAGAAAGGATAATCACATGCCAAACCTGTCAGCGCTCAAATCCATTCCAATGAAATTATGGGGTTTTTTGCTGAGCGACAAGTCCAGCTTTGTTTTGGTCACTTTTGCTTTGTGCGTGACGCTCGCGTTGATTTTTAATGTCGATATTTTCCTTGCCGACACTCGGTTTCGTACTCAATGGGTGTTGTATTTGGTGCCCGCTGTTATCTTGATTTATCACATTTATTGCGCCTTCCGGATTTTTGTCTGGCTACGCAATTTCAAACTTGAAAAGTGGTTGGGGCGCCCGTCCGACAAGAGCCAGGCAGGGCGCGAAGATGGAAAAGCGGTCGATACAACGAAGCTGGCAAAAGAATCCTTGATTTATGTTCTCGCTGTGGCTGTTTTGTTCTTTTTTCTGGTTCCCGGTGGGGAGTTGACGGTCATTGAAAAGTTCGACATTTGGTTTTCTTCTTCGGCAGGCGCTTTTTTAATGCTCCTTGTGCTCGGCACACCCAAAGATCACAAAAACACGCCACGGAAATGGGCTGTTTTCCTTATCGCTTCGTTTCTGGTTGCTGGCGATCTGGTGTATATCAATACCCTCTTGGCGACAGCAAGCATGTTCGTCGGTATGGTTGGCGTCCAGATAATTCATAGGCATTTTCCTGAAACCAATAGGAAAATCGCGCTTTGGCTTGTCGAAGGGAAAAAATCATGAAATCCACTAAATTCCTGGCGGCGCTGCTTGCCTTGCTGTTGCTTTCCCCCGGGTTTTCCTTGGCGATAAGCAATACTGAAGTCTGGGAAATCTATTCGTATTGGAGCGTTGATGAGCTTTGGGTCATTTTCAATAGCATTTCCGTCATGATGAAGTCGGCGGGGTTTGCCAACCTGTCCAAGACGGTGATGCTGCTCGTGCTCGGAGCGACTTTAGCTGCAACCATGGCCTACATGAAGGATTACACGGTGAAATGGCTTATTTCGGCAATGGTGGCCTTTTGTTTTTTCAACTTGCCGATAGCCACCGTCGCTATCGTCGATAAGACTAGCATGCAGCCGCCGAAAATAGTCGCCGATGTGCCCGTATTCCTGGCAGCCACAGCGGCGCTGGTTACGCAGGGCAGCGATTTTTTCACCCGGTCGTTCGAATCGAGTTACGCTACTTTGTTCGATATTAATCATATAGCAACCAAGGCTCAGTTGGATTCGCTGACATTCCGCGATCACGATCTCGGGTTCGGCCATCGTTTGATCAAGGATTCCCGTCGCATGAGGATCGCCGATCCCATTTTGCAGGCGGACATGATTTATTTCACGCGGGACTGTATCAATGCCGGCATGGCCGAGGGGAAGTTGGATTTCAAGCGGATTTTCCAGGGCAATACGCCGGCGGATACTTGGAGTTATATCGTGGCCAACGTCAATCCGGCGCGCATGACCACTTATCATGACCAGTGGCAGAATCTGCAAATCGGCTACTGCGATGAGGTGGCCAATGGAACTTTGCATGTGGATCCGCTGGACGGGCTGACCTATCGGCTGGATCAAGGTATTCTTGCGGCCACCAAATTTTATGGGCAAAAATACAATAGGGCGGATGTGACCGGCGCCTTGTTCGCCACGAATCTCCAGAACGCTTATGGCGTTTTGCTCAAGGCCAGCATGAATGCTTCCGATGTCATCAAGCAGAACATGTTTCTCAATCTGTATAACGATTCCAAAGGCGCTATCGGGCAAATGATGGGCGATCCGGCTGCGGTGACCGCTGCCTACGCCAGGGCGCAAGCTGCGGCCACAGCCAATAGTTCGTACCAGACTATGGGGAACCTCGCTGAACAAGCCATGCCGCTTATCCGCAATATCATGGAAAACATCATTTACACGGTGTATCCGCTCCTGGTGCTGATTATTCTGGCGAATGCTCATAATGCGATACCAATCATGAAAACCTATTTCATGACGATGGTTTGGATAAATCTCTGGCCACCGCTCTATGCGGTGTTGAATCTCTCCGCGCATATCCGGCTAGCCAATAAGCTTATGGCCGATACCGCCCTGAGCGGCGGGTTGTCGCTCCAGACTATGGGCATGATTTCCAGCGATGTTATTTCACAACAGTCGATTATGGGCTATATGGTGATTGCCATACCAGGCATCGCGTATGGCATAACCAAGGGCGGCGAGGTGGCCATGAACGGTATTATGCAAAACTTCATGTCGCCCATGCAGAACGCGTCGCAAGGCGCCAGCGGTGCGGCTACGGGGAATATGAACCAGGGCAATTTGAGCATGGACAACGTCGGCCTGAATAAGGTCGATATGTCAAGCTCTTGGGCTGGCTCGAACCGATACAACAGTACGGATTCCTACGGTAATGTCCATGGGTTCGGTCTCGGCAATGATCATCATTCGGTGAAGCAGAATTTGTCTTCGCTGGCGGTCAAGCCGGATTTCACCAGCGCCATTAACAAGCAGCTCGGTGTCGAGCAGGCTAAACATGCCACGGAGGCGGAATCGTATGCCACTAAGGGCGCCAGCACGATTGCGTCCGCGACCAGTGAGGCTTGGAATTCTATTTCGACTCATGTGAAGGGCACCGATTCGTCAACGAACCATAAATACGGCGATCAGTTGACGACTGAGGAGAAGATGTCGAGGGTTAAGGGGTTTACTGAGGAGTTTGCGGAAGCGAATAGTGTTAAAAGTAGTGATGCTTTTTCAGCGGGGCTTGCCGCTAGTGCTGGGATTCCTTTTAAAGTGTTTAAAGCCAATGCAGACGCATCTGGAAGAATAACGGCAATGGATGAAACAAAATACGACGAATTGCGCAAAGCCATGGATAAAGCCGAAATCAGCGATGTCGCCGGCGTTACTGCGACCTGGGCGCGCGACCGGGGGATTAGCGTCAAGGACAGCGATTCGGTGAGCGGTAGTGTCAATCTCGGCGCTAAAATTGACAGGGGCTTGTCGTACATGAGCGAGGCTTCGAAACAGTACGGCCTATCCGAAGACATCGCCAGCAAGATCGCCTTCAATACATCGAACAAGGATGGGATCAATGCCAATTTGACGCAGGTGCTTGCCAACGAGTTGAAAGGAAAGGTTGGCGGTGGTGGGGAGTCGGATATTGCCAATCAGTGGGCGAAAGCGGAAGTAATCGCGGATAGGTTTGCAAAAAATCATATCGGCATGAGAGGCAATCCCGATGTTTTTCCTGATGCTAATCAGATGATAGTGACTCCGGAATCGCTTGCTGCCAGGAAGGAGTTGTTTGAGAGGCAGGCTAAAGAGCAGGGAGGAAACCCGCTTCTCCCGTCGTCGGCGAAAGAGGGTGAGAATGGCGCAAACATAGATTGGATTAGGGCGGATTTGGATGGGAAGAATATACGGCCTAACGGAGCGACTTCGTCCACGCATTCGAAGATGGCGGAGAACATCGATGACAAGCTCGAACATCCTGCCGAAACCATCAGGGAACAACAGGCGAAAAGCGCGGCTAATTCGTCATTGCCTCCGTCCAGCATCACGGCTGACATGCGGAATGTGCAGAGGGATGTCGAAACCCAGCAAAAGAGACACGAGGGGGTAGGAGGCACTGCTCAGGTGGTGTTTGATAAAGTGGAAAAAGCTAAAGTGGAGTTGAAGCCCCTCGATACCACTCCGAAAATGTATGGCGGCAATAACAATCTTTTGAATGACAAGAACTACGACCCTGCGCAGGTTGCCCGCAATCCGCTGGGATTTTTCAACCCAGATCAGGTTAAGCAGGCACAGGACGAGATGAAATCGCCACAGTATCAGAAGCAGAATGTGCCGAAAGATGTCGTGATAAACGATACGCCGAAAACACTCAACCCAGACCAGGTAAGGCAGGCGGATCAGCAAGACCAAGCAAGACAGGTGAAGGAGGAGTTAAAATCACTGCATCAGAAGCAATACCAGCAAGACCAAGCGAAACAAGCAACTGAAACCTTGAAAAACTGGTGGAAGAAGAGCTAAAATCACTGCATCATCAGAAGGAGAAATGAGTTGGTCTTCATGACTAGCATTCAACATCCAAGGGCGCTATGCGGCTTTACCGTGGGGCGACGCTATGAACAGATCAATCGTCATTATCACTATGAAATATATTGTAACTAAGGTAGCTATAAGCCGGATCGTTCATTTCGTCACGAAACCGGAATAATTCATCGTGTTCTTCACTGGTTAAGTCTCTCCCATCTTTCGCCATTGCTACGATCAGCACAACCACCAGCAATGCAATCATGTAAGTCATTTTGCTTCTCCCGTTTTCTTAAAGCTCAACTTAAATATATGCCATAAAGGGCATGAAGTCAATCGGATTTGTGACTTGTCACGGCAATGTCGAAGAATGGTGAACATTTCGCTTCAGCCAATTTCTCTCAGCATCGCTTCTCGCAAGATCAAGTTCAGGCGAGTTTGGTAGCCCTTTCTTGGACTTGAGCCACACCAGTACATCGGCGTCTACGCGCACCGTGGTGGCCGCCTTACAGCTTTACCCCTTGGCCGTTTTCAGTGCCTTCTTGAAGGCTTTCAAGTCTGGTACGGCGAACATTTGGTTGCGGCCAACCGTTGAGCTTGGATTCAGTTTTCCGCCGGTAACAAATCGCCTGAAGGTCGATATCGAAACCTCCAGATATTCGGTGGCTTCCTGGGCGGTGAACTCATCACCCGCAAGGTGGCCGAACAGTTCTTCGTGGCTCATATCCTCACCACGGAAAGCATTCGTTGACAGGATCACGAAAAACTTCTGCCGCTCTGCGACCGGCATTAGCTTGAGATTCTGGAACAGATCCTCTGCGGTCATCGCATGTGCCATTTCTCTATCCTCCCGATTTCAGATACCGCTTGAGTTCGTTATAAAAATTCTCATGCGAGCCAATCTGGTAGAAATCGATAATCAACAATTCCACATCTATCCCCTGATGATGCACCTCTGGTGTCGGAGGACGATACGCGATCAGGTACTCCTGGTGACTGTATTTGAACTTGTAGACCCAGACCCCAGCCAAGTCGCCCACTTTGGCCTCCCCGATTTCCGAGTTGTCGCAAACCTCATCTACCGCATCCTCAATGGCAAGTTGCAGGGGCTTGTGAGCCTTTTTCACGAACCGGCTGAACGGGGGTTTGTAGTTTGGTTTCATCACCATGGCTCGATATTGCGCCAATTTTGATTAAATATCAACCCGCGCTATCCAGGCAAGGCATTCTTTTCAGTTCGATATGCAGCAATCAGCAATTGATCGAGCAATGCCTTTTGTGACAAGTCACGGTTATGGCAAAGCATGGTGAGCGCCTGCGATGCTTCGGCGCTCAGGATCACACTCACCTGCTGAGCTTGGAAAGATTCGAAGCGTTGAGCCTTGCGCTTTCTGCGGCTGGCGCGCTGGCGCTCGGCGGGGGTCATGGCTTCCGTGCCAGTGACCGGGCGACCAGGCTTCTTCGGTGCGGTGTTCATATCCTCCATTTGCGTTCTCCCGTTTTCAGGTCTTAATCACGGTGTTTATTATATGGTGACATGTCACTATATTCAAGATGAATCTCAATATGATGCTTGAATGTTTCCGCAATGATTGTATCATTGCGATGTTTAAACAACGGTAAGGATATGCAAACATGATAGTTGCTGTTCTGAACACAAAAGGCGGGGTGGGCAAGACCACCACTGCGCTTAATCTGGCGGTCGGGCGTGTGCTCCAGGGGCGCGATGTGCTGGCCGTGGACGGCGACCGGCAAGGCTCGCTGATTGCTGCGCTGGGGAATCGTGACGGTGTGCCGGCGGTGGCCACGGCGCATTACTCCGATGGGCAGATTCTCCGCCAGCAAGTGGCGCTGGCGAGGTCACGTTACCAGGACATCATTATCGATGCCGGCGGACGAGACAATACCGCATTGCGCGCCGCCATGTTGCTGGCCGACCTGGTGCTGATTCCGTTCCAGCCGCGCAGCTTCGATGTGTGGGCACTGGATGACATGGCCGGCCTGCTGGCGGAAATGCGCGCTGTCCAGGATGTGCATGCCATGGCGTTCCTTGCGATGGCAGACGCACGAGGGCGGGACAACGAGGAGGCGGCGGAATCGACGCCAGAGGGCATTCTGTTTCTGAATGCGCCGGTTGGCCGACGCAAGGCGATTGCCGACGCGGCAGCCTTTGGCCGATCTGTGCTGGAGGATGGCAAGGACGAAAAGGCGGTGTTCGAGGTGCAACGTTTGATTACGGCAGTTTTCCATTGAGTTTATGGAATGATTGAGGTTATTTTATGGCGATCGTAAAGAAAAAAGCAGCAGCAACTGAACCATCGGCGGAGGCATTTATTGACGCGGCGCCCGACGGCAAGAAGGCCATCAAGACGGCGGGGCGGAAGTCAATTATCTCCGTCAGTATCGCCCCGGAGATGCTGGCGAAGGTGGACGCCTGGGCGAAGGCGCGCGGCATGAGTCGAGCGGCGGCTATCAGTTTTGCAATCAGCAATCTTGATTGAATCGTTGCATATAATATAAAGTAAGTAAATATTATGCAATAATTAGGGTATTCGTCACTATTGTGGAATAAACCACAATCGTGCATCGGGAACGGGGATAGGAGAGAATAAATGGCAAATAATGCATTGACTGCAAATGAGATTCTGGAAACGATCAAAATGCTTAGTAATGCGATTAGTAACTCAACTCACCAAGGAGCACTTCTATGCGACGAGATTTCTGTACGACCAGACGTAGCGGAAGCCGCAACAGAGTTGGCAAGATGCTTACGCATGGTTGCTGGCTTGGTGGAATTGGTCGAAGTTGAAGAGAGGCGTTGAAGAAGAGGATTGCACCTGCAAGCAAATCGGCTATACTTAGTGTGCGCTCCGTGGTTGGCTGGCCTGACTGTACCGACGATTCGTCGCCGGAGGTCGGGGATATCCCCAGCGGGGCGTTTTCTATTTCAATCGCTGCCAGCGCATGTAACTCCTTCTTGGCATTTATTCCAGTGCAGCCCTTTACCGTCCCTTTCTTCTTCAGTTTTCGGATACTGGCACAATAAAAAGCGGTTTTGTTGAAGGCTTGGGCGCGTGGCCTCACCGAAAAACGATAAAGCTGTTTTTCGCCCTGCGGGGAAAAATGCCAAAAAACGCATTTTTCGTATCGGCCACGCGCCCAAGCCTTCATCTGTTTTTTACCGGCGATGAAGCTGCCGGAAAAGCGTCTCGGCTTAACCTCTCTACTTCGACCTGCATGTACCCGGCTGGTGCCGTCACAGTACGAAGTGGGGAGGAGGTCGATTATCTCCTTCAGTATCGCCCCGGAGATGCTGGCGAAGGTAGACGCCTGGGCGAAGGCGCGCGGCATGAGCTGGGCTGCGGCCATCAGCTTTGCAATCAGCAATCTTGATTGAATGATTCCGTATATTCGATTGAGCTATTGCGTAATGGTTAAATGATGCTAAATGGCGAGTTGTTGGAGAGGGTTGCACCGGCAAGCAAATCGGCTATACTGAGTGTGCGCTCCGTGGTTGGTTGAGCTTGCGGCTTTGGCGTCTTTGGCGTTTCATGCGCAGGCAAGGTTCCCAGCGGGGCGTTTTCTATTTCTACCGCAGCCAGTGCGTGTAGCACCTTCCCTTTTCCAAGTTCCGGTACAAATGTTTTGGCGGTAAGTTTTACTCGGTAAAGCACCCCTGCAATGCCCAGCGGCACGTAGAGCCGATGCACCTCTGAAACCTGCGGATTGTGATGTTCCACATCGGGGTGAGTCTCCGCCAGGACTGCATATCTGACCAGCGTTTCAATGTTGGCGATGGCCTTTGATTCAGCCGCCGACAAGTCGGCGTTATCGCCCATTTTATTGCGCCCTTTCCTGTTTATTTGTAGCAACCAGCCTGTATCGTTATTAGACAATCCAGCCCCACGCTGTAATTCGCGTAGCTTGGCATCGGCTGCCAATGCCAATTCTCGACGCGACAATCCTTCGCCAAGTTCATTTCCGGTCAGTTCCGTAATGGGAACTGGCGGCAACTTGAACAGGCCGAGGCGCTGCCCGGTAAAATCCATGCGGGGTTTCATTCCAGCATTATCCTCGAAACTTGCTTATGGTATGAGTCGAGCTGCGGCCATCAGCAATCTTGATTGAATGATTCCGTATATAAGATTGAGTCATTGCGTAATAATTAAAGAATATCTCACCGGGCAAGCCCGGAAATCAAAAGCGTTCTTTGTGCAAATCCAGGCGCGCGGTGGCTCGACGGCGATGAACCCGCCGCCCTTCGGGTAAGCGAGAAGAACCTCGCTTATCTTCGCCGCGCGCCTGGATTTGCCCTCTGATCTAGCCGACAATGATTGTTTGCGTCGACCGTTGAAAACCTTCAAGGCTTGCTTCAAGTTCGGTGAAGGTCTTGTGAGCGGGAACAAATTTAGCTAATGGACTTTCGATCTGGCCAGACTCAATCTCGCCGGCGCTGGCGTCGAAAATGCTCAATAAATAGGCGTTTTACGGGTTAAACCCGTTTTGTCCCAAAAAATAATTATGGCTGTGACGTGTCACACAATACATTCCCGGTGTGTTGCGGTTCTGGCGGCAGGCCTGGTCTGCCCAGCCACTCCCACAGTTCTCGGAAGGCGTAGCAGTACCCCATTATCGTTCTTTGTGCCAAGTGTCGATGGTTCCGGTAAAAATCGATCACCTGGCGCTTGCCGATTTGCTCGATGCGATTGATGCCGTGGTTTTTGGCTATCCAGTCGCAGGCGCTGGCCAGCCGGCGCGCTTGCTGGCGCCGGTTTCTTTTGCCGCCGTGGCGCACGTATTTGTGCGACAACTGGTGGATTTGATCGTCAACCGAGATAGGCATTGGTTACCTCTATTCTGCCGTGTCCGAGTTCTTCGGCGATTTGCTCACGCGCTTTGTGGTCGAGATCGCGCGCCTCGTTAACTTGCACATTGAGCTGCTCGGCCAGGTATTCGTAGTGCGCCTGGCCGTGTTTGATTCCTGCTTCTATTGGGCAAAGTGCACCGACCAGGTCTTCGTAGCGCGATTGTGCGTATTCGTGGCGCTCATCATGAAAACGAATGCCGACTTCGCCTGCCTCCGCGTAGGCCTCGCGCTGGAATTCGGCGTAGCTTTGTTCGGCGGGGATCATTGAGCGATCATTGCCTTGAATTTCTGCGGCGCGTTCTAATGCTTCGAGTTGGCGCTCACTGGTGATGGGCACCTCGCGATCCCGTCCTCCCTTGGTGCCGTCCTCAATGGATACCGCCCCTCGCTCTTGCGCCTCAGCCAAAGCGCTACGGGCATCCAACTTAGCCGATTCCTCGAACCGTAGGCCAAGCTCTCGCTGCACGTCCATCAATGCGCCTATGCGTTCGCTTACGGCTTCCTTCGCGACTTGGTGGACTTCCAAGGGCATGGCCTTATCTTCACCAGCGATGCCGCTACGCTCGGGAATGTTGCAATCTTTGGTGGGTGAAACCCACACTTCTTTATCGCCCCTGGCGATTTCCAGAACACGGTTGCAGGCCGAGACGTAATTTTGTGCGGTCGAGGCGGCCATTTCTCCGCGTTCGACGCGACCGGCCAGCTCGTTTCCGTAACGGATCAGATCGGCTTGCTCAATCTGTTCCATTTTTTTGATGCCTTCGTCTTTTGCCCAGGTGCAAAACTGCCCCCACCGTTCGGCCATAGTATCAACGGATTTGAACGATTCCATTTCGCGCTGTAGCGCAAATTGTCCAGCGACATCCATATTGCGCGAGCCTAAGCCAAAATTTCTTGATCCCATTTCACCCTTTTGTATTTTCCCTTTTCCGTTTTTTAAAACTTTTGCGTTCAGAAACCCCTTTTTTACCCTTTGCACAACCAAGACCAGATAGTAATGTGATAAGTGGTACTGCTACTCTTTTTTTACTAGTTTGGCCTCTAGTTGGTTGCTTACATGGGTTTTTGCCTTAACTTATTTTGCGCCGGGCGGCGCGATTGCTTGATGTCCGAAGCCGGAGATCGGAGCCGATGGTCAGTCGGGCAAGCCGGCCTTTCGCCGGCGAGCCGCAAGCTCGTCCTTTCGTCCTGTTTCAGATATTTCACGCGCTTTCGCGCTGAGGGTATGGCGCCGGATATGGCGTCAATAGTGGCGTTGCGCCGGATGCGCGCGCCTGTCTCTTTTTTCGCTGGCTTCGCCGCGAAAAAAAGAGACAGGCGCATCGGTGATGTTGCATGTGATGTTTTGCGCAAGCGGAAAACATCCTGCAACATGGTGGGTTACATTTACTGCTGCATCCACACCTGCCTGGCGATGCCCGGCGGGTGCGTTGTGATGCAGCTTTGGTAAGGCATTGCTGTCAAATGTCGTAACCATGCGAAACTAGCACTTGGTGCATGTTAGATGCTTCCCAACTTCCAGGTCGCGTGATTACCATTCCGACGTCTTCTGCCAACATAGTTAACAAACGTGCTGGAGTTAGGGTGCCGTGACTTGTAAAACCGTTACGACTTCCTTCAGGCACTTTGTTTGCAAGATTGCAAGCCTTTACCAACTCAGCTATTGTTTGGGCTGTGGACTCGCTAATTGTGATGGTGATGCGCTTCATGATATTTCCCCCTAATATCCGAAAAACAAAAAAGGGGAAAACACCATAGTCCCTTGCGGGGGATGATTTCCCCGCTTGGGATTGCAAATTACACTCAGCCATCCGACTTCTTGCGAAGCGCCCCGTCTCAGGACCAGGTTCGGGGCTTCAAGGTTCGTAGCCGAAGCTACTAAGGGTGATGTCTAGCGGACATCAGTCGGGCTGAAAACGAAGCCAACGTTGAAACACGCGAATTCTATTTCTGAAAACGTAAAAGAGTCAAGCGAAGCTGCCTGCTTAAAATTTGCACCGACGATAAAACTGTCGGAAATCCTCTATGTTCAACATATGGCGCGCGGATCAGGCTGTGGACAATCGGACGATGAAACTGTCCGAGCGTATGGACAGGGGCATGGAAAACGATAAAACTGTTTTCCATTCTGTTGATAACAAAAAGACGTTATCAACAGCCCTGCCCACACTTTGCCCACAGCCTGCCCGATCACCGGTATCGAGATGCCGGCACTGACGCGCTTCGCTTGCCCCACCCTTCGGCCTGGTAGGATATAAAATCAAGATCAAAACCAGCGGTAATAGCCAGGTTCATCTAAATTCCGTCTACAAATACAAATCAATAGGAATCGGGTTGAATTAACGTTACCGTAACGATAAATCAGCGTGACCGTGCCGTGCAGGCAACGCATCACAAAGGATCACAGGTGCATTAGCGGTGCAGCACTCAGCTTCGAGAATGTTTCTTTATGTTCGCTAATGTGCTGATGTTAAAGTGTTTCTATGTTTTGTACTGTTCGCAAGGTTTCGCTTATAAATCATTAACATATTGTTTTATATGCAGTCTCTTAATCCGTAGGTCGTCAGTTCGAATCTGACACAGCCCACCAAAAAAACAAGGGGTTAGATGAAAATCTAGCCCCTTTTGTTTTGGTGCTGTCAACCAAGTGTCAACCGCGTCAAAGGGTTTAAGTTTTTCGCTTCTTGGAGGTGATCCGGTGCCAAGTGCGCATACCGCATCGTCATAGTTAAGCTTGAATGGCCAAGAAGTTTTTGCAGCACCAGAATATTGCCTCCATTCATCATAAAATGGCTGGCGAAGGAATGGCGTAGCACATGAGTAAGCTGCCCTTTCGGAAGTTCCAATCCCATTCTATCCACAGCATCCCGAAACGCCGAATAAGCATACCCAAAAATCTTTTCAGACTTTTTCATGGCAGCCGCCTCAAGTAGTGCTTTCGTCAAATCATTATCAATAGGCACAGAGCGGTTTTTCCCGGATTTCGTATTTGAAAAATGGATTTGCCCGTCTCGCACTTGAGAAGCCCTTAGACCTTCTGCCTCACTCCATCGTGCGCCCGTAGAAAGGCAAATTTTCGTAATCAACAGTGCATCACCATTTCTGCCATTCTTCAATTCTGCCAGCAAACCTTCAATCTGAGGCAAAGACAGATAAGAAAGCTCGTGTTCAGAAATCTTAAATTGACGCACAGCGGCAAGTGGATTATCGCCTTTCCAGAACCCCAGCCGGCTTAGTTCATTGAACACGGCACGAAGATAAGCCTGTTCTCTATTTAAACAACTTGCTGAAATACCTTCTTTCAAACGTTTAGATCGATACTCAGAGAACAGGTCGGCTTTAAAACGATCTGCCACAGGGTCGCCCATAGCGATGCACATTTGATTTAACCGGCTGAATGTATCCTTGCCGGCGCGCAGATTAACCCCATGCTGTTCATACCAAACCTTGATTAATTCAGACAAACGTCGTGTATCCCGTTTAGCTGGTTCCCATTCAGGGGTTTGAGTAGCCTTAGTTCTAATCCAGGCATCGTAGGTTAGAGCCTCGGCTTTAGTGGGCAGGGTTTTGCGGAATCGTTTAAATCCTCTGCCGTCTGGTTGCACATCAACAAGCCAGCCGGAAGGGGGGGGTCTTGATCGTCATTGAGGGGTTATAGATTTGACTTATGCAAAAGTCGAAATAATGAGCAAATTGCCCATATTTTGAGCAATTCAACGGAGGTTTGCGGCTGGCGCTGGCCGGATCGTTGCTGACTGGGTCAACGGGCGATAGAAAAATATAATCCGTTCTTACCAGACTTTTGTGCATTTCACGTTATAACTTCTTTGCTGTCTCGTGCTATCTATTCCGTCCATTGTTCCAGATAGAATATTGTCTGCGCTTAGAACAAAACTGAAAGGCATTGCATATTTATTTGACCCGGTATAGGTGTTTCCGTTAAACGCGCCTAGCCCATATCCGAAATAGTTATAATCGGCGGATTCTTGCAGTCCTGCGAAAAGCATTTGACCATCTGCTCTGGAATGAATTGAGAAGTAGTTTTGATAAGTTGGTGGGTTGCTATTGGTCTTCATCTGTAGTTGGCAACTCCATATACCGTCTAATGTTGTGTTGGCATAGGTGTTGCATGACAGTAACAGCGCTGCTAATGTGGTAAGTTTGATTTTCATGGTTTTTCTCTGAATGTGTTTAGACGCGACTACCGCATTCCGTGCAGCGATACCCGCCAATTTTCCATACAGTGATAATTATCCATACTATGCCCCATAAGCCTAACGTTAGAATGGTTAGAATGAGGTGTAGTATGTGATTAGGTGTTGATCCTATAGCCATAACATTCTTGTGGCAATTTTCGCAATAACGACCATCTTGTTTTTGACCCATTACATTCTCCTTTTGAACCACTTTTTATAAACTTTTCCGGCTGTTACGCCGCCTTTCCCACCCTCTTCAAGTCCGCCCTGATTCTTTCAAGAATGGGGCTTGTGTGTCCGTGTGCCTCGTCGGTTTCACCTGTTACTAGCCAGTAGGCGTATTGCGGCCAACGTTTGCCGATTGCTTCAATCATTTCGTCATTTGCTCGTTGTTTGCCTTGCTGTAGGTTTTGCCATTTACGCGCACCAATCCCTGTTAGCTCTTCGAAGTGTTTGAATTTTCGATGGCTTTCCGTTTCTTGCTCGATTATTTCGACTATACGATCTTTCATTAACTAAAAAATAGTTGACATTGGTTTTTGATTTTTGTTAACTATTCCGTAGTTAACGAACTGAATAAACGCATTGTCGGCTAAAGGCGGCTAATGGAGGGATAACGTGATTATGGAACCTTTACCTGACTTGAGTCAATTGCCAAACGTACCGGTTATGACGCGAGAGCGCTTTGCTGATTTATCCGGCGTCGATATTGGCGTTTTGAACGGCTGGATCACCAAAGGCTATCTGCCCGTTATGGAGTTTGGCCGTTATCGCCTGATTAACCTTGCTCTCTTAACAAAGATGGTTTTAGACAAGGAATTTTCGCTGTGACTGCCGCACAAAACGCTGTTCCGCCTTCCGCGCTTCAGCGCAACCTAAACACCATAGACGCCTATAGCATTCGCCGCGAAGTCCTTCTTCCCTGTGCGCATTGCAATGGTGAAGGCGGTCGAGCAACCCGTTACACATGGATTCCATGTTTCCGTTGTGGCGGTTACGGCATTCAACTTCCCGTGACAGTAACGAAAAAGGCGCCTAGCCATGCCTAGCTTTCAATCGCCATCAAATGCAAAAGAGTTTGTTTGCATATATTGCGGTGCCCCTTCTGCTCGTCATCCTAATGAGCAAGAACCGCCTTTTGATTATTGCCATCCTGAAGATCATGATAGTTATGATGAAAGTGAGGAATATTCCAGTTCCGTTATTTCTTGTCCGGCGTGTGGATTTCCGCGCCCGTCAAATGAATCCCGTTATGGCTGCGTAATGTGTGCTTTATCACTTGGTCGTGGACTTCTTGAAACTGAATTTTCCGTGACAGTAACGAAAAATGTCTGACCGTATTTCACAAATAGCCGATGCTGAAGCGCGTATGGATCGTGTTCGGTCGGAAGGTGAACAGTTTAAAAAGGTTATCGCTGAGACTAATTCCGAATTAGATACATTAACTGGACGACTCGGTGAATTGCAATCAAATCAAGAGAATTTGCTTGCTGAAAGTAAGGCGGTTCGTGAGGCTGATGGTGATTGGCAATCCATTTTTTCGCAATGGTTGTCTGTTGGTCGTGATATTGCTGAATTGGAACGTGATATTTCGCTTTTACATTCCCATGTAGATGGTTTTAACGCTGATTTGGATTATTGGTGTAGTGAATGGCGGCAAGCCAATTCTGAAAAGATTGACCTTGAGAATTCTGAAGAAGATTGATAAAAATGGCCTCCCTCAAAAAATCCACCCGCAAAAACCCTAACGTTCCACTGAGTTCTTTTGAATTAAAGGAACTTCACAAACGTTGCCAATACGTCCCCGAAGCCCACACGTCCGAGTCCCCCCCCCAGCTAACAGGGGGGGAAAGTACGGAGGCCAACATCCATGTTCGCCACGGTGTTAACGGTCTTACAACCGTTTTTTTCCCGTCCTCCGGTCAAGCCCTGGTGGCCAACTCAACCGTTTCCCCTGAAACCCAAGCACACGAACAAGAATCCCAGGAAACCGTAAAGATCGTGCTGACCGATAGCGGCAAAATAAAAATCATTCCCAAGCGCCGGGGTTACGGGGGAAAGAGCGCCTTTGTCGATTGGCTCAACTACACCTTCCACGAATCCACCCTAAGCCGTGCTGGTCACCTCGTTACTGACGAAGAGTTGATACTTCACTACTCCGAGAAACTCGAACGCATTTTAGGCTACAGCATAACCGCCGTAAATCCGAGTGGACGCCACTTCTATCAAAAATCCTACGTCCTGGGCGATAACTTCGGCTTGGTTTGCTATGGTGGCCAAAGAAACACCTTGCTAACCAGCATATCCGGCGAAGGCCTGGCTGCCGCAAAACCCGGTTGGGAAAAGCGCCTGCACGACTTTTTGACCGAAATCGCCGTAAGTCCCAAGTTGACCCGTGTAGACGTAGCCCATGACGACTACAACGGTGATCATTACAGTGTAGACCAAGCCAAGTATGAATTTGAAACCGGCCTCTACAACAACGGTGGACGCACCCCGGATTGCGAACAACGCGGCAACTGGTACAGACCCAATGGAAAGGGCAGAACCTTCTACGTCGGTCACCGAATCAACGGCAAATATGCCCGCATCTACGAAAAAGGCAAACAACTGGGCGACAAAGAATCCTCTTGGTGTCGTGTTGAGGTCGAATTCAAAAGCGTTGACCGGGTAATGCCCTTCGACATCCTATTGAATCCTGGTGAATCCCTCGCTGCCGCCTACCCGGCATTTGGCTGGATCAGCGAAGAACAAAGCGTCATCCGCACCATTCAAAAGACCACTGAAATCAGCTATGAAGCCATGTGCAACTGGCTAATCCGTCAATGCGGCTCCGCCCTGGCCGTTGTTGCAGAAATCGAAGGTAGCGTACAAAACGCCTTTGACAAAGTCGGCATCTTCAAAAAAGTGCCGCCCCGTCTGCACATCCCCAGTCACGAAAACAGTCCCATTCCACTCCACAAGCGCATGGCTGACAGACTGAAGCCTGCCCGTGTACTGGATGAATTAACCGATTTCTTCATCCCCGATGAACCTTATACCGGCCATGCTTTCGAATAATGATTGGTAACATAACGTAACACAATAACATGCCACTAAATAACGAAACATAACAACAATAACAAATAAAGGACAACATAACACAAAAACACCTCCCAGCCCGGCCAACTGGGGAAACAAGTAAACCCTGGCTCAACGCGCTGCATGAAAGGAAAGAAAAATGCAATTCACTACTACCGCTAAAGTAACTGGTATGAAAAAGTTCAAGGATGCGGTTGAAGGCAAATCCTATGACTCTACCAAGCTTTTCATTGAAACTAACCTTGATGACAGTTCAGGAAATGCAAAGGGCTTCGCCAGTAGCGAATATCCGTTTTCTGACTCTTCCGAATTCGATAAATTGAGCCACTTGCCATTCCCGATAACGGCGGAAATCACCATCGAACTGGTAACGACTGGCAAAGTTCAAAAACAGCGCGTTATTGCCATCAAACCTCTTGCTCATTCCAAGCCGGCAGTTGAACACAAGGTTAACGAAAACAGTCCTGCGGTAGCTGATTCCAGGGCGCTTAATATGCCATCAAACAAGGCGTAATTGCAATGAAACGGACTCTACAGCATGTCTATGTTATTCAGTGCGCCAGCACTGGGCGCTTTCTGACAAGCGAGCTTGAATATGCTTATTCGTTAAAGTTCGCTGGTAGAGCGCCTGATTACGAACATGCTGTAGAGACGGCACGGGATCATTTGGATGATGATTTCGAGATACATGAATTCTACGAATATAAAACGGCGGAAGATCGGGATTAGGTGAGCGTTATGAAGCGTTACGTTACACTATTATTATTCTTATTCCTCTCCTTCATTCCGTCACTGTCTCGTGCTGGTTTGGATATGCAGGGTATAAAAGATGCTTTAGGCTACGCTCAGAATGATGTGCGGTCAGTTGGTTCTTTGGTAATTGCTTTTGTTTCTGCTTTGGTATCTATAACTATTATAATTAGATTATTATATAAGGCGAAACCTGTTAAAACGGGTAATGTAGCTGCTTTCACTTAACATAAAAAGTTTACAGCAACCCCGAATGCTCGCTATGGTTCTACCTATAACCGTCAGCAATACCACAAGAAAAATCAAGTTTATGCTGATCTTTATACGCATGCCGAATTCGTAGAGTTTTCAGCAAGACTGCATGAGCGAGAAGCCGAATTTCTGCGAAAACAAAAAGAGGATGTGACGTTATCCGAAGATCAACAAAGTGATCTTGATGTACAGATAGAAGCGGCCAATAAACGTATAGCAGAATTTGAAAGCGAGCAAGAAGACTTGCAGGCGCAAATGCAATATTTGCAGTCTCAACAAAATGATTTTGAACTAGACCAGCAAGAGGGTAAAGAAATTATCCTTTGTGAGCATGGTTTAGACATTAATTTGGAATGTCTTTACTGTAATCCAGAAAATTTTTGTGAGCATGGCTGTGACATTAATTATGATTGTCCTGTTTGTCTTGGGGAGGAAACTGTAACTTATGATGTTTGTCCTCATGGTATTAGTCTTGAATTTGATTGTGAAGAATGTGATCCTGTTGAAGCACGTTTGCAGGCTGAAGCTGCTGTTATGATTGAGTCACATAACAGTTATTATCCGTGGTGCGAAAAGTGTCCTCATGGCAAATTCCTTGATGATGCCTGCGATGATTGCGATAAAGAATCTGATAGTGAAGAAGAACAATAAATGCCTGCCGGAACTTTTCAGTCAATCATAGTGTGCGCCGCTGATGGCACGGTAGATACAGCGTTTTCAACTCAGATCAATGTACCGCGTCCTCAACACCGGATTATTATATTATTAATTAATATTGAGCAGCGTGATTAAAATACCCAATTACATCATTTTTTGTAATAATATTAAGA
>Ga0172380_10001526_pt1 | contig 39523 bp, 28 predicted proteins | sample Leawe162metaG_FD_119747 | JGI IMG/M metagenome (GOLD analysis project Ga0172380, IMG submission 119747) | Leachate microbial communities from a municipal landfill in Southern Ontario, Canada - Leachate well 162 metaG | ecosystem: Engineered > Solid waste > Landfill > Unclassified | place...
CTGGCCGCCGGGCGTCTCGGCAACTTCATCAACGGCGAACTGTGGGGCAGGCCGAGCGACGTTGCCTGGGCCATGGTATTCCCCCAAATCGACAATATTCCGCGCCATCCTTCGCAGCTTTACCAGTTCGCGTTGGAAGGTGTTGCGCTGTTCGTCGTCCTCTGGCTGTTCTCCGCCAAACCGCGCCCGACCGGTGCGATGTCCGGGCTATTTCTCTTGGGCTACGGCAGCTTCCGCTTCCTCGCCGAATTCGCCCGCGAGCCGGACAATTTTCTCGGTCTGCTCTCGCTGGGCTTGAGCATGGGGCAATGGCTGTCGCTGCCGATGATGGTTGCCGGCGCGGTTATGTTGCGCTGGGCTTACCGGAAGTAGCCTTTTCGCGCAGAAAAGGTTCTCCTATTTCTATGCTTACCATAAGCACTATTACTCGCGTGTGGGTTAAAATTTCACGATCATATGCCGAACATCGTCCAGAACATCGCTGCTTAAGTTCGGGTCAGGCGGCAAAGGCAGCGGCTGCGCGCGCTGAATAGCGCTTTCGATTGCCTTGTCACATTGCACGCTGCCGCTCGATTTTTTCAAGGTCGGAGGATACTGCAAAATACCTGTGTGCAGCAATGCTACTTCGAATTCCGCCTCCGGGTTGTGGAGAGATTGGCATAGCTGGTTGTTGACAAGCGATTTAATCTTGGCCGCGATTTTGTTCTTTAAGCCTGCTATCTCGCGCCTGCGATCCGCAGCAATAGCTGCGGCCTCCGCTACGGCGCGCTGCTCCCTGAGTATTTTTTCATCGTTTTCCAAAGTTTCCAGGGCTTGGCGTTTCTCGTCCTCCAGCAGATGGCGATTTACTTCACGTTGTTTTTCATCTTCCAGTTGGCGGCGCATTTCTTCTTCATGCGCACGACGCGCTTCAGCTTCTTGCTCCCTGAGATTCCTTTCCTCAATAGATTTGCGCTTTTCATCCTCCAGTTGACTTTGCAGTTGACTTTGAATTTGCTCCAATTTTCTATTCTGTTCTTCATAATTGAGCTTATCGGCATTCACTTTCGGGTCAATGTCTGCCCGCATATTGGGATCCGGCATTTTCTTAAAAAGTTGATGCGTCATTGGCTTTTCAGGCGATTCCGGGAGCTTTGAACTCTTCACTGGAGTTGAAACAGTCGGCATTTCAGTTTTTGGATTTTTTAAACTACGTTCAGAATTTGGGTTTGCGGAACCTTTACAGGAAAAACAGTCCACCCGAACTGTTTTGTCCATCAGATAATACGATCCAAATGCTGCTGCTATTATCAAAATGGCAAGCATGGCTACAAGTATCGATAAGGTAAGCAGGAGGGTAGGAAAGTTGGTTGTAAATCTAGCCCAGATTGTAACCAGATACACTGCAACTGCCCGACAAAAGCCAGACTTACAGAAATCCGAAATAGCTAACCTGAATTGCTTAACTACGGCAAGCACCGTCAAGCGTTTGCTTGTTGGCGGCGTTGGCTGCGGCATAACTACTGCGCATTTTTTTTGTTTTTCATGTTTCATAGCAGACACAAATCATCCTTTCTTAAATTCCCTTTAACCTCCCCCTCGGGAACTTGGATTTTCCATCTATATCACAGCACAGAATGAACGGTTTGAAATAAACAGATACTTACAACTTTTCAGCCCATTCTGAATTCATTCTTTTCAGACGAAGCTTGACGTGCTGTACGCCAATGGGATCAGATTTTTTTCGTAACAGCACCCCTTTGACATAAAGAGAGAAATCGTCATTCGGATTAAGTTGCAAGGCACGGTCAATGGCAGAATTCGCCTTATCCAAATTGTTGACCAGCAACTCGGATTGCGCCAGCCTTAACCATGCCAGCCACAACTGGGGATCATCGGAAATGCGTTTCCTGGCCAAAGTAATTGCACTTTTGTAATCCTTCGCCTGATAGGCAATCGCCCAAACGGAATCTTTTTGATCCTGCCCGTTGATCTGCACACCCCTAGTGGTATCTGGGCTTGTTATAGGCGCCGGTGTCGAAGCAGCACCATTACCGATCCTCTGAACGGAGTTCAAGACAGCAGCCTTTGCACGGGCAGGGAAAACATCAATTGACCATGCAAAATTTGCGTTTTGCATCTGCCCGCTACCTTTCTCGCTAATCATGAAAGATGAGAGGCCAATTAAGCGCCCCTCGGTGTCAAAAACACCGCCACCACTGCTACCATTGCCGATAGGCGCAGTAAACTGTATGAGCTTTCCACCCTTGAAAACCCGAGTTTGAGCAATGATCCCATCGGTAAAAGAAAACTCCAGGTCTAAGGGGGCGCCAAGAGCGTAGACGCGCTCACCCACTTCCAAAGTATTGAAAAGTCGCGCACCCTTAATAGGTTGAAGGCGATGTTCTGCTCGCAATTCAAGTGTGCAAACATCGTGCTCCCTATTTTCCTCAACAACGGTTGCAGGATATGACCTGCCAAGCACCTCCACGCTTACTGACTTTGCGCCACCTACTACATGGCAGTTGGTAACCACCAAGCTAGGAGAAACCACAACGCCGCTGCCCTGGCTATCACTCGCTTTCACCCTGGCGGTCACCTGTTTGACCAGTCGATAAATTTGCGGCCCTGGTAGCGCATAGGCATGAGACATAAACAGCACAACAAAAGCTGCTGCACCCCATAGACACAGCAGTCTTGGTACACAATGCTGTTGGGTCATTAACGTCGTTCCGTTACGGTCAAGCTGATCTCTGGGGAAACAGTGCCCTGGTCAGTTGATCGATTCAACAATTCCGCAGCCTTCGCATTGCTACCCAAGCGGTCCACCAACGCTCTGAGCAGCGCACCCAAATGCAAAGTATTACGGTTGTTTGATACACAGTTGGATAATCCGCAAGGTTCTTCCTCGGAAGACCAACTTTCTATGGTTTTATAGTCTGCTTCAGTGAAGCCAACAGCAGAGTAGGATTCCTTGACCGAAAACACGAACGGTCCTTTTGATTGGCCTTGACTGCCTTTAACCTTGCCCCTGAAAATCGAGTTCGATGCGCGAATAGGGTACAACTCGAAGACCAGCACGCTTTGGGTGTTTTTAGGCAATACAAAATATGGCGACACGGAAAGGTTCTGATGGAAACTTGCCCTTACTAAATTGGAATACGGCTGCCCCTGCCTACTCGTTGCAGTCAACTGACGTGCGATCCCACGGGGTATTTCATTGATCGGATACAATACATGGATAGCTTTAATAATGTCTTTTTGGTAGAAAAACGACTCCTTGGCACCATTTTCACCACACGCCTGAGAATATTGCAGCACAAAGGGTGATTGAGTGCTTGAGAAGCACTCGGTAGGGTTAATCATTTCTCTTTTCATATCATTGGAATTCAGCACCCTCGGCTCATTGGGTTTCAATGCGTTTTGTTGTGCATAAAAAAATGTGGGAATTCCCACCGTCGAATGCCATGGCTTTGGTAAAGAGACGGTAAAACCCGCGTTCTGGGGAACCATTGCAGCAACGGGGAGCAGGGTCATTGCAAACATGTCGCCTCTAACCGTTTCAGTAACGCCAGGGGGAATCTGCGCAGATCTACCTTTTTCAGTTTTTACTTTTGGTTTTTCAGCTGCATCGTTTTCTGCTTGAAATTTCCAAAGAGGGTCCTTCAATGCATCGAGAAATTTTGCAAACTTGTTTTGGTCGCTTGTTTGCCAAACCAAATAAAAGGGGCGTTCCTGACTAGCCAACTTCACCATGCGATTATCAATTGCTGTCCAGTACTCGCCGCTATACGGAGAAATGATACCGACTATACCGGCTGAAGTATTAAACCACTTCTCTTTTGACGCTGAACCTCGTTGAGCCAGGTTATCAATGGCGGTCACAAATGCATTGCGTGAATCCGAAGAGCCGCCTGCACCAGCATCAAACAATAAATCAGTGACCAATACAGTTGCACTTGCGCTCCCTACATTACCCAAAGCACCATGGAGCAAACTGATCGGGGCTTTATATGTCTTGGTGCAGTTTTCTGCATTTAAATTGACCACCTTGTCAAAAGTGCTACCGGCGTTGCCTTGAGAGTGGCGTAAATTGCTCAGAAAGTAGACTTGCACATCCAGCCCGGATGCACTGCGAGCGCCCTCTAGAATATTCAATGTTTTCTTGTATCTGTTTTTGCTGAAAGGTGCATCCAGATAACCGCACATTCCCTTGGAGTCGTCCAACACCACAGCCACATCAGTGGCCTTGGCCGGCATTGCTAAGACCAATAGAGCAAACGCGCCCAGCAGGATATTGTTTTTTACCGCAGACATCATCATGCTTCTCCTGACGTTATTATGTTTTTTGCTTAACTAAGCCTTTGTTGATCTGCCCATCTCTATTTTTGACAGCATAGCGTATCATGTTATCAACGGTTCCATTGATTTGAATCCCATCAAAAAGAGTAATAAATTCTATTCGGGCTTTTGTTCCATTTTTAACAAAGAATAGAATTTTGTCGTCTAATTGGCTATCTAAGGTAATGCGTATAATATCCCAAGATGCATACGCCGGTAAAAGAGTTGCATCTAGCATGTCTACACGAGCAGCCATGTTCATCAATGTATTTTCAAGATATTGTTTTACCTGGGATACCGTTTCCACATTTCTGGAAAGATAGGGACGAACCAAATTATCTATCTTGTCAAGGGATTCTTGCCGTGTAAGATATGTGTTATTGGTGACAGGCAGGTTTGCTTTGGTATGGCGTTCTTTGCGTGATTGATCATCACTGGACTTGATTTCCAGTGTATCCACCCGCTGTTCCAGCCGAAGTATTTTTTCGTTAATGTTTTTATAATTGGGAGAATTCGCAGAACAGGTTTCGGATAAAATGCTATTTTTCTCTCGAATTTTTTGTTCAGTTTCGTTGAAACGACGATCATATCCCTTGGTGAAAAATCGGATTCTGCTTTCAATTATTTTTAAAATGCGACGAAATCCGAACAAAAAAACAACAAGCAGTATAAATAAGACGACAGCAATAATTATTAGATATATACCAAGAGATGAAACGTTTTCTTTTATTTTTTGAATTTCAAGAATCGTTTTGTCGAGTTTTTCGTATTTTTCAGCAAGAGCGGGTTTCTGGATGGCCTTGTACATATCATGAATTAATTTATATTTATTCAGAATATCTGTGCTATTAGCTTCTTTTGAATTGACCGCTTTTGTGAAGTCATCCATCAACCAGAAAAGAAATAAGACATCAGAAGAATTTTTAGTGAGTTTCTCAGCATATGATTTTATATGTCCTACTTCAGTTTTATAATGGTCAGCAATAACAGGCAAGACTTTTTTGCGAATGGCGTTAAACTTATCTTCATTCGATTTCAATGTATCTTCTTTAACTGCATTAGTGCTGATGCTTTCTTTACTTAGCCTGTTAAGATCGTCAATATTTTGTTGTGGAACATCTTTTACACCGCTGAGATTGGCGCAGAGGGTATCAACTTCATTTTTCAGGGCTTCTGCCCGTTGTTGTAGAGTAGCTGCCACACAATTTCCAATACCCGTGCTCAGCAATGCAAAAAGCATCAAAGCAAGAAGACTTTTATTTATTTCCCTTTTGAGCATCTTAAATACTTCCTCTAGGAGTTTGTCGGACTTAAGGTGCCGACCAACATAATTTGTAACATATTGATTCTATGGCTTCCATGAAAAATGTTGGCATTGAGTCGTGCAAAAATTCATCAATTATTCAGCTAAAAATACGACATTTTATGACATATGAATAATTTCTGTGTGTTAATGAATTGTTCGTTGAACAGGATGCATTGTTTTTACAGCATTTTTAAGTTCGACAAACTCCTAGTGGTTCGCTCGCTCTACTCCAGAAGCTCTGGCCGACACTGTTCACGAGTATCGGCCATGAGCGATAGCGCTTTGCCAGAACAGAAATGTCAACTTTGTTTGGGCAGGATAGTGGGCTTCCAGACTTCTTCGAGGAAATAGCGCATGGGACTGAGTATAAGGCGATGATCGGAGCGATTATGTTCCTCCCATTCCTCCTTAATGCGAGCATTAATGTGATGCACGGCTTGTTTCGCCGCGTCCACGTTCGGAACTCGCCGAGCTAACTCCTCAATGAACGGCTGCGTCGGCAGTTTATTCAAATCCTTTACTTTCGGCGGCTTCAACTCTGCCAATTGTGTGGTGAATTCTTCGATAAACTCATAGGTCTGCACTGGAGGGGACTCTTTAGAAGGCGGACTTAATTCTACCGATTGGGTAGTGTTGCATTCTTCGATAATCTCACTGTGATTGCGGTGTGGCTTCTGATTTTTCTCCTCACAGTTTGTTAGATCCAAACCGGCAAAACCGAATCTTTTGGCTTTTTTGCCCTTGCCCCCGTTCCCAGCAAACGGGTTTCTGGTCGGCAAATATTTCAGTGCCCCTAGAGCGATAGCCTGCTTAACGGAAAACATATGATTAGAGGGGAAAGTGATTTGCACTTTAATCTCTTGCGGCAAGTGCTGCTGGAAATAGTCTTCCATTGCCTCTATGATCCCCATGGCATCGCCAGTATCACCAGTATCATGCGCTTCGAACACAAGGTCGGCCAAACGCCAGGCGTTACCGAGAAGCACCACGCTTAGATCCCATTTGTCAATATTTTGTTTCTGGAGGAATGCATGGTAGGTCAGAACCAACTGACGGGTATACTCAAACAACCCCTTATAGAAAAGTTGAATATTCTGGCGCACTTCCGGTTCGAACTGTTCATCACCTATGAAGCTTAGCCTCAGGCGGCGTACGGCCACCTTATCCCGCATGGCGACCTTGAGTACCTTTATGCATCCTCGCGGGCTTGTATCAATCAGAGGGACTTCACCGTTCAGTATCTTTGCAATCTCTGGTTTCGCCAGTATTTCAAGAACGTCATGCCCGGCATAGCGAATGCTGTCAGTCAGCGACGGCGGAACATCCATGCCTTCCAGATAGTCAACGGGAACATAGGCGGCGATATCAGTAGACCCCCCTCCCATATCAAGCACCATGCACAACCCTTGCCCGACTATTGCCTCCTGTTGGTGAGCTTGGGCGGCCATCAAGGCCGCCAGCGATTCGCTGAGCAACCCGTGGCTGGTATTACTCAAGCTTCCGATTAACTCAGTTTCTCCACTAGCATGGCGATTGAACTCAAGCAGCCCTTCCTGGCTCAGTCCCGTGCAGTTTATACCTGTTTCGGCGCCTATCTGCGGAATAATAACCGCCAGATCACGGGCATACTCTATAATCTGGCTGCTCCGGAAAGACTCTGGAAAAGTGGCACGGAAAGTATCAAGCTTGGAATAACCTTCACATCGCAGCAGCGCAAATGCTTTACGCAGCAGTTCCTTGTTGAACGCGATGGAAAGTTCGTGGAACTTACCCTCGAAAGGCGACCCCGTGAGGTCGGAATTTCGTCCGCCCCATTTGAAGCCACCCAGCGATCCATATTCCTTGATATTGTCCTCTGCGTCACGAGAACTGAATTCCATAGGAAGTCCGCTAAGATTATGGATGCCATTATCGATGCGTTCTGCGGCTTCCCCCTGATTAGTATTAAGAACCTTGAACTCCGAGGGCGCTACGTTGTGATCCTGTTGTGCCGCTTTAGCGGACAAGCAGCCCAGGAACATAAACCCTTCGCCGAGTATCTTGTCGCCGTCAGGAGGGAACAAAATCACATTCATTACTAAATCTCTGGTGGGGGTGGAAACATCTAGCGGTATAACATTACGGGCAGTATTTGTTTCCGTTGCATATACGCAGGAGTGAGACGTGCCAAAATCGAGTCCCAGGCAGAAATGTTTGTTCTCCAGTGTTTTTTTAGGGGTGCCCAAACAAATCTGTATGGCCCCCATTTCCCGATAGCCGGACGCCAACTTGCCGCTTGTGGCTTTCTCTTTTTCAAAAAGTACCAGAAACTCGGGAATGCCGTGTAATTCGTAGTTCCGTCCGAAGTGGAGTGTGAGTACTTTCGGGTCAGTGATACCCAGCGCGGTTAACGGACCATTGTCCTTGCGACCGAAAATCGCTAAGCGATATTGGTCATCATCGGTGGCACGGCTGTCTGTAGACCCCAGATAATAGAATTGCCAACCGGGAGCCTTGAAGTTGGGCCAAAGCGCCGCCTGGACTCTGAATTGAGGGCAGATTTTTCCTTTTCGGGTAAGTTGAATAGCCCCAAAATCGGGTAGGTCGATTTGGTATTCAACCTGGAGATAAGGCACTTCAACTTCGGTTATCAGGTGGTGCTTTAATAGCTTGGCCTCCATTTGCCCGAGGTATTCACTTTTCAGCGGACTGTCCGGCACTTGAAATGGTCCATCAGGGTCGTTTTGCAATACGAGCACTTCGTTGACGCAATATTCATCAAGAATGCCATCAATAGACTGAGAGAGAACTTCAAGTGGCGCTATTACAACTTTCTGGCCTGATGTGTCGGGAATGCTCAGCAGGAATGCATCATTACCGGATGTGACGGGCGCCGGGCTAAAGTCAAACTTAAAGCTGGTCAGTCCGGTGTTTAACGTTATCGATAGTTTACCAAGCAAGGCATACCAGGGGAATGCGCGGCTGACGCTGTCTTTAGGTTGCTTGGCCAAAATACGGTCAATCCATACGACAAAGGCCTTAACCTGCCTGAGCGCGTAAGTGTTTGTGTTTTTTTCTCTGATGACGGTCTCGGTAGGCAGTTCGAAGTCATCTTCCTCCAACCACCACTGGGGGTGGTTAAGCTGGTATTCCGATGCGGCAAACCAGCCCACTGTGGGGTAGTTGGCGGCAATCAACTGACCAGTTTTGGCATGAAGGGCAACAAAAACGCGGCTGTCCGTTCGGTTGGCATCCTGGCGCAACTCAATGTTGCGCACGTTGACAACGGCGCCGCCCAGTATTCCTTCCTGTGCGGCATTGATGCTCTTGATCTCCAAGCGCTTGGAAAATATCCCCCATAGCACCGCTTCAATTCGGTCTTGCACTGCCTTAAGGAGGGTTGGATCTTGCTGGCGGTAATCGTGTGCGGCATCCTGCCGCCAACTTTCCAGTAGAGCGGCTCCCCAAGGACTGGGGATGTTGAAGTGACGGAGCTGGGCGATGCTCGCCGGATGGTTGTTATCCAGTCGCGTCACTGGATTTCCGTCCCGGTCATTTCCGTCATCAACCAGGGCGCCCAGTGAGATGGGGGTAAGATAACGGTTGATTCTTTGACTAATAATTTGCATGGGAACGAGAGGCATGATGATACAGCCAGTCGGTATGGTGCCGGGCACACTATCATTGCTCCGCGCTTTGGATACGCCACCCGTGGCGCGAATAGCGGCGCGAATGTATCCCTCGATTTCGGCTACCGCGGCTTCCACCGCGTCTTGTTTGGCATTGATGCGAGCTTCAAAGGGGGTAAGAATATCCCTGGCTGTTTTCATCGCGTCTTCAAACAGCTTGACGGCTGCGACTTCGCTGGTTCTCGCCTGCTGCATGGCTGGGTATATGGCATAATTTCTATCCGGCACTTCCGCCAAACTGGCGTCATCCAAAACCAGTTCTGGAGAACGACGCAGCAGCCTGGAAAGCCATTTGATGGAGTCCGCTAATTGTTTTTCCCGCGCATGAAGCTTTTTTGCAATATTTTCGTAGATAAAATTTGCCGGTACGGTTTTCTTGAAGATTCTACCTGCGGTAGTAATTGCGTTCGGACGCCCATCGCGCTTTGCGACGGCTAACGCCAGTTCTTTGAACGCGGGAACAATATCTCGCGAGTCGCTGCCATCCTTATATTTCATACCTCTCAGCAAAAATTCCGCCACATGCTTCAAAGCCAGTCGTAGACTTTGAGTTTCATAAGCCCAGTTTTTGACATCCTGGCGAAGTTCGGGAGACTCTGAAAAACCCAGCAATGGGGAATCTCCGCCGTCAAAATGAATATGCTTCCCTTGCTCCCTGAAGTAATAAAAGGTATAAGCCCCAGGTTTGGCAAAGGCTGGGTCGGTATTTTTTGTAAGGAAGTAATTCTGGATTTGGGCGGCCAGCATCAAGTTGAATACGTGTTCGTATTCAGGTTGCTCGGAGTTGGAATCGTCATCTCGGCTATGGGTAAGCCCATCATAATCGGCTATGAATAAATCGACCAGGGTTCGCAATGTATCCGAGCTTGCATAGTATCTAAGTCCGCCGGCCGCATTGGCTCGCTGAGTTGCCGGGTCGCCGTAGGTATCCTTGGCGCCTTCTTTCGACTTATTGCCATCTGGCGAGAACCAGGGAAGCGTCATAAAAAGTCCCACCCGAACTGGCTGGTTATTTTGGTTAGCCCAGTTGGCCAATTGTTGAGCAAGGGCTGGCGCAGCTCCTGAACCCGTGCCGCCGAAGCTGGAACCGGCCACCACAATAACCGAGCTGTTTTGCGCCGTAGTGACTGCTGTTTTCAAGCGTTGCAACGCTCTGTCCATCGGCTTTCTGTGAAGCTTATCGAAAAATGTGGTGGCGCCCACATTGGGGCGCGCCATAAAACCGTTGGACAACGGCAGCGATTGTTCGCTGAGTTCTTGAACATCTGGAACCCGCGAAAATAATGCATTCAGTATATGGCGTATATCGCCGGCGCCTTCGATACTTTGACCCAGAATGTATTCCCCGAAAGTTGTAGAAGAACTCAGCGTCGTGGCAGCTTGGTCTGGAGAAACATAGTATGGGTAGATAAGCTCTAACTTTGGCCGACGATCCGACGCAACACCTTCAGTTAGTTGAGTGAATAATAAAGTAAGCGAGCCTAGCAGGCTGGGTTGCGAAGTGTCACTTTCGACTCGATCTTTGACATCGGCATCAACGACGTAGAGATTGGGTAGGCGTTCCGCAGGGATTCCGCTAAGGGTGGCCATTCTCAGGTATGCAATGGCAGCACTTTGGCCGCTGCCACCTACAGCTATCAGCGTATTGCTCATTTTCTTCCTCTAAGTAATTGAGTTGGCGTCATGGCCGCCAAATCCAAAATGTCTTGATTGAAGTCAAACCAAAAATTCGAACGGTGTCGTTTTAATAACGACACCATAAGTTTTTAAACGACTTATGATGTTTTGCTATCCTTGAACAGCTTTTGGAGTAGGAGTAGAAGGCGGTATATACCGACAGACCAAATAGACAGCAGCAGACCATAGAAAAACAGCAAATAGCCTGTGGAGAAGCGTTTGTTTTCATCCAGGCTTCCAAGGGCTGCCTTGTATTTAGTCATGGTAAATCTGATACCCAGAGCGGAAATGTTTTCACGTTGATCGCAGCACTCTTCAGCCAAGGGAATCCCAGTACGGCAAAATCCCGCTTCATCCGTTATCTGCTTAAAACAGCTGTTTCCAAAAGTACCATACGCACTGATAAATCCCGGTGCTGCCGCAACTGCCCAAGCAATCAATATTGCTGGAATTAACGGCCACACATTTTCGTAGGCCATGTGTTTTTTGTACATGATATTTCTCACGATCAGCCCGGATATTCCGCCAAGTATTGCGCCTAGCCATAATATGTAGTTGAAGAACTCAACTTCTTTTGCCGTGATACCTTCTGAAGGTTCAATATTTAACTGAGCAGATACCGAAGGAGAAAACGCAGTTCCATCAACAGCCGGCATTTCGGATTTTGCGGAAGCACCTTCCTGAGCATATGAATTTTGATACCCCATGGACAATACAGCGAAAATCAATCCGAGCATAAAACTACGTAACATCAGTATCTCCTTAAGTTATTAAATTCTAGAAATTTCTTTAATTACGACTGGACCAATCGGTATGCTCATAATTAATGCAACATTGCTTATTTTTCCAACCAAGGTCAGCGTGCTTCCATCCGGGGGAGGTTTGTTGGTGGTTATGACAAATATTCCGCCGCTATCGTCGCTCATTTTGTACGCCACAATACCAGCATGGGAAGCTTGTTGAACCAACTCACTTTACCATGCACAGTCACATTTTGCCCCTCATATTTTGCTGAGTTATTGGTGATGTCTCCTATGTAAACATATACAGGGAGATTTTCGCCGCATCCTGAAAGACAAAATGCCGAAAAAATGAATATCGCATAGACTGCCAGAAATGGAATGGCGCGCTGGCGTAAATTATTCTTGACTGTGGCTGACATAGGGGCATTGTGTGACGTAACTTGAACAAAGTCAATCGTAATTTCGGATGGATGTCTCCAACAAAACGCAACTTAACCCAAAACGCATAACTGCAGTATTTGTGTCCGCCCCCTTTGATATTCTTCCTCGGGCAAAGACGGCGTAACACCTTGATTTTCCGTTCGTGGTGAGCTTGTCGAACCACGAACGGAAAACCATACTGAAGAATCTTGCTAACCGGATAGTTCTTTAGATCGGCCTTGTCAGCAGGCCAAACCGCTATCAAGGCCGGAACTGGTTCAGTCCAATTCAGAATTGAAATCATTTATTATCATATCATTACGATAGTGTAGGTGGATTTTCCGTCTCCCCAGGGAGGTTAGGACAAACCCAGTCGTAATGCTGCTTCCACAGAAATCAGGCTCGATTCCGCTGTGAAAAAGCGAACACCCATTATCAGCAACAATATGATAATAAATAATATTTATATTGAATCAGACTGAGCCAGCGCCCTATCGCTTATCAACCCCCATTAAACCACAAATCAGCGTATACTTTATCAAAGAAAATGTTGCCGTTCCATCACTGATTCTCCAAAGGAATATCCATGACAACTATATCTCCGCTTGAGTGGACCATGGCCGGCGTTCTCGACGAAATCGGGAAGCTCAACATCTCCATGCCGGATCGTGCGCTGGCTTTTGTGCTTGGCTCGGGCGCCTCCTCCACCTCCGGCATCCCTACCGGCAAAACGATGGCGGAAAACTGGCTGAATGAACTACACCAGCGCGAGTGTCTCGATGGTTCGGAATGCAGCAAGTGGGTCGCAACAGGCGCATTGGACATTGACGGCCTTGCCTGGGAAAACGCAGCCGAGTTTTATCCGCAAATATTCGAGCGCCGCTTTCGCGGCGACCCGGCATCCGGGTTTGCATCACTGGAAGCAGCCATGGAAGGGAAAGAGCCCAGCCTCGGCTATTCTCTGCTGGCTGAAATCATGCAACAAACCATGCACAAAGTCGTGGTAACTACCAATTTTGATAATCTGGTGGCGGATGCGCTAGCCATTCATGCCCACAAACCGCCGTTGATCGTAGGGCATGAATCGCTTACCGGATTTGTGCGTCCCTTGTCAGGCCGTCCGCTGGTCGCCAAAATCCATCGCGATTTACTTTTGCATCCCAAAAACGACGAAGCTGGCATTTCTACTCTCGAAAGAGGCTGGCATGAAGCGCTCTCCCGCCTGTTCAAGCATTACACGCCGCTGGTTATCGGTTACGGCGGCAACGATGGCAGCTTGATGGGCTTTTTGCACAATCTGCAACCCGGCGAGATCAATGGTCGGATATTCTGGTGCTACCGTGCCGAATCCCCCCCATCAAAGAAGGTGAGCGAATTGTTGGTGAAGCATAACGGTGTGATGGTAGCGATACCGGGTTTTGACGAGTTTATGTTGCAATTGGCGGCAAAACTCATTTCCGGGTTTGATATGTCGGGTATTTCCGAGCGCATCCAAGAACGCGGAAAAAAACGCGCCGCGAGCTACCGTGAACAGGCGGAAGAACTCCAAAAAAATCTTGCCGCGACCCTAACCCCAAGTGCAGACCAACAGGCAACACGACAGGTGCTGATTGAGGCGTTCAAGGCGCCGAATAATTGGTGGTCATGGGAGATGCTGGCCAGGAACGAAGTCAACCCGGAAAAACGCGACCACATTTACCGCAAGGGACTTGCCGCATTTCCAACAAGTGCCGAGTTGACATGCAACTATGCGCTTTTCCTAAGCGACATTCTCAAAGATTTCGATGCCGCTGAGGCCATGTACAAAAGGGCGCTAGAACTCGACCCTAGCGATGCGGACTACGCCGGAAATTATGCACTCTTCCTAAGTGACAACCGCAAGGACTTCAAGGCTGCCGAAATAATGTACAAGAAGGCGCTGGAAATCAATTCAAATAACGCAATTATCATCGCAAGCTATGCAAACTTTCTGAACTCCATTTTAAAAAAATCCGATGCCGTAGAGGCTGATGCCGTAGAGGCTATGTACAAGAAAGCGCTGGAACTAGATTCAAATCAAGCGAGCACTATCGGAAATTACGCATCCTTTCTGAGCAATATCCGCAAGGACTACGAGGCAGCAGAAACCATGTACAAGAAGGCGCTGAAGCTTGATCCAAATAATGTGAACATCGCCTGCAACTGGGCTTGCTTGCAATTGGCTTGCGGTCGTCCCGGCGCGGCCGGCGCCAACGCACAACAGGTGGTAAAATTGTCCGGCAACACCCGCTCACAGGCCACGGCGGAAGCGTTACTTTATCTGGCGCTGATCAATGTGCTGGAAGGCCGCACGGCGAATAACGAACTGGGGCGTTTGAAATCGTTGCTGCACGCTGGATATGAGCGCGAAGACTGGAGCTTTGATAGTTTGTTTGCGGCAACGCTGTCAAGCTTCAGCCCAGATAATCACACCCTTTATAAAGCACTCGGAGCAGCTATCCTTGATGAAAAAGCGATACCCGATCTGGAACAGAATACGTTATGGCAACAAGTAAAGGAACATCCTTGGTTTGAGCGGGCGTAGCGGGATATCATACCAAGCAGTAGGATGATTTCGGCATGGGGGGCGGCTTGTGCCCTATCGGGCGCTCCCGGATTCCGCAAAGCAGTCATCCTGGCTACGGCACTGTGGTCGGCGTTACTCACAAAAGCCTACGGTGCTTGGCGCGCGGGAACGATATGTGTGGATTGTGGATATTCTCGGCATAACCGGTGACCAGTAGGTTTCAGGACATAAAACCACCTTGTGGAAGCGCCGAGGGCGGCGCTCCCACAGCCTATTTAGGGTCAATGTGATATTGACAATGCCAGATTACATGCGATGCTCTTTCCTTTCATTAAGTGTTGTGGGGACAACACCAAGAAAGGCACCCGTATGAGCAGGTCTTCTGACAGGCAAAGCCAGTCAGGCGATCACCATGTCCGCAGGGCGTGTTTTTTAAATTTCAATAAATAAGCCCGTCGCAAGGACGGGCTGCCTACTCGAACGAGACTCGCTCCCGCTGAAATATATGACCTTGCCTCGCCACTGTGACCCCGTAGATTTTGATCTCACAAGGTGCGACGAGTATTTCACCGCAGATCAAGACATCAGACCGACCGCCAAACCGGCGCCCGCCAGAGCAATGCCCGCCCCAGCGATACGTTGCCACCATAGGCTGCGTAATTTGAGCAGCAAACCAACTGCAATGCCCATACAATGCAGCAACGCAGTCGCCAACACCATGCCGGCTAATGCGATTGGGGCGCTCAGTTCCTGGCCGTGCGCCGCACCGTGAAACAGTGCGAAGCCGGCCACCAAGGCCACTGTAGCAGGTTCAGGGAAATGGCTGCGTGTCATCACCAACAAACCCAGCAAGAGCACCGAAGCGGCGACTATCGGTTCGACCGCAGGCAAGGCAAGCCCGCCCTGCGCAAGCAAAGCGCCAATCAACAGCGTCGCCGCAAAACTGACCGGAGCCAGCCAGATGCGCCTTGTCGTCGTGGCGCTCCACAGCCCAACGGCGAACATCGCCAGCATATGGTCCAGCCCGGTAAGCGGATGAATGAAACCATTCATGAAGCTGACGCTTTGTTCCGCGTGGCCGGTGTGGGCGAATGCCGGCAACGTAACGAGCAAGAGCAGGGGTGCAATAAGTTTACGCATATTTCCTCCTTGGTTAAAAAATCGGATTGTGAATTGCAACCCGCTTGGAGCCGTTAAAGCCGTTAAGAAAATGGGGGGCAGCCGACAAAATATTTTCTGTCGGCTATGAATTCTACCGCATAAAAACAACACGAAATAACTTTTTTTCACACCGTCATCAAAGCGCTCCACCCGACAGCAAGGCGCAAATTGCGCCGCGTGGTCACTCTCACGCAAGCAATTTGCAACGCGAAAGTCGCGTTCGCTGGGGGCAAATCCAACCGGACAATTTCCCCCCGCGCAAAGCATATTTAAAGTCCCCTCCTGCACGGGATAGCGGCAAAAAAAGCCCGTCGCAAGGACGGGCTGAACAATCGGAGGAGTCGAAGAATCTTGTTGTTAGTCGAATGCGGCCTTTACGCCGGTTTGGCGTTTGTCGTCAGAACTTCACGTTTACGCCGGTATAGATCGAACGCCCCATGCCGGGAACGGGAATGCCCCATGGCACGCCGTTGGTGCTCATGGTCATGCCTTGGCCGACATAGGCGCCGCCCAGCGGAGAGGCGTAGAGTTTGTTCAATGCGTTCTCGATGCCGAAATCCAAGCGGGCTTGCTTCCATTCGTAGCTGCTGCGCAGGTTTAGCAAGCCGTAGCCGGCTGTCTTGATTTCGTTGCGGACTTGCGACACGTCTGATTTGGCGGACACCAGTTGCTCTTCGATGGTGTTGCTCCAATTGCCGATGCGTTGCGTGATGGCCAGTTTTGCGTTCAGCGGCATGATGTTGTAAAGATCGCCGCCGCTTGTCCGGTTTTCACCTCTGGCGTAATTCAGCAAGCCTTTTGCGGTAAAGCTGCCGTAGTCGCCGGTTTTCGCCAGAAGCAAGTGGCCGGAAATGTCCATGCCGTAGAGCCGGGCGGATTGGTTGGCGTACTGGAGTTGGACGAATTTGCCGGTCGCGGTGTTGTTCGCCGCACCGCCGCACAGCGCATTCATCAATGTGCCGCTGCCCTGGCAACGGATCGCGTCGATGTAGTCCTGCACGTAGCTGTAATAAGGCGTGACTTTCAGCCCCCATTGCTCGCCGGTTGCGCCGTGCCAGTCGGCGGTGGCGCTCAGGGTGTGCGCCACTTCCGGCTTCAGGTCGGGATTTCCGAGGTAGCCGTTGCCGTCGCCGACGAAGTTGTTCATAATCAGCGCCATACTGTTCTGCGACCAGGAGTAACGTTCGTAGAGGTTGGGCGAACGGGTTTTTTGCGCATAGCCGATTTCGAAGGTGCGGGTGGCGTCCGGCGTATAGCGCGCCAGTGCGGCCAGGTCCAGATTATTGTCGGTGCGTTGGCGGTCGCGGGCGTTGAAGGCGTCCGCCGAAACGCTGTATCCGGCCATCATGCGGTTATAGCCCTGCACCGCGCCGCTATCCATTTTCACCGTTTCGTGGCGCAACCCCAGCAGCCCCGTCCAGTGCGGGTCGATTTGCGTTTCCCACTCGCCGAACAGCGCATAGCGGTCGCGCTGGCCGTTATTGATGTTCCAGAACGTATCCGGGGACATTCCGCCATAGGTGATGCCGGGCGGCAGGGCATCCTTGGTCGGGGACGGCGGCCACCAGTCGTCCAGGCGGTAATGTTGCGCCTCGGCGCCCACTCTGAGGGTGTCGCGTTCGGAAAGCAGGATTTCCGCCTTGATCGACGCTCCCGTGTTTTTCCCTTCCGTGTCCATCGGCATGCCGGGCGCCACTACGCCGGGCGCGGCGCCGTAGATGTACTGCTTGTCGTCGGCGAAATCCATCTTGTGGCGGGTTTTTTCATGGTAGACGCGCGCTTTCAGTTCGCCCCAGCGGTATAGCCCGGTATAGCCCAGATTGACTTGATCGCTGTCGTTCTCGGTCATGTCCATGCGCTGGTTCGGGTAGTTTTCAAAGGGGATGTGCTGATTCGAAAGCTTCAAATCGAACAAGTGGTCGCCACCCCGCAGTGCAATGCCAAGCGTCTGGTTGACCGCCTTGTAGGCGCTGGAGCCGACTTCGTCGAGCGCCAGCGTGTGGCCGGGCCGTCCGGTGGCAGCCATCGTCTTGAAATCTCCACCCGCCTGATAGTTGTCGGATTCGGCGGTTGAGCCACTATACGTCACGCTCAACTGTTCGCTCGCAACCGTGGCCGAAATATCGCCGCCCATGGCATTGCCGTTGCTGCGATAGAACGCGCCGGCGCGTCCCTTGAGCAGTGTTCCCTGCCCGGCGGCGGCAAACTTCGGGGCAGGGGAATCCACCAGGATGGCGCCGCCTATGCTGTCGCCGCCGACGCTTACCGGCGTGACTCCGGTATAAACCTTAACGCTCGCCACATTGCTCGGATCGATATAGGAAAGCGGCGAATTCATGTGGTTGGGGCAGGCGGCAATCAGGTCCATGCCGTCCACCTGCACCCGCAGACGATCGTCCGCCATGCCGTGGATGACCGGCAGGCTGGAAACGCCGCCTGCGCCATATAGGCTGACGCCGGGTATATCTTTTAGGAGGCTGGCGGCATCGCTGCTGGATGACCGCATGGGGGCGAGGCTTGCCTCTTCGAGTTGGGACGGGCTTACAGCTTGAAGCATGTCGCTTTTCGCCGCAGTGACGACGATTTCTTCCAGTCGCACCGGCTTATCGGCATCGGCGGCAAAGGCATTGCCGGCGAGCAGGAGGACGGCAGGCAGGGTAAGCGGAATTCCGGTTTTCATAGGGTTCCTTTCGGATGGTTGAAAAAATGCCAACCGGGAGGAACCTGCAAGCCTTATGCCATGGATTATTTCATCAAGATCAATATGTTGAATTGATCCGAACTGTGCCGGATGGCACAACTGCGCCATCCGGCACAGCTTGCGCGCAGATCAATGTCGAAATAGCATGCGGATAGGATTTGAAACGATTGACGCAAGGTGCGGGGGTTTTTATACTGCCAATATTATGGAAACCACACAAACTTTTGCATTGATTGGCGGCTCGCCGCTGTTCCGCCAACTGCTGAACACTGCCCAGTTGGTGGCGGCGACCAGGGCCAGCGTGCTGATCACCGGCGAATCCGGCTGCGGCAAGGAAAACCTGGCGCGCTACCTGCATACCCACAGCCCGTTGGCGAACCGCCCGTTCATCGCGGTAAATTGCGCCAATTTGCCGGAAAACCTGGTGGAATCCGAGTTGTTCGGCCATCGGCGCGGCGCATTCAGCAATGCGCTGAACGACCGCGACGGCTTGGTGCGCACCGCTCATAACGGTACGCTGTTTCTTGATGAAATCGGCGAACTGCCGTCGGCGGCGCAGGCCAAGCTGTTGCGTTTCCTGGAAAGCGGCGAAATCCTGCCGCTGGGCTGCGACCGTCCGATACACGTCAGCGTGCGGATAATCGCCGCCACCAACTGCGATCTGGAGCACATGGTCAAGATCGGACGCTTCCGCGCCGACCTGTTCTACCGCCTGCAAGTGGTGCCAATGGAAGTGCCGCCGCTACGTGAACGCGCCGGGGACATCGCGCTGCTGGCCGAGCATTTTGTCGCGCTGGCGGCGCGTAGCCACGACCTGCCGGAGATTTCCTTCGACGCCGAGGCGCTACGCGCGATGCGCGCCTATGCCTGGCCGGGCAATATCCGCGAGCTGAAAAATTTGTGCGAACGCCTCACTATCCTGTGCAGCGGCCAGCGTGAACCGCTGGGCGCGGAAAACCTGCCGCCCAGCCTGCGCGCCAAATCGACGGCGCAAGTCGGCGGAGGAGCGTCGTCCAGCCTGGAACAAAACGAGCGCGACATGATTCTGCGCGCGCTCGAACAATGCAAGGGCAATCGCACCCATGCCGCGAAAATGCTGGGCATCAGCCGCTACACTCTGCTTTACCGCATCAAGAAGCACTTTTCCGGGGAGCACGGCGCGCCGCGCCTGGAACCGTCCGTGTAGGCTGGTGGTGAGCTTGCGAACCCCAGCTTTTGGAATGCTGGGGTTCGCAAGCTCACCACCAGCCTACCTACGAACGGACGATAAGCCGGCTATTTCAACAGCGCGTTGGCAATGTCACGCTTGTGCTCTTCCTCTTGGATCAGGATGTCCTCCAGCACCCGGCGCAGGCCATATTCCTTGAGCGCCTCGGCTTGGCCGATGCGCTCCTTGTAGCGCTCTATCGCGTTATCTTCGCCCCATAAGTCCTGCTTGAGCATTTCCAGGCTGTTTTCCGAGGTTTCGCGTTTCTCCACGTCCACTGTCGGCACGCCGCCGAGAAAATCGATCTGTTCGGACAGCATGACGGCGTGCTGCATTTCCTCCTGGGCATGGATCAGCAATTCCTTCTGGATGGAGTCGAACTGCGCGCCGTTGATCACTGCTGCATGCTGCACGTACTGCACTGCGGCGGCGTATTCCCATTCCAGGTCTTTGTTGAGTTCTTCCAACAGTTTTTTCTTGGTGATTTTCATCGGGTGTCTCCTTGACGTATGAAAAATTTCATCTTAGACCTCGAACGGCTTACGCGCCACCCTCTGCATTGGTTGCTGCCAAAAGTCGCGCGAAGATTGCCTGGGATTCATGAACGTTTTCCATCGTTGACTGTCATCATGGCTAAATTTACCTTGGACGGCGCCCGCTTATTTGCCGTTCAGATATTTTTCCAGTTTTTCGGCGGGAATGGCGCCCGGCACGCGTCGTCCATCGGCGAAGAACAGCGTAGGCGTGCCACTGACGCCCAGCTTGGCGCCAAGTTCGACGTTTTTCGCCACCGGATTGTCGCAAGCGCCGGCGTTTTTCGGCTCTATGCCTTTCATCAACAGGTCGTTCCACGCCTTCGCGCGATCCGGGGCGCACCATATCGTTTTGGATTTCTGCGCCGCTTTAGGGTGCAGGCTGTCTATCGGGTAAAGGAAGGTATACACCGTCACGTCGCTGACCTTCGCCAGCTCATCTTCGAGGCGCTTGCAGAACGGGCAGTCCACATCGGAAAACACCGCCAGCACCCGCTTGCCGTTGCCCTTCACTACCTTAATCGCGGAATCGAACGGCAGTTTGTCAAATTGCGCCTTGGTCAGCTCGCGCATTTTAAGCTCGGTCAGGTTGCGCTGGGTTTTGCCGTCGAACAGGCTGCCGTGGAAAATGAAGCTCGCCTTGTCGTCGGTGTAGAAAATCGCTTCCCCATCCGCCACCACTTCGTACAAATTGCCGTAGGGGAGCTTGTTGATGTCCAATAGACTGGATTCAGGAAATTTTGCATGTATGGTTTTTTTGGCCGCGGCATCGGCGCTTTTTGCCGTGTTGTCGGCTGCGCCGGGTTGCACATCCGCCAACGCGCTTCCGGCGGCGAGAGTGGCGATCAGCAGCGATCTTGCAATAATTTTAAACATCTTTAATTTCCTTGGGTTGAGTGAATAGTTCTTCAGGTAAGGTGATTTCCGGAAATAAATTTATTCCAGGAAATCACTTAACCCGGATATTTCATAATATTCGTGCGATGATCGCGCCGGATTTTGTTTCATAGGTGAATTTTGCGATAGCGCGGCGTAGTTATCCATACGCCCGACTGTCGCGCCATTGTACCGGCTTTAGCCGGTTTACAATGGCGGTGATGCCCTTCACGGGTGAGCGAAATTCGCCTATGAAACAAAAGACCAGCGAGGGCGCGCGCAATTTATGAAATATCCGGGTTAAGTAATTCTTCGATTTCGGCCACGCTCTTCGGCGCGCGATGCGTCAGCACCTCGCAACCGTTGTCCGTAACCGCCACATCGTCCTCAATGCGCACGCCGATGTTCCAGAAATGCTCGGGCACATCGTCCGCTGGACGTATATAACATCCGGGTTCGACCGTCAACACCATGCCGGGTTCAAACCGGCGCCATGCGCGTTTGCGCTTGTAGTCGCCCACGTCATGCACATCCATGCCCAGCCAATGGCCGGTCTTGTGCATGTAAAAGCGCTTATAATCGCCTTTTTCCAGCACTTCGTCGAGGCTGCCCCGGCACAGGCCGAGGTCCAGCCCCCCCTGCGCCAGCACCGTGAGCGCCGCCTGATGCGGCTCATCCCAATGATTGCCGGGCGCGACTTTTTCCAGCGCCGCAGCTTGCGCCGCCAGCACCAGTTGGTAAGCATCCTTCTGGGGCGGCGTAAACCGTCCGTTCACCGGGAAGGTGCGCGTGATGTCGGCGGCGTAGCCGTCCAGCTCGCAGGCCGCATCGATCAACAGCAGGTCGCCGTCCTTGAGCGGCGCGTCGTTGGCAATGTAATGCAATACGCAAGCATTCGCGCCGCCCGCCACGATGGACGGGTAAGCCGGCGCCTGCGCGCCGCGGCGGCGGAATTCGTGCAGCAGCTCCGCCTCGATTTCGTGTTCGCTCGCGCCCGGTCGCGTCGCTTGCATCGCGCGAATATGGGCGGCTGCGGAAATATCGGCGGCGCGGCGCATCAGTGCGATTTCGCCCTCGTCCTTGATCAGGCGCATATCGTCCAGCAGCACGCGCACATCGCGTATCGCCGTCGGCGCGGTGACGCCGCTACGCACCTGCTCGCGCACCCGGTTGAGCCAGCCGACCGCGCGCACATCCCATTCGCTATCCGCTCCCAGATGGAAAAACAAGCTTTCCCGGTTGGCCAGCAACTCGGGCAAGATGGTGTCGAGCTTGGCGATGGGATAGGCGCGGTCGAAACCGAACGCCGCCTGCGCCGCAGCCGGACCATACCGGAAGCCGTCCCAAATCTCACGCTCGGGGTGTTTTTCGCGGCAGAACAGCAGGCTTTTCGGACGCTTGCCGGCAATCACCACCAACACCGCCTCCGGCTCGCCGAAGCCGGTGAGATAATGGGAATAGCTGTCGAATCGGTAAGGATAATGGCTGTCGCGGTTGCGCACACGCTCCGGCGCAGTCGGAATCACCGCCACGCCTTCGCCCATCATTTTGGCGAGGCGCAGGCGGCGCTGGTGATAGGTTTTCGCTGTTATCATGAAATTTGAAACCCGATTGCGCGTGCTCAACGACTGAAAGCGCGGATTCAAGCCGCCCGAATATGGAATTCCGCCGCTTGCACGATGGGGCGCACATGACGCTTTTCCCGGCGCATTTCCACGAACCCGTAGCGGGACATGGTTTTAAGCGTGCGTGAAAGATTGCCGGGTTTGCGCCCGGTAAGCTCGGCGAGACTGGTCAGCGATTCGGGCTGAGTTTCACGGATGGTGTTGAGCAAAGCGCGATTTTCGTCGCTCAATACCTCGGCGAGGGATTTCATTGAGGTGAACCAAACTTTAGGCTCATCGGGCGCAGGCTGGTATTCGCCCCTGGCAATCGCCAGCATCCGCTCGCGAATTTTTTCTTGCGGCATGATGCCGATATTTACTGTTATCATGATAATTTCCTCGCTTCCTTCAATACGCGATCCACTTCCGCAAAAAAATCCGCCAACAGTTGGCTGGCGTCCTTGAATTCATAAGGCACACCTTTATCCGACACATGCCGGTGCATATGGTCGTAAACGTGGCGCTGACCGGCGAACTTGAATTTCTTGGGCGGCTTTACCATATGGCTGTTGTCATAGCCCATAATTCGCCCCCCATACGGCTCATGCAACGTGAGGGCATAGCGTATGCCGTGCGGAATTTCGGGCGTGGCCGGCACGCGCCATGCATCCACCTTGACCCAGTAACCGCCCCCTTGGTCGATAATGTAGCCGTTAAGATCAAGCAGCGTTTCAATGCCGGGATCGAATAGCATGATTCATTTTATCATCTGTTGATAAACATTGAAGCGGTTTTTGAAAATATAGCCCGGATATTACATAAATTCGCGTGATGATCGCGCAGGATTTTGTGGGTTTTCTATCCTGCTCATCCTGTAAATCCTCTCTCAAATGCCTGCTTGGTTCCGGCTAGTCCGGCTTAGGATTATCCTGCTTGGGCTGCCCGCAATTCCCGATCCAGCAGGCTGAGCCGCTCCGGCGTGCCGACATCCTCCCAGCGGCCACGGAAATGCGCGCCGCTGACTTTGCCCACAGCCATTTGCGCTCTTAGCAAGGGCGCCAGCTTGGCTTTGGCGCCGCGCGGGATGCCGACGAACATTTCCGGGCGGTAGAGTCCGATGCCGCTGAACGTGAGTTGGCGCTCGCCTTCCGGCAGCACCTTGCCGTCCGACAACGCAAAATCGCCGCCGGGATGTTGAGAGGGGTTGTCCACCAGGACGAGGAATGCGCTCTCGCTTTCTTTCAAGGCAAGGGCGGAGAAATCAAAGTCGCAATAAATGTCGCCGTTGACCACCAGAAACGGTTCATCGCCCAGCAGCGGCAGCGCGTAGGCAATGCCGCCGGCGGTTTCCAGCGCCTCTGTTTCCGGGGAATAACGTATGTTCGCCCCAAAGCGGCTGCCGTCGCCCAGGGCGGTTTCGATCTGCGCGCCGAGATGGGCGTGGTTGACCACCAGGTCGGTGAAAGCGGCGCGCACCAGGCGTTCGATATGCCACACGATCAGCGGCTTGCCGCCAACCGCCAGCAAGGGCTTGGGCGTCGTGTCGGTGAGCGGACGCATACGCTCGCCGCGTCCGGCTGCGAGTATCATGACTTTCATTGTGAGTGCCAAGTGCCAAGTGCTGGGTGCCGAGAGTTGCGTCGCTTCGCGATGGTTTTTACTCAGCCCTCAGCACTGATGCAAGTCTTCCAGGAGTTTTACCAGCGGATGCAACTCGCGATAACGCTCGCAAGTCTTGCGCAAGTACGCCATCACCAGCGGCATGTCCTTGAGGTAGTTGTCCTTGCCGTCGCGGTGGTAGAGGCGGGCGAATATGCCCAGCACCTTGATGTGGCGTTGCGCGCCCATCCATTCGAAATCGCGGTAGAACGCGGCGAAATCGGCATCGACCGGCAGTCCGGCTTTTTTTGCCTTTTCCCAGTAGCGGATGGTCCAATCCAGCACCCGTTCTTCGTCCCAGCGGATGTAGGCGTCCTTGAACAACGACACCAGATCGTAGGTCACGGCGCCATGCACCGCGTCCTGAAAATCCAGCACACCGGGATTGCGCTCGTGTACCATCAGGTTGCGCGAATGGTAATCGCGATGCACGAACACCTGCCCTTGCGCCAGGATGTTGCGGTTCAGCAGGTCGAAGGTTTCCTCCAACTGTGCGGCCTGCCCGGCGGACAACTTGCATTGCAGGTGCTTGCTCACATACCAATCCGGGAACAGGCGCATTTCGCGCCGCAGCAATGCATCGTCGTAGTCCGGCAATGCGCCGCTACGGCTGGAAAGTTGGATTTTAATCAAGGCTTCGGTGGCATCGCGGTATAATGCGTCGGCGCTGTTTTCATCCAGCGCGGCGAGATAGGTGCGCTCGCCCAAGTCGCTGAGCAGCAGGAAGCCTTGCGCCAAGTCCTGCGCCAGCACTTCGGGGGCGTTCACCCCGGCGTCGCGCAGCCATTTGGCAACGTGAATGAATGGCCGACAGTCCTCGTGAGCGGGCGGCGCGTCCATGACGATCAGGGTGCGCTCCGGCAGCCTCACCCGGAAATAGCGCCGAAAGCTGGCATCCGCAGAAGCGGGGGCAAATGAATATGGCGTGGCGTGAAATTGTTGTTTCAGCCAGTTATCGAGCGACTTTGTTCGTTCCAAACCGACTCCGCATTGCGTAAAACTTGAATATATGCGATTTTATCATCGATAACCGCCCGACAAATTAATAATGAAGATTATCCGCCTAAAACTGGCTTCCGCCATCCTGTTCGGCCTTTTCCCCGCGTGCGCCCAAGCCGCGCAGGATTTGCCGCCGCAGACAAACCCCGATTCGCCGCTCGTCGCAACACCGTTACTTATGCCTTGCGCGGGGGAAATTGTCCGGTTGGATTGCCCCCAGCGGGCGCACTGCCGCGTTGCAAATTGCTTGTGTGAGAATGACCACACGGCGCAATTTGCGCCTTGCATTGCATCCCGCCGGGAACAATCCAATCCGGACAATTTCCCCCGCGCAAGGCATAGCGATGGCGTCGCAGCCACTTCCGATGAAGCCAACCCGCCGCCGGAAACCGACAACGCCCCCCCTCCCGACGACGCGCCGCTACACCTGAAAAGGAACCGCAGCCTGACGCAAACGCTGCCCGCCGACGAGCCTCCCGTGCCGATTTTCATCCGGGCGATGCGCTTGCAGGGACACAAGGACGCGGAGGTGGAAGCCTTCGACGATGTCGAATTGCGTCAATTGGGACAAGTGATGTTCTCCGACCATATCATCTACCGCCAACCGGAAGATGAGGTCTTCGCCGAGGGCAAGGTGCGTATTGAGCAAAAATCCGACGCTACCGAAGGCGTCGAACTGCGCATGAAGCTGGGAAAGAAACAGGGCTACCTCAACGCCGCCTCATTCCAGTTCGACGAACAAATCCCGCACGGTCGCGGCACGGCGGATAAAATGCTGTTTGAGGGAGACAACCGCTACCGCCTGGAGCAAACGCAATACACCACCTGCCCGGTAGGCGAGGACGATTGGTTCTTGCGCGCCAGCGCGCTTGATCTGGATCGCACCACCCAGGTCGGCGTCGCCCATCACGCCAGCATCGAGTTTATGGGGGTGCCTATCCTGTATACGCCGTGGCTCTCCTTCCCGCTTGACAAGGCGCGCAAATCCGGCTTCCTCGCGCCCAGCTTCGGCAGCACGGGACGCAGCGGCAGCGAATTCACCCTGCCCTATTACTGGAATATTGCGCCTAACCGCGATGCAACCATCGCCACGCGCCTGATGCAAAAACGCGGCGTGCAATTGAACGGCGAACTGCGTTATCTGGACGAAACCTACACCGGCAAAGCCGCTGCCGAGTTTTTGCCCAGCGACCAATTGCTCGGCATGGACCGCTATTTCCTGTCGCTCAACCACGTCCAGACCCTTGCGCCCGGATTATCGGGCGCGCTGAATGTGCAGAAAGCCTCCGACAACGATTATTTCCGCGACATGGGCACGCAACTCGCCACCACCTCGCAAATCACCCTGCCGCGCGAGGGTGCGCTCAGCTACAATCTCGGCGCATGGGGCGTTTCCGCGCGCGCGCAAACCTTCCAGACGCTGCAAGACCCGTCGGCGCCGGTCGTGGCGCCTTATCATCGCCTGCCGCAAGTGCTGCTCAACGGCGGCAGCCGCGAGACACTCGGCACGGATATGGCGTTGGCCGGCGAATATGTAAATTTCACCCACCCCACGTTAATCAACGGCCAGCGCCTGACCTTTTACCCCAGCGTCAGCCTGCCGCTGGCGGAATCCTACGGTTATCTCACGCCGAAACTGGGTTGGCACGCCACGCGCTATACGCTCGACCAAACCAATGACGGTCTGACGGACGCCACCCGCAGCCTGCCGGTGTTCAGCGTCGATGGCGGCCTGCATTTCGAGCGCGACGCCGGATTGTTCGGCCAGTCTTACCAGCAAACCCTGGAGCCGCGCCTGTATTACCTTAACGTCCCCTATCGCGACCAGTCGCAAATACCGAATTTCGACAGCGGACAGGCGGATTTCAACTACGCCCGCCTGTTCACCGAAAACCGCTTCAGCGGCGGCGACCGTTTCAACGATGCCAATCATCTGACGCTGGCCGTCACCTCGCGCCTGCTGGAAGCGGAATCCGGGCGTGAACGCATCCGCGCCACGCTCGGGCAACGCTATTATTTCGAGGATCAGTTGGTCACCTTGCCGGACACCCCGGTGGTGACCGGGAAAACCTCGGATATCCTGGCCTTGCTGTCCGGCAACGTTTCCTCGCAGTGGTCGCTGGATAGCGGCTGGCAATACAGCCAGAGCGAGAATTTGACGGAAAAATTCAATGTCGGCGCGCGCTACCAGCCGGCAATCGGCAAAACGCTAAACATGGGCTACCGTTACACGCGCGATGCGCTCAAGCAGGTTGACGTCTCCTCGCAGTGGCCGCTCACCGGGCGCTGGAACGGACTGGGACGGCTGAATTATTCGCTGCCCGACAGCAAGATGCTGGAGGGACTGGCGGGCGTGGAATACAATGCCGGCTGCTGGGCGTTCCGCACCGTGGTGCATAGCTTCACGACCGCAGCCACGCAACGAAACAACGCCCTTTTCTTCCAACTGGAACTCAACGGCATCGGCCAGATCGGTTCCAATCCTTTTGATGTGCTGAGAAGCAATATTTATGGCTACGCCAAACCCACCGAGACGACCTATGATAATCAACCGCTCCGCTAACCTATTTACCCTGCTCGTCGCGCTATTGATAGGAAGCACGTCCGCCATGGCGCGCGCCGATGAAGCGAAAATCCAGTTGGTCGATCGCATCGTGGCGGTGATCAATAGCGAAGTGATCACCCAGCACGAACTCGGCGAACGCCTTAAAATTGCGATGCAGCAGCTCAGCCGGCGAAATATACCGCTACCGCCACGCGAAATATTGGAAAAACAATTGCTGGAGCGGCTCATCACCGAGCGCCTGCAATTGCAGTTCGCCAAGGAAACCGGCTTGCGCGTCGACGATACGCAACTCGACAAGGCCATGCAACGCATTGCCGAGCAGAACAAGCTCAGCATGGAAGATTTCCGTGCCGCGATAGAGCGCGACGGATCGAGCTACGCCCGCTTCCGCGAGGAAATCCGCAACGAAATCATCCTCGTTCGGCTGCGCGAACGCGAAGTGGACAACAAGACCATCGTCACCGACAGCGAAGTGGACAACTTCATCAACACCCGCACCACCCAATTGGGCGGCGAGGAAGAATTCAACCTGGAGCACATCCTGGTGCGCGTACCCGAACAGGCCAGCCCGGAACAAGTGCAGGAAAAACGCGCGCGCGCCGAACAAGCCTTGAGCGCGATCAAAAACAACACTAATTTCGCCCAGGTCGCGGCGAGCTACTCCGACGCAGCCGACGCCATGCAGGGCGGACAAATCGGCTGGCGCACCGGCAACCGTCTGCCGGCATTGTACGTAGAAGCGCTGACGAAATTGCATCCCGGCGAGCATAGCGCGATCCTGCGCAGCCCCAACGGCTTCCATATCCTCAAGCTGATTGAGCGGCGCGGCAAGGACACCCCCCTCATCGTGCAACAGACCCATGCCCGCCACATCCTGGTCAAGACCAACGAAACCGTCTCGGAAACCGACGCCAAGCAGCGCCTCGCGCAAATCCGGGAGCGCCTGGACAACGGCGGCAACTTTGCCGAATTGGCGCGCCAATATTCCGAGGACGGCTCGGCCACCAAAGGCGGCGACGTAGGCTGGCTATCCCCCGGCGACACCGTGCCGGAATTCGAGCGCGCAATGGACGCCCTCCAGCCGGGGCAATTCAGCCAGCCGGTGCACACCCCGTTTGGCTGGCACATGATAGAAGTGCTGGAACGCCGCCAGGAAGACGTCGGTCGCGAACGCCAGCGCCTGACCGCGCGCAAGGAACTGCGCGAACGCAAATCCGACGAGGGATTCGAAGACTGGCTGCGCCAACTGCGCGACCGCACCTACGTGGAAATTCGCCTGGAAGAAAAATAGCCGGCGCAATTCTCCCGCCATTTATGCCAGGGTAAATTTGTTCTCGGAAATTCATGATGAAAATCAATGATGGGAAACAGTCATGAATCCCAGGCAATCTTAGCGCGACGCTGCTCGATTCATGGCGGCAACAAATAAAGACAAAACCTTTTTCACCGCAGAGGACGCGGAGAACGCAGAGGAAAACCCTCATGTTCTTCCTCTGCGTCCTCTGCGGTGAATCGGTTTTTTTCCGTGCCGAGAACAAATTTACCCCGCGCAAGGCATAAGCCGCCGTCCTGTTCGGTGGCATTGCTCTCCCGCCAATACCGTCACAGATCAGTTGTTCCGGCATTCCATCATTTGTTGGAATGCCGGAACCTCCCCAAGCATTGTCAGTCAATGTCAGCCTCAGAAAGCAAGGTGCATGATAAAGTTTATCCACCTTGGACAGACAGGCATCCGAAATATCCATCCGATACCAGGATTTCCAGAATGCCGCTTCCCTTCATTGGGGGCGGAAGACTGCGTCGCAGCCGGTCATCGCTGGGAAGCTTGCCTCATCGCGTCCAAGGACAGGAAATTTAATCAACCTCATGGAGTATTTTGAAATGAAAAAGATTCTGAAATCGGCATCTGCATTGGCTTTGTTGACCACCGTCCTGATTGCACCCGCCAGTGCATACGCACAATCGGGACATCGGATTTGCGGCCAGTGGGCGGCGCTCCCGAACAATGCAGGTTACGCAGGCATCCTGGTTGAGGTGAAAAACGGCGGGTCACTCGAAGCCAACCAGGCGTGCGATAAGGCAAGACATAAAAGCCCTAACGAAGTCTTCGCGTCTGCTTCCTTTGCCCCCTACCTGGCATCCATGACATGGCACATGCAGGGAACAACGGCTTGCGAGAACCTAGGGCAATATTTCATGAGCGCCGACCATCCGAATCAGGATATGTGCCAGTACATGAATGGCTACACGGGATACGCCGTTGTCAAGTCGGCGGCAGCGAACACAACGACTTATGCCCAGTAAACCATAGATCGGCCACCCCGCTTAAGCCGCCGGCGCGCCCGGCGGCTTTCATGGTGTTGGGACGATCAGCCCGGCAGGCTGGGCTGATCGTTTCCAGAAAGCAAGTAATCGAGTGTGCCCCCTTTGCGCCTTTGAAGGTCATGTCACCAACGGCGCGGAGTTTGTCCAAGACAGTCATGCCTCTTCAGATGGAAGGGCGGGGAAATTGAGCCCTTCAGGATCGGCATGCAGCTTCAATGCTTTGTGCTCGGCAAGCAATTGCTCGAAAGAATAAGCATGAGCCGACGCCATCACCAGTTGCCCGTTGTGTACTTCCAGCGAAACCTCTGCGCCGGCCTGCAAGCCAAGTGCGCTCAATATTTTCTTAGGGATAGGCAGAGCCACCGACCCTCCCCAATTGCGTAGCGTTGTAGTGAGCATGATAAACGCCTCAAGCAAAATAATACAAATATATCACTTTTATTCGGAGGGGCAAGCAAGAGATTGTTGAGATGTTAGAATTGCCCCCCCCCGGAACATAGGCGCGAATGATCGCGCTACCGTATCCTACGGGATCAATCCAAATGCCGTGTCACTCAGATTCCCGCCGACACTTCGCCAAACTCTCATAAGCCCGCGCTATCGCCTCACCGGAAAAGCGTTCCAGTTGCCCCTCTGACGCTGAGGCGGGGCAGTCGATCACGGTTTGCAGCGCTTCCGCCAGCGCGTATGCGTCGCCGACCGGCACGAGAAATTGCGCCAAATCGCCGGTCATGATTTCGCGCGGGCCGGAGGGGCAGTCGGTGCTGACTATCGGGGCGCCGCAGATCAGCGCTTCGATCAGCACGTTGGGCAAGCCTTCGTGATCCGAGCTTAGCACCAGCGCCGCAGCGCGGCGCATCCAGGGGTAGGGGTTGTGCTGGAAGCCGGCGACAATGACGCCACCGTCCAGGCCGGATGAAACGATCAGCGCATTCAGCGCCGCGTTGGGCGACGTCAGCAGCACCAGCTTATGGGGCAGCGCGGCGATTTTCCAGGCTTCGAACAGCAGGTCGTGGCGTTTTTGCGGCGCGAAGCGTCCGACATGCACGATGTAGGGCGCTTGCGGCAGGTCGGGCGGGATTTCCTCGGCGCGGCGGCGAATTTCGTTCAGGTCGAAGGGATTGTAGATGCGCTCGATATGCGCGGCGCTCATACCCAGCTTTTCGCGCAGGTCGTCCGCCACCCCTCTGGATACGGCGATCAGGTTCTTGCCGTCGTACAGCCGCCGGTAGCGCGCCAAGCGCCGGGCTGCCTTGGTGGTGCTCCTGCGGCGCAGGTTGTCGATTTCGGCGGAAAGGGTGTTGGCGATGCGATGCCACACCCTGGGCAGTCCGGCAAGGGAGACGACTTCGTCGGCAAAGGGCAGGGTGGATAGGGTGAAATCGAAGGGGCGGCTGCCTTCCGCTTGCCGGTAGCGCTTGCGCAACTTGATGGCCGCCAGCCGTTTGCCGATGAAGCCCTTGCCTTGCACCTGCCCCGGATCGGTCAGCGCATGGAGTTTGATGGCCGGCGCGGGCGCGTGTTCGACGATGTTTTCCAGCAGGAACAGGTGGATTTCATGCCCTCTGCCGGCCAGCAGCGCGCCGAGCTTGAGGAAGGCTTTTTCCGCGCCGCCGCCGCGCAGGTTGGTGACGACCAGAGCGATTTTGAGGGCGGGCGTCACGGGCGGACAATAGCGAGTCGGAACACGGCTTCCATGCCGTCTAACATGCGCTCCAGGGAATAGCGCTTTTCCACCGTCTGTTTTCCGCCCTGGCCGAGTTTCTCGCGTAGCGCCGCATCCGCCAGCAGCCGGGCGAGGGCTTGCGCCAGCGGGGCGGCTTCCTTGGGCGCAACCAGGAAGCCGCTCGTCTCATCGACCAGTTCCCCAATCGCGCCGACGGCGGTGGACACCACCGGCAGTTCCATTGCCATGGCTTGCATCAGCGCCTGGGGGACGCCTTCGTTGGCGTAGGAAGGCAGCGCGAAAATATCCATCGCGGCGAGTGCATTTTCCACGTCGTCCCGGTGGCCGACCAAGTGGATTTTCTCGCGCAGGCCGGGCGCGAGTGCCTGGATGCGCGTTTCCAGATGCTCGCGGCGCGGGCCGTCGCCGACGATCAGGAGTTCCAGGTCGGGAAAGTCGGGGTATAGCAGTGCTACGGCGTCCAGCAGGTAATCGTGCCCTTTCCAACTGCGCAAGGTGGCGGCGATGCCCACCACCCGCGCTTGCGGCGCGATGCCGAAGGTGGCGCGCGCGGCTGCGGAGGGCAATGCGCTGCTACGGTTGTAGCGCGTAAGATCGATGCCGGTGGGGATGGAAACGGCATGATCCGGGGGTAGGCGCAGGCGCTCGATCAAATCCAGCCGGAGCGCTTCGCCGGTAGTAACGACCTGGCGTATCGCCCTGCCGTAAAGCCAACGGTTCGGCAGGGTCTGGCTGACCGGGGCGGAAATGTGCCGGGTGCGCACCACCGGGATTGTGTTTGCGGAAAAAAGCAACGCCAGCAGAGTCAACCAACTGTCGGTGGAACTGTGGGTGTTGACCACATCGGGCCGGTGCTGCGCCAGCCAGCGACGCAGCGCAAGCAGGCCGGTCAGGTTCTTGCGTGCAATCGGCAGCGCAACGACAGGTATCCCGCGCTTTTGCGCTTCGGAATAAATCCGCGCCTCAAACGGGCACAGTATCGTCACATTATGGCCGCGCGCGATCATCCCGGCGGATTCGGTGAGAATGCGGATTTCCTGCCCACCCCAGCCGCAGGAGTTTTCCGTGTGGACAATATGCAGTTTGGCGCCAGTCATCCTAAATTCCTTAGCCCGTAGGATGTGCCGAGGAACGAGGCGCATCTGTCACGTGTCGCCAAGATGCGCGAGCGATGCGCTTCCTGTCGGAAGCTACATCCTACGTCCCTGTGATTTCTCCACGCATGAAGCGCCTCTGCGGTGAATGAAAAAGAATCACCCGGAGAACCGCACCACTGCTTGATCTACGACACATTCTTCGCAAACAATGTAAAGACTTGGCCGATAAGTGACTAAAAGCCGCGACTGTCAACAAACGCTGCCGCTGATCGGGGCTAACCCTAGGCTGCCGAAATACAGCACCTTTGTCGAATTTTAGCTTCCCGGTTTTGGGCTTACCAAGAAACGTCATAACCTTCCTTATTTTTAATCCGTTCACCCGTCGCCTATTCGGCGAAGCTCAGGGTAGGCTGGGCTTTAGGGCGAACGGATTAAAAATAAGGAAGGAAATGGCGATGCAGCCTCAGCATACGTGGCTCAAGGACTGTGCCAAACTTCCCCGTTCATGGTTCGACAGGCTCACCACGAACGGGGAAGTTCGGCACAGTCCGTAAATTTGAGAATATCCAAAAACCAGCGCTGTTTTTTAATTCAGGCTGCTGAGGTACTCGGCCACGGCCTGGATGTCGGCGTCGCTCATGCGCGATGCGACGCCCTGCATCATCTTGCCGGGGTCATTAGCGCGCTCAGTGGTGCGGAAGTTTTTCATCTGGATTTCGATGTAATCCCGATGCTGATTGGACAAGCGCGGATACATCGCCGGGATGCCGAGCGCGGATTGCCCATGGCAGCCGGCGCAGGAGGGTACGCCACTGGCGGTGATGCCGCCGCGGTAGATTTTTTCGCCTTTCGCCACCAGCGCCTTGTCCGTGGTCACGCCGGGGTTGGGTTTCTGGCCGCTATAATACGCGCCGAGGTTCAACATATCCTCGGGCGACAACGCCGCCACCATGCCCACCATGATGGGGTGCTTGCGCGCGCCGGACTTGTAGTCGTGGAGCTGCTTGGTGATATAGGCGGCTTGCTGGCCGCCGATTTTCGGGTTGGCAGGCAACGGGCTGTTGCCGTCGACGCCATGGCAGGCCACGCACACGCCGCCGGCGATGGATTGCGCTTTCGCCGGGTCGGCCTTGGGCTGCGCCGGTGCGGAAGGTGCGTTGGCATACACGCCCGACGCGGCAATCAAACCTGCTGCCGCTGCCATCGCGATGGTTTTTTTCATTCTGTCGTTCCTCGCCTTGAATTCGATGATCACAAAAGTAACGCGGCATTCTATAACAACTGGAGGCTGGAGGCTAGGGGGGTGACAGAGGCTAGGGGCTAGAGGCTAGGGATTCGGCGCTACGCGCCGGTTTTTACTAGCCTCTAGCCCCTAGCCTCTAGCCCCTCATGTGCTACATTACCGTCTTCACAGTTATCAGGCAGCAGACGATGCAAGCACTTTCCGCTAAATTTCGCATCCCCGGAGATTTTTGGGGCGGGTTGGCCGCCATGCTGGTGGCGCTGCCTGCTGCGGTAGCCTTCGGCGTCACCGTCTATTCGGCCATCAGGCCGGAATATGCCGCGTTCGGCGCGCTGGCCGGCATTCTCGGTGCGACCGCGCTGGGGCTGATCGCCCCCACCATAGGCGGCGCGGACCGGCTCATCAGCGCGCCCTGCGCGCCCGCAGCCGCTGTGCTGTCGGCCTTCGCCATCGAACAGGTCAGCCAGGGCGTTTCCCCGGCGAGCATTATCCTGCTGCTGACCGTGCTGGGGCTGCTCACCGGCATGATCCAGATATTCATCGCATTCATGGGGTTCGGCAAACTGATTAAATATATCCCCTATACGGTAGTTAGCGGCTACATGAGCGGCGTCGGCCTAATTATCATCGGCAGCCAGATGCAAAAATTCGTCGGCGCGCCCGCCGGAACGACCTGGTGGGAAGCCATGCTCTCGCCGCATCTGTGGGACTTGCGGGGCATCGCCATCGGTGCGGCGACGGTCGGCGTGGCACTGGCCGCACCCAAACTCACGAAAGCCGTCCCCGGCACCATCCTCGGCATACTCGCCGGGGTGCTGGCCTATTTCGCCCTCGCCCACCACGACCCGACCATGCAAACGCTCGCCGACAACAAGCTGGTGCTGGGCACACTGGGCGCGACCGGGGAAGGCTATGTCGGCACGATCAGCGGGCGCTGGCACGAAATCGGCGGGCTGACGCTAGCGCAGGTCGGCGGCCTGTTCGGCGGCGCGCTTACGCTGGCAGCGCTGCTCTCCATCGACACGCTGAAAACCTGCGTGGTCATCGACCAGATGACGCGCACCCGCCACGAACCCAACCGCGAACTGGTGGCGCAAGGTGTTGCCAACATCGCCTCGGCGGCTATCGGCGGCATTCCCGGCGCCGGCACCATGGGGGCATCGCTGGTGAACCTCTCCAGCGGCGCGCAAACCCGCGTCTCCGGCATCGCCGAAGGCGTGCTGGCGCTGGTCGCAGCACTGCTGCTGGGGTCGTTCCTTGCCTGGATACCCATCGCCACGCTGGCCGGCATCCTGATCGTCATCGGCCTGCGCATGATAGACACCGAACCCCTGCATTTCCTCGAATCGCGCGCCACCGTGTTCGATTTCGCGGTAGTCGCCACGGTGATCGGCGTAGCGCTGACCGTCGGGCTGATCGCCGCATCTGCCACCGGGGTTGCAATGTCCATCATGCTATTCGTGCGCGAACAGGTCGGCGGCTCGGTGGTGCGGCGCAAATCTTTCATCAACCAGCGCTCGTCCACCTGGTATCGCCCCGAAGCCGAAATGCGCATCATCGAACAAAAAGGCGACAAGGCGATCATTTTCGAATTGCAGGGCAGCCTGTTTTTCGGCACCACCTACAAACTCTATTCGCAGCTCGAACCGGAAATCAAAATACGCGATTACGTCATCATCGACCTGCGGCGGGTGCAGTCGGTGGACATCACCGCCGCGCACATGCTCAACCAGGTGCGCGACATGCTGACGGAGCGCGGCGTCCCGCTGCTGCTCTCCAACGTCCGCGAACAACTGCCCAACGGGCGCAACCTGCGCGAATTTTTCGAGCAAACCGGCCTCACGCGCGCCACCGACAACGTCAAGATTTTCCCCACCATAGAATCCGCCATCGAATGGGTGGAAGACGAAATCGTCGGCGCAAGCATCCCGCCCACCGACGAGCAGGTGCCCCTGACGATACAGGAAATGGAAATGTTCAAAGGACGCAAAGACGAAACCCTGGCCGACCTGGAAACACGCATGGAACAGCGCTCCTACAAGGCCGGGGAATCCATCTACAACATCGGCGACCCCGGCAACGAGCTATACCTGATCCGGCGCGGCGAAATCAAAATCATGGCGCCAATCAGCGGCAGCCGCCGCCTGCACCACATCGCCTCATTCGGACGGGGCGACTTCCTCGGCGGCCAAGCCCTGCTCGACGGCAAACCGCGCGGCGACAACGCCACCGCCCGCACCGACACCGACCTCTATGTGCTCTCGCTCGAACAATTCAACAAACTGGCGGAAGAACACAAACGCCTGGCTTTCATCCTGATCACCGCCATCGCACGTACTTTGGCACAACGGCTGCGCCATGCGAATGGGGAGTTGACGTTGTTGCATGAGTGAGACTGGTGTTACGTTGATGTTACGTTGATGTTACTTGCCATAAAAAAGAATAAATTGTCTAATTCAGCTTGATATTGTTCAGCGGGATAATTTGGGACATAAACAACACCCGCGCCATATTGATGTTTTTTGCGGGAGGCTTTATGCGTTATCGCATCGCTCTTCACCAATCAGACGAGGGATACTCGGTTTCAGTGCCGGGGCTTCCTGGATGCTGGTCACAAGGTGCCACTGAAGTCGAAGCCGTCGAAAATATCAAAGACGCACTTCGTGAATATCTCGCCGTGGCTGATGAATCGTCCCACTTCAGAGCCATGTAGGATGTGCTGAGGCACGAAGCGCATCAATCGCGGATAGCATGGGTGACGCGCGAACGATGCGCCTCGTACCTTGGCACATCCTACCGGGCTGTAATGCTTCACACGCAACTTATCGCAGACAGTGATTCGGTGCGTTTTTGGGGGATGCGTTTAACGTTAGGCGTCTCTATGAAAACCAAAATAAATTGGATCAAGCTCCGATTTATTTCATTCGGATAATTTTATGTCTCTACCAAATACTAAAATTAATGATGTCCTAATATCTTCTGTTCAGTGGCTTGTAAATCAACAATCAAAAGATGGTGGATGGCCAGGATTGGCTGGCCGAAAATCAAGTACACTTAATACAGCAGAAGCGATGATTGCATTGATTGATTCTGGCAAATATACAGGCGGTAATGAAGAAATAAAAAAAGCCGTAGATTTTCTAACAAGTCACCAGATTGTTGATGGTAAATTTAAGGGGGCTTGGTCGCGTGAGATACCTGCAACAACCAATTTACCGGATGTTATTCGTACTGCATTCTCATTGGAAGCGTTGCTGAAAGCAGGGGTAGGAGTAAACGCTCCCCCTGTAATTACTGGGATTATTTGGTTAATTAGTATCCAAAATAAAAACCAAGATGACAAAGCTTGGGGATTTCGTCAAGGCTTACCAGATGAAATATTACCTACATGCCTTGCTCTTCTGGCGTTGATACAGGCATATAGTTTTTCAAGTAGGGTATCTAATGATGCAAAGAAAATTCGGGAAAGCATTGATTGTGCCCTAAAATCTCTTAAAGACAAATTTCGTGGCGATGGCTTTGATGGGAAATTACCCTATTTCGGCTCTAGCGAAATACTTAAGCCAACGCATACCCTTTATGCGGTACTGGTACTTCAATCGGCTCGTCGTTGCAGCATTACAAATGGCGAATATTTAGAGTTGGAAAATAAGGCACTGGAATGGTTACAATCGCAAAATGAATTTCAACCAATTGAGGAACATATTCCTATTGATCTTGATCGGGACAACCCACAATGGGACTACGATTTTCAACACATGACGGACACTTTACTTATACGAGTTCTTTGTGGTTCTGACCATAAAACATTTAACAAAGACAATCAAGTAGCATCGAAAGCTTTTATTAGCTTAGGAAAAAGATGGCATCAAAGCAAAGGCGGTTTTTTTGGATATTGGCTTTTCACTTGGTCGACAGCAAAGGCAATAAGTGCGCTGAGCTTATGTGAGAAGGGATTGTTATTCCCTCCCTCCCCTGAATCTACATTACTTTCTCAAAACAACATTTTTGATTATTTAAAATTATTATTGTCGCTGGGGGAAAAATGGCCTAAGTGGAAGGGGGGAGGATTGGTTACAATAGGGATAGCTATTGGTTTTGGGATTGCCACTATAATCAATAGCCAATTCAATTTCAACTCGCTCAATCTGGTCGTGATCTTATTAGTTATCGCTCCTATAGTCTTGGCTGCTTACAACAAAAGACTTTCAAAGTCTTTTTTGGCGTTTATCGCCTTTTCGATTGTTGTAATTTTAATAATATCAAATTACATTTCTACTAGAACCTTAAATATGCTTATTCAAGGTGTCGTTGATCATTTTATGAAAAACTAATTATGACTGGTACCAATAATGTTTCGATTGAGGCAATTATATTTGACTGCGAAGGGGTAATTATTGACACAGAAACCATTTGGGACAAGGGGCAGGAAGAATTTCTTCGACGCCGTGGTTTCGTTTATGATCGTTCCCGCATCAAACATTTGCTTACTGGAACCAGTATGCAAGACGGGGTAATGGTTTTGCAGAAAGAATATGGTTTCCTTGGTAATATTGAAGCTCAAGCAGAAGAGCGTATTGCGATTGTACGAGATCTTTTTTCATCTGAGGTGGAATTTATACCGGGTTTTCTGGAGTTTTTTCTTAAAGCCAATCAGATATATAAAACAAGCATTGCTACAGCTATGCCAAGCGAATTGTTAAATTTGGTTGATAGGCGACTTCATTTAAGCGAACTGTTTTCGGGTCTTGTCTTTACATTGGCTGATGTGAATTTTCGCGCCAAACCAAATCCAGATTTATTCGAATATGCTGCCAAGAAAATGGAAATACCTACAAATCGTTGCTTGGTTATCGAGGATGCCCCACATGGCATCGAAGCAGCTAGGAAAGCGGGTATGAAAAGCATAGCTTTAGCCACGACTTATGAGCGCACCATGCTCATTAACAGTGGAGCAGATTGGATAGCAAACTCCTTTGCCGAAATAACCTCATTGTTATTGCACCAAAGAGGCAAGCCCTAGCCCGCGTAGGGCGGATTAGCGTAGCGTAATCCGCCGAATACTTTCCACCATGTGACGCAATGCCCGAGAGAGGTAATATTCGATGACGATTGAATTCCATTGGGACAAGGCAAAAGCGCGGCAAAACTTGAAAAAGCATGGCGTATCGTTTGAAGAAGCGACC